>Ga0210400_10000290_pt1 | contig 59443 bp, 48 predicted proteins | sample IncBWH26MmetaG_FD_155456 | JGI IMG/M metagenome (GOLD analysis project Ga0210400, IMG submission 155456) | Forest soil microbial communities from Barre Woods Harvard Forest LTER site, Petersham, Massachusetts, United States - Inc-BW-H-26-M | ecosystem: Environmental > Terrestrial > Soil >...
TGGATTCCGTAATCTGTTCCGCATACGGCGACGAGTGCTTCGCTGAGATCGCGCAGCGTGGGCTCGGTCGTGGCGCCGACATTCTTTTCAGTCACCATGACGCCTATGGGACCTTCATTGGCAAAGACTATCTTGCCGTCGCGAATTTCGTACTCCTCCCTGCCGAAGGCATGGATACCAAGTGCTGTGCGATGGATGCCTAATGGCGGCTCCTCCGCCATCTCGGCCTCGGCGAGAATGCTGCTGGTCGTCGCATCCCATCCTCGAAACTCAATGCCAGCAGCTTTGCGGACCAGACTGCGGCCTCCATCGCACCCGACGAGATAGCTTGCCCGCAGCGACGCACCATCGGACAGTTCGATGGTGACGCCAGTGTCGTCCTGCGCGAAACACGTCAATTCACGGCTGCGATAGATCGGCACCGCCAACTCGCTGACCCACCCGGCGAGAATGCGCTCAATATGCTTCTGCCTCAGCCCCAGCCCGTAGTTGTGCCGGGTCGGAAAATCGCTGATGTCTAAACGCATGGCCGCGAATCCCGCGACTTGGCCTATTTGTCCTTCCGCGAGGAACCGGTCCACGATTCCGCGCTGATCGAAAACCTCGAGAGTGCGTGAGCTCAGACCGCCAGCACGCGAACCGGCAAGCTCTTGGTTAGGGCGGCGTTCGACAATGGCTACGTCGACGCCTGCCAGCGCCAGCTCGCCTGCCAACATCATCCCGGTCGGGCCTCCTCCTGCAATCACTACCGCATGCTCTTTCATCGTGCCTCCCTTTGTAGGTTCTTGTGCCTTCAGCGGACGATGATGCAGCATGGCCCGGGTCTTGCCGCAAGCCCCCCGGTGCGTAATAATCTAGAAGTGGGGAGGAGAGGAATACTCTTCTTACGTTTTTCCGCGGTGGGCGGACAATCCCTTTACGAAGCAGCGGTGCGGGTCCTCCTTTTCGAGCAGAGGCGTTCTGCGGGCAGCCACCCTCTAGTCGAACAACAGACGCTGCCGCAAACAACCGCTCCGAATCATTGCTACGGATACCGTTGCACAATACCTAGACGATCGGTACCGATAAGTCGGTATGGCGCCACAATTCCAGCGTCAGATGGGTGGCGGGAAATGCATGGCTCCATGGGCGTTTGCCGTTATCTATCGGCTTACCGATCGAAGGACAGAAATAGGATGAACACGGTGCCGCTTCGCCGTTCCTTTTGCTGAAGCTCGTCAGCGATAATGTGGACTGGCCGGATAACGAGAACCGAGCGCATGGCAAGCGTTGTAGGAGAATGAATGGCAGACACTAAGACCCTTATTGAGCAGGCGTACTCCGCATTCAACACGCGGGACATCGACGGTGCATTAGCACTGATGACGGAGGACGTGAGCTGGCCCAAGGCTTCGGAGGGCGGCAAGGTCGTCGGAAAGGAAGAGATCCGCGCCTACTGGACTCGACAATGGGGTGAGTTCGATCCGTATGTCGAACCGCTTGCGATGACCGAGGAAGATGGAGGCAAGACCCGCGTCAGGGTGCACCAACTCGTCAAGAGCCTTCAAGGGGATGTTCTTTCGGATAGCGAGGTTCTCCACGTATTCACCGTGAACAGCGGTCTCATCGCAGCCATGGACCTTGGAAATGAGGCCGATTCTATCGCTGGTCCGTCTGCCGCATTCGCACATCGATCCTAACTGGCTATCCGGTGTGGAAGCGTGAGAGTAGTACCACAAGCCTCGAAAGTTCTATGAACGGGTTAGCAGACCACGTTCTCAGCGCAACCGGATCGCTCCCGTGAAGTCTTAGGCTAGTCTTTACAGATGGAGAGATGTGGCGATTGCGATTGCTGCTTCTGCCTGAGTCAAGGCGGAGCGGATGCGACACTTGATTGCGGACTTCGACGCTGGCCCGAAGTCGGCTTGGGAGAAGTGTGGTGCTGATGAGTACCACCTTCGCCCGATCTCCTCGAAGCCCGTTTCCGGACAACTTCCGGGTTGCCGACCATCCACGCACTGGTTTCATTTGGACAAGCTGTCCCGCTTTCATTCTTAAAGTGAAAGTTAGCTGGCGAGTCCGCGCCCTTTGACATCCCGCACCGGCGGTTGACCGAAGAGGCGTTTGTATTGGCGGGTAAACTGACTCGTGCTTTCATAGCCGACGTCAAAAGCGGCTGTGGTGGTATCCACTCCCGACGCATTTCAATAATTCGCCGTGCATCTTTCACTACTGGGGGCCAACAATGGTCCGAGACTTGATGACTCTGGTGTCCAGGGTCGACCGCGGGCCGGTGACAAATATTTGTTCCGCACCGCCGGGCTGCCCAAAATTAGGCGCTACCTCTCCAGTAAAAATCTTGTTCCCCGGTGTGATTCGATATTCGTTGAGAACCTCCATCTTGTTCGCGGCAGGAATTGCGTATGAACTTCTGGCAGTGGTGCGATCCGTGATGGTGTCTCGTCCAAGAAATCGTAGTCGTTCCGGGCGAGAATCTGCCGCTGATTCCCACCTTGAACCGATCATTTCGGTTTCGACTTCTTCATAATTGATCCCTGTGCGGAACGTTCGAATGAATTGCAGCCGCTCTTCCTGTGAATACACGTTTCCTTCACTTCGCAGGACTTCCCAGAACTCCTTGATGCCTCTCGTTTTCAGGATCCGGCGGCTGCCCGCAAAAAGGTGGAAGGTCCTGTTTGCATCATTGTTGAGAACAATGAGCGTTTTGAGGTCGGGGTTGACTCTCCAAAAGAGATCGCCGACTGCCTCGGCGGCGGTCACAGAGACAGTCTTGAGACCTGTCATACTCTCCTGGAACAAGGTGCGCATCCCGGACATTTTGAGAAATGCGCATCCATCGAGAAATGTCTGACCCAGGAATCGTCCGCCAAGCAAGACGCGGCCTGCGGGCACCAACCCCAATACAACGCCTACTCCACGGAGAGCGTAATCTCCTGCGGCCATAGGCCTTCCAGCGTAGTCAACGCCGGTCATCATGCCGTGTATGATTTGGAGCGCGTCGTTGACGCTCGATGCCACGGGGATAAGCCCGACAGCGAGGTCGACGGCGGCAGCGGCTTGATTGACCAAATGGTCCCCACTGGCCGTGTCTCGGTCGGCATAAGCGTTATCTGCGCCCACGCTTAGCGCGAGGCCGCCTAAAGCGCTGGTCCGCTGCTGTTCTGAACTCGAAGAGTCAAGCGCGGCGAGTGCGCGATTTACTTCAAGCCGCACGATGTGGCCTTCGGGATCAGACCGCTCGGTCCTGAGAGAGCTCCCGATACTGGTTGAGATTTTTTGCGTTGTGTCCGATAGACCGGAGTTCAGCAAGCCCTGCTGAGAAAAGTACTTATCGACTGTTGACATTAATAGTTGCTGGTCGGGCGAGTTCAAGGAGGACAATCGTGACTCGCGAATACGCCACGCAGGCTCCATTTTGGCCCAACGTTCGTTTGCGTTTGGAAGGCTTGCGGCGAGGTTGGTTTGGTCGACGAGCGCGCGTGACGCCGTATCATGGAAATTGATTTTGGGTTGGACCGTCAGGTCCGGCACAGAAAGTTGGTTATGGCCTTTGAAAGCAGGAACAAGCTGGCCCTTGAGAACCGTTCCTTGCTGACTAGTCACCGTCTGAAGAGACTTTTGCACGGCGGGCTGGACGGTGCCTTGCAGGTACTTCTTTTGACCCTCGGTAAGGTCGGACGCGATCTGGTTGAGCTGATCGGCCCGCGTCTGCAGAAGACTCAATTGACGGTCTAATTTCTCGCCTTGCACTTGCGCGGCGTTGCTGTTGAGGTCATAGACCCCAGGGAAATGCTGCGCGAGGGCAACCCAGGCCCTGGCGTCTCCCCAGGCATCGCCGGCTGCGCCAGACGTACTAAACGGAGCACTGTTGCAATAACTATAAGATCCTGTCCCAGAGGTCCCGCAATAACCTCCCATGGATGAGGTCTGGTAGACGTTGGAACCCGGTGCTGTGAAAGTATTGAGGTCCGAGCAAAAACTGCTGCCATTCTGAAGCACACATTGTCGGCCTCCGGAAACAACCATTGCTGGCACCATCCGCGAGGAGCGAATTCGGGAGAGCGACTGAATGTACACAGCGGGCTTGAGCGTGGCCGACTTCGCAGGTTTCCGGGGAGGCACCTCTGAGCAACGCTTGTCGGCTTCGGCCTTTGCTTTGGATAAGGCTGAGATCGCTTCCGACGAGGGCAGGTCATACAGCGCCCGCAAAGCAATATCCGCCATCGTTGTTTCAAAGAGACGAGTGCGCGCATCGCAAGAGACCGCAGGGAATTGGCTAAGCTGACGTTGTATGTTTAGGTTTGTACGAATCGATATCTTGGTTTGTTCATCGTGTTTGTCTTGCGCTCCGAGTGTCGCGGCGACTTTCGTGCGGGCGTCTGCCAGGTGTTGGTTGATGACCTGTTCACTGTACTTGTCCAACACAAATGCTTTGAGCTTCTTTTGGCTCTCCAGGATGTAGCCGGAAGATAGAATTTGGGCCGATTCGCTCAACGAACCTGCCAGCGAATCATATTGCGTAAATACGGGTTTGTAGGCGGCAATGTCTTTTTCGCAATGGTTCTTCGCATAGGTTCGATAGTGCGACGTTTGCGCACGATCTTTGGCCAAACGCTCTGCCTGTTCTTTAATTTTGGCCATTTCGACTTGATTAAAAATGATATGGTAGAGGCTCTCCCCGAGTGAGGCGAGAACAATCGCGAGATTGCAGCCGCCACCTTGGGAATTGTTGCCGGACGGGTCGGACGAAGGACCGGTGGAGCCGGATTGCCCTTTGTCATCCTCGCTGCAATGAACGTACACGCCATCAAACGGATTGACCTCCGGTTCGTCGAAATCCGCCCTGGCATTTTCGATGTTGTAATCGTCGAAGCTCTTGCTACAGGAGTTGGGAAAGTCGCCGGCAATCTTGCGGTACGAAGCGATATGCTTCGTCATCTGGAAATACTGATCCACGATCTGGGTCGAGACCAACACCTGCGCGATCGTCTCATCAGCGCTCACATCGTGCGCCGTCAGTTCCGCGCTAGTCTTGAGCATGGGCGCCAATAAGACGATGGACTCCTCCGCCTCGGAGGCATAGGAGAGATGGCTCTGCGCCTCGGACCCCATTTTCACGAAAAGATCGGCCTCCCGTATGGATGCATCAGCGTCAGCGATGGTGAAACTCAAAGGAATCGCCTTATCGACATAACCACGGTATTTGTCGGAGACAGTTTGTCCCACGAGAGTACTCGGCAGCATAGCTGCGAGGATCAGGCACCACCGCGTCCTCATCTCTACTTGTCGCATATCGACTCCACACTCGAGTTGTCAGTCCATGGCAGGGAGTTCGTCTTGCTTTGGGACTTCATATCGGACAGGACCGAACATGACAACGAAAGCGTCGTGAGAAGATTATGTTGAACATTGGATACCGCCTCTTGCGCCCCGAAGACCTCTGCCAGCAAAGTGTCCTGCGACGGGCTGGCGCCAGATGCTTCCTTCACGCCAGCAATGTCCGACGCCGACTTCAGCAGACTAGATACGTTGTCGCGGCTTAGTTTGTCCAGAGCGTCGAGCGCTTTGGAGAGATGGTCCCGAGCATTGGTGACGTCCGGTAGAAAAGTGGTTGCAAATGCCACGCGAAGCTCTACAGGTTGCTTGTAGGCCTCGCTAATCCGGTAAACGCAGTTCGGAATTGCCTTGGCGAGGAATGTCTTTCTTTCTCTCCAGAGCGCATGTTGGTAGGTGTCACTCTGTCCGTCAATCAGAGGAGGCAATAGCGATTTTTCCAGTTGTTTGTTGTCGGAGTTGGCGAGCTTGTCCAGCAGCAACATCCTCGATTCCCCGAGTTCGGCGGCGCGCGCGACGTCATCAACTTGTGGCAGCAACCAGTTGGCGGGTTGCAGGCTCTTCTGTAATCCGGATATGTAGCTAATCAACGGATTTGCGTCGGACAGCTTCACAATCTCAACCGGGTCGACTGTTGTAAAGTTGGCCAAACTGTCGCGGTTCAGTTCCGCGATTTGTATGCCCTCCTTATAAGGAAGCGTGAAGAAATTTGGGCCATTCGGATCAACCGTAGCCGCGAATTCCATCGCGATCTGTAGGGTAGCGCCGGGGACTACGGAGAAGACCGCCCAATGCGTTCCTGGTTCGACCACGTCCGGATCGGTGGACCACCGACAACCCATTTCGCACTTGATGCCATCGCTCGCCGTTCCACCCTTGGCCGGTTGAAACCGCATAAGCACCCAATTGGTCTCGGCGGCTGGCGCGAAACCGAAGCGAACGCCATAACGAACGTTGGCGGATCCACCATGTGTATACGTATAGTGGTGAACACCGAACACCGTCACCGGAACTCCCGGCAACTCGCCAACCTTTGTATTCTCGGTGTACTTTTGGAAACACGCGCTCGCATTCGAGCCGCTGGGAACGAGATTGCCGCCGCCAAAGCAGCGATAGTCGTCATTGGCGCCGTATTGCTTCGCGATCGCCTTCTGAAAGTCGGGAATCGGTCGCAATATGGCAGGCGTCAGCGTCTGGCCGTTCAAAGTGAGCGTCGAGCTTGGATTGGCCCAAGCCTCCAACTCGCGGTTCGCCAGTGGTGCCGATGCAGCGTAGGCAATCGATGGATTGGGAACGGAATAGAAAGCGTGGGATCGTACTCGCTGTTTGAAGTACTTCAAGTAAGTGTCGGCGCACAAATCTGACAGTAACTTGTTAAAAGGGTCGGTCTGCGGGAGAGCGGCGCACCGGCTTACAGATTCCACAATGCGGACATCATTCAACTTGCCTCTTAGCTGGTCGTCTTGCAACAGAAGTAGGGTGGCTAAGAAATGCTCCCGGTCGGGCATAGCAACCAGAGCGCTGATCAGTTTGTCGTCGTTGGAAGTGAGCGTGTCTTTTTGGACTTCAAGCAACTGTCCCGCCACGTCCCGCGTGTCCACTCCCACAGGGGTAATCTGAGAACCGCTTCTGGAGAATCTGCTCCAAAACGTCTGAGAAGCCGGCGGTCCGATTTGAAGCAAAGAAAGACCCGCAGCGTAGAAGCTGGTCGTCCGTTTGTCTTTTGAGGGCACATGATGGTTCGTGTCGTACAAGGCTTGATCGCGGAGTACTTGATGGGTGGAGTAAATGTTGGCCAGGGCTTTGAGGGATTCAGGCGTATTTGCCTGCGTCGCCATGCTTTCAAGGTGCTTCGCGGCATCGGTGCTGAGCTGAACGCTGCCACTGCCGGACAAGGCCGCTGAAATTGCAGACCACCCAAACACCTGCTCGGCCTTTGACGCGGAGCTCGCGAGAACCGTTCCCTGTTGGATCACTTTGTTGTAATCGGGGGTACTCCTGCATCCCGAAGTCGGTGAAAGGACGCCAAGAACGAGGATTGGAAAAAGGAGGCGGATCCAGCACGGGCGGTAGCTGTGATAACTTTGGTACCGTCGAAGCATATTTGACCTCTCAGGCAAGACATGCTACACCAGTTCGGGCACGCGAAGTGACAGCAGGTCCTGTTCGAGGCGGAAGGTTATTGTAGTTATGCTATTGACTGCCGCTGGCTAATTTCTTCATCGCATCAGTTGCGCGCACCACATTCCTCTTGGCAGGGATTTGCTCCCGGCCAGCCCCGATCCGATCGTTTCGCGTATAACTGCACCTTCGATGAAGTTGGAGCTGACCACTTCGCCCTCCAAGACGATGGCTAGGACCGGGGACTGTTATTCATGTGCTATCAGCGCCCCATCTCGGGCCAATTCGAATTCCTCTGCAGTGACTGGATGAACAGTGCCCGTAGTTTGTTTGTCGTGGCTTTTTTCTGTGGCGACAGCAGGATTCGGACAGAGCAACCAAAGTGCCCAGAGGCTGACATTGGCCGGATGCCTGCGAAAAGGCGATGAGGCCCAATGAATTCTCAATCACGAGCAAAACGGAAGTTCCCCCCGTAAACGATGCGAGCCAGAAGTCCTATATAAGGGGATGTCAAGTCCTATATAAGGGGTTGTCAAGTGAGAAACACTTCTCGCCTCTGGAACGCCAGAAATGTTTTCCTGACATCCAGCCCCTTGCCCTAGCGACAGACCTGCTCCTTCCGGTGGTTTCATGTTGCCTTCATGACAGCGCCATTTCGCTTCCCTGAAACTCACAAGCTAACCTGGTTGCAGTGTTGCCAACCATGGTCCTATCTGAGACTCGTGGCCTACAGCTTTCTTGGGTCATGCGAGGGGGGCATAGAGTCGGCTTGGAGACTGGGTGCCGAAGCACACAAATCGTCTAACTTCTGGCTAGATACTCTCCCTCGACCCGAGCGTCTCAAGAAGAAGCGACTGGCCACCACCAAGAATGATCCCAAGGGATGGAACGGCCTCTCTGTCCGAGATGCTCAAGTTGCTTGTGGTTTCAGTTGTTCAGCGTCGAAATGAGCTCCTTTCTTCCAGAGGATCAGCGTGATCGCCGCAATCTTTCGCGCCAAGGTGAGGCGAGCCATCGCCGGCTTCATCCCTTTCGTGAGCAACTCCAGGTAGAAATCCTGGAACGGTCCTTCGCGGCGGCTAGCCATGGCGGCCGCACTCTTGAAGATGGCCTTCATATCATGATTGTGGTTCTCGTTGAGTCCGCGCAGTTGCTGTGGTTTCTTAGAACGTTGCAGTTGTCCAGCCACATACCGGTATTGCGCGCTGTCGCGCGTGTCGATCGCCAAACCGCTGTACGTCCACAGTTGCCGCTTGGTCCGGAACCGATGAGGGGTTTGGATCAGCGCAATCAATAGAGCCGCTCGAATCGGACCGATGTAAGGAATCTGCCGCAGCAGCTTCGTCGCGCCATGTTTCCGGCTCTCGGCTAATAGATCCCGCCGCACGGCTTGGCGCAATCCTCGCACCGCATCGAGCTGTTGGTAGAAGAACTCCGCCCGCCGACGCACACCGGCTTCTGCGATCCTGTTCAACCACTCCGCGCGATGTCGCGGTGCGTAGACTTGCTGACCTCCGCAGGCAATGCCCCAGCTTCGATACAGAGCCTTGACTCGATTCATGACCCTGGTGAGATCCTGGCTGATGGTCAGGTAACTGCGCGCCAGTTCCTTCAAGGTCCGTAGGCCTTTCTCTCCATGGTAGACCGGGCGCAGATAGCCGCCGCGTAGTAGATCGGCGAGCTTGCGCGCGTCTATCTTGTCGCTCTTGTTGCCTTCTTTCAGCAGAGCGTTTTTCCGTGGATCGCACACGACGAGCTCTGTGACGTGTGGCTTCAGTAGGTCGTACAACCAAGCCGCCCAGGTTCCTTCTTCGAACGTCACATGCAAGTCACCCTGTAGCCCCTGGATAAACTGCAGGATGGTGCTTGCCTTGGTTTCGATGATGGATTCCATCACCAGCTTTCCATCGCCGGTCATCACCGCGATCGAAATCGTTTCTTGGTGAACGTCCATGCCGATATACTTCTTAACGTTCATAGGGGTGCCCCTTCCGGTAGAGTTCTGGATCACACTCAGACGCTACTGCAAAGGGGCGCCCTTTTATAATGCGTCGGCTTGTGGGAACTCTCAGAGATCCCCCATCCGCGTTCGCCGGGTGGCAGGTAGTACGAATCCACCTGAAGCCCGTCACGCCACGTAGCGTCACCTCTCCCCTACGGCGATGCGAACTGCACCCTTGACCTCTCCAGGTATTGCAAGGCTGCAGTAATTCCGTGGGCAGACCAGCCCCCACGGTGTTAATCCACTGTTCCACCCGACACCAGAAGCAGTTACACCCCATCCTGTAAGCAATGGAACGCGGCTTCACCCTTACAGCCTGACTCATAGCAGACCAACCAAAACCTTTGATCAACCGAAAGACCCGAATCATGAGCCTTGTCCAACTCGCCCTCTATCCGAGCGAGCCGCCAGTGATCCGCTATTCAGCCGAATGCAGCGATGAAATTCTCACGCATCTCTCTCAAGGTTCACCCGTGGCGATTGGTGTTTCAGGCGGGAAAGATTCAAGCGCGCTCGCTGTACGGACGATGTCGTTTCTTGATGACATAGCACATGCCGGCCCAAGGGTTTTAATCCATAGTGATCTAGGGAGCATCGAGTGGCAGAGCTCGCTTTCAGTCTGCCAGGACTTGGCGGACCGTCTCGGAGTGGAACTCGTTACCGTTCGGCGCAAGAGGGGTGATCTGGTCCAGCGATGGCGTCAGCGGTGGGCCGACAACGTTCGAAGGTACGCATCACTGGCTTGTGTGCAGCTCATCCTCCCTTGGTCGACGCCGCAGATGAGATTTTGCACGTCTGAACTGAAGGTCCAGGTGATCTGCCAGGAGTTGGTACAGCGATTTCCCAGTAGCGTCATCATCTCAGCGTCCGGTATTCGCCGACAGGAGAGCACAGCACGCGCAAAGGCGCCGGTGTCGCGAATACAAAGCCATTTGGTGCGGACCCGATTTGGGACATCGGGTTACGACTGGCACCCAATCCTTGGGTGGACCGATGCTGAGGTGTTTGAATTCCTGCAGCGCCACAACGTTCCCCTTCACGAAGCATATACAAGGTACGGTTCCAGCCGTCTCTCGTGCGCCTTCTGTATATTGGCCTCCCGCGCGGACCTGCTTGCGTCAAGTCGATGCGAGTATAACCAGAACATCTACCGGCAAATCGTTGAGCTGGAGCTGGAATCAACGTTTTCGTTTCAAGCGGGCCGTTGGCTGGCGGACGTTGCCCCGCATCTATTGTCCAGACATCTCCGAGAACAGATTCTTAACGTCAAGCAGAGAGCACTGCAGCGAGAAGCCGCCGAAGCAGAGATACCCAAATCTCTGTTGTATACCGCGGGCTGGCCTACACGAATTCCATCTTGGAATGAAGCGGCCCTTCTGGCGAACGTGAGACGCCGCGTGGCCAAGTGCGCTGGCATTCAGATCTCCTTTGTCGAGCCCGAAGAAATTGTCTTACGGTATCAGGAATTGATGGATTTACAGAGTCCAAGAACTGCGAAGCAGTTGGGCGTAGTCAGTCTTTAGCTGCTCGGATGGTACAGATCCCGTTCCCAGCAGGCATTTATGAATTCACGGGGAGACTTATGAACTCATTTATCCACAAACGCTTTGTCTTACTAGTATCTTTGTTGGCTTTCCAATTGTTCTGCGCGGCTACGATTGCATGGAGCCAGGGGCAGAATCCCGCACACACGAAGACCGCCGGAGTTGACAACACACGAATGGGTGCTTACCGGGCGCTCGCGGAACTAGCGTGTGAAGCCTCCACGAAAGGCGACAATCCGGCGGCTGCCAAGCTAGCTCGCATTCTCGAGCGGACATGGGACAGAGGGGAAGAGGGAGACGGCGACAATGCGCTCGAAAGACGAAATCCAGAACTGTTTAAGCAAGTCGATGCCTTAATGGACTCCTTTATTAAGCCGCTCATAGCGTACGAGAAGCAACCGCCGGACCACGATAAGGTCAACGCTGCTTTTAAGGAATTTATCAACGGGTTGAAGCTGGCGGAGTAATCCCGGCCAGCAGACAGTTGTTCGCGTAATAACGACCCAATGCACTCCCGTCCCTTGGGATGCGGCCGGCCCCTGCTTATGGAATCGCATCCAAAAGTCAATGAACACTTTGACTCCCTCGGAAATCCTGGAAGCCATCTATGCCAGCGAGATCAACTTTGAACTGACAGCTTTTTGGGCCGCCGGGTTTCATTGGAGACTGGGCGACGCTATGAACGGCTACCATGCGGAAGGCCATGAGGAAACGTTCAGTGAAGCCGTCAATCAGCTCGCCCAAGCGGCTGGCCGTCACTTCCCGTCATCCGCATTCGTGCTGGGTGGGGAGACGACCAGCCAGGTAGAGAAGGCAAGGGCGGACAATCCAGTTGAGTGCCGGGCCTGTCTTGCAGAGAGCGGTCGTCTTGGGCCGGAGCGGCCGCCAATCAAATCCATGCCTGAATTCGATCTGCTCTTCGCCGCTCGCCGGAAATGTCCCAAGTGTGGAGCTGACGTGGTTTTTAAGCGGGAAGGGTCAAATGAAGCTTGAGCCGCGAGACCAAGCGCTCACGCTGGGAGATTCCACGATGACGCCCCCGTTAGTAGACATTGATCCAGGAATTTCGGGGAGCCCTCAAAAGCTAATCGTGCTCTCCTGCCAAAGTTCGCGACTGCAAAGGTCCTAGCAGCGTCTGTTTGTCCAATAATAGCAGAGTGTGTTATAAGTATTTCGCGTCGACGGTATCGTGCTGTCGGGGCACTCGAGTCAACTCCAGTTGAATTTCTCAACTCCGGAGGCCGTCCCCGAAACGGGACGGCCTCGGACAATGCCCTTAAGGGAGCTGCTCGAGCGATTACGGAAAGCTTCAGCCGGCGGGGGTGTGAGTGAAGACAGCCGAGGCACTTCTGTGAGCAACGAGAGACACATTTATATCCTGGTTCGCTATTCCGAGACTAAAGTCGAAATCTTCGGCGCGACTGCAGTATTTACCAGAGCCCAAGCTTTCGAAAAGAAACATCCTGGTAACCGCGCTGTTATAACGCGCTTGGAGCAAATTGCTGACGCTCCGCTCCAACCACTCAACAACTGGCCTTGATGAACCCAATATGGCGCCGCATTGGTCGGTGGCAATGAGGCCCGGGAGGGAAGAGCGGGCAGCCGGACCAACCCATTCTCTTCTTTTAGCCTAATCGCCCGCCGAAAATCTCCTGTACGCTGTGCCAACACGGAAGGGCCTTCTCCAAGGGGGAAGTTCCGCATCGAAGCAACGCATTTACCTCACCTGTATAGTCAGGAGGCCAGCGCCGACCTGCGGCACCGCGGAGGAACGTGAAACGTGTCAGCGAATCCCGTTCGTCCGCGCTAGCGCAGCTACACCCGGAGGAAGAACAATTGCTGGCCGGTGCTAAACATCACCAGAACGACATCCGGTGCAAACCAGAATTGCCAGTAACGATAATTTCCACATCATCATGTTCACTCGTATTCCTTCTGCCGACTCGCGTCTGAGCGAAGGTGCTCCCCGCGCGGTCCTGTTTTGTTGATTGATATAATATCAAAGTGTATTATAAGAAGGAACTGGATTGTACGACAGGTGTGCTGTTGGAGCTGCTTCTGACAGTGAGCCAGCTTGGCGTATCTCTTCTTTGTTCTCTCGCCGGAGGGCCATTCGATTCACGGATGGTCCTTCGATAACAATTGGCACCAACCCAGCCAATTGCCGGAAGCTTGATTCTTCGTATTCCCAACTGGGGTGAACTCCGATGAAGGGCCGTACGCCGGGCGCGGAAACTCGAACACTGAAAGATTTTGCAGGGATCGCTATGCTGTTTGGGAAAATGGGAAAGGTACTTCATATCCAGAGGGCTCTCCAGTCTTGCTCAGCGCAAGGCCTTGGTTGTCGGGTCGAAAGCCTCGATCGTGGCGGAGACCCTGGCGCGAATCCCTCTAGAGGGAAAAACAGTCACGGAAGTGATGGATTGAGGTCGGAGCATAGCATCACAGGCTTTTCGACCGGGCGAGACAGCGCGAGGAACCATGTGGAAGGGAAACCGCAGTGAGTCGGCTGGGCAAATCTCCTCAGAGATTATCTACATTTTAATGAATGCCGACAGAAGGCCACAGTCTGTACCACGGCCCACAAGAAATAAAATCCTTGAAAGTCTCTTGCGCGGTAATAGAGTATAGCCACGCCGTCGTACTAAAAACCAACGTACAGGAACACCCCTCAAACATAACGTGTTCCACCGCTTATGGCGATGACGAGCATCCAGGAGCCCTGTGGTCTTAGTTTCAAGGCGCTCCAAACTATTCAAGACGACGTACTGATGGCCCACATCAGTTCTGGCCATGGGGATGCTTTGGCAGTTCTCTTTGATCGGTACCAGCGGCTTGTTTTCAGGGTCGCGCTCAAAATTCTCCGTGACGCCGGCGAAGCGGAAGATCTGACGCAAAATGTTTTCTTGGAAATCTATAGGGCGGCGGCACAATTCGACCCTTGCAAAGGCAGTACTAAAGCGTGGATCGTGCAATACGCCTACCACCGCAGTATCAACAGACGGCAGCACCTCGGCAGTCGAAGATTCTATGTCACAACGGAAATCTCCGAAGCCCATGAATCGCTGCTGTCGCGAAATATTGGAGCACTCACATCTCAAGAGGCGGCGCGGCTGGTTAAACAGTCGTTGAATACCCTGAACGATATGCAACGACGAGTTTTGGAACTTGCGTACTTCGAGGGCCTGTCTATGCAGGAGATCGCGGACACGACCGGGGAGTCGATAGGCAACGTCAGACATCACTATTACCGCGGCCTGAAGCAATTGAGAAATTTCCTGGCTGAGCCTGGCAAGCAAACCGCAAGGTACCGCCGGAAGGAGATTGCCGATGCCAGTGCATGAACATTTCGAAGAATTGTGTGCCTTGGCGCCGATCGGCCAGCTTTCAGAAGAAGAGCAACAGGAATTGCTTGGACACTTGCGCGGGTGTACGCTGTGCCAGCGGACGCTCAACGATTTTGCTCTGATCCTCGATCAACTTCCGTCAGCCGGCCCTCACAATATTTCCGGTGATACCGACGAACTCCTCAGTGGCAGCCACCGGCCGAGATTTCTGGATAGAGCATCGGAAGTAGGAATTCGTTTTACACCAGAGGCGTATGGGGCGGCACGGCCACTGCCAATTCGATTCACATCGCAGCGCATGTGGTATATCGCTGCTCTGGTAGCGACAGTACTATGCATGCTCGCTCTAGCCGTTTCCATGGGCCGGTTAGGCCGTTGGAACAAGGGAAAATTGCGCAATGAACAAAATAGCCCGGTGATAAACCGCGCTGAGCTACGCAATCCAGTCCCGGAAGAAGAGCATATACGTCGATCCTCCCTGACAATGCCTGTGGAAGACCTGGAGCGCCAAACGTTGAAGCAGAAGGTAGCCAAAGTTTCAGTGGAACGGGACCGCCTCGCGGCGGAATCCGCTGACCTGAAGCAACGGCTGACGTCGCTCAACTCACAGTCAGAATTGCTCAAGTCTCAGTTGGAGAAGAGCGACCATGCGCTTTTGGAGGCGAACGCCGAACTCGAGAAGCTGCGGGGGGCGCAAGGAGATATCCTTGCCGCGCTTGGTGATGACGCGAAGAAGATCAAAGATCTTTCCGCAGAAGCGGCGGCTGACGAAGCCGCGTTAAGTCGGGAGCGCGACCTCAATGCAGCGGCCGCTGACGTACGCGAATTCATGGCTGCTCGCAATCTTCACATCATCGACGTATATGACTATGACACGCGAGGTAAGCGAGACAAATCCTTCGGCCGCGTTCTTTACAGCGAGCGCAAGAAGTTGATTTTCTATGCTTTTGACCTTGGCAAAAATGATTCGGCATCCAAGGTGACGTTTCAGGCTTGGGGACAGCGCGAAGGGAACGGCAATGAACTCAAAAACCTGGGTGTGTTTCATGTCGACGATCACGCACAGAGGCGCTGGGTACTGAGAGTAGATGATCCCAAACTGCTCAACTCTATCGACTCAGTTTTTGTGACCGTGGAACCCTCTCCTGGAAAGGACAGGCCTTCCGGAAAGAGATTGCTATACGCCTTTCTCGGCACGCAGGCGAATCACCCCTAGATGTTTGCCTCGGACGCTCTTGCCCCGGAGAATTCCTTACTCCGCGGACTTGGTACAAAACCAAACCGCGACTGGCATTCACAGTCGAGCTGAGCCCGAGGAGCGTGTCCACTTGAATTCATGTCGCAGCCGGTTCTCTTTGCTGGTTGTGTTTTGTTTCGTAACGATCTGCTTCTCGCAGACGGAGACAGCTACTGTATCCCGTCGAGTCACCGACCAGCAGGGTGCACTGCTTGTGGGTGCCGAAGCGTTGACAACGAATACTGACACAAATGTAGCCTCTCGGCAGGTCACGAACGAAAACGGTTTGTCGGTGGTCTCATCTGCTAAATCAGGCCGCTTACCCGAATCACGGTGGGCGATCTGGGATTCCGAACGGTCAACCTCACGGCTGTAATTGTCAATGTGCAGGAATTGCTCAGTCAGAATTTCAAGATCCAATTGGGGTCCGTATCGGAATCGGTCACTGTAGTGGCAGATGAAGCACTTCCAACTATTGGACCATTGGCGGCCTTATCGGCAACATTGGCTTGATTGCAATGACAAGTATTTTTGATCTGTTCAGAATTGGCATAGGTCCCTCAAGCTCACACACGGTCGGGCCGATGCGCGCGCGGCGAGGGACTTTTGCGTGAGGTTGGAAGTCAGCGAATGTCTTGCTGCAACCTTTGCAGTTCGCGTGGAGTTGTACGGCTCATTGGCACTCACCGGCAAAGGGCATGGGGACCGATCACGCAGTTGTGCTCGGGCTGATGGGAGAAACGCCTGAATTGGTAGATCCATCGTCTCTCAATGCTCAAATGGCCAGTGTAATTGAGGAGCAGGCGCTTCGCTTGTTAGGGTCGCACCCTATTCGGTTCGATTTTAACGGGGACATTCTGTTCCGCCACAACCAGGTCCTCCCACGCCACCCCAACGCAATGCAGTTCGCGGCGTTCGATAAAGAAGGCGGAACCCTGGCAAACAAATTACTCCCTCGGAGGAGGGTTTACCGTCACAGACGACGAGCAGGAATCGGGGCTCGATTCTTCCGGCATATTGCCCTACCCATACAGGAGCGCAAGTGATTTGCTGCAAACGCGCCAAGCGGAACAGATGGCAATTTGGGAAATGGTGCTGCAAAACGAAAAGACTTCGCAGTCGGAACGACAGGTTCGCGATGGAGACTTTCGCATCTGGGAAGCAATGAAGACCTGCATGTTTTGGGGCTTGAGGACGGAGGGTGTTCTCGGTGGGGCCTGGGGGTACGCCGCATAAACGCTAACTTAAGGCAGAATTCTTCCGAGCAACCGATAGCGCAGCGTTGTCGGTGTTGACAGAAAACAGATAAGTTGTAAGTTTGTCTTCTGTAGAGTGGGCCGTGAGCCCGGTGGAGTCTGTCAAATCTCCGCTTTGCCGACAGCACGGCCATTGGTGGGAGTGGCGGACTCCCCGACTTGTTCAGAGCGAGAACTCCACCTCACCATTTCCGATCAGGAACTGAGCGATGGATAACATCAAGCGGCGCCGCCCGCTTTCGGCCTTACATCGGCATGGCCCATCCTTCGCGCCGCCCGTAGGCTTGCCGCGTGAGCTTCAATGCCGCCTGAAACCCAGGAGCATGGTTGCTTTGTAAGAGGATCGCTTCCCACATATCCGCATCCGCCCCACACTCCTCGGCGTGTGCTGCCGCCGCGAGAAACTCCGCGATCGGATCCAAAGCAAAACGAAGCTGCGCATCGATGCCACCTGATCTTTCCAAAAGCACGCCGTTCATTCTCAGTCGTACCGTGGGGTCGCAGGAAGCAGTCACCGTTTCTCCGGCCGCCACCAGTTCCGCAAGGGCGTAGTTCCTGGAAAACTCCTTCGGTATGTAGTCTTTCCCAACAGCAACTTTCCCCAAGAGCTTCGCCACTTTGAACATCCTGTCGCCATCGAGGAAATGCTGGGCCGAAGCATGCTCCGGATTTATTTGCCGGAGATGCCGGAAGTAGACTTCGGGCAACGAGAGAGGTAGGTCATCAAGTTCCTTGCCATCGTGCAGGAGCCGGACTGCCTGTTCAACGAAGAGTCGAACGGGGAGCGGCACCAGCGGGACATCCTGTTCGCCCTTCCCGGTCTGCAGGCGAATCAAACCCGCCAATCGTTCTCCGAGTTTGAGTTGTTCCTGAAGACTCGATAACGGCCGCGACCCGCCTTGCCCGTCATCACGGTTATCGGCCAGGAAGACAGAGAGCAGGCTGGTCATGAAGTTCAAAAGGGTTGCCGAGTTCAGGGGCTGAGGATACAGGCAGACGCTCGGCGCGCCGTCGATCGTGAACAGTGTTCGCGATGTCAGAACCAGACTTCCGATTCGACGCGACCGATAAATAGTTTCGATGTACCGCTGTGTGTCGGCGGAGCGTTCAGAAAGTCGGTCTATGAAAACAAGCAATCGCTGTTTTTCCAAAAGAGCGGCGCAGAGTTCGTCTTCAACCTCCTCATCGGCCAGCGCGGCGACCAGCCTCCCTTTGACGACCGTCGGCAGCGGGTTCCTTTCGGTATCGAGATCCTCATCCACCCAAACAGGCAGCATCGGATGGTCGCTTAGCCCCATATTGGAACCATGCTCAAACGACCAAGCGCCCATTTGGCGCGCAAGAGTAGTCTTGCCCGCGCCACCGGGGCCGATGATTTGCATCGTCGAGCGCGTTTGCTTCACGAGCTTTCTGATGTCTTCAGCGCGAGGTTTCTCGACCCAGCTCCCCGACACTGGGTCGCCAATCCGGATGGGCAGAGCGACGTAGATTGGTTGCGAGCCCCGCGGCTGTGAGTCGAAAGGCTGGGGCATGCCAGCTCCCGCTTGAGCATTCCAGGCTTGCCGGATCGCATCGCGGTGTTTTTCAACCCACGCATCGAGGGTCCGTGGGTGCCGCACGAACCAGGGCAACACGGTGACCAGCCGAAGCAGAACTTGAGGGACATCTCCGGTCCCGGGGATATTGATTTTCTCAATCCGGCTCAGCTTGAGGAATCGGTAAATCCGGAGGTTCCACAGCGGACGCACACGTAAGAGCACGAAGAGAAACACGATCAGAGCCAGGACGACTACGCCGAGAGCAACCCTGCCACGGTTCTGCCGGACAACTCCCCACGGATCGTAGATCGTCGTGAACTCGTAGGTGTCAACCCCGCCCTCGTGCTGAACATCAATCAGGAAGTGGGCCTTCCGATCTACCTCCAGATTGAGTGCGCTCGGTTGAAAGCTACATGCCCATTGGTCAACACCCTCGCGGTTTACCTTGCATGGTATGTTTCGCCAGGGAAAGTTTTGCTGCGCATCGTAGTCGTTTCGACCCTGCACGGAGATATGAGTTGGGAGCAATGTTGAAATACCCTCTATCCTGAGCTCAAGGGCAGGTCTCGCCAGCCTGTTTGCGACGTGTGCCTCGTGAAGGAAGGGAGCCGGTTGTCGAACCACTGCTCCCAGAATTGTGCCCCTTTTGCCGACGGCCCAGAGGCGTTTGCCGTCGCTGGTCCCGAAGATCCAAAAGAGATTGCTCCGCGTACCGCTGGTACGCCCATTCCAGTGTTCACCACGGTCGTCCGATTCCAGAATCGTGCCGTTGGCACCGACGACCCAGAGCCGCCTGCCGTCGCTGCTTCCGAAGATCGAAAAAAGACTGATCGTCGTCGTGCCGCTGTTGTGCTGAGTCCAGTGTTCGCCGTCGTCCGACCCCAGAATCGTGCCACTTCGGCCCACGGCCCAAAATCCCCTGCCGCCGCTGGTCCCGAAGATCGAAGAAAGAGAGTTCTGGGTGCCGCTGTCGCGCGCCTTCCAGTGTTCGCCGCCATCCTCCGACTCCAGAATCGTGCCGTTGGCTCCGACGACCCAGAGCCGCCTGCCGTCGCTGCTCCCGAAGATCGAAAAAAGGCCGTTGTGTGTGCCGCTGTCGCGCGCCTTCCAGTGTTCGCCGCCATCCTCCGACTCCAGAATCGTGCCGTTGGCACCGACGACCCAGAGCCGCCTGCCGTCGCTGCTCCCGAAGATCGAATTAAGAGAGTTCTGGGTGTCGCTGTTGCGCTGATTCCAGTGTTCGCCTCGGTCGTCCGACTCCAGAATCGTGCCTCTGTAGCCGACGGCCCACAGCCGTTTGCCGTCGCTGGCCCCGAAGATCGAATTAAGAGAGTTCTGGGTGTCGCTGTCGCGCTGATTCCAGTGTTCGCCTCGGTCGTCCGACTCTAGAATCGTGCCACCGTCGCCGACGACCCACAACCGCTCGCCGTCGCTGCTCCCGAACATCTCATTGAGATCGTCCGAATTGAGATCGTTAGTAGTACGGCTGTTGCCCCGATTCCAGTGTTCGCCGTCGACCGACTCCAGAATTGAGCCGTTGGCACCGACGGCCCACAGCCGCCCGCCCTCGCCGGTCCCGAAGATCGAAGCTAGATCGTTTTGAGTGCCGCTGTTGCGCTGATTCCAGTGTTCGCCGTCGTCCGACTCCAAAATCTTGCCACTTTCGCCGACGGCCCAAAGGCGCTTGCCGTCGCCGGTCCCGAAGATCGAAAGGAGATTGTCTGTCGTATGGCCCCCGTACACAGTCCAGTGGGCTCCGTCGTACTCCACCATCGTGTCGTTCTCGCCGACGGCCCACATCTGCTCGCCGTCGCTGCTCCCAAAGACAGAATAAAAAGCGTTCTGAGTACCGACCTTGCGCCGATTCCAGAGTTCGCCACGGTCGTCCGACTCCAGAATCGTGCCGTTGGCACCGACGGCCCACAGTCGCCTGCCGTCGCTACTCCCGAAGATCGAACTAAGAAAGTTCTGAGTACCGCTGCTGCGCGCCTTCCAGTGTTCGCCGCCATCATCCGACTCCAGAATCGTGCCTTGGTCGCCGACGGCCCACAGCCGTTTGCCGTCGCTGGCCCCGAAGATCGAATTAAGAGAGTTCTGGGTGCCGCTGTCGCGCGCCTTCCAGTGTTCGCCGCCATCGTCCGACTCCAGAATCGTGCCACCGTCGCCGACGACCCACAACCGCTCGCCGTCGCTGCTCCCGAAGATGGAAAAGAGAATGTTCGTCGTACGGCTGTCACGCTCATTCCAGCTACCGCCGTCGTTCGACTCCAGAATCGTGCCACCGTCGCCGACTGCCCACAGCCGCCTGCCGTCGCTAGTCCATGTGGATCGGAGGTACGGATAGAGATTTCTGAACTTGTAGACTTCCGGCGCCGTGTCTTTCGTGTACTGCGGGGATAGCTCCTCCCACGGCGACGTCCGGCAACCAGAAGCCAGGGACAGAGTCACCATGATGATGACAACGAGAATACAGTTGGGCGGTCGGCACATGACTTACTTCACCCATTGGTCCGCTTCGCCGGAGACTACCTGATTTCCAGGTGAGATCAATTGAGCAGATGTAGAAGTGGCCACGCTCTACTCCGTTGGTCAGTCGTGTTAGGCGCCGAGCCGGTGCTGCGCGAATTGTCGGCGAGTCAAAAGTTACCGTCTGAGAACTGCCGCCCTCCACCATAACAGGCTGAACTTCGCCTTCTATCCCAAACCCCTTAAGTTAGCGCTTATGGGGTACGCCGCCGAGCGCCACAGCTATACAAAGAACTGTGCGACCGCTCCGGCACAGACCCACTCGCAATTCTACATTGGATCAATGTGTTCGCGCTTGCGGTGAATGAGGAGAATACAGCGGGTGGGAGGTTCGTAACGGCGCCGACAAACGGTGCGGCCAGATTGGCGCTCCTTACAAGGAAACTGCTTCCATTTCAGTCGCCGAAGTAGGGTGCCAGGGCGAGGTGGGCGTTGCGTGTTCGATGGCTGCCGGAGTCTGGTTGCGGCTTTTGAGAGGCAGCAACGAAAAGATTGAGCATGCGGCTGAGATTGCGATGGAACACCACCTCGGTATAGAGAAGTTTCTTTGTAGCGCGATTGCATGTCTTTTCCGGTTTGGTACATTGTGCTGATGACCTGCGATCCAATTGGCGGCCTTGTGCAGATTCCATGCATTGAGAGAAATGCAATAGGAGCGGTGAAAGCCGTCAACGCGGCCCGAATGTCCATCAATGAGACGTGTGGCCACACAGTTTCACTCGACAAAGTTAGGCGGTCTTGCGGTTAACATTGTGGAGTGCTGAGGTTCAACAGTGGTACAGCGCGTGGTGTGAGTAAAAAAGCTAGAAATATCGCGGTGCATCATGTCAGTGTGACCGAGTGAATTTGATTTTTACACAGACAATTGCAGTTGATCGCAGAGAAAGGCCATACGATCGGTGAGCGCGTCAATTCTTTCGTTTAGGGGCAACACCGGCGAGTGGCCGCGAAACTTGCTGTAATCCAGAATGATCGGGCTAGAAGAGCTGTTTGACGCTTGCAGGCGCGCTGTCATCTTTCGAGCATGCAGTGGGTTGCAGTTTCGGTCAGCATCTCCGGACACAAACATTGTGGCTGGGTACGCAACACCATCGCGGACTCGATGATATGGGGAGTACTCAATCAGCGCCGCGAAATCCTCTGCCTCGTCGGCCACGCCGAACTCCTCTTTCCAGAGCTGTGCGCCATCGAACAGGTGATACCTAATCATGTCCAGAAGTGGAACCATACACACAACAGCGCGGAAGAGATCGGGTCTTTGTGTGAGAGCCGCGCCTACTAGAAGTCCCGAATTCGAGCCACCGAAAATCGCGAATTTATCCGGATCAGTCCGTTTGGTTTCGACCAGCATCTCGGCAGCGGCAAGGAAATCGTCATACGCTGTTTGACGGTTTCGACGCTTCGCTGCTGTATGCCATTCGGTGCCAAATTCGGCCCCACCACGAATATTAGGCAATGCAAATAAGCAACCGCGTTCCACCAAGAACGCAACGAACACACTAAATTGAGGCGTCACGGGTACTCCATAGCCACCGTAAGCAGTCATGATTGTCGGATGACATCCATTTTTAAGGACGTCCTCTCGCCCAAAAAGGGACATGGGAATCCGCTTCCCGTCCCGTGATGTGAACCAAACTTGTGTCGATCCAAACTTCTCTGCCTCAAATGGGCTTTTCCGCTTTGCGAATAGCGTTCGGTCGCCTGTTGCCGGAACGTAGCGATAAATTCCCGGAGGCTGAGTGAATGATTCCGCCTCGAATACCACCTCGGAAGGATCAGCCCCGGCGCAGATAAGTCGTACCGTCTCGCCTTCTACAACGGGCATATTTGCCAGCCGCGTTCCATCGAGATCATAGATGTTTACAACGCTGTTCGGTCCGTGCGAATACGAGACGAAGAGATGCTCGTTGGCAATAATCCAGCGCCTAATGCAGAGGTCTCCAGCAGGAACGATATCCGTGAACGATGGAGCGGCATTGTCCTGAGGATGGATTTCAACTATCCGAAGGTTCGGTGCATTTAAATTGGTGATCGCCAGAATACGGCCTTTATGGAGAACGGGGCCGAGACTGCTCGTTGCCTCAGTGATAAGAGGCACAGGCGCGAGCTCGCTGCCAAAAGGCCGCAGATAGATCGATGTGTGAGGAGTCTCCCCAAATTGATAGACAAGAATACCGAGGAGTGTGTCGTCGGCAAATAAGCCTACCCGAATGCTCCCGCCCTCTTCTGCGCAAAAGACTTCTCGATCCTCCTCGTGCGGCGTCCCAAACGAGTGATAGTACGCAGCTCGATTACGTCGACGATCCGAGGCGTTAATCTCATGCACATAGTAAAACCCCCTGCCATCGGGCGAGAAGACGAAGCCACGGAGATAGCCGCGCGGCAGAGAGTCAGTCAGGATGTTGCGATTGGTGATGTCCAGCAGCTCGAACGTACCAGTACGCTCGCCACCATGCTTGACTTCGTACAGTAGGAAACGACCGTCCCCAGAGGCGCACAAAGGTTTGACAGAGGTGTGGTCTCCTGTGTGGCGCTTTGAGGGATCAATAAGTAACTGGTCCACGCCCTCAACACCTTCACGCATGTAGATGCAGGGCTGTTGTTGGTCCGGGAGTCGCTTCCGGAAGAAATAGCGCCCGGCAGCCACGCGCACAGAGTCATACGTCTCTACTGCGAGGAAGTCTCGGACGCGTTCGCTTATAAGATTTCTCCCGGGTATGGAGTCGAGATAAGCGCGAGCGTACTGCGATTGTTCTTCAATCCAATCGCGGGTCCGAATACTCTCCTGATCTTCAAGCCAGCGATAGGGATCCATGACTAGGAGACCGTGGAGGATCTCTGAGACCGCTTCCACGGGAGAGCGAGGCAGCGCCAACAATTGCTTAAACATGAACGGTCCGCCCGCATAGGAAATCGGTGTGCTTTTTCATTTGCCGCGTAAGGCTGCGTAGGTATCCACAGAATTGAGGGGCGGCCAGGCGCTCCGGATCACGCCATCTTTCTCCGGAGACAGCATACGCATACAGGGCCACAAGTGGGGCGAGAGCCAAGGCGTCGCCAATAGCGTGCGAGATGCTTGCCGGCCATGACTGTATGTATTCCTGTCGCAAGACGCTTTCCTGCTCCACTAGAGTAGGGAAGTCTTTCCGGAGATGTGCCATTAGGTATTCAAGTGTAAGAACTGGCTGACCGACATGCGCTTCGGCCCAATCTAGGAAGACGCAATCATTGCCGTCGGTCACAATGTTCCCAGGATTGAAATCGCTGTGCCCCAATGCGTTTGGGATTCCGATTTCCTGCAAGGACTGTAAGGCCTCTTTTACACCGAATGAAATAGCGAATAGTTCTTCTTCTGTGAGTGGGCTCGGACGAATTTTCGTCTGCTTTTTCATCAAAGCCGCAATTACCTCGAAGAACGGGTCCACTAAGCTGGCTAGCAACTCTATTCGTAGATCGCGGCAGCCAGCTCTCAGCAAGCTCTGAGTTTTATCAATTGATTGTGCTTGCAACGTTGCGAGGCCATGCACGGCCTTTATCCAACTATCTAACTCCGCTCTGTCGCGGAGCCTCGAGCGGCCCCCGCTGTCCATTAACCAACCGTTGAGCGACTTATTCGAGGCAATAATTCTCGGAAGATTGTTTGGAAAATAAGCAGATAGTGCCAGAGTTATGGGAAACTCATGTAAGTTTGGCGCCCCTACCGCCTTGAACCAGACAGGTTCCTCACTCGTGTCGAACCTGACCAACGCGAACGTTTCGCAGCCATTTAATTGGCGGAAGCCTCCTAGCTCCATGCAGCGTGGACCAGGGACCTTTTTAATCCAGTCTTGGAGCTTCGCGATCCAGCCGAGCCGGGCAAATGGTTGCGGGTCATTGCCGGGAACCAAAGCGGTTGCCTTAGCATGGGCTGATTTCAAACACTCTCCAGCTTTCTCTTCGGACAAATCTGATATAGCTGCAGCTACGGGGTACCAGACCATGCCCGGAGGGATCTCCCGCGGTTCTTGGGTTTGTTCCAGCACTGCGTAGTACACAAATGGTGCTTCCGATTTGAAAAGTCCGGAAAACAGCAGCACGGTGGTCATGCCCCAAGTAAGTCGAAGCAGCGAGGTGATCTGCTCTGCGGGTCGCGTGAACTGCTGGACGCGGATCTCTGGCAAAAAGTATCTGCCTCTGTATTCCTGAAGGAGAACTGAGGTCCCGTCTGTATTGAAGATCATCACGCGATAACAATCGATCTGTGAGCTGTCCGGAAGCGTCCTTGATTGAGTTAACGGTGGAACCAAAGGAGCCGTCATATCATTCACTCGGTTCTGTGATTTGCTGCTCTTCTCGAATCGCTTCGCTCTTTAGCTGAGGTGATTCGGAACCAACAGGGCTGGGCCTCACAAGAGTTAATACCGAGAACAAGTAGAGAAAAGACGTTCGTCCTCCAAGAAAACTATGTTGTAACTGAAATATTAGAAGTCGCTAATATCTTTTGGCAGTTGACCTTGAACGTGTATCAGAGTGGAGGATAAGTTCTAGGGAGAGTCTGATTAAGCTCTCTGCTTGCCACAGTCGGTCAAGTTAGAGTGTCTGAGAAATGAAACAGAGGACACTAGCGATGATGACTGGGTTTGAGCAGTACACGAGGAAGACGCGGCGAGCGATATTTCTGGAGGAGATGGAGCAGGTGGTGCCGTGGCGCGAGCTGTGCGGACTGGTGGAGCGGTATTATCCCAAGCCTGGGAACGGGCGGCCACCGGTGGGAGTGGAGCGCATGCTGCGGATTTACTTTTTGCAGCAGTGGTTCAACCTGTCGGACCCGGCGGTCGAAGAGGCGCTGTACGACTCGGCGGTGATGCGGCAGTTCGTGGGCATTGATTTGGGCTGTGAGCCAGTGCCGGACGAGACTACGGTGTGCAAGTTCCGGCACTTGCTGGAAGAACACCAAATGGGGGAACAGATTCTGGGACAGGTGAACCTGCATCTGCAGGCGCAGGGGGTGCGAATCACGACCGGCACGATTGTGGACGCAACCATCCTGCACGCCCCCACTTCGACCAAGAACCGGGAGCAGCAGCGCGATCCGGAGATGCACCAGACGAAGAAGGGAAAGCAATGGTACTTCGGAATGAAGGCGCACGTGGGGGTAGATAGTAAGACGAAGATCATCCACACGGCGGTGGCGACAGCGGCCAACGTAGCCGATTCGGCGGTGCTGCCCGATCTATTGCACGGCGAAGAAACGCGAGTGTGGGGCGATCAGGCTTATCGCGGACAGAGCGAAGTGATCCGGGAGTGCGCGCCCCAGGCCCAGGACTGCACCCATCGGCGCTACCGCTACAAGGATCGTATTGACGAAGTGGAGCGGGCGAAGAACCGGACCAAGTCGACGGTGCGCTCGAAGGTGGAGCACGTGTTTGCGGTGATGAAGCTGAAGTTCGGATTTGTGAAGCTGCGCTATCGAGGACTGAAGAAGAATGCCACCCAACTGTTCGCGGTGTGCGCGCTGGTGAACCTGTATCTGCTGCGGAAAAAACTGTTGTTTCTGACACCGGCTTAAGCCCGGGCGCGAAGGCTGCAGATCACGAGCGAGCCGCCGAAGCGGGCGGAAAAGCGAAAAAAACGAATCCGAACGTTCGGACCGGCACGGCAGAACACTTACTACCGCGAAGACATGGGCTTATTCAGAGTTTCCCTAGTTGAAGCCGGTCAGAAATGCCCCCAACAATTTCTGTAGCTGAGGGCCTGCGTCGTCTGATAGACGCATATCCGGGCTTCAACCTGGTACAGTTCCCAGCTTTGCCAGGCATTTAATAATCGAGTGTCCAAATTGTTCACGCCTGGAGCGTATCCCGTGAATTCACACCGAAGCATTCTAGCCTTCCTCGTCCTCTTGTTTGTGACATCTTGGACGTCCTTTGCTTTCAGTCAAGCCGAGACAGCTACACTGTCTGGCCGCGTGACCGATCAGCAAGGAGCCATTCTCGTTGGCGCAAACGTCACCGCTTCTAATGTGGACACGAGTCTTGCCTCCAAACAGAAAACCAATGGTTCCGGACTCTACGTGCTTTCAGGGCTGAAACCGGGCCGCTATCGGATTACCGTCACCTACCCGGGTTTCCTCACGATCAACCTCACCGGTGTGGTCATGAACGTCCAAGACTCGATCAGTCAAAATTTTAAGCTGGCTGTGGGGTCGGTGAGCGAGTCCATGACGGTAAGGGCGGATGAAGCCAGAGTAAATACGGAATCCGCGGCCGTGAGCACGCTGATAGATCAACAATTCGTGAAAAACACTCCGCTGAACGGCAGAAGTTTTCAGGATCTGATACTCCTCACCCCTGGTGTTGTGACGCAAAGCCCTCAATCGCAAATAGCCGGGACGGGGGTATTGGGCGATTTCAGTGTGAATGGGCAAAGGACTGAGTCCAATTACTACATGGTCGACGGCGTAACAGGGAACACCGCCCCGGGTGGCGGAGCTGGTGTGCCTCAGCCTGCTAGTAGTGGCCATGTTAGCGGATCGACAGCTTTGGGTACCACTCAGACGTTAATTTCGGTTGATGCGCTTCAGGAGTTCCGTGTCCAGAGCTCGACATACTCGGCGGAATACGGCCATGGCCCAGGAGGGCAGTTTTCCCTTGTAACTCGCTCAGGAACAAATGAACTTCACGGGAGCGCTTTTGAGTATCTGCGGAATGATTATCTTGACGCGAACGATTGGTTTAATGACCATTTTGGGCTACCGATCACGCCGCTCCGTCAAAACGACTTCGGCGCAACCTTCGGCGGTCCGCTTCGGGTCCCGAAAATCTATAACGGCAAGGACAAGACTTTTTTATTTGTCTCGTACGAGGGTCTCCGGTTGAGGCAGCCTCTGCCCGCTACCGTCCAATACGTCCCGTCTCTTCAGCTCCGCGCGTCCGCTCAGGGCCCGGCCCTCAAATCAATATTGAATGCCTATCCCTTGCCTAGCGCCAATAGAGTGGATTTTGGTAACGGTCTTGCGCAATTCATTAAGCCTTTTTCCCTGCCGAGCCGCATAAACTCAACGAGTATTCGGATCGATCACGCCTTCACTCCGAAGTTGCTAATGTTTCTTCGCTATGGGAACACGTCCAGCTCGACCGGGACCCGATCTTTGTCAGCAGTGGGAGAGAACCTGAATACATCGGAGACATATACGTTTGGAGGCAGCGTTCAACTGTCCAACGCTATGTTGAATGAAGTGCGTCTCGGCTATTCCAGAGGCAGTTCTAGCTCCTTCGCAGCGTTGGATAGCTTTGGCGGGGCTCAGCCAATCAATCTCGGCGAGGTGCTTGGTCTCGGTCCGTCTCCAGCAAGCCAGGTTCTATTTGACGTCTTCATTCCCGGGACTGGTGATTCTGCTTTGCAGACCTCACGTGCAAAAAATGTTGGCCGCCAGTGGAATTTAGTTGATACCGTCAGTCTGTCATCGGGACCACACCAGGTAAAGCTTGGCATTGACTATAGGCGCATTGACTCACCGTTTGTTCCGACGTCGCCATTTGCCCTTGCGGCTTTTTTCAGTGAGCAATCTGTTTTGAATAATAGTACCGATCTTTTTCCGCTCGGAAAGGTTCTTGGTGCGACGCCGATATTTCGTGAGTTCGCTGCATTTGGCCAAGATAGCTATCGAATTAAGCACCAACTAACTCTATCGTTCGGGGTTCGTTGGGAGGTCAACCCACCTCCCAGAGAGGCACACGGGAATGATCCTCTTACTCTCCTTGGAGATATCAACAACCCGCGTACTCTGACCCTTGCTCCACGCGGTGCTTCACTTTGGAACACAAATTGGCACGACCTTGCACCGCGCCTTGGCATCGCATGGACGCCTCATGATAGCCCAGGGCGAACAACAGTTGTGCGCGGCGGTTGGGGAATGTTCTTCGATTCGGCTAACAGGGTTGGAGCAAACGCTTTCGGGGGTATCGGTTTTCAGGCTGCACGAGACGTGTCCGGTGCATCCGTTCCCTTGACCGCGGCAGAATTGAATTTCTTCCCATCGACTAATCCGCCGTACGGACTTGCTTATCTGTTTCCGCGAAATCTGAATTCTCCGTATACGTTTGAGTGGAATGCCAGCGTCGAGCAACAGTTCAGTCAGGCCCAAGGAATAACTGTGTCGTACGTTGGCTCAAGTGGCCGCTGCCTGTTGCAGCAGCAACAGCGAAATATAGCAGCCTTCAACCCTAATTTCAGCAGCATCGAATACTACCCCGGCGGCGTCACATCCAGCTATCAGGCGCTGCAGGTAGAATTTCAAAGACGAATGTCGCGAGGTCTGCAGGCACTAGGTTCTTACACTTGGTCCCACTCGATCGATTTCGGCTCTGCGGACAGCTCGCAGCCTTTCAGTCGAGGAAACTCTGACTTTGATGTACGGCACAGTTTTTCTGCGGGCGTAAGCTGGGATCCAGCGCCGGCGGTCGCCAACAAGGCTGCAGCAATTCTTTTCGATCACTGGGGGTTGGACGGTCGACTAAGTGCCCGCACTGGATTTCCTATTACTTTGCTGGGCAACCAAATCGTAAACGAGGGCACCGGAAATACATTCAGGGGTAGCGTCGATCTCGTTCCCGAGACGCCGGTCTACTTTTACGGTGCTCAATATCCAGGAGGGCGTGCAATTAACCCGGCCGCCTTTGCCCTGCCTGTCGGTAATAATCCAGGAAATGCGCCCAGGAACTTTCTTCGTGGTTTTGGTGCAGTACAAATGAACGTTGCAATTCGGAGAGATTTTCACCTGGCCGATAAGTTGAAGCTTCAGTTTCGTGCGGAGGCCTTTAATGTGCTGAACCATCCGAATTTTGGATTGATCGATTCATCTCTCAGCGACGCAACGTTCGGGCAGGCAGTTCAAATGTTGAATCAGAGCCTCGGTACGGTCAATGCCCTCTATCAGCAAGGAGGCCCGCGCTCTATGCAGTTGGCACTCAAGTTGCTGTTCTGACTAATCTCGAAGCTTTCTTTTTTATTAAGAATGGTCTGACTCGCCACGTCCAGCAATTAATTTTAACCAGTCTGCCCTCCAGGAGTAATATGCTTCGATCACTTCGAATTGTAGCTATCGCTTTGCCCGTTGCTAGTGCGAGCCTATGCCTCGTGGCCCAGGAAAAGCGAGCAATTATTCCCGAGGATTGCGTAAGCGTCCGATACCTGCAGGACGATTATGCGCATTCCCCGATTAAGATCAACCCACAGGGTGCGCTGATCGCGTACTTAGTGAGATCCCCAAACCTGTTAGCAAATCGCAATGACATGCAACTGTACATCAGGGATCTGGCTGACACCTCGAACGTCCAGGGCAGGCTTCTGATGGTCGCTGACCATATCTCTCAGATGAACTGGCTGCAGGATGGACGGCACCTAGTGGTGCTGGCCGGGAGCGTCGCCGAGCCTTCAATCGTGAAAGTCGATGTCGTTACTGGAGCGCAAGAACCTATAGCGACCAGTGTGGGGCGCATTATTGAGTACACCATTGACCGCAAAGGCGACACCCTGGTCTTTGCCGTAAGGGAAGAAGCGAAACATCCTGAAGATATGCCGACAAAGGAGGAGGTTTCCCGCGGTTATCGTATTCCTTTTCAGAGTGATGGGGTGTGGGGTGAATATAGGGCTCACCTCTACATTCGGCAAATCTCGCCCAATGGATTATGGTCTAATTCGGAACCGATAGCGTTAGATTCTCCATTCACTCATCAGAGAATCACTTCTTTTCATTATCCAAACCATTTGTACCTAAGTTTGTCTCCGGATGGAAAAAAGTTGCTGTTTGGCTATACGGAACGGCGGGACCGCATACCGCAAGGTTGGGCGGGGCACGACGGATTGACATCGCTGATCGTTGAAGGCGAGGGGATAGATATTACGGTCCTGTGGAATTTGGAGAGTGGCGCGACAACAATCCCTCTTAAGAGTCCTGAAATATGGAGTGTGCCGTTATGGTCGCCTGACAGCCAATCGTTCGTGGTGGTTGCGACGTCTCCAATGGGAAGCGAATGGGATCGCAAGGACATCGCTGATCCTTTGATGGGGAAAAAACCGCACATGTTTTGGATAAAACCAAGCACTGGTGAGGTAACGCAGGTCGCGTCGCATGTTGTCAGGCCTTTGTGGTGGAGTGACAGTGGTTTAGGCGTTCAAACGGCAGCCAATGTGATCTCTACTTTTACCAAGAGCTCCGGAGCTTGGATGGAATTGTCGCGTTTGCAGATTTCTCTTCCCGATGCGTTTCCGTTTAGTGAACTTGCTGGCGACGGTCAGTATGTAGTCGGTGACTACCAAAACGCGGCAACTCCTCCTCAAATGTTTGTTGTTAGGCCCGGGCAAAAATCGCCAGAGACCCTTGCCGCCCTGAACCCACAGTTTGAGAATTTGACCATCGCCGGTATGCAGCGAGTGCATTGGAAGACTTCGACTGGATACGACATTTCGGGACTTCTATTTTTGCCGCCTAACTATGTACGGGGAGGAAGGTATCCACTGGTAATTCAGACCAAACCTGACAAGGGGTCCTTCGTCTGCGATTCTGGTGAGAATCATGATCCTGCATTTGCCCCTCAGCCCATTGCAAACGCCGGCATGATGTACCTGATCCGCTATCTCCCATGGGACTACAATCCCCTGGATGATTCAGCGAATTGGCCGAAAGGCTACCCTGGCAAACTCGGCGAGGCGGCCTTTCATATGGACATATGGGATAGTGCAGTGGAATCACTCGCCCACCGTGGTTTGGTTGACAGCAGCCGGGTGGGGATAATCGGTTTTAGCCGGTCGGGGTGGTACACAGAATTCATTCTGACCCATTCACACATACCTTACAAAGCTGCCACACTCGCCGACAATCTTCACATGAACCTAAGTGAGTATTGGCTATATCACAGTAAAACAGTTATCCAGGGTGCGGATGCGATGTTTGGAGGGCCACCGTACGGGGCTACGCTGAAGAATTGGCAGGAGCATTCCATATCGTTCAACGTCGATAAAATACATGCCCCGATTTTGATGGAGGAAATGGGCTACGGCGTGCTCGACGACAGACCAAACTCGACACCAAATAATTTAGCGCAGAACTACGAGCTCTTCACAGGCCTCAATCGTCTTAGCAAGCCCGTTGAGATGTACTACTATCCGAATGATGTTCACCAGCCTAATGAACCGCAGACCCGTCTTGCGAGTCTACGACGTAATGTTGATTGGTACCGGTTCTGGCTTCTAGGCGAGGAACCAGTTGCTCCGGATGATCCAGATCGGTACGCGCGATGGCGTAAGCTGCGGGATCTCCAAGAGCAGGATACATTTCGCGGTCAGTAACTGCTGATCTGCACAAAGGTGAAGAGGGTTAAGAGGCGGAACGATGACTGAAGAATTGCGGAATATATTTAGAGATGTGTTGATGTTGTTCGTCGTTGTCATGGCAGCGCTGACGCTTGGGCCGTCGGCCTTTGGCCAAACTAAAAAGCCTATGAAGGTCGCAAACGTAGACAATACCAACATGGGGGCGTATCGAGCGTTGGCCCAATTGTCCTTCAAGGCATTCGATAATGGAGACAACGCACTAGCCGCCGAGCTGGCGAGAATTCTTGAGCGAACGTGGGACAAGGCAGAAGAGGGAGACGGGCATTTTGCGCTCGAGAAAATCAATCAGCCATTGTTCAAAGAAATAGACGATGCAATGGATGCTCTTATCAAACAGCTTATTGCCTATCCACAAAAGGAGCCTAACCGTGCTAAAGTCACAGCGGCCTATGAAAAATATCTGATTGAGTTGGACTTAGGGGACAAAGAAGCCACCGGCGACTGAGTGCGAACCATGAGGTCCCCGCTGCCCTAAAAAGAGTGTCTGAGTTTAGGCGCACGAAGGTTTACCGTTGTCTGCTGATCTATCAAATTGAAGCTGGAGGTCCGGGTGCCTTCTAATCGAAGCTGACACCCGACCTCCAGTGACTGATACGTAGCGCCGCGAGCCTACTCGTCGGACTCGTATGCTGCGGACGTTAGCCGGTTGTCTGGGGTTTCCCCGGGATGATCACCGAGACTTTGTCCTTTTTCCACGCCGCTCTGGATCGCGCTAGCGGCTTTCAACGTGCTCAGAATCCGTGGTTGTGTGTAACGCATTTCTAGTTCTCCTTTATTTTACGATCTTGTTTCGGACGAGATTAGTGTGTTGCACCGGAAGGACCATTCTTTGATCGAAAAGAAACTTCCCGATGGCTGATGCCGCTCGTTGCATGGCTGGCATCTCAAATTAAAGGGAGAACCGGGTGTCAGTTGTCGAATTGACACCCGACCTCCTGTTAATAACGCCTACTTACGCAAGCTCTACTCGTCGGACTCGTACGCTGCGGACGTTATCCGGCCAGTTGGCGTTTCGTTGATATGATCCATGCCGTCTGTTCCTTTTTCAATGCCGCTCTGGATCGCGCTAGCGGCTTTCAACGTGCTCAGAATCCGTGGTTGTGTGTAACGCATTTCTATGTTCTCCTTCCCGTGAGAATTTGTTGAGAGTCAAAAGTGTTTGCACTGAACGTCTCTCGCTTGCTCGAAACGAGACTTATCGGTGGTCGGTGGTGCCTTTGCGAACGTTCCCGGATGGCGATGACCGACAGCCGGCGACGGGTAAGACGGTGAGGTTCCTTACTCGTCGGATTCGTAGGCTGAAGACGTGACGCGGTCGAACGGGAACTCTCCCGGGTGATCCTGTGCGGCCGCTCCCTTCTCCATACCGCTCTGGATCGCGCTAGCGGCTTTCAACGTGCTCAGAATCCGTGGTTCTCTGTAACGCATTCTAGTTCTCCTTTGTGCATGAACTTGTTGGTGGGCCATGTTATTGTGTTGCACCGAAACGGTGATTGACCGATGGTCGGTGGCCGGTATTCTGAACCGTTGGCGGTCATCCGAGCCTAGTCGTACGGCTGCGACCGACACCGGCGACGACGTGAGTTTGTTAGTATCCCTTACTCGTCTGCTTCGTACGCTGCAGATGTTTCGCGAGAGGCCGGTATTTCCCCTGGGTGCTCCATTGCACGCGCATGGTTTTCTCGATACCGCGAATCGCTTCACTGGCCTTCGAAGTCACAAGAACCGTCGGTTGTGTGTAACGCACAGACTATGCTCCTTCATTTTGGATTTCGCACACAACAGAAGTCTCACCCTTCGACCGGCGTCGTTGAAACATATTGCCAGGAACGAACCGTAAAGTGGAACGGCTCTCTACCCGGTATAGGTTGTTACTCGTCGGATTCGTACGCTGCACATGTGCAGCGGTTGGCCGGTAACTCCCCCGGGTGCTCGATCCAGATACATGCCTTCTCCACGCTCTGAATCGCCATTGCGGCTTTCAAATTCATCAAAATCCGTGGCTGCGTATAACGCATAGGTAATTCTTCCTTTCTCTTCAGATTTCCTCAAAACGTCAGAATGCAACAGGGGTCGCGAGAAGCTTTTCTACCTCACTTGGCGCCTTTCGCTTCGGATAAGCACTTCCGATTGCAGCGGAGCCGACCATATTCGCTCGTATCCACAATTCGAGTGCAATGGTTCTCATTAGGGAACTGCACCAGGTCAGATCTGCACGGTCAACAATCGACGCCAATGCGGCTCGAACTTGAGATAACTCTACAAAACCACACTCAACCGCAACTGAGCGGGCGAATAGTGCCTCGATCCTGTCTCGTGAAGATTGAAAGAAGACAATGGGACTTCGAGCAAGATACGCTTTCCGCCTTCGTTCAAGAATTTCAACCGGTACGATGCCCGTTAGAGCTCGCCGCATCAAAAGGCGTCTCCGGCCAGGTGCTACCAATTGCTCCCGCGGAACACGAAACAGAAAGTCGACTAAATCGCGATCCAGATATGGATACCGATATTCCCGGCGTGTAAGGAACGTGGGGAAACGATGTGGCAAGGTCTCTTGGACTGACCACCACGCGAGCCCGTTAGCGACTGTACTGGGACGAATGCCCAAGCGCCGACATCGGCTAAAGTCTTTCCGATCAAAATCAAGAGCCGCTTTCCGGAACTGTGCGGGAACCCACGGTGGAATCGTTTGTTTATTCGAATGTGGAGTTCGATAAAGTCCGAGCGTGAAGCTAGCCGTCTCAAGCAACATGTGCACAAGTGGCGTTCTCTTCGCCAAGCACCATTGGATCGCTCTCGGGATTAGTCGCCGTAGATCTCCCGAGACTAAATAGTTGGCTAGTTCCGGCAAGGGAGTCGGGACGCCTCCGAGCACTTCGTCCCCGCCCGTTCCCGCGACTATGACTCTGTAGCCATGTTCGCTTATTAACTTCTCAAAATGCCTTTCTTGAGAGATCGAGTGACTATCTGCGCCTGGAAATAAGTAGGTGCATTCCGCTCGATCCGCTGGCTCAAAGCTCTGGTCCACGGCCGCCGCGTTCACATGGATTCCTGCCTTCCCGCGCCGTGCTTCGACAAGTGAAAAGTAAGGCTTCTCGTTCCAGTTGGGTTCCGAGTCGTCGTAAAAAGAAAGAGTATCGATCAGCTCTGCACCGGGCGACTGCGATTGTCGAATCAAGTCTGATACACGAACGACTGATGTGGAGTCCATCCCTCCACTTAGGTGGGCTAAGGCGGGGTCGCCGGGAGCTGTCCGTCGTTGAACAGCAGTTTTCAAAAGGTCGAGAAAATTGTCGTCGTATTGGGTGGCAGATGAGTAGCGAATTGTGCTGTCCGCCATCCAGTTCCAATGAGCCCGCCTGGTTATTTTATTCTCCTGCACAATCAAGTAGTGCGCGGGTGGCACAGCGTGGATGCCCTTGTATGGTGTTAAATCGCGGATTGGAAGAGCCGTCACAAATCTGGCGACATACTCTGCATCGATCGCTCCCGTGCTGCCTGGTGTGAAGAAGGTCTCGAGATATGTTGACCATCTAAAATCGCCATTGACTTCTTGGAAAAAGAGAGTCCGCGTTCCCGCATGATCCCGTGCCAAATACAACGTATGATCCCTGGCAGACCATATTGCTAGAGCCCAGTCGCCTACGAATCGAGAAAAACAGGTTTCTCCCCATTTCCTAAAAGCTGCAAGGATGAGGCCGGAGTCAGCTATATCGGAATTGTCGATGTTCAGTGCTTCTCGAAGTTCTCTATAGTTATCAAGCCTTCCATCGAGCACCAACATGTTGTTCTGGAAATCTATCAAGGGCTGGGTCTCCAGGCGAGAGCGCTCAGTGGTGTGAAAAGGCTGAAAACCCATACCGACTCGGCCGCCGACATCGGTAAAAGTACCGTCCGGGGCGTAGCGTTTCGTGGTTTCTGCGAGATTGCGCATCTCCTCCCCTTGGGCCAGTTGCCCACAAGGCCGACGGAGACCGAAGATGACACTCATATCCTGCACTCCTGCCTAATGCTTTCTAAAACCGTTGTAACTCTCTATACATGTCTGCCGTATACGGTTTGTCATTTACAACTTTGCCTTCGATCTCTACCCAAGCGTGAGACTTGAATGGAATCGCCTGAGCCCCAACTACGAGAGCCGCACTCCTTCCGTGTCGCCGAAGAACCAGGGCGGTTGCAGCTGATCGTTGGAGGCACAGCACCCGCTTTGGAAAAAATACGCATGCGAAATCCATAGCGAGGCATATTTCTTGATTGTCAAATTCGCTACTCGTGTCTTGCACTTTCTCACTTCGTACGCGGTTATGTATGCGGGGAAGTCCCCCGAAGCGTAACTGGATTTGTGTTTGGAGCAAGAAAAGACAGCTCTCGAAAATGACGCGACACAACCTACAAATCGGATCGAGAAGCCTATCCGGTATTGGTGACGGGACATCCACTTGGAGGGGATCCGTAGGGACTCTCGGTGACGATGTAGCGCAGTGGTGTAGGGAAGCCGTGTCAGTCGCAGGCCTTTGGTGTGCATCCGAGTCGACCAGTAAGTCTCGAGATTGTAGATCCCGTACAAAATTCTCGACATCCCGTCGGACTATCTCCCGGTCCATATGGGTTTCAATCGATAACTCAGAAATGACCTGGTCGACGGACTTACCCGCTTTTAGCCTTTCCCAAACAAAAGCCCCCGTAGCATCGATCGTTGTGATTGCGTCGCGGGAGCTGTCGAGGAGTACTCCGCCGTCCTGGTCACCAAAAGACCGAACGTGTGGGGCTGTCATCAGCATAAATCCCCACTTCCGGTAGCCCTGAGGATGTGAGTTCTTTCGGAAACCGTGTCGCTGTCCCGTTGGAAAGGGTGTGACTTATTGTTCAACTGCGACGCGAGCAGCCGCAGGAGCCGCTGTTCTTGACTGAATATCCGGTGCTGGAAGACGCGTTGCATACCGTGGACGAATGTGAGAGGTGACTGCATTGTGACCATCCTGGCTGCCTTCCGTGTTTCTTAGGTGTAGTCGGATATCGTTATCCTGAGCCATGTTGATTGACCGCGCAATAAAGAACATCGCGCACATTCTGGTTTTGACGCGCATATTCTGCTGTATAGGGGTCTTTGCGATAAGACTTGGCTCAGCAGTCACACAAAGTGTGATAATTGTCACTTTGAGCGGTCTGGTTAACTGGCCGATCAAAAAGTATGGCGTGCGTCACGCTACACCTGTGAGCCCATCAAAGGCGCCGAATTGTAGAGACAAGAATAGAGGCCTTCGGCACTGACCAGTTCGGGATGCGTGCCTTGTTCTTGGATCACTCCTCGATTTAGAACCAGAACACGATCCACCCAGTTGAGTGATGTCAGGCGATGGGAAATAAAGAGTATTGCTGTATCGGCAAAGTGGCGCGCAAGATTGGTCAAAATGCGGCGCTCAGTGAGGCCATCGACGGCTGATGTCGCTTCATCAAGGAGCATGATTCGTGGTTTACATAGCACTGCACGGGCCAATGCCAGTCGTTGTCGCTCTCCTCCAGACAAAAAGTTCGCTCGTGGGCCGATGCGAGTGTCCCAACCCTGCGGAAGCCGGCCAATCAGGTCTATCAGGTCTGTCATTTCCAATGCACGAATCAATTCGTTTTTAGTTGCTGCCGGGTTGCCGAGCAACAGATTTTGCTCTAACGTGATATCAAAAAGAATCGGCTCTTGCATTACGTAGCAGACATTTCGTCTAAGGCTATTGAGCTGAATCTTTTTGATGTTAATGCCGTCGAGCCGTACTTCACCTTCTGTGGCGTCATATAATCGGGCTATCAGCTTCGCAATTGTGCTCTTGCCGCCACCGCTTGGCCCGACAAGAGCTATCTTTTCCCCAGGGCGAAGGCCAAAATCAATTCCATCCAGAACACGCAACCCATCACGGTACGAAAAGGTCACACCGGCCATCTCTAGATTTCCTTTGAGCGAGGTGACAACGACTGGATGTGTCGCCTCCGAGATGTCGGGAACAATCTCCATCGTCTCCCAGAGTCTTCGCAGACTCGCATTGAGTCGATTGAGTTGTGAGTAAATGGCGACTGCCGCGTTAACTGGGTCAAAAAGACGCGCCAAGTAACTATAGAATGCGACGAGTCCACCGATGGTCAGCGATCCAATGAATACCTGATAGCCACCGTAACCGAGGACGATGACGGTCCCGACTGCTATCGGAACCATACAACACACACGAAATGCGATTTCTAATCTAGATCTCCGATTCACGCTCTCCACTCGGGTGTTAGCGCAATTCGAGAACGCCTGGGCTTGATCGTGCTGTTGGTTTAGCAGTTGAATCTGCAAAACCGATGCTAGGTGCTCCTGCAGGAAGGCGTTCTCGCGGCTCGACTCGGATTGTGCGCTCCCCGCTGAGGTCCGCAACAAGGAGTCGAACCGCCTTCTGACCTCGATAAACACAAGAATTAGCGGCAGGGCCATATAGGCAAGCCGGCGATTCAGCACAAGCATTGTGATCGAAATGAAGATGGCGTTCAACAAACTTTGCAGAGCATATGGGAGCACGTTGGAGCCGAGTTCCGCCACTTGATCAACATCTTGCTCCATCCTGTACAGCTTTTCTCCCACTGGGGTGGTCTCGTGATAATTAGCCGAGAGCCTATTCATTTGCTCCAAGAGAGTAACCCTAAGACGGTATATGAGGGCTTGAACGGTGCGGAGGTTGATCATTGAAGCGACCGCAGAAAGGATTAGCCGAGATACATAAACCCCGAATAGGCCGCCTGTTGCGAACACCAACAGGCGCATGCTCCGTCTGGGAATCACATCGTCAATGAGCCACTTTATGATTAACGGGTCCAACAGAAACATGAAGCTGCTCAGCGTCGCAAACAATACGCTCAGCAGATACTTGCGGAAAAATGGACGCACCTGGCCTAAGAACCATCGTCCTGACGCTTGCACTGTCTACTCTCCGTGAGGCTCCCCTCGGGTCGGTCTACCTGCTGGTATGCCGAAACAGCTAACCAGCGCGTCGATGCAACTCTCTGTACTCGGAAGGACTGAGCTTGAATACTTTTCGAAAAGCCCTGGCAAAGTCTTGAATACCGCGGTAGCCAAGATCTCCCGCGATTTGCTTAATAGGTTGCGCTCCTCCCTTTAAATGCACGGCAGCAATATGGAGCCTCTTTCGTTTTGCGTATTCCCTAATCCCAATGCCAGTGTCCCGCCTAAACAGGCGCGCGGCATGGGATCCAGAAATCTCGAGGCCGAGTTCCTGAACAACGTGTCGCAAACTAAGACCGGATGCGCCGCCGCAAGAATCAAGAAAGGCTCGAAGCTTTTTCGTCCTCCAATCCGGGTCTGCCGGTCTTAACGAAGCGGCCGGAACCAGCGGGACAAGTGGGGGGCTCGGATACTTACCTCGTAATTCGTCGGTCACAATGACTGCTCCGGGAGCATGCACATGTAAGACGCTTGGGGGCTTTCGTCCCATATCTTGCTGCGTCGCTATGAATGAAAGGCTCATTGATGATGAAATAGTCTGCCTGAATGAACGTGTTGTTAATAGGTAATACCGGAGTGGCATCAAAAAAGGCTGTTCTCTAGCAGAAGAAAGTTCGTCAGACCTAAACGCGGAAGAGCAGTGTATAGATTATGGAACGTGAGTATTGGAAAAGTACCAGTATCTTAGTCGCCTGCAGCGAATTATTCTCGAAGAATTAGAGCATTTTAATCAGGTCCAGTCATAGAACTATTTCGCATTACCTACGAACTTCTTCGTTGTGGAAAAGCGAGGATGCCACAGCTATGATTCATTCACTTGCCCAGATTTGAAGTGTCGCTAATTATTCTGCGGTACACACTGAAATATAACTAGGCGCTGGGGAGTTCCATTTCGTGAGTGCTTCGCACTTAGTAGCGAGCTAACGCAAATGCCATCAGACGCTCAGCTCAGCGACCTCAACGACGATGCACTGGCAGCACAGGTAGTGCTCGGCCACTCCGATGCGATGACAATATTGTTTAGGAGGCATCGCAACGAAGTATTTGGGATTGCCTGGCGGATCCTGCGCTCGAGCGAGGAGTCACGGGACATGGTTCAGCAAGTGTATATGGAAGCGTACCGCGAAATAAGGAACTTCGACTCTTCGAGGGGTAGTTTCAAATCTTGGCTCTTGACGAAAGCGCTCAGCCGCTCAATTAATCGGCAGAAGCAAATCAAAACAGACCCATTGAAGCAGACGATGGAGCTCGACGAGAGTATTCCTTCGGCAAACAGCAATGGCGGATCGAACCGGTTTCATTTGCTCCCCCCCGAACTGTCGCAATTGACGGCAGAATTACTTGCCAGGCTTGAATCTCGAGAGCGCGATGTAATAACGCTGATTTTCTACCGTGGATACACAAGGAAACAAGTGGCAGCGGAACTTAACGAAACCCTTTCTGCCGTTCGACACAGCTTGAAGAAAGCGTTTGGCATTCTTTATTCCGCTCTCACTGAGACCCAGCACCCGGTGTCGGACAATTCAACGGCCGCAAAACGAGGAAAGGACAATTCCCATGGCCAATCATGAATACTACACAGGACTGAGTTCATCTGCCGCTTGCTCCTTAGCCATTTCCGGGCAGCTATCCGAGCAGGAGGGATCTGATTGGATTGAGCACGTCGGCTCTTGCGCCGAGTGCCGGCAACTCACGTGCAATTTCATGCAAGTCAGCTTCCGTTTACTTTCAAAGGACGATGCTCTTGAGGGTGCGGATCGCGAACTTGTGGGCACGGTTCAAAAGACACTTGAGCCTGCGTGGTCCACAGTACCAGTTGCGGAACCAGACGCGGAGCATGTCAAGCAAGTGCCTCCGCGCAAGTCGAGATTGGCGAGAGTTGTTTTTGGTATGGCCGTCGCAGCATCCCTGGTATTCGCATTCACGCTGGGGTCCACACTCGGTAAACGCCGAGGGGTGCCATTGCCCTCTTCATCACGAAGCCAGCCTGCTAGTCCCGGAGACAATGCAGTCGCCGTCGCTGGGGCACGTGCTTTGGTTGCGGAAAATGAGCGCCTTACCAATCAGCTGCAGGACGCGCAAAGCCGAGAGGGTATTCTCATTCGCGAATGGCGGAAACAAACGGAGGATCTTACGTCTGCGCAAGCGACGAACACCGAGCTGAAGTCGCGGATTGCGATTCTGGAAAAATCGAATGCGGAGTTTGGCAATAAGGAGCTACAGCACAATGTGGAGCTGCTTCAGGCCAGAAAAGAGCTCGAAACGTCGCGCGGCGAAAGTGACGCCAGGCAGAATGCGGCTACGACTGCACAAGCGGAACTAGCAGAGCGCCGCGCCGAGGTGGTGAGGTTATCTGATCAGCTCCATGACGCACACCGACTCATTGCAACGCTAAAGCAAGCCCAAGCTCTAGTTGAAGGCCGAAAGGTTCATCTTTGGGATGTCTACGATACGGACGAGAACGGCCACCGGCAACAGGCGTATGGGCGGATCCTGTATGCAGAAAGGGACGGTCTAGTCTTCTATGTTTATGACCTTGCCCAGCCCGAAAACGTGAATGCGCGAATTTCTTTCTATGTTTGGGGTGAGAAGGCTGGCACACCGCAGCCTGTAAAGAACCTGGGGACCCTTCACATCGATGACGCAAAGAACAAACGTTGGAAACTGACATTTGACGATGGGAATGTGCTGGCCCAGATCAACAGCGTGTTCATAACTGCTGAGCCCTCCAGAAGCGCTGCGACTAAACCCAAAGGCAAGAAGATACTTTCTGCCCGGTTAGACAGCAGGACGGATCACCCGTGACAACCGAGTTGCATGCCACGCACGAATCCGGAAGGCTCACCCTGCCGCGGCGGTCCGTTTGGCACTTCTTCAGACAGCTCACATTTCATTCATCACTGCGTGAATGCCGACTCCACCGCCGGCAGATTCCTCAGAGTGTCCTGGACAATCGAATACCGTTGCTCTTCAAAATAGCCGCCAGGAACAGCCGGTTCAGTGCTCGGGCAGGAAGGCGATATGCCGGCAGAATAGGAAGTCTTCTACGAAAGGGCTTTCTTGTGTTTGCCTTTCTGAATGCTTTGTTCATTAGACAAGCGACAGCTCAATTGGACTCAGCGACCCTTTCTGGACAGGTCCTTGATTCGTCAGGTGCAGGCATTCGCGGAGCTCGGGTACGTTTGGTTGATGTCGATCGCAACACTCGAAGCGCTACTTTGACCGATAGCACTGGACTTTACATCTTTCCTGGTGTTCAGCCCGGTCTATATCGTATTGAAGTATCCGCATCCGGGTTTAAGAGCATGACTCTCACCGGCTTAACAGTGGGTACAGGCGACAGCACTCAACAAAACGTACCGATGTCGGTAGGCCCAGAAGCCGATGGAGTGACCCTTCAGGCGGGGAACATGCCGGTTCAGCATTCGGGGACAGTCAGCACAGTGGTTGATCAGAATCTCGTCCGGGAACTACCTCTGAATGGACGCTCCTTTCAGACCTTGTTCCAGCTAACCCCGGGGACTGTCATCACCCCCACCAGTTTTGCTAGTCCGGGACAGTTCAGCGTGAATGGGCAAAGGACGGACACGAATTACGTCTTAATAGACGGGGTAAGCGCGAATTTCGGGATTTCGGTTGCCGCACAGCCAGGACAGTCGGCAGGAGGGTCTCTTCCAGCTCTCACTGCTTTCGGTGGCACAAACAGCCTCGTGTCGACTGATGATGTTCAAGAGTTTGCGGTCCTCACGTCTAGCTTTGCACCTGAGTTTGGGCGCACGCCGGGCGGGCAGGTATCGGTGGTGACTCGCTCAGGGACGAACGAGGTGCATGGAACTGTTTTTGACTACCTGCGAAACGATGCCTTCGACGCAAACGACTGGTTTGCGAATCAGCACCAACTGTCGCGGGCGGCACTGCGGCAAAATGACTTTGGGGGTGTGCTGGGTGCACCCATTCAACGAAACAAGACGTTTGGCTTTCTTTCATACGAGGGGCTGCGATTGCGGCAACCGACTACGGGAGAAAGTGACGTTCCTTCTATAGAGGCTAGGAAATCCGCTCCTCCGGAGATCAGTCCATTCTTGAACGCGTATCCCCATCCTACCGGACCTAGCCAGGGCGACCGCCTAGCTCCTGCCATTTATACATTTTCCAATCCGTCGCGTCTCGACACAGTGAGTGTTCGCGCCGACCATCATCTCACTGACAGCATGATGATCTTTGGACGCTATAACGCTTCTCGTTCCAATGTCGAACAGCGCGGAGCGGACATCACGAGCCTGAGTTCTATCATTGATATACGATTTAGCCTTCAGACTCTGACATTGGGGCTGACGTCGCCAATCAAGTCGCATTTCATCAACGACACGCGAGTCAACTGGAGCAGATCATCTGCGGCAAGTACCTTCCGACTGGACAACTTCGGCAGCGCAGTTCCAGTCCTGCCTGAAGCAGTTTTCCCGGCCCCCTTCAGCGAACGGAACAGCTTCTTTCTGTTTCTCGCTGCTCTGAGCGCTAGGAATCCAGGCCTCGCGTTTGGCAGAAATACTGCCAATATCCAGACGCAGGTTAATGTAATCGAAAATCTTAGTTGGGAACTTCCATCTCATCTTCTCAGGGCCGGGATGGACCTTAGGAGGTTGTCACCCGAAGTAGATCTCTCTGCTTACGCTCAAGTCGCGATTTTTAGTGATGTGAAGGCCGCTCTCAACTCGAATGTTTTGCAAGATGCAATAACGGCAACCGTGCCGGTGAAATCAACGGCCGCGAACTACTCCTGCTACGTTCAAGACACGTGGAGGCCCCACGCTCGGCTGACGGCCACATATGGCATGCGATGGGACTACAATCCGCTGCCCGGTGGTCGATCCAACAATGGTCTGGCGCCGTTCGCCGTTCGAGGCATTCGCAATCTGCCGACACTGACTTTGGCTCCGCCGGCAAGGCCAATCTACAAGAGCACAGTCAATAACTTTGCACCACGCGTGGGACTCGCATACTCGATCCGCAATTCCTCTCATTCCGCGACTATTCTCAGAGGTGGGGCGGGCATCGTCCATGATTTCGGCAATGGTCCACTCGGAAATGCATTCTCAGGTTCTTTCTTCCCATTCTCGGCAGTAAAAGTGTTTTTTGGTGTCCCGTTTCCCTTGAATCGCAATGACGCCGCGCCGCCTCCAATTACCGCGAATCCTCCGTTCGCGCCAATCATTGCCTTCCCATCAATCCTCAAGGTTCCGTCCACATACCAATGGAATTTAGCTGTCGAGCAGCGACTGGGAAGTGCACAGACGCTGGTGGTTAGTTATGTCGGAGCTGTGGGTCGCAATTTACTTCGTAGTGAGGAATATCTCGGAAACTCCGCTGGCCTACCCGGGTCGTTTCGCCAATTGTTTTTCACAAATAACAGTGGTTATTCGAACTACAATGCTATGCAGGCGCAAATCAGACGGCGTGCCAATAAGGGCCTAGATGTTGTAGCTTCGTACACGTGGTCTCATTCCTTTGACAATGTTTCTACGGATGCGATTCTCGACGGCATTCCAGCGCGTTTTCTTGATCCTCATCGAGATTATGGACCTTCGGACTTCGACATTCGACACACGGCCGCGATCGGAGTTGATTACCAATTTCCTTCCATTGCCCGATCTTCGATCCTAAATCGGTTCTGGGGTGGATGGTCAATTGATTCGATCCTTATGCTTCGGTCTTCGCCCCCAGTTGATGTGCAAATTGTCCGCAACATAGGTTTTGGGGTCTATTCCTTTCGGCCGGATCTTGTGCCGGGAGTTCGAATGTATGTGGATGACCCAACCGTCCCTGGGAGAATGCGGTTTAACCCAGCAGCGCTCTCCATCCCACTAGTACAGCGGCAAGGGACCCTTCGCAGGAATCATTTTCGCGGCTTTCCATTGGCGGAACTGGATATCGCCGTACGGCGGAGATTTCACCTGCGAAACAGTTCGGCTCTGGAGATTCGGGCCGAGGCCTTCAACGTGTTCAACCATCCCAATTTCGCGCCCGAAGTTGGACTGCTAGGCAACGTTGACTCGACCGGAAATTTCTCGGCCCTAGCGGGATTTGGGGTCTCCCCGAGCACATTGGCCCGGGGTCTTCACGGTGGCCAAGTCGGCAGTGGATTCAGCTCCCTGTATCAGATAGGGCAATCGCGAACGTTGCAGGTTGCATTAAAGCTTGAATTTTGACCCTGTGAAGACGAAATCGAGGTAAGGCGAAGCCGGAGTTGGCGGCCCCGCCTCCCAGATTTATTCTTCGTCCAACTTGCTGCGAATCGCTAAATGGGTCTGAATGCGAAGGCCGCCATCGACGTTTGGACCAGCAAAATCCTGGATTAGCTCGCTTCCAGAACCCAGTTCAGTCAACGTAGGTGTTTCGTACACCATGAGTGTCCTCCTTCCTCCACCGATTTGCATTTGATTCTCTCTCGGAGTTCGGTGGTAGCTTCCTCGAGAGCTTCCGAACTGGATCAGACAGGTACAACTCCAGTTAAGACTTTGGTGTCGTGCCGCACCCGATCTTGAGCTGGCACATCACTCAGAGATCTGAGCCATCGTTCCAAGGAAAAGAGGCGCAAAAGGGGGCTGCTTAGGCGCTGAATTCCGAGGCGCATCTCTTCAAGAGAGCCCAGAAGGCTTGAGGGATCGACCAAACCCGATTCGCAGACTCGCCACTTCTTGACTGAGGCGGTGCTCGTCCACTCACGATGGAGAGCCCTTGTAATGGCTTCGTCAACCTCTCCTTTGCTCACCCGTTTGACGATCTTCACCGGAAGCAGGTCAGTGAATGCTCGACGCATGAGAGATCTCGTCTGCCCATCGCGGAGAAATTGTGAAAGCGGCGCAGCGACGCAGAACTCCAGGAGCGGCCTGTGCGTATACGGATGCGAGACGTATAACTCCCGGTACTCGTTGAAATGGCCAGCGGATGTATCACGGAAAAGGAGATCCAAGGAAAAAAGCTTCGACCGCCAACTTGGGGCCCCCCCGCCGACCTTATAACCGGGGAAATCTACTTCTTCCTGAGAAATAGCTGTCTTGAGCTTCAGCCCTAGCCAGTTCGGCACTTCCGGCCGCTGGTAGAGTGAGCCTGCCGCTAAAAGCGTAGCCCGTCCAGCCAGCTTCAGATACGGGACTCCGCCATATCGGCTCCAGTTCGAGCAGTGCCGGTGCGCTTGAAGGAGATTGCCCTCAGATATTTCATCGGCGACGATCGGCGTTCCATCAGGGACGCTCCAGAACAGGTGATCGCCTCCTATGCCGGTGAGTAAGAGCGACGCCTTGTGCTCCTTCATGAATGCAGCGAATGATTGATAGCGTCCCGGCGAACAGTGGAGAGGATTGGGCAAACCGGTAAACTGAGGATCATGTAATCCAAGTGTTATACCTTGCGTTTCTTCCCGCACGCGCAGGGTCTCGATTCGCCTCCGTTCTTCAACAGCCCGAATAAAGACGCTTTCGTCACACGTTTTTGACTGTTCGTAAACGCAGGAGACAGTTCTTAGGTTCGTGGTCGGCTGATTCTTTGCCTTCAAGATCTGGTCGGCCGTTAGGACAATAGTGGAAGAATCGAAACCACCGCTTAGCTCTGCAAACACTGGAAATTTCGAGCGCAGCCGCACCTGAACCGCCTCGGCTAGTTTTTCGCGACAGTGCTCTTCGTACTCATCGTCGGACTTGTAAGTGAGCGCGGTTATGGAGGAGGGATTCCACAATTCGTGCCAGCTCTGAATCCGGCCATCCTCGAAGCGGATAAGTGTGTTGTTGGGTACTACATCTACTCTGGTAAGGGGTGTGTGGTTCGTGCTCGGCTGAGACAGGAGATATTCGATGAAGTATCTTTCATTTACATCGAGATCGACACCAGAGATTCTGACTAGGTGGGCAAAGTCGCTGGACCAGATGAGAGTATGTTTAATCAGCACGTAATACAGCGGTCTGGCGCCGCAGGTTGAACGAGCGAGCAGAAGAGATTTGCTCTGCCGACACCAGAGAACCAGCGCAAACTCTCCAATCAGGTCGGCGAACGCTGATTCTCCAAACGCCTCGTAATATTTCAGCGCGAGTACAGGATCGGGAATTGTTTCGAGGTGCGGAAAGCCCAGCCTCTTCGCCAGTTCCTCTCGATTGTCCAAGCGGCCGTCGAAGGTTAAAACATAAGACTCGTCGCATAGCGGCTGTACTTCTGAGTGCTCCTCGTCGGTCAGTCGGTCTCCGCGATATGCCATGAGCAGCGAACCGTCGTGGATTTCGCCCGAAGTTTCCGACTTCCTGGCAAATTCTCCAAGGAGGTTGAACAAATCATCGTGAGTGGCCGGTCTGCCATCGGTATAGAGCAATCCCAGTTGAAGTTTCATGCCTGACCTCAGAAGATGGCGATAGGCTGATACAACTTCTTCACCCCAGCCCAATCATTGACTATGGAGTTGTCGACCTCTACCCACGCATGCGCAAGGAACGGCAAGGGTCGGACGCCCACCACCATCTGCGAAGCTATTCCATAGATCCTCAACAGGCATGTCGTCACTGCCGACCTTTGGAGACACAAGGCTTGCTTGGGGTACCAGACACAGGCCCGCTGAACCGAGCTGCAAATCTGGCCAATGGTGTTTGGAGCAGGAGGTGAAGGCTGCCGACTCACTGGCCAAGCCTTAACGCACGCGCATAAGGATCGTAATGACGACAGAAAGAGGATCAAATCGAATATGGCCAGTCCCAGAAATGCGGTTATAACGAGTTCCAATTTTGGCTTCGGGCTGTGATCGTCGACCCCAGTTTGGCCATACCAAGGATAAGAGGGTTGGGAATCGCTGGGGGCTCTCGGCTCTGGTTGAGCGGTAAGTATCGAATTGCCCGGGGAAAGACGGAACTGCTCGATCTTCATGATGAGCGCTCGCACGTCTTCGGATACACGCTGCCCACCGACTTTGTATTGATGAGAGATCTTGCGGACGATCTCGGACTCAGTATCGCCAGCGCTGAGCAATTGCCATATCTCAGCACCCACTGAGTTCAGTTTCAGGATGCGATCGCGCTCAATATCCAGTACAACGCATCCGTCTTCGGAAACCACTAACCTGAGACTGCCCTTGTTAGCAGAGACGAAAGAAGCGCTGCACATTTGGGGGATGGCTCCTGGGAAGCGACGAGGACCCAGGCAAAAGCGTCATCTTCCCTAACGATCTATTGCCCCTTCCGACTTCGATTCTTACCAGTTGGTCATGATTTTTTTCTTGATTTGGTTGGGGCGACTACTTACATCTGCACAGAGGCGAATCGCCAGCGTGAAAGCGAACGCAGCCAACGCTTCTCTTCATGCCAGCCGAGGAACTCATCGGACGGCGTCCATTCGGTTTCCATCTCCAGACATGCCACATAAACCAAATGAGAGGAATCGCCATGAAACTCCGTCGTAAGGAAATCTGTCCTATCCACAGGTCATTCTTCTGTTGTGGCCGGGAACAGGCCCGCAAGCAGCGCAGACACTGGGCGCATGTTCAGCGCATTGAAGATCCCTATCATCCCAGGGGATATCGAGAACGCAGGTCACCAGCGGAGATGAGAAGACTACTGAATCGCAAGATTATCGAGCAAAACGGGAGATGCGGGATCTGTCACAAGCTCTTCACGGACTATAAGGAAATCGTACCGGATCACATTGAGCCCAAAGGCATGGGGTCGGCACGCCGCGACGACCATCCAGATAACATCCAGGCGGCCCACCGGAAATGCAATCTTGAAAAAGGATCGAAGAGAGCGCGACGGCCGCGCTAGCCGAATTTCGCCGGAGGACCACATCGGAATCTGCTCGGCCCCAAACTTTCTCGCCTATTCCATTGGCTGCCCGTGTTTGTCACATGGAGGGCCTGCGGGTGCTCGTTATGGGCTGGGCAGCGCCCTCCAACGAACGGACTGCAACAGGACAATAGCAACTATTAGGAAACCTCAGCTTCAATAGACTTCAATAAGGTCTTGAATCTGGTTCGGGACCAGGGGCTCGAACCTCTTGGAAGTCCTTTAGATTCATCACTGGAAATAGCACAAGGTGTGGAAAGGTGTGGAACCTGGAGGCTTTCAATGTCACATTTTTACCTACGCTATCGGTTCCGACATCTGGCTTGTCCGCACAAGCCTTTCAATTCAGAAGAGTTACAAGGAAGCTTGGAGCTAGGCCACCTGGCGTTGCACCAGGAGTATGAACCGCGGTGGGTTGAGCCCAATGGAAACCAAATTCTTCCGGTGTTCCCAGAAGTTCGTTTGCCGCGTTCAGATCACCTTCCAAGTGGCCGACCAATTACTCGCAACTACTTCGGCTTCCCAGAATCCCGTTTCTGGCCAACGTCCGCATTGCCGACCATCCGCGAACTTGCTAGACAAAGCAGGAAAGCGCGTTGTGGGGATGGAAGCCAGCAGGCAGGCACGCTGGTTCGAGCGGTTGCTGCACCATTCCAGTTTTGGCTGTGCGGGCATCACTCCGTCCTGTCGCATCTCGTTGACAAAGCCACAAAGCCAGCTCCTGACTCAGCGGCTCGTGCGACTCACCGGGTCAGCGATGAACAGAAAAAAACCACTCCGTCACGGAGTGGGATGATCGCACTTTCACATTCTTGTCCTAAAAGGCTGTTCAGGATATCAACCGCCACGCACACTCAACATCGACAAGACGGCGCGTATAGCTGAGGAACGCCGGTGTCACTGTCTCGATCAACTCTCCTGAAGCTGGGTTCAGGAGTGTCTTGGACGTGGCCTTGTAATATGCATTCGCGTAGAGCGTCGAACAAATAAGGCCGGAATTGTTCGGCGAGGCATCTAAGAATTCGCCGAGCAGCAATCTGCGTAGAGATTGCGCGCCAATTCTAACAAGCTCACGAAGCGAGTAGGGATTTCGCAGGTAGCTCGCTGCTTTAATCGCGATCTGAACTCGCTCCTTATCGCTCAACGATGGATCGCGTCGAACTCTCAGGGCATAGTGCCCGATGTAGTCATAGATTTTCCGGTATCTTACCCCCAAGAAGGGGGTCGCATCGCATATGAAATCGTTGTCCATGTATACCGCGGCATGAGTCCAACGTGCATCGTCAGGGATGTATCCGAGATTCTGCTGTGCAAATCGGATGGCCTTCGAGCCATGATCGGGTTCCAGGCTGCTGAATAAGACCAAGTCGCCAATTTGCCAGCGATTTGTATCGGGGAATCGGCCGAACTTTCTGATCGCAAGAGGGATTCCGCCTGGGGCCGCCCAGAGTCCCGTAATCGCTGTAGAGTCTGGGTCGAGCGAAAATCGCGGATTCTTTTGATAGGCAAGGTCACTGGCGCTAACATTCGGTACGCTCTGTTCTTGAGCGTTGGGTCGTTCATCGGACAAGTAATCTGAAGGGTAGATGTTCGCGGTAGCCACTGTCAGATCTCCGACAGTCGGCTGACGCGAAGGTTGGGGTTAGGTAGCATAGATCCTCCGCAAACAGCACAGGGGGCTCTAAGAGTGGAGAATTCTTGACAGATACGGCCGTATATAATTGAAAAGAGAGCAGTTGCCGCAATTCATGCAAAGGGCAAGATTTGCGCGTTCGGGGGCCAATTGCACGAGGCAGATTCCAGTTTTTTTCGAGTGCAGTGCGACCTTGAAACGGAGTCTCTGAGGGACGGACTGGAGAAGTACGATAGGCAACAGAGCCGCCTTGAGCCCTCAGATACCGGTGCAGGAGCACTGTTGCTGATTCGGGTTGTTGAAACCACAGCTGAAGCGATCCGAAGGGAACAAGAACGGCTTGACAAATCAAAGTGGTCCAAGCTGCGTGGCCCGCTCCTGTCAATCGCCCCAGATAAACTGGCACTCATCTCGCTAAGAAGCATTCTAAATCTTCTCATCTCAAAAGGATCCAAAGGCCAGTATCCCATTCCTGCAGTGGTCGCCTCTGCGATAGGCCGATCGTGTCTAGCGCAACGTCAATACGATATTCATCACGCACAATCGAGGCCGCATGAGGGGGAACCCAGCTACTGGAAAGAGACCGGTGCTGACGTAATACTCGGCCTTAAATTACTTACCGTCGTCGTTGGAAATGCGGTGGTCTACGAAAACGGAAAGGCTCTTCCGGTATTTGAGTTAACTACAGTCATAAAGGGAAGCAGAGCACAGATGAAAACGCCGACCTTTCTGCGCCTCACCTCCACCGCCACGAATTGGTTGGAAAGGGGGGCAATTGAATTACGCAGTCTAGCAGTGCCAATGTACTTGCCAATGGTAGTCAAACCACAAGGCTGGACAGGATTAAAAGGAGGTAGCTATTTCACGTTTCCAGACCTGAATCTCGTTAAGCGCGGATCAAATCGCAAGATTCGGAGTGCTCTCAATAAGGCCGACTTGTCAGTTGTGTTAAAGGCGGTCAATGCCCTACAGAATACTCCCTGGCGAATCAACCGCGGCGTATATGACGTCATGTGCCAGTATTACAACCAATTTCGAACTGCTGCGGAGTCATTGCGTAAGGGGAGTTCAATCGGCGAATCTTTTGTGACAGAACTTGATCAGAAGAAGACAGATCCGTCTCTAGTACGCTTTTTCGATGCAAAGACGCAAAGTCGAATCATTTTAGAGCGGTTTCGTCCTGAGATTTGTAAGAGGTTCGCTGAGTTTGAGCGTTTCTATTTTCCGTACCAACTTGATCACCGAGGTCGTGCATATTGCGTTCCCCAAATTTTTCATCCTCAGGCTGACGACCTCGGTCGTGCGCTTCTAGAGTTTGCCGATCCGAAGCCCTTGGGAACGCGTGGTGCGTACTGGCTTGCCGTTCAGATCGCTAACCTCAGCGGGTATAACAAAGTTTCTTTCCAGCGAAGGGTCGAATGGGCTTATGAAAATGAAGACGCCATTATCGAGTTTGCTCGCAATCCACTAAGCGAGCACCAGTTTTGGAAAATCGACAGACATCCCTGGTGCCTTCTCGCAGCATGCAGAGAATGGGAAGCATATCGACGCACCGGCTCCGGTTTTGAGTCTCGCCTTCCGATCCTGATCGACGGTACGTGTAACGGGCTACAGCATTTGAGCGCAATGGGCCGTGATCCAGTTGTGGGGAAGGCTACCAATTTGATTCCTGGAAATGAGCCAGAAGACATATATAGATGGGTTGCTGATCGCGCTTCAAAAGAAAATGACGCCCGGGCACAGCAAGGCAAAACGGAGGCTCTAGAGTGGGCTGGGAAGATTGATCGGGGAATCGCAAAGGTCGCAACTATGCCGGCGCCTTATGGAATTACTCGGCAAGGGATACAAGAAGGTTTAATTGCAGAAATAAAGGAGCGTGAAGAGCGAGGCTTGGGGCCTTTTCCGAGTCGCCGAGGGACCATGAGTTACTTGGCAGGAATACTTGAGAAGAGCGTGGCGGAGGTAATTGTCAAGGGAACGGAAATCATGAAATGGTTGCGACGTGTAACGAGTAACCTGGCGGAACACAATTGTGGGCCTCGATGGACCGTGCCAAGTGGTTTTGTAGTGGTGCACGAGGAACGTAAGCCACAGCTTCGCCGAATCGACGTGCCGGGGTGCACGATTCGCGTGCCCATCGAGAATACCAGAGGGAAGCTTAACAAAAAGAAGCAGCGAGATGGAATCGCAGCGAACTTTGTTCACTCCTTCGATGCGGCGCACATGATGTTGACATTCACGAGCCTTAGCGCGCAAGGTTTAACTCATTTTGCCGCCATTCATGACGGGTTTGGTGTCCATGCCAGTGATGTTGACACACTGGGTGAGGCGCTGAGAGATCAGTTTGTACACATCTACCAGGGTTCGGTTTTGGAAGAATTTGCGAACGAACAGCGACGAAACTATCCTCATGTACGGATCGATGACCCGCCGTTAATAGGGAAGCTCGACGTCGGAATTGTCCGTGATTCCGCCTATTTTTTCTCCTAAGCCGGGTTTTCACGGCGGTTAAGACGTTCAAATTCCGGGTGGGGACACCAGAGCCGTGAATACCTTGACGTGAATATTCGAATATAGCCAACTTCCAGGGGCAAGGAGGAAATACCTTTTCTTATCAGGTCACACGCAATGTTTTCGTGGCTCATGCTTCGTACTCCTCGTCCGACTTGTAAGTGAGCGCGGTTATGGAGGAGGGATTCCACAACTCGTGCCGGCTCTGAATCCGAGTGCGTGCTATCACAACTGTAAAGAGCGGCAAAGATGGGCGATTTGACTGGCGGAATCATCGGGAGAAGCGCAATGGATGGCTGGCAGAGCGCCACGTCCATTTTCAATCGCCGTGCAGCGCCTGTTGGGCGCGATACCTTTGCGGAGGCGGATGCCACCATGAGGTGCTGCAGCGTGGGCGTCCAGCCTGTGACTATATCCGTGGCTGGTTGCACTACTGTCTGCAAGCCTATGTTCGGCTTCTAGAAAAGTGTCCGGAGTATTTCGCTCCGTGAGTGAGCGGTTGAACGCAGCCATCTCAGTGATTGGCGGAGGCCCCGCGGGGGCAGCCGCCGCCCTGCGGCTGTCGCAGATGGGGCACTCCGTGGTGGTCGTCGAGAAAAAGAAATTCCCTAGAGCGCATATCGGTGAGTCACTCAGTCCAGGCGTACTGCCACTGCTTGACAGCCTCGGAATCAAAGGACGAATGGAACATCAAGGTTTCTTGCGTCCCGAGCGTGTTCTGTTGCACTGGCCTCCCACTCGGGGCTATAGACCTCTGGGGCCTGTTCCGGGCTTGCAGGTAGACCGCGCGAAGTTCGACGCAGTGCTACTGCAGCTCATTTATATGCACAGGCTGCAGTGGAGCAGGAATCAGTATTCTGGAAGCGGAGAGCAGGGAATGCACAGGAAGCAGCTCACGAGCCCCCTCAATCCTATCCGCCCCCTTTATGTAGAGATATTCCGATTCGATTGGCCACAGAAGCGCAGTTGCTTTCAACCCCATGCATGGAGGGAGACTTCGTCGTTCAACGGCGGGCAGTGATCCACCCCAGATTGTCTCGGCCAACTGTTTACGTCGATAACATTGCGCTCGCTCCTGTGAGTGCCTAAAAAGTGTCCATACTGCCAACGAAATCCTAGACACCTGGTCGCATCGCATACCGTTGGAACATGGGGCAAGGATTCTGGATTGGCTTTGGAACAGCGGTTTGATCGTAGCCGCGCAGTGACGAACAGCCCATGGATGAGAAACGACTAAAAGTAGCTCAGGCTTATTTTTACTAAGGAATGTTCTTGTCGGAATGATCCGTCGCAAATTGCTGGCACTGCTCGCAGGAGAGACGTCTGAGGACACTTTACGAGAAAGTTGTTAGTCGCCTACTTCGAGATCTGAAAGCGAAAGATAAAACAGATATGGCCGCACAAAAAACGAAATACGAGTCGGGCACCACATAAAGCAGGTGAGAGTTCACTAATTCGGAGATATTGATTGTTATTGCCTATGTCACACATAGCCAAAAAAATCCTTGCGTAATTTGAGATCTGGCATATAGTACCCACCGACTTTGGAATCCATCCAAGCCTCTTGGTTAGTCTTGTTTCCGGAAAAGCGCCCGGCGTGACGAGCAGCCCAAGCTAGTCCCCCCGCGAGACGCTACCTCTTACACCCGAGAGGTTCTGTTGTTAGAGATACCGCCTCCTCCAGCATTGGGAAGTTTCTTGTTAATTAATGTAGCGGAACGGAGCAAGAAACTCTCCTGCAGCACCAACAGATGTGACCACCGCTTGAACGAGGGAATGAACTAGCCCCATTCCTTCGCAAGATAGTCTCCGAAACGCTGCGGCTCTCGGATTTCTCCCGAATCCGAGAGTCATGGGACAAATGAAAGGCAAGCCCAGGCATGAAGACCCGCCTGCTGAAGTTGGCGCTCTACACCGCCTTGTGTTGTGTGAGCGCAAGATCTTTTCCACAAACGGCCTCTCCTTCGCCTCAGCTCACTACCGCGACCTGTGGCGCAGCAGTGTGCACCTGGAACCCATTCGGTCCCAAGACCTACACGCGCCCTCTGAAACAAGCGCATGAAGATCATCGGGACGAGGAGGACCGCGACGACCGTTTGTCAGTATTCAGCGAGACGTTCGCGATCCAAAACACTGCCACCTCATACACATTGCATGTTACCGCTCAGGAAGGATCTCGCGCCGAAGTATTCCTCAACAATCAACGAGTAGTTGATGAGGATGATTTCGAGGAGCGCCATGCGAATCAAGAGCGAGAGCCTCGAGCGGAGTGCCACGGCGCTGACGAAAAAGCGAGGGAGGAGTGCCGCTCAGATTCCACGAAGGAAAAATCTGAGCTGGTCGCGATCGATAAAACGATCCATCCGACTTCCTCAAATACTCTAGAGATACGGCTACGTGGAAAGCCAGGGGCAAGTATCACGGTTTCAATCATTGGGGTGGATAACGATCCTCCGTCCATTGTCGAAACCATAGCTCCTCCTGCCAATAACTCTGGATGGAATAACACAAGTGTCGAGATAATGTTCGGCTGTGCAGATGCCACGTCCGGGATAGCGTCATGTCCGAATCCATTATCTTTGGCGTCGGAAGGCTTGAACCAAATCGCCGCAGGGACAGCATTTGACCGAGCGGGTAACTCAGCCACCGCTACTGTTCAGATCAGTATCGACAAAACGCCTCCGACCATTACGGCGAGCCAGAATCCGGCGCCAAACGCAGCCGGGTGGAACAACTCAGCTGTAACCGTGAGTTTCAGTTGCGCTGACACATTGTCCGGTGTGGCCATGTGTCCGTCACCGGTGACGGTTTCGTCTGAAGGGGCGAGCCAGGCGACTTCGGGAACAGCCCTGGACAAAGCAGGGAACAGCGCCAGCACAGCGACGAGTCTGAATATTGACGAAACGCCGCCGCTCATCAGTATTTCGTCTCCAGCCAACGGCGTGTCTGTGAGCGCGGCCGCGCTCCAGCTTTCCGGCTCGGTCTCGGATAATCTGTCTGGAGTTGCCTCTGTAACCTGCAACGGCTCATCGGCAACACTGACCTCTGGCTCATTTGCTTGTAATGTGACTTTGGTCTCAGGCGTGAATTCCATCCTGGTACAGGCGGCTGACATTGCTGGCAATAGGAGCAGCACGCCGCTCTCAGTGACCTTCAACGCGATTCCTGTTGTACCCCCCAAAGCCATCTTCATCGCCCCGGTTCTTGCAACCATGACGGTTGGACAAACGCGCACCGTAAGCCTGGTGGGGGACGCCGGCCAGTCGGTTGCGAATGCAATTTGGACGATCAGTGATCCCATGGTAGTCAGCCTAACGCCCAGCGATCCTCCCCAGCTGGCTGCGTTGGCGCCCGGAACGGCCACGCTTACTGCCAGTTTCAACTCGCTGACTGCGACGATGACCGTGAATGTGCTCGCGGGGACAGTGGTTCCTTTTGGAACCCCGCTCTGGTCCGTAGCCTCGGTAACCGGCCACACAATTAACAACATCATCCATGGAAGCCCGTTCAATCCAGGGGATCCCGATATTTATGTGATTGACGGGCCAAATATGGTGCGGGCGCTTACTGCGGATGGACAGCAGCTCTGGGCAGTTCAAGTCCACGGTCCACCGCTGGCTGCAACTGCACAACCAGCGAGTTCAGCGCTGTTGCCAACGGCTTCAGCGGCGAGCACCCCAAATTCGCCAATACCATCGAGCGGCGTGGATTTGTGGTCAGCACAGTGGAGGGCGGTACGCAAGGCGGCCGGCATACCGAACTCCTCGGAGCAGCGGCTGGCTGCGCGACGGGACCAGATCAAGCGGATGCTGGCCATAGCAGACCCAACGCAGGCTGGCAGTCTCGCGCCAACTGGCGGCACGGCACCGTTAGGGCCAGACGCGGCCCTGCCCGGCGATCTTTCCGGATTTACTTTTATTCGTGAAACCGTTCCCGACAATAGCGGGGGAATCATCCAGGTGCTTACGACCTGTGTGGATGCCGACTGCTTTAATCAAAGATTCTCCTTCACCCGAATCGATAACGACAGCCAGCAGCAAGTATGGATCTTGGGACCGAATGACGGACCCAATGAAAGGTTGAGCGGGCCGTTTGCGGTAGCGGAGGACGACACTGTTTACGGCTCAGTTGTCTTCGGGCCGCAACATCCTGACGGTTCACAGACCAACTCGGCAATCATGGCCCTGGATGCGGTAACCGGTCGTTCAAAATTTACCGTACCTGTTCCTTCTTCTCATTTCCATTTCACCCTCGATGATTCGTCTGGCAACGTCCTCGAGGACAATTCTGAGGATCAAGCGGCGGAGATCGGCGCGATAGTAGTGATGCCGGACGGCTCATTACAAGCCCTGGTCTCTACTGCTCATGTCACAGAAGTGGATACCAAAGGCGGCGCTGGCTCGCCCTGTGGACCCCTGGCATCCAGTTGCGTAACATCCCTTTCGGACCACGAGAGCCTGCAACTGCTGATTGTGCAGCCGAGCGGGTCCTTTTCGATGCAGCCGGTCCAGGAGTTTGCCTTTGACGCCAGTGGCTGTGTCCCTCCATCGTTCACGTCCCTAAACCTCAATCCTTGCCAAGAACAGCTGGGGCATATTCAAGCATACATACCGCAAGAGGTTATTCCTGACGGACTAGGAGGGGCATTGGCGGGCTACACGGTCCAGAGCCAGGACCGTGTTCGCCCCGATCATACCAGTTCACAGTCCTTCGTCCGGCATATAGACAGTTCTGGCGGCACCCAGGATTTCGACATGGGTCTTCTCCTGGTGCCATTCTTCTCCAACAACACATTTGAATCCGGTCAAAGCATGATCCTTGGAGCAAACAACGTCGCCTACGGATCCGGCCTCGCCACGGTGGCTTTTGATGTGACCAGCGGAGCCAAGCTGTGGAGCACTCCGTTTCTCCATCCAACCGGTCTGGTCGTCGCTACTTCCGATGGGCGACTCATCGCCACCGAACTGACCAGCACCTTAAAGCAGGCTGCGTCGGCCAGCGCTATAAAAACTTTTAACTCTCTAGGTGCACTGACCCAGATGCCGTTCAATCCTGCAGTCGGCGCGGTTGCTTACTTTGACGCCAATTCATTCTCGGTGATTGTAGGTGGCCAGGGGAAGTCGATGCCAGCTCCCACTCCAATGCCGATTTTTGAAGGTGATCCGCTGCTGGACAACATCATCGGCAATCGGGCGCCGGTTCCGTTAAAAATCACCAAAATCTCGCGGAATCGGGCCATTGCTGGTGGCACAACAAATTTGTTTGTCCGGGGAAATGGCTTTGGAAAATCACCATCCCTAGTTTTCGGTGATCCCCAAAAAACCGACACCAATTTCGCCATTAGTAATTTTAAGTTCGATCCAGATACTGGCGTGATCACCGCGGACATTCGGGTCGCATCAAACGCCAGGGCCGGGAAGACTCCAATTTTCGTTAAAGCTGGCACCATGACTAGCAAGCTGAGTGACGAAGTGTTTTTCTTCGTGCAAATACCAACAAGCGTGGTCGGCGCGGCCTTTGCCGGCTCATCTGAAAATATTCCGGCGAGTGGCATGGGGGCACTCCATACGCCAAGCCCCGGCAATATCCAATCTCCAGACGGGACATTAGTGGGACAGCCTAATGTTTTCGCAGTGTATCGAAACTACGTATTTCAAATAATGGATCAGGATTCTCCACCTGAGCCAGTAAGACCCGACACAGATGTGCTTTTAATCACCGAACACTTGACCGGATATGATCCACCATGTACTCCGGCATTGATCCAGAGGAACCAGTGCCCGCCCGCGTTAACGGCTCAGGCAAACAACGCAGGACTGCTTTTTGATGTGCATGGCATCGCTTTGGACGAACCCCTGAGTCCTGACCTACACTTTTCAGTAACGCAAGGATTTACAGTAACCTTTGCAAACCGAACATATCCTCTAACAACAGTTTTCAGCATCAGTGTTGGCAATTTCGGCGGGGCTTCGAACGAAACGACCACCGTGAGCCACCCATGAATAGGGAAAGGGAGATCGAATGAAAAGAGTTGCTCCATTCACACTGTGCATGCTGTTGATTTGCTCTGCGTATTTTTATTCAACGGTCCGCCAGGACCGCGGTGAGCCATCTTTCTTGGATCGGCTCGTCGCAGACTCTGAAATGAAGGACGTCACTATTGAAGAGGCCGTTACTCACCTCCTGGTGTCGAATCACGTTGTAGGTGGAATTGCTGTTTCGTC
>Ga0210400_10000293_pt1 | contig 58997 bp, 47 predicted proteins | sample IncBWH26MmetaG_FD_155456 | JGI IMG/M metagenome (GOLD analysis project Ga0210400, IMG submission 155456) | Forest soil microbial communities from Barre Woods Harvard Forest LTER site, Petersham, Massachusetts, United States - Inc-BW-H-26-M | ecosystem: Environmental > Terrestrial > Soil >...
CGCCCCGCGCTCCGCCCGATTTTGAGTAGGAAGCCCAGGCCAGATACGCGTTGCCTGCGGGATCGACCGAGGCCGCTCCGAGCAGAGACCATCCCGGACGGCTTTCAGCATTCACGCGGGTCGATGTAAAGCTGCGCCCTCCATCCTGCGAGGCCGCCACCCACACTTCTTCCTCATGATTGAAAGCCACGTAAACACTCTGGCCGCGCACCGCGAGCGCCGGTTTATCCAGTTGCACGTCGCTGCGTACGGCCATTGCAAAAGTCCACGTCGCGCCGGAGTCCACCGACTTCGCGAGCATAACCGCGCGCTTCCCATTCTGCAGCCATGCCGCATACACGCTGCGCCGGTCGGCCGGGTCCACCGTGATTTGGGCATCAAACTGGCCCGAACCCGATTCGAGCATCACATGCGGACTCTGCCAGGTCTTGCCGTTGTCGGGGCTCGTAACCAGCAGCATGGTGGGGACGCGGCAGCTCTTGCAGTCGGCCACTCGTCCATAGTGCGGATAAAGAACGTAGATTCGGCCCGAACCATCGGCCGCCACAGCTGGTTCCCACTGGTCGCCGCTGGTCAGACCGACCCTCTTCTGTCCGGAAAATTGCCGCGGAGCCGCCCAAGCTACGCTGGCCAGCGCAAACAGCAAGATCACGAGTTTCAAGGTGACGAGTTTCGAATAGACGGGGCGCATGCAATCCATCGAACGTAAACCAGGGGCGGAGGGCGGGGCAGTACCCTTGACCTTGAACTTTATCTCGAAGCCGGTCGCGGGTCAACCAATTCCGGTAGTGGTGCAGTTTGAAATCCATAGAGGTAGCGCCGGGAACCGACCTGTGGGAAACTGTCGGCATGGCAACTTTGATTGCTGTTTCGTTCATAGAGAAAACGAATACACCGTTCGTTTGGTACTGCTCGGAATGCCAAGAGGTATTCGCGCTTAGTCGCATGACTGACGCACCCACGACTACGGAGCTTCATAGGGTGGATCACAATTTTGGTTCGCACTGTAAAGAGAAGCATCCGGGATCGCCCGTCATCGGGTTGAAGATCAAAAATCCGCAAGAGGATGCCAGCCAAGCCTCTGCCCGGATCGTGAGAGAAGCTACTGAGGATCACTAGATCACGCTGACTAGGTATGCCAACTCCTTTTGGTATCGCGTAGCTGATTCATTAACTTGCAGACGCTTGCCTTCTACCGTATAGAATTTCCCAACTTTCAACTCCGAAATTGGAATGCTCTTTGCTCCACTGATTCGACCGGAAGAAACGAAGTCATCCGTTATGACAAACGCATCTGACGGCTCCGAATGATCGAAGAGTTGGGGGTATTTTTCGGCAATCGCTAGGGCGCGACCAATGTACATGCGCGATGCGCTGTCTGGTGTTGCACGAAGTTGACTCTTAGACCCCACCATTGTCATTACAATTGCCGCGACTTTTGGCGTGGTGCGCCCACCCGCCCTCTTATTCCAAGTCATAAAATCTCCGCTGGGGCTAGAGAGAAGGTTGAGAGTTAATTCTAAAGATTCTAGCGAGTGTTCATCCACTCTTACCGGAATAATGAGAGCGTCGGCGGCGCACCACGCTAAGTGCGTTCCGCCAGCATAAAACGGACTAGTGTCTAAGAGAATGCCTGCCGCTTTCTTATCTAGTGCCTCAACATCAAGAATCGACTTCAGTGATTCCAACAGTTTCAAAACAGCGCCAGGATTGGCTTGGGCATTTGCAATCTGGAGTTGCTGATACATGGTCGAAGGGAATGCAAAGAGAAGCTGGTCACCGGGGATGAAATGGGCGGTCTTATGGATTTTGAACGAATCGCAATAGCTCGATACCCGATACGACAGATCGCTTGGAACTTCCCCAAACGCAGGCCCTAGCAGGACGGGTTGAAGAGCCTTCAGTATTGTCACCTTGGGCTCGGCACCGCGCATGAGCGTTTCTGTGAGGTTGCACTGAGCGCATAAGTCAGCAATCAAGAGCGTGCGCTTGGCCGCCATTTCGTAGGCGAGATTGAATGCGAGCGTGGATTTTCCAACTCCACCGCGAAGGGTAGTAACGGCATAACTTCGATATTTCAAACCACCACTCGCACAATACCCTTCCTCGACTACTCTCCGATGATTGTCCAGCACCTTCGTTAATGAATTCATTGGAACTCCTGGGAAAAGGTCGCCCTGTCCATCGTCCGAAATTGGTTTTCGACCCATCACAAGTCCTTTTATATACCAGCAGGTGGTGCAGGTGCAAGACAGTTGTGCAGGAATAAAATAAATATGCAGGCAATGCAGGTACTGTGATATAGTGCAGGCGTTGCAGGTATCGTTATGAATCGATTGAGCACAGACAAGCGAACCGCAGTGATAGCCGCCCTAGTGGAGGGCACGTCCGTCAATGCCACCTGCCGAATTACCGGGGTTGCCAAGCACACCGTCTTAAAACTCCTGAAAGACCTCGGCTGTGCCACCGCTAGCTTCCACGATGCCCACGTCCGCAATCTGCGTGTGCGCCGCCTACAGTGCGATGAAATTTGGGCCTTCGTTGGCGCGAAGATGAAAAACACAAGCGCAGAGAAGATCGAGCAAGGATGGGGCGACGTTTGGACGTGGACAGCGATTGATGCTGATACGAAACTGATCGTGTCCTACACGCTAGGCCAGCGCGGAGCGGACACGGCGCAAGTATTCATGCAAGACGTGGCCTCGCGGATCACCACTCGTTTCCAAGTCACCACGGACGGCCATCGCGTTTACGCCGACGCCGTTGAAGATGCCTTCGGCGCAGACATTGACTACGCCATGCTAGTAAAGATATACGGAGCGTCGAATGACAGCCCGGAATCGCGCTATAGCCCCGCAACCTGCATCGGATGCCGCACTGGTGTTCTCGCTGGCAATCCCGATCCCCAGCACATCAGCACGTCATTTGTGGAGCGGCAGAATTTGTCTATGCGAATGGGGATGCGCCGTTTCACGCGTCTCACGAACGGGTTCAGCAAGAAGCTGGAGAACCACGGACACATGGTTGCACTGTACTTCATGCACTACAATTTCTGCCGGGTGCATAAGACACTTCGCGTGACACCAGCGATGGAAGCAGGATTGACGGATCACGTCTGGGAGATTGAGGAAATGCTTAACTTGTTGAAAAATAAGGCATAAAATAAAACGACCGCCTAAAAGCGGTCGTCGGGTCCAAAGTTACTCACCTTGGAGCTGTTACAGACTCCTTGATGATAGCAGGTAAAATATGGTTGTCAAGATCGAAAATGAAGCGAAAAAGGCCAGAGTTATCAGCTACATAGACGGATTCAACCTCTATTTTGGCTTGCGGGAACAGGGTTGGCGCAAGTACATGTGGCTTGATCTAACCAAACTCTCCGCCTCTATTCTGCTGCCCAATTGCGAGCTTTGCCACACAAAATATTTCACGTCGCGCATAAGGGGGAATATCGGAAAAGCAGAGCGCCAGGGCATTTTCTTGGACGCCCTAAAAGGTATCCCACAACTGACGATTTATTATGGACGCTTCCAGCCTGACCCAAAGCAATGCCAGAAGTGCGGCCACTATGCGTATCACCCTCAAGAGAAAAAGACCGATGTAAATATTGCGACGCAACTAATGTGCGATGCTTTCCACGATTGTTTCGACACTGCTTTGATCATATCTGGCGACGCCGATCTCGTGCCGCCAGTGCAGGCGGTCCGAACATTATTCCCCAAGAAACGAATAGTAATAGCTTTTCCACCGAAGCGGCACTCCTCGGAACTCGCAGGATCGGCTCACTCATCTTTAAGTATTTACGAGGCAAAATTCCGCCAAAGCCGATTGCCGGAAACAATTGCGTTGCCAAATGGGCTTTCGCTATCGCGTCCTGACAAATGGAAATAATTCAAACTGCACCACTACCCCAATTCCGCCCTAACCACGGCTGCCCTAGCCAGCGGTCAGCAAAATGGGCGTCCCGGAGGTAATCACCAAAGTATGCTCAAAGTGTGCCGAAAGCGCGTGATCGCCCGTCCGCACCGTCCAGCCATCTTTGTCCGTAAACACTCGCCCCGAGCCGCTGGAGATGATCGGTTCCACCGTGATGACGAGGCCCTCGTTCATGATCTGGCGGGCATCCGGATCAGGGTAGTTGGGGACATGCGGTAACTCGTGTATGGTGCGCCCGATGCCGTGTCCCCCTAATTCGCGGACGACTGAGAACCCGGACTTGCGTACTTCGCGTTCTACCATCTTTCCAATTTCAAACACGCGGAATCCGGCCCGGGCAACCAGCATCGCCCGGTGAAAGGCCCGCTCGGCGCAGGCTATCAATTGCTCAGCCTGCAAGCTTACGCGGCCCACCGGCACTGTGATGGCGGCGTCGGCCATGTAGCCGTCCTTTTCCACCGTGACATCAAGTTTCACCAGGTCGCCTTCCTTAAGTGCGCGCTCTCCTGGAACTCCGTGGACCGCCTCATCGTTCAAGCTGATGCAACTGGCGCCCGGAAATTGGTACACCATCGAAGGAGCGGAACGGGCACCATTCTCTTGCATAACGCGCGCGCCAATCTCATCCAGATATCGCGTCGTGACACCGGCCCGCACTTCCGCCTTCATTGCATCCAGCACCATTCGGACGATGCGGCCGACCGCTTTTAAGGAAAGTAATTCCTGCTCATCCTGAATGCTCAACTCTCGACTCCTCATGACGGGGACATGAATAGAAGCTATCGCATCTACGGGCATTTGGGATAGGTGGATTGAGTGTAATGACAAAATAACCGCACAGTCTTCACAAAACGTTAGGCACGAATCGAAGATACTAAACAACATGCTGTCTGATTTCGGGTTTGACTAATCAAAGCATCTCGCGCGAAGAGGTTTTGAATACAATGAGCCTGTAGATACGAGATCAGGCTTAAGTGGTCAACCACGGACAGGAGAAGGTATGCGGAGAATCCCCGGGTTGGATATTTTCTTTATCACGGCTGCAATGGCCTTGCTAACCGTTCCAATCGCGGCGGCGCAACCAGCGTCAGATCCGCCCCCAGCTCCGATCCCCTTCCAAATCCTCACGGGCAAGAAAGTGTTTATCTCCAATGGGGAAAGCACTGGAGATACGGAATTCAGAGTGCCTAATCTGACTTACAACGCGTTCTATGCGAACATGAAAAATTGGGCAAGGTATAAATTGGTGTCAGCTCCCGCCGATGCGGATTTGGTCTTCGATCCTAGTTTTGTTCTTAATTTCGAGGGAGTATTTCTTCGGCTTCGCGTGGTGATTTTGGATCCGAAAACACATATTACGCTGTGGACAATCATCGAGCCCGTTCAACCATGGGCGCGGGAATCGACGGGGCGCAAGAACTTCGATCAGGCCATGGCCAAGCTTATGGACGACGTCAAAAAGCTGACGGCCGCGCCCGATGCCACAGCGACCAAATAGAACCGCCGGCCGAGCTCAATGCGGATCGCAGCGCGCCAGTTATTTCAGGCCCAGCCCGCCGTTAAAGTGCTGGATAACCCCATAGCACTCACAGGCAGCCTCTTCGAGGCTCTTGCGGTTCAATACCCTTACCGTGCCGCGCATGTTTTCGATGAGCCCGGCATTTTCCAGGTCAGCCGCCGCCAAACTTACGCTGGGACGTCCGGTACCGAGCATTTGCGCTAGGAATTCGTGAGTTAAGGGAAGCAACTCCGAATCCACGCGATCCTGGCACATTAGCAGCCAGCGGACCAGGCGCTGATCAACCTCATGCAGCCGGTTGCAAGCGGCCAGTTGGGCGACCTGCATCCCGTGCATCAACGCGAAGCGGCTGAGTTCTGACCGGAGCGTCGAAGCGCAAAGCAGCACATCTTGAAAAATTTCTGAGGGTATACGCAATCCACTTCCCGACATTTGCATGATCGCCCGAAAGGTTGCGCGTTGCAGGCCCATCATCAGGGACATCCCCACCATCCCTTCCTTGCCGACGATGCCAACTTCGACGCTTCTCCCGTCACGGCTGAGAGCCACAAGAGAGGCCATGCCGTCATTCAGAAAATATGCGAAATCGATCTTCGCTCCGGGCTCGTGCATCACTTCGTACTGCGGCAGGTTCGCCGGCTCCAAGTAAGGCCGAAGGAGGCTGTACTCCTCATCCGGAAGCGACAGCAGAATTACATTGCTTACTGCCTTTCCCGACGCGTCAGAACGCGCGCCGGGATGGAGCGGGGCTGGCTTGATCGGCCTTATCGTTCTTTTGACGACTATATTTCTCTTCGGCAAAGTACCCATGCCTTCTTTCGATGCGCCCATCTGCTTCAGTTCATTTCGGGAAACCTGTAGTGCCGCCAGTAATTTAACGGACCTTCGAACAAATATCAGGGGAGAAGATATGGAGAAGCTCTCCCATTGGCACTGGCATGCGCACGAAAACTAGCCGCTCATTTCGTCGCTCAGCTTGTTGTTCTGGAGACGCTCGCGTTTTGCACCCAAGATGCGATTTAACTCTTCGCAGAGCTCTAGGAACTTTTCTCGGTCCTGCTCCACCGCGATAAGCGCGCAGAGCTCGTGAATGCGGTCGCTGTCGGTTTTGTTCATCGTGACCCGGAAGTATTTCAAGGTCCACGATATTCGGTATGTTCGATGTCGAACACTGCTGGGGAATTCCGGGTTATGAGATGAGTTCACGGACTCGCGGTCGCGAATGGAGAGTTCGAATACGATCCTCTAGAGCGCGATTTGCCGCGGAGAGTAGAGCAACAGCAGCAGAAAACCGCCCAGATAGAAACCCCAGACATTGCCGGGCGTAAAGCCGGCCATCCGCAAAATGAGTCCGAAGACGCCCAACACTTCGCACAAGGCGTACAGGAACAGGTAGCCGGTTCTCCACTGCGCCACCGCCACGTCGTCGTCGGATCTCTCTTTCAACAACGCTTCGGACGGCAGGACCAGCGTCCGGCGCACCACCACCGTCGCGCCTACCAGGCTGATCGAAATAAAAGAGAGGGCGTGGAACAGAGTATTCGCCGGATCGTGAGCAAGTTTCCCGGCAAGCATCTCTCCCGCCAGCGCGCACAGCGCGATGCTCACTAGCATGGCGATTTGAACGTATCGCACCAGCCGAACCGCGGGTCCGATTGCCATAGATTCCGCGCCTAAAATATTCTGCCCCTAAACACGCGCCGCGTCATACCGTATCTTCCCTGAGAACACCTTTTGATAATGACGCAAACCCCAACAATCGAAGAGTGCGTGCCGTTAAGATATCCCCTGGCAAGTTGCGAAAGCATTGCGGTTTCGTATCATAGTGCAGAAACACTCAAGTTTCGTATCAGGCTATCGCCGCTTTAGCAATACCGTAAGTTCCTCGAAATCAGGTGCCCCCTTTAGGGGCTGAGCGTCGCGGTCCCGTGCGAATGCTCGTGATGGCTCAACGCCGGGCGAACCCTCAGAAAAATCTGGAACGACACTGGATTTTTCCCGTAGAAGGAGTCCAAGGTTGAGGGCTTCGTGTAAAACGTAACGTCCCCGCCTACAGCCAACTGCGAGAGCCGGCTCTGCATGACGTCGCGCGCCCCACCAAAAGTGTACGCTCCTATACGGAAGCCAGGAAGCAAAGGATTAGTGGGAAATAACTCGTCCTTGTCGACTAGCTCCATCCTCGAAAAGACGTAATTGCGCAGCCGGAAGTTCGCCGTTGTCTCCAGTAAGTAACTGTTCAGATTGCGGTTCCCAACGTCCTTGTGTACCCGCCCCCACACCAGCGACGTTGCCCACGAGCCGCTCGCGAACGGACGCACATATTCCACCGAAGCCGTCTGCCGGCGCTGGCTGCCGGGTTCCAGCGCCTCGGGACGCTCCAGCCTCCCGTAGCTGTACTGCGCCGTCCAATTCCGCGATGGGGCAACGCTCAATCGCGCCGACCAGGAATCGAGCGCCGCGAACTGGATGCCGTAACGCTTCTCATTCGGCTCGCGTCCATTGAATACCGAGCCTTCAATCCTGAATCGGTCCACTACCAACCCCGTGGTGATCACTCCGAAGCTCGTATGAGTGGAATCCTGCAAATGATGCGACAGCGGCGCCATCGGCAACTCCGACGCGGAAGCGCGATGCATGAAGGCTACCGGACCAAGCGCCGGTTCGCCCGCGGGCGCGCCATAAAATTCCCAGGAAACCCTCCCGTTGATAGGGCGCGTGTAGTAGAACGAAAGTTCGGAAAATACGTTGTGCGGATGCTGGTGGTCGACCAGCGGTTGACCGTGATAGGTTTCGCCGGTCTGGAAAAGCTCGGGAAACCCCGGATGCGGCGCGGTCAGCGACTCGGCGGAAAGCATCTCACGAAACATGATGCTGCCGCCCCAGAGCTTGTGCTGCTCCATCAGCATCAGCCAGTTGACCGACTCCGCCTTGCCCTCGCCGCGCGGCCCGCCCTGCTGGTTGTAATCGACAAAAACTACGCCGTGCGCCATCAGGTCCCAGGCTCCAGCCGACTTCATCCAAAAATGCCCAGCCGTCGCCGCAGGCTGCCATCCCGTGCCCGAAGCGTCGTGGGGCGAGGGCATCCAATCCGGTGCATGCTGCGCCATATCCATGCCCGGCATGTCCATCTTCTGCTGCGGCTGATCTTGCTTTTGCACTGTCGAATCTTTGGTTGGTTGCGTCTGTTCTTGCAAATAGGGCCCTTGCACCTCTATAACAACGTCCTCCGCTCCAGCGAAAGATACCCATAAGCTGATTACGAAAAAACTCCAAACTAATGCCCGCACGTGAAACTCCTCATGCGCAGAAAGAAACATGCGCTAAGAAATAAGGCTTTTGACCGTTGTAATGAAGAAAATCGCCTCGATTGAGGAGGGGGACCTAGATTCGCAACGAAGTCGCACCTGGCGGGTCGGCGAAGCGGACCAGGGAACCTTCTAATCCGACCACAAAGTACCCCGCCGGCAGAGACCCGATTTGCGGAGAAACTGGTGTGCACTGAGCTGGAGGTTGCTGAGAGGCAGAAGCCGGCACCACCGCCGCGTCATGACCAGTCAGGCAACACTTGTAGTTCGCTGGCGCGGGCGCTGGGGAATTGGGGAGAGGTGAATCTGGAAGACTCTGGTGTGCGTGGCACCCAGCCGGGCGCTCACCGAGCACTGCCGGCAGCGTGGACCCGTGATTAATACCTGCCCCTGCTGCTTCCCCTTCCAAGGACCCTGGAGGCAAGGCAGCGATCAAGAGCGCCGTTATAAGGAGAAGCCTCAGAGTTTTCGATCCGCGCTTCATCACCATTCAAGTATTTACTCTAAACCCGAAATTACTTTGAACCTAAACTTCATTGCCACGCCATCACGATCCCGTAAGCTTCACTCGTATTTCTTCCGGCAACCGCTCTCGGATCTCTGCGGGCAGCCGGTCATGCACGTGTCGCGCCCCGAGCTTCGCCGCATCCACCACCGCCATGGGCGCGGGAGTGGCCACCGCCACTATCAACCAGATCAATGCCGACAGCGCGAATCCTGCCAGCGCACCGACCTCCAGCCAGAAGGCATGCCGCGGCCCAAAATGCCGGATCACGGCAAAGGCCAGCAGAAACACCGCCGCCGACGCCGAAGCCAGCGCAATCAGCGAAATATCGATGATGCGGTGGAGTTTCTGGCGGCTGCGGCAGCGTTCGCAATCGGCGAAATGCAGCTCGTAGTCCCCGCGCATCTCCGGAGCCAGCCCGGAAATATCGTAGCGCCATCCCGCAAGGATTTTCCCTACGATCGGTTCAACGCACTCGCTCATAAGAGGTTACAGCCGGATGGGTTCGAGTACTTCCGCCTGGGTCGCCAGCCGCACACGGTTGTGCCACAGCCCCAGACTGCCGCCGAGCGCCTGTTCCGCCGTTGCTCGCGCTCTTTCGGGATGGTTATTCTGTTCAGACAGATGTGCCAAGACTAAATACTCGGCTCCTCCATCATAGTCGTTGGAAAAGAATTCCGCGAGCGCTTCATTCGACAGGTGCCCCACCCGGCTCATCACCCGCTGTTTCACCGACCACGGATAGGGCCCCGAACGTAGCATCTCCAGATCATGGTTCGATTCAATGACTAGCACACTACAACCTCGCAGATGGTCTCGCACGCTGGCGGGCATGTAGCCCAGGTCGGTGGCCAGACCAACCTTGATGCCCTCCGCGCGAAAGGTGAAGCCCACCGGATCGATAGCATCATGAGGAATGGTGAAGGGCATCACCTCAATATCGCCCACGCGGAAGCCCCGGCCGGCGGCAAAGTGCTCCGACTTCGGCAATTCGGGAATTGCGCCCAGTTCGTCGCGCATCGCCCTGCTCCATGCATGATGAGTGGGCGCAGTCAGGAAGACAGGCACGTTGAGTTTTGTTGCCAGCCGCTGCAAGCCCGCGACATGGTCGGAGTGCTCGTGCGTGATCAGGATCGCGGAAATTCCTTCGGTGCGCTCACCCAGCGCCCGCAACCGCTTGAAAGTTTCGCGGCCCGATAGACCGGCATCCACCAGTATCCGAGTTGAACTTGTCGCCACCAGCGCGCAGTTCCCACGGCTGCCGCTGGCAAGCACCGACACCGACACGCACATATAGGCAGCTTACTCCGAGCGGCTGTGGAAACGAGAGTAGTTTTTCAGCGGCCGGTACCTTTGGTGTGACTCCCAGAGCAGGCACTCACCTCTCGGAACTTTTTGGTCTTGCCCTGCGTACTTTAATCAACGCTTCTAAAATCGTGGAGCCGGGTGATTATGAACAGATTCTTCGCTTCGCACAAAGTGCTGTTGCTGGTCTCAGTACTCGGAATGAGCATCGTCGCTGCGCGAGCTCAGGTTCAGACTCCGTCCCTCGAAAGCATCCAATCGCACGAAGAACTGACCAAGGTTGTCGCGTCGCTCGATGCCGCATTATTCGACGCCTACAACCGTTGCGATTTGGACAAGTTCGCCTCGTTTATTGCCGACGACGTCGAGTTTTATCACGATCAGGGTGGAGTGACACTCGGCAAACAAAATTTGACCGACAGTGTAAAGAAGAATATCTGCGGCAAAGTGACCCGTGAGCTCGTTCCCGGCACTCTGCAGATCTATCACATGAACGGTTATGGCGCGGTTGAGATGGGGGTTCATCGTTTCCATCATCCCGGGCACGACGACACTGAAGCACTCGGCGAGGCGAAGTTCATTCACCTGTGGCAATACAAAGACAATGCGTGGAAAATTACGCGCGCCATCAGCTACGAACACCACGCCGTGGCGAAGTAAGTCGCATCGAGACGACCGGCTCGCGCCGCGAGTCCAATCGCCCTCTCTCCGCTCACTTCTTCGCGAACAAATTGTCCACCAAGCCCCGTCCCATCGCTCCCCCGAACGCTCCCGCGATTCCCGGCACGAACGCCAGAAACGATTCATAGATCTGCGCCCGCTGCGGCTTCTGCAAAAGAAAGAAATACGCCAGCCACTCCACTACCGGCACGAAGACTCCAACCAGCAGCACCCAGCGCCACGGCTTTCGCGGACTCAGGATTCCAAACAGCATGCAGGCCGCCAGCACCGCCATCGCCGTCAACAGCAAGTCGCCTACTTTGATGTCCAGCCATCCCGCCAGCATGCCCGACAACGCCGCGAGCACATAATAAAAACCGTCACTTTGAGATTTTTTTTCGGGAAGAATTTCGCCCCAGGCCGTCGTCATATTCGTATTTCGAGTCCCCTATCTGCTTTCTACCCTGTTTTACTATGTTACGAGTAAGAGTAAAATCCCCGTCCGCTCTTGCGTCCCAGCCAGCCCGCATCTACCATCTTGATGAGCAGCGGGCAAGGCCGGTACTTTGGATCCCCCAACCCATCCTGCAGCACCCGCATGATGTCTAGACAAACGTCGAGGCCGATAAAGTCCGCCAGGGTCAGCGGACCCATGGGATGGGCCATCCCCAGCTTGAATACTTCATCCACGGCCGACGCCGTCGCGACGCCCTCCATGACCGCATACATCGCCTCATTCAGCAGCGGCATCAGCACCCGGTTCGATACAAATCCCGGAGCGTCATTCACCTCCACCGGCGTCTTCTCCAGTTTCACCGCCAGCTCACGCACCGTTTCGAACGTAGCCTGTGAAGTCGCGAGCCCCCGAATCACTTCCACCAGCTTCATCACCGGCACCGGATTAAAGAAGTGCATCCCAATGACCTTATCGGCGCGCCCGGTCAGCGCCCCAATTTTCGTGATTGAAATCGAAGAAGTGTTCGAAGCCAGAATCACTTCCGGCCTCGACTTCATAATGCGATCCAGTTCGCGAAAAATCTCCGCCTTGATCTCAAACTTCTCCGTCGCCGCCTCTATCGCCAGATCGCAGTCCCCCAGCTTCCCCAGATCCACCGCCGCCGTAATCCGCCCCAGGGCGGACACCTTGTCGCTCGCCGTAATCCTATTCTTGGCGACTTCGCGGTCCAGGTTCTTCGCTATCGTATCGAGCCCGCGATCTAGAAATCGCTGATCCACATCGCAAAGCACGACATCGAACCCGCCACGCGCAAACACGTGGGCAATCCCATTGCCCATCGTGCCCGCACCTACCACTCCCACCCGCCGAATCGCCATGAGGGCCTCGCTCGTTGTTGCCTCAGAACTAAGGAGACTGGAAAGTTTAGCAGAGTGGACTTTGGCCCCAATCACCCGCGGTTTTTCCGGCCTTCAGCGCTACTTACAGCGGTACTTATCGCCCGGAATGTGCGTCCCGAAGTACATCCCAACCGTAGCAGAGCGCATCCCATCCTAGAACTATGCCAACCATCAGCTCGACCATTGTTTCACCCGGTGTGCCGACCACCAACTCGGACAACTCCTCCAACCGCACTTCTAGCTATAAAGGGTACGTGAACCCGCAATGGGTCGCACTACTCAACCTGCTGGGCATGAACGTCGAGTACGAGCGTTGTCTCGGTTGCGAGTTGTTCACAAAAGATGGCCGTCGGGTCCTCGACTTTTTGTCCGGCTACTGCGTTCACAATACCGGGCACAACCATCCCTATATTATTCGGGCGTTGAAGGACGAAATGGATCGGTGTGGTCCGGCGATGCTGCAAAGCCATGTGCCGGAGATCGCCGGCGACCTGGCGCGGCGTTTGTGTGAGTTGGCGGGCGGGGAATTGGAAAAAGTCTGCTTTGGCAGCAGTGGCAGCGAGGGCGTGGAAGCGGCAATTAAGTTTGCGCGAGCCACCACCGGCCGCGCCGGCATTGTCTATGCGAAAAGCAGCTTTCATGGGCTGACCGCCGGCGCGCTCTCCTTGATGAGCGACGCATTTTGGCGAGAGGGATTCGGGCCGCTCTTGCCGGATGCCCACGGCGTCCCTTACGGCGATACCGCCGCACTGGAGAATGCCGTAGCGAGCAAACGGCACGCCGCGTTTATCGTCGAGCCCCTTCAGGCGGAGGGTGGCATTCAGGTCCCCACGCCCGCCTACTTGCAAAACGCGCAAGAGCTGTGCCGGCGGACGGGCACGCTTTTCATACTCGATGAAGTCCAGACCGGAATGTATCGCACCGGCACGTTCCTGGCGGCACACCAGTTTGATCTCCAGCCCGACATGGTGGTGCTGGCGAAGGCACTAAGCGGCGGCTTAGTGCCGGTAAGCGCGGTTCTGATGACCAACAAGATTTATCAGGCGGTATTTTCTTCGCTGAAGCGAGCGATCGTCCACACCTCCACCTTCAGCGAAAATAGTCTGTCGATGAGAGCTGGCCTTGCCACGCTGGATGTTCTGCAGGACGAGCAACTGGGCGAGCGGGCGCTGCATCTCGGCGAAGCATTTCGCGCGAAACTGCGCCGCGAACTGGCGGGCTTCGACATGGCGAACGAAGTGCGTGGCATGGGTCTCCTGAACGGAATCGAATTCGTTCCACCGAAGAAACTCGCTTTCCGCACACTGTACGAAGCGTTTCGCAAAATCCATCCCGCTATGTTCGGGCAGATTGTTGTCATGCGGATGTTCCGTGAAAAGGGCATTCTCACCCAAATCTGCGGCAACAACTTCATGGTCCTGAAAGCCGCGCCGCCCCTGATGGTAACTTCCGAACAACTTGATGAATTCGTAGAGGCGATTCGCGGCGTGGTTGAAATGGCGCAGACGTCGCCGACATTCTGGACCGAAGCGCTGGCAATGGTGCGTCGCGCCGTCAACATCTAGACCAGACTTCAGCATTGCGGGAGTCGCTCGCGTGGGGACGGGCGACCTCGCCCGCCCAAGTCGAGCGCAGCTCGGCAGTGTCTGTGGTCACCGCACCGCTGGGTTCGCTATTCTGGATTCGCTATTTAATGAAGAGAAAAGGAAAACCATGCAGGCTTTTGGAGCAAGATCTCTGAGCGTTGCCGCATTGGCCGTCCTCGCCTCGGCCCTGTTTCCCGCGGCTGCGGCGCCCCCGCCTCAGCCCCAGGCCGCGCCCCTCTCAGAAATCGTTCTCACTCTCGACCCGGCACAATCCGCCGTGCATTGGACAGTGGACAGCACTCTGCACATGGTGCACGGCACCTTCGCCCTGAAGAGCGGGACGGTACATTTCGATCCGGAAACAGGCAAAGCGGGCGGAGAGATCGTCGTCATTGCCACCAGCGGTGAAAGTGGAAATAGTTCCCGCGACGCGCGCATGCGTAAGGAGATCCTGGAGACATCAAGATATCCCGAGGTGATCTTCCACCCGGCGCAAGTGCTGGGCAAAGTGGGTCTGTCAGGGGCATCTGATGTAAAGCTGGAAGGCATTTTTTCCATTCATGGCGCGGACCATGAACTCTCCGCCCCGGTTCATGCCGAGTTGACGGGAGATCGCTGGAGGGGAACCAGCAAATTCGAAGTGCCGTATGTGCAGTGGGGCATCAAGAACCCCAGCAATTTTCTTCTGAAAGTAAAGCCTGTGGTAAATGTGGAGTTGGAAATGTCAGGCGAAGTCAAAGCTGCGAAATAAATTCTGGAGCGACCTTCCGGCTTCATAGCCAGCAACAACCTAAAATTTGTCATCCTGAGCGAAGCGAAGGACCTGCTTTCGGGGGCAGCGCCGGAAAAACTGAGGACCCGGAGCAGTGAATCCGGACGAAATCTGGAGTTTCTTGGGGTGGGAGACGGGAATTGAACCCGCAACCGTCGGAGCCACAGTCCGATGCTCTACCGATTGAGCTACTCCCACCGCAGACCGATTGTCACAATTGGATCGTAACAATTGGATTATAGCAATTGCCGCGCCAGTCCCGCTCGGCTCGCTCCTGATCCTGATATCATCGCCAGTCTCGACGGAGCAACCATGCGTAGGCTGATTTTTTCTCTGATTTTCGCTCTAAGTCTTCAAGCGTTCACAACCACCACCCTGTCCGCGCAGCAGCCCGCCGCTCAGCAATACGACCTCGTGCTCGAAGGCGGACGCGTCATGGACCCCGAAACCGGCCTGGATGCCGTGCGCAACGTCGGCATACGCGACGGAAAGATTGTCCGCATCTCGTCCGAGGCGCTTAGCGGACGGCGGGTTGTTCACGCCAGCGGGCTCGTCGTCGCTCCAGGATTCATCGATCTGCACCAGCACGGCCAGGACATAGAAAGCCAGCGCGTCAAGGCGATGGACGGTGTAACCACGGCATTGGAAATGGAAATCGGTGTGCCCGATGTCGCCAGGTTCTTGAGAGACAAAGAAGGACACTCACTGATCCACTATGGCACGTCGGCCAGTCATGTGGCGGCGCGAGCTCTGGTGTTCGGCACGCCGCTGTCAGGCGGACCCACCAAAACCCACGCCGGCATTCCTGAGATCCTGCCCAAGAGCGGACCAGCTACCGACCAACCCGCCACACCCGAACAAATCGAGGTCATGCGGGAACAGCTGCGCGCCGAGTTGAACGCTGGCGGTTTAGCGGTCGGGATGGGAATCCAGTACACCCCCGGAGCAACTCGGCTGGAGGTGATTGACATGTTCCGCCTCGCCGCCGAGCGCAGGCTGCCCGTCTACACCCACGTACGCAGCACTGGCCACGTCGAGCCCGGCTCCGCTGTCGAGTCGATCAGCGAAGTGATCGGAGCGGCCGCCATCACGGGCGCTTCCCTGCACATCGTGCACATCAACAGCAGTTGCCTGCACGATTCGCTGGAGTGTCTCTCCATGATCGAAGGAGCGCGCGCCCGCGGCCTCGATGTAACCACCGAGGCCTATCCCTACATCGCAGGCATGACCTCCATAAACTCGGCGCTATTCAACCCCGGCTGGCGGGAAAAGCTCGGCATCAGCTATGGCGACCTCGTGCTGCCCGGCACGGGCGAGCACCTGACCAGGCAGCGTTTCGACGAGCTGCATAATTCCAGCACCACGAACTCGGTGCTGATTTTCGCCAATACGCAGGAGGTGGTGGACAGAGTGATCGCCCACCCTCTGGTGATGATCGCCAGCGATGGCGCTGAAGGCCATCCCCGCAACGCCGGAACCTACTCCCGTGTGCTGGCGCAATACGTACGCGGGCAAGGAACGATCACGCTCATGGACGCGATCCGCAAGATGAGCCTGATGCCGGCGCAGATGCTGGAGCGTTCAACTCCCGCGGCGCGGCAAAAAGGCAGATTGCAGGAGGGCGCCGACGCCGACATCGTTGCGTTTGATGCGGCTACTATCAGCGACCGCTCCACCTTCGAGAAGCCCATGGAGCCAAGCATCGGCGTTCGCTATTTGGTGGTAGGAGGAACCGTGGTCGTCGATGAAGGCAAGATCCTGTCGGATGTGTTCCCTGGCCGCGCACTGCTGGGGCGTGGAAAGAGTAGCGTCAACGACTAGCGGAGAGACGGGTGCCTCACAAGCCTGCCCTGAGCGAAGCCGAAGGGTCGACCCGACAGCCGCAGCGTCAGCTACCCTCTGCCCACACCCATGTACTGGAATCCCATGGCGCGCAGGCGCGACGAGTCGAGCAGATTCTTGGTGTCGATGATGATTGGCTGTTTCACCAAGTGGCGGATCCTCGCGAAATCGAGCGTCCGGAACTCGGGCCAGCCGGTGGCGACGACCAGTGCATCCACTCCTTCGGCGACGCCGTAGGCTGATTCGCAGTACTTCACTGTTCCATTCAGTTGCAGCCGTGCATCGGGAATCGCTGCCGGATCGTAAGCCCGCACGCGCGCTCCTCCGGCCAGCAAATTCTGCGTCAGTTGAAGAGAAGCCGACCCCGCGACGGAATTCGTGTTCGGCTTGAACGCCAGCCCCAGAATGCCGACGTCTTTGTTCTGCACAGTATTAAGGGCAGCGGCCACTTTCTTTAAGAGCCGGTCCGCCAAGTTCAGATTTACCTCGCGGGCGGCATTCAGCACTTTGAGGTCGACCCGGTTCTCGCGCGCCAGCCCAGTCAGCGAGTCCATATCAGTCTCGGCGAAAATTCCACCCATGCCCGCCCCTGGTTGCAGGCAGCGCGGCGCGATTTTCTTGTCGAGTCCCATGGCGAGTGCCAGGCTGACCGCATCGGCATTCACGTGTTCGCACAGGCTCGCAATTTCGTTGATGAACGAAATTTTGGTCGCCAGAAATGCGGTGGTCGCTTCGCGCGTCAACTCCGCCGTTTCGTAATTCGTGACCAGCACCGGGACCCCGCGCATCACCAGCGGATGGAAAATCTGTTTGAGTGAAGAAACCGCTTCGCTCGAAGGCGTCCCGAGAATAATCCTGTCGGGCCAGTTGAAGTCTTCGACCGCGCATCCGTTGGTGAAGAACATCGGCTGGCAAACCAGCAGGCTCTTTAGCCCTTTTTCCTTCAGTATTTTTTCAATCTTGGTGATCGAACCCACTCGAACCGGCGTGACAATCGAGAGCACCTGGAAACGGCCAGCCGCGCCCGCCAGGCGAACGACAAGTTCTTCCAATCCTTGGGCAGAATCTTCGGCAAGAAAAATCACCTGTGCCCTGCGCGCCAATTCTTCAGGGTCCACCGAATACACCAGCCGCCCCGAACGCACGTTGCGCCGAATCACTTCCTGAAGATTTTTCTCGAAAAAAGGTATGTTGCCCTTGGCCACTTCCATGATGCGCGTGCCATCGGCATGACAGCAGCAAACCGGCGTGCCAAAATCGGCGAGACAAGCGGAGATGACAGTGGCGAGGTAGCCGGATCCATAAACCCCAATTTGCATATTCTCTCTTCCCGAATCAAACCCGCAGCCTGGGACCCGGCGCTTGGTGTGTAGCCCGTAAATCTATGGTAATCCGCCCAATGGACTTGGCAACGGGTAGAAAGTACATGTCCTGCCGATCAGTGAAACAGGCCGCTAGTTGCCGGTTTTCAGGGGTTATTGCGGATTATCTTGCGGAGCTTTTTGCGGACTCTTTCAACTATGCCTTTGAGGACAGTTGGCCGCGTCCCAGCGGCACCAGGGCTACGTCCTGCCAGCAACCATCTTCCTCGCGGACGAACATCAATTCTTCCACATCCACCTGGCGCTTGCCGGGAAACCGTGCCCAGCGCTCCCGCGCCATCAGGTACGCCGCCCGCGCTTGCTCATCCCGTTCCGTTTTCAAAATCGTGAGATGCGGAATATACGGCCAACTCTCCTGGCAGCGCAGCCCCCTCCCACAGAGTTGATCGTGCAGTTCGCGCATCCGATACGCCGCCTGCTTGACCTCAATGAACACCGTCGGCGTGGTGGGCAGAAACGTTTCCACATCTCCCAGGTCGACGCTGAACGGAACCACACGGCTACAAGCCTCTTCCAAGAATTCCAGCGCAGCCGTTTCGGTTCCCGTCAGCTCCCGCGGAGGAAGGATCGAGAGATGGGCAGCCATGTGGGCGGTAGTGGGGTGGAGTTCCCGGCGTAGCTGTTCCACGAACTCGCCAACCGGATTGCGGATGTAGGTTACCAATGCGTAACGTGAACTGGGCATGTCTTCGGAAACCAAAATTATAGCCCGAGCGCGGCATGACTGGGCAAGCCTCTTTTTGGGAGTATCGTGGATGTCATTGGCACTGCGTCATTTATGATCGAATCCATATAATCGAACGTAGCCGACACGACCGTCGGGGCGTAGCGTAGCCTGGTAGCGCACCTGCTTGGCCGCACAAGGCTGGCACTCACGGGATCTTCTGTGCGCCGATCAGTTCGAGCGCCAGCGTGGCGAGCTCGACGTCTTCGCGAGAGGACAAGCCGCTCACTGCGATCGCCCCGGCCACGACGCCATCTTTCCAGATGGGAATACCGCCGCCCCAACCAACGAATCGAGGGTCCCCATAATAGGCAATATCGTGCCCTTTCTCGGGGTGCCGAACTTTCTCTCCAATTTCCTTGGTCGGCTTGCGCTCGCGGGCGGCGGTCCAGGCTTTATTCGCCGCAATTCGGATCGAGGAGATGGGAGCGCCGTCCATGCGGGCAAACGCGAGGAGCTCGCCGTGGGAATCGGCGACGGCGACTACTACGGACTTTTCCATCTGTGCAGCTTTTTCTACGATCAGGTCGATGATCTTCCTGGCCTCGGCGTAGTCGATGACGGGGACATTCCTCATAGGGGTCCGAGGTTATCCGGATGAACGCGGAGAGACAAATGCGCTGCTCGCTACCTAGCGCTAGAGACTACGAAAGCATTAAAAAAACCGGACTGGCGAGATGCCCAGTCCGGTTTTTCGAAGGACGAATCAGAAAACAAGCTTCAGAGCAAACTGAATCAAACGTTCCGGCGAGGCGACACCACCCTGTACCGTCTGAGTGATTTGACCGAATCCGTTACTGTTGGGTCCGGTGGGTGTGCCATTAAAGCCTGTTCCCGGGGGCGCAAAATACGGGTGGTTGAACAGGTTGAAGAATTCAGTGCGGAACTCGAGACCGACCCTCTCGGTAATCGATGTCCGCTTGAAGACAGCGAAATCAAAGTTCCTGATTCCGGGGGTCCGGAGCGTTGAATCGGTGCGAGACTCGCTCCCGAAACCCCATGCCGGTGGCGCTGCAAAACAGTTGGTGTTGAACCAATTGGTAACGTGACCACCGCCTGCCGACTTGCTGCACCCGGAGACAACATCAGGGCGAACGTTAGAGACACCCAGGTTAGCGTTCTCCAAAGCGGTCCCAGTGCCGGCCCAGGTAATCTTGAGCGGGAAACCGCGCTGGAAGGTGGTCACGCCATCGATTCCCCAACCAGAAACTACTTTGTCCGCCACCCCACTGAAACCGGCCGCGTACCTTTTGCCATGGCCAAAGGGCAGATCGAGAACGTAGCTGATCACTAGCCGCTGTGAAACATCCTGCGAGGAGAGAGACTTTTCTCCCTTCAGATTGTTCCAATCCTGAACCTGTCCGACACCGCCGGTTGGACCTTCCAACCAACTGGTCAAGGTATCCGTATTGCTCAACAGTTTCGCGTTCGTATAAGCCACCAGCAGGGTGCCACCACCGGCGAAGCGGCGCGTCACCGTAGCCTGCAGAGAGTTGTAGGTGCTGCTACAGCAACCGAACCCCGCTAAATTCACGTCGTTGTATTGCGGGTAGCGTCGATCGAGCTGACCAGCCTCGATGGTGGGCCCGTTCAGGTTGGGTTTGGGACTTCCGGCCAGAGGGTTTGGAACCTGAGCGATCAGGCCCGCTTGCTGCGAAAGGAAAGAATCGGGTATCTGATTGATGTGGGTTGAGTACTGTTGCAGATGCACGCCGTGCGACCCAGCATAGGCGACATCGGCGAAGAAGCCAGCCGGCAATTGGCGTTGGATGTCGAAGTTATACTGCTCTACATATCCGTACTTGGGGTCGGCATGGGGCGCCAGCGTAGGAGAACCGTTTGCCGCGACGAAAGTCGAGAGATTGGGTTGCGGATTACGCCCGGGTGGCAAAAGGATCCCCTGAGCGCCGAACGGACCACTTGTATCAGCACAAGAGAAACTGGCAAATGTAGTTCCCGCCAGCGTGCAATTGGTCCCGTTCAGGGTACTGAAGGGAGTCAAGTAGGAGTTTGTTGTAGCGTTGAAGCCAGTGGTGGCCAGATTCACAACGTCATTGTCGGGGTTGAGTCCAAACGATACGTAGTTTGGTATGAAGAAAATGCCGTAGCCGCCACGTATCACGGTCTTCTGGTCGAGAGCGTAGGCGAATCCAAGACGTGGAGAGAACGCCTTCTTATCCATCGGAATATTGTTGCCGCCGGATGACACCAGGGACGCATCGCCGGGGCACGCAGAACCTACGGTTCCGCCGCAACCCGTGACGGTAGCATTGGTAGCCGCGGGATTCCAGAAGGTAAGCCGGTTGAAGCGCTCCGACCAAGTCCCTTGGAGCTCATAGCGAAGCCCCAAGTTCAGGGTGAGTTTGTTGGTCACGCGAAACGTGTCGTCGAGGTAGAAGGCGCGGTAGACTTGCCGACCAGCCGTCTGAGCTGGAACCTGAGCAACTCCTTCGGTCTGGTTTACGAAAGACCCCTGATTTTGCGATAGACCCAGCAGGAAATCGGCGAACGCGAATCCGGATGCATCGGCCGCCGACGGGCTCGACGATGTCCAGTTTCCGGCGAAGGCGAACGCACCGCTGGCGATATTGGTTTGGAAGTAGTTGTCGAGCCCTATCTCAAACTGGGCTCCCGCCCGTAACGTATGCTTGCCCCGAATCATCGTAAGCGCTGGGGAGATGTTGTACTGGGTGTTGTGGTCTCCGATGGCGCTGTTGCCTTGCGACTTTCCAACGTCGTTGGGGAACGGGAAGGCTGGCGTTGGTGGAGTGCGCATCGAGCTTGGTGGGGTGTTGTAGGCGGCGGTCCACCCTAGTTGTGTCAGATCATAGCCCGCAAGAATTGGGGCCCGGGCATAGACGAAGCGGCTTCCCGCTAGATTCACGTCGAGAATAGTCGTGGGCGTAAAGGTGTGGTTCAAGTCCACGACCAACAGCTTGCTGTGGTAGAGCTCCGCGCAACGGTCCTGACAGAGACCGGTTCCTAATGGATTGTTGGGGAGATCCGTCAATCCGAAATAGGCGAATCTCCCGAATAAGCGCGTATTACTCCCAATATTCTGGTCACCGCGCGCAACGAACTCATTGGTGTTGCCACCGGAGGCGGCCGCACTCGAAAAATTATTCACTGTACCGGAACCGTTAGCAGCCGGGAACACCTTCTGCCATATTGTGGTTGCCGCTTGGCTGAACTCCGCGCTTGGAATGCAATTTCCGGGGCAAGTCGGGTTGCCTGCGTCCAGCCCATAAGGCTGTCGCGCTCCGGTGGACTGGTTGACGGTGTAAGGGTCATAGATAGCGCCCGCGGGAGTATTGCATACGCCGTTGGTGAAGCCCGCTGCGCACAGCGCCGAGAAATCTCCGCCCAACATTCCGGCTGCGGGAACGGTGGTGGTGTTAGGCGATCCCGTTCTCTGCCGGTACTGCTCCCAACTAACGTAAAAGAAAGTCTTGTCCTTGATCACCGGCCCGCCGAGTTGGAGCCCGTATTGATTCTGCGACCAGGGTGGAGGCTCGTTCTTCAACCCGTTCTCCAACTGGAACTTCTTGTGGAAGTATTCGTTGGTGTTCAGCACCTTGTTGCGGAAATACTCATAGGCGGAACCATGCCAGCTATTGGTGCCAGACTTCGTGCTCAGGTTCACTATGCCGCCGGAGAATTTGCCCCATTCGGCGCCCTGATTGTTGGTTTGGACTTTGTACTCGCCAACGGAGTCCTGGGTCGGAATGATGATCGGCAAGTTGATGTAGCCGATATTCAGCGGCTGACCATCGAGGTATTCTGCACCCTGGTTGGCAAATGAACCTCCGATTTGGTAATTGCCCCAACTGAACGGATTCTGGCCCACCGGGGATGCGCCGGATCCACCCTGCGCAACCGCCGCAGGGGAAATCGTAATCAAATTGAAAATATTTCGGCCATTCAAGGGAAGTTCGGTGGCCTGCCGCTCTTCCACCACTGTACCGAGAGACGATGTCTCGGCCTGTAGCAACGGAGTCTCGGACGTTACTTCAACCGTCTCGCTGACTTGGCCGACCGTCAATGCCGCGTCAATGTGAGTATCCTGCTGCACTTGGACCGTGACGTTGGTACGGCCGAAATGCTTAAAGCCGGATTTCTCGATGTCCAGGCGATAGTCGCCAGGGATCACATTCACAAATTGGTATGAGCCCTCGCCACCGGTGGTCTGAGTATGCTTTTCCTGTGTTCCCGTATTGGTGAGAGTGACCTTGGCGCCGGGTAACGCCGCTCCGGAAGGGTCGGTCACACTGCCGTCGACGGTGCCGTAAGTGCTTTGGCCATACAGGCAGAGAGAACTCGTTAGGATCAGAACCACAGAGAGCAGAAGCGTCTGCAACTTGGAAGACGTCATACCGGCCCTACCTTCAGAAATTGGAATATGTATCTTGAATTCGGGATTAACTCTAAGTACTAATCGGGTATCTACACTGATCCCGACGAATTTTTAAGAGTTATCCCTGTTCATAGTTACGGGAATGTGAAGGGAGTTGTACCAAGTTAGTGAAAGATAAATCCAAGACGAACCACAAAGCGCATGTGCGTCGCGCGCATACGTTTACATTACGGGTGATTCGCTTCTTTTCTCAGCAGCGCATAGAGGAAGGGCTTTCCAGTTGGCTTCTGGCTGCCGCCGTGCGGCTCGACGGTGACGAAGACCGCGTCGATCTCGGCGAGCTGCTTGGGATCATCCCACCGAAGAACCCAGCGCCGGTTTGAGTCGCTGTCCATGTACAGAATGCCCAGATTCATGGGGTGCGATTTTGCGGACAACTCGGCATCCCTCTGCCCCCATACCTGGAAGGCACTGGCGTTCTTGACTCCCGGTTGGCGATCGAGGTCAAAGGCGTAGAAGATCAGGGATTTGTTCTGCGTATAAAACACGCGCCCAAAAGGCTTGCGGGTGCGGCTTCCGCTGTCAACATCGAAGACGTCGGCGATATACAGCTTCCGTGCGCCCATGAGTTCGCGAATATCACGATCGGAAGCCAGATACTGCTCGTTGTCTTTGAGCCTTCGCTCCTGATCGCGGGCGGCGGTTGAAAGTTCATCGATCTTCGATTCCAGCGATGCGCTGCGCAGAACGGCACGATCGTGTTCGGCGCGAAGGCTGGTGAACTCCATTTGAAGATTTTGGTACGCCTTTTCCGCATCACGAACTTGTGATGCCAGTTTGTCGCGCTCCTCGGAGACCCGCCGGAATTGCACTTCCCCTTTGCTGTTGGCCACCGAGAGTTCGCTGGAATGGTCCTCGGCCACGTGCAGCGCGGCCCGCAACCGAATAAGATCCCGTTGCTCGGTGGAGATCTGCTTCTGCAACCGGGACAGCTGCGCCGCCTGTGCGACAAGCAAATCGTTCGCCGTTTTCTTTTCTGAGTCGAGTTCTTGAGGGGGTATATGCGCAGGGGATACCACGGCGGCGTCTGAAGCTTGCCCTGTCGCTGTTTGCTGGCGAATGCCCAGATGATAAGCCCCTGCGCCCACCCCGACCAAAAGACAAGCAGTCGCCGCTGCGGCAACCCATCGTGCACCCCGGTTCCAAGGCCAAAAAACACGCGCGGCATCGCGATGGGTGGTCAGAATAATCGCGGGAGACTCGGATTCTCGAATCCGCGAGGATAGTTCGTTTTGTGCCGCTCGGTAATCCCAAGCTTCGGCTTCCGGAACGTGGCCGCAATCGGCCGCGAGAAAGGCCATGCCTGCGGAACTAAGGAGGGAGTACTCGCGGTAAATTGCGCGGCACTCTTCGCACCACTGCAGATGACGCTTCAGTTCGATTCGTTCGCCGGCGGTTAGCCCACGCCCGTGCGCCAGAGCGGCCAGTTCTTTGAACTTTTGGTGGTCGTTCAGACGTTCGTTTTCATGCATTGTGATTATCCCGGAGCCTCTTCACAGCGGGGCTCTTGCGCAACCGTTCCAAGCCGCGATAGAAATGGTGACGAACGTTGCCGAATGGCTCGCGAATCCGTTCGCTTATCTCTCGCAGTTCCAACCCTTCAAAATAAAACAGCTCCAACGTTCGCCGCTGTATCGTGGTCAACTCTTCAAGAGCACACCGCAAGTGCCCGAAGTCAAGTCTTGCACCGACTTCGTGCTCGACGTCAGTCTGCCCTATTAGAGTATCCTGCAAAGACTCGACATCCGTACCAGAGTAAAATCCGCGGCGCGACAAATGTGCTCTACGGTCCCGAGCGCGGCTGAAGGCAACCTGCACGATCCAACCTTTGGCCGTGCCCTTGGCGGAATCGTAGAGCGCCGCTTTTTGATAGAGGCTAAAGAAGACTTCCTGGACGACATCCTCGGCTTCACTGCGGTCGTTCACGATGCGAAGAGCAATTGCGAACACCAGCCTCGAATACCGGCTGAAGATCAGGTCCAGAGCCTTGGCATCCTTGGCCTGGAGTCCAGCCATGAGTTCTTCATCGCTGGGGAGGCGAATCTCAACAGGTTGGGGGGTTGCGATCGAGTCTTGCCGGCCCGTACCCCATATCACGGGGAGTGCCAGCGCGCGCCCATTCAGTGGAGAGCTCATTTTACGATGGTAGCCTTGCTGGACACTAAGCGTGAACCTCTGGATAGATGCCCTCTCCTGCACATCTACCGAGCCTTCGCTGCTGAGCTTCCGCCAAGTGTGCCACGAAGCATACATCAGATTGCAAATGGTTTTCCAGACAAAAAGCTTTTTTGACCCTTCAGAAAAACTTGGCCTGGGCTGGTACAAATTTGTCCTATCTGCCGTATCAAGCCATTCGGAGAGTTCGAGCGATTTCCTTTCCCCGGCGGACTGGGCTGTGGAAGAATCTCGGGATAGTGCCGAACGACGTGACGAAAATAAACCGGGGTTTCCATGCGTAGATTCGTTCTCGGAGTGATGCTCGGTTTGTTGCTTCGCTGCCTGCTCCAGGCACAGTCCGCCGATGCGTCGCTCACGGGCCGAATCACCGACCCGAATAAAGCGGTCATCTCCGGAGCTACGGTTTCTGTCATCAACAGCGGCACTGGGATTCATTACCAGGGCCTCACCAACGAAACCGGGACTTACTACGTCTCCAACCTTCCACCGGGACGGTATCGCATTGAGGTCGAGAAACTCGGGTTCAAGGCGGTGATCCAGTCGGGTGTCGTTCTGCACGTGCAGGATGCGCTGCAAGTGAACTTTGAAATGATGCTGGGATCCGCGTCCGAGAGCGTGACCGTGGAAGGTGAGGCGTTGCCGATCGATACGGAGTCGTCCACCGTAGGCACCGTCGTCGAGCAGCGGAAAGCCAACGAACTGCCGCTCAACGGGCGCAATGTTTTTAACCTAATCGTTCTGGCGCCGTCGGTGATTCCTCAAGGCAGCTCCACGGGTACACCGGTAGGGGTCAATCCGTTCGGGTGGGGAAATTACCAGGTGAGTGGCACATTCGGAAATCAGAGTGCCGAGTATCTCGACGGCCAACCGCTGAACATCGGCTACATCAACTTGCCAGTACTGATTCCGACACAGGATTCGATTCAAGAGTTCAAAGTGCAAACCAGCAACTTGGGAGCGGAGTGGGGCCGTTTCGCCGGAGGAGTAGTAAATCTTACGACGAAGGGGGGAACGAATTTCTTTCATGGCGAGGTGTATGAGTACCTGCGAAATCGGGTATTCAACGCGAACAACTATTTCCTGAATGCGGCTGGAAAGCCCCGGCCAGCATGGGTGCAAAACCAGTTTGGAGCAGAAGTTGGCGGCCCTCTGACCCTTCCTTATTCCAGCCGACGTAATCGGACTTTTTGGTTCACAAGTTGGGAAGGCTTCCGGTTGCGGACCGGGGAACCATTTACGGCCACGGTTCCAACCATGGATGAACGCAAAGGTGACTTCTCAGCAATAAATACTACAATTATGGATCCCTGCGCCGGTTCGGTGAACAGTCTGGGTGCGTGCCCGGGCAGCACCGACATGCCAACTGCGTTTCAACACAATGTCATTCCTGACGGCCGCATCAGCCCGACGTCCAAAGCGCTTCTCAATCTGTGGCCGGCCGCAAATAGCCCGGGAGTCGTGACTCCGTCAGGCACAATCAACAACTTCAATACGGTTGCCAGCACGGGAGGCAACCAGAACCAGGTCGTGGCGCGAGTGGATCGTGATCTCGGCAGCCAGCAAAGACTCATGGTGCGTTTCAGTTACTGGAATGTGCTGGATTTGCCGGTTGATCCGCTTCAGAACGGCGTGTGCGTCGACCGCTGCTCGGAAAAATATTCAACCAATGCGGCCGCCGTTGCCTACAATTACAGTTTGAGCCCCACCACGATGTTTGATTTACACGCCAGCCTCAGCCGATTCAAATACAATCGGTCTCCGAAAAACGCGGGGTTCGACCTGACTTCGATTGCCTGGCCCGCCAGTTACAACGTGACCGTCCCGGCAGTCATGCGAACCCCTCCGACTCCCTGTGTCGCCAACTTCGCCGACAATATCATGTGTTCGCAGGGGCAGAGTTTTATTCAAGACCGGGACACGCAATACAATCTGGCCCCCAGTTTGACCCTGATGCGTGGACGCCATAGGTATCATTTCGGTCTTCAGTACCAGCCCGGATATGACAACTACGCGCAGACGAACGTGGCCAGCGGCGCCTTCGACTTCTGCGCTGCCGGCCAGCCGTGTTTCACCGGATTTCCCTTCGCCGATTTTCTGTTAGGGTATGCGGACAACTTCAGCAATTTCGAAAACCATTTCTTTGCGCAGGCGGTTGTCCCGGCATTCACTGCAGGCAAGCAAACATATCGTGGTTTCTACTTCAACGACGTATGGCATGTCAAAGACAGATTGACGGTCAGTCTGGGACTCCGTTATGAACTGCAGGGACCGTGGTCCGAGCGTTTCAACCGTCTCTCGAATTTCGTCCCCGACGCGCCCAGCTATCTGAACCAGTTTCTTCCGCAGGGTTCTCCAACAGTCAAAGGGGATGTCTACCTCGTGTCTCCGGGGACAAGGAATAATCTTCCGCTTGAGAAGGATAACTTCGCGCCCCGGATCGGAGTGGCCTACGGCTTAACGCCAACGACCATCCTGCGCAGCGGCTACGGAATCTTCTGGGTGCCGAACGACGTTTCGTTCGCACTGAACCCCATCAATGACATGATCAATGCGAGCGCCACAACCTACACCGGGACATTGGATGGAACTCATCCTTACAATTCGCTTTCGCTGCCTTTCCCGGGTGGCATCTCCGCGCCGCCGGGGCGCAGTCTTGGGACGCGGGGCACGCAGCAGTTTCTTACCCAGGTCGTACAGGCAATCACGGAAGTCGACCGCGCTCACCATCCCAGCAGTTACGTTCAGCAATGGAACTTGAGCATCGAGAGGCAAATCCCCGGCGGGTTTCTGCTATCCGCGGCTTACGTGGGTTCCAAGGGCACTCATCTGCAGCAATACTCGCAGCAAGTCGACCAGATCTCCAACCCATTGCTAACGGAGGCGGCCGCCCAGTTTGCGGCGGGTGGGCGATCCGCCGTTACGCTGTTGAAGTCTGTGCCCAATTCCTTCTTCGTCGACGGACAAGCTCTGGCACTTGCCGCTCCCACTACGACGGTCGGGCAACTCCTGCGACCGTACCCGCAATACACGAGCGTGGAACTGGCCGGCCAAGGCTCGTTCGCCAGCACCTATCACTCCTTTCAGATTACTGCGCGTCGACGCTTCGCCGGAGCCGGATCGCTTCTGGTGGCGTATACCAATTCCAAGCTGATCAGCAATACCGACACCCTTACCTCGTGGCTGGAAACGGGCGTCGGGTCCCTGCAGGACAACAACAACCTGCGCGGCGAACGCTCGCTATCCTCACAAGACGTGCCGCAGCGGTTGGTAATCAGCTACGTGCTGGACCTTCCTTTCGGTCAGGGCAAAAAGTTTCTTTCCAATGCGAACGGCACTTTGAATAACATTGTCGGAGGTTGGGGCATCGATGGTGTAACCACATTTCAAAGAGGATTTTCTTTGATCTTCCGTAATGGTCAAGCCAACGACGCTACCTTGTTCGGGGCTGGCTCCCGTCCCAATTTTTTGCCCGGATGTCACAAATCGTCTGCCGCCAGCGGGAGGGCTCGCCTCAACGGCTGGTTTAATACGGGATGTTTCGCGGCCCCAGCAGATTTCACCTTTGGCAATGAGCCGCGGGTCGATTCGACTCTGCGCTCCGATGGGGTCGACAATTTCGATGTCGCCGCTTTCAAGAATCTCCTGCTGGATCGCGAGGGGCGTGCCAGTGTGGAGTTTCGCGTGGAGTTCTTCAACTTGTTCAACCGGACTCAGTTTGCTCCTCCAAATACCACTTGTTGTTCGACGAACAATCCAAACTTCGGAGTCGTCACCAGTACTGCACCGGGGACAAATCCCCGTCTTATTCAGTTTGCATTGAAGTTCTTGTTCTAAGTCTTCGAGCGAAGGGTCGCGCCGCAGCGTTAGTTTCGAGATGTCAGGAAATTCAAGGATGCTGATCCGATTGTCGGTCGCCATCGGAATTCTCACGGCGGTCGCCGCCACAGCCACGACCGGCACGCCCTTATTCGAAGTAAAGTTGCCGCAGGGAATTGATTTTACCTTGCAGAATTCCCCCACTCCGCAGAAGCATCTGATCGAAACCATGCCCGGAGGAGTTGCGCTGCTTGACTATAACAATGATGGATTGTTGGACATCTTTTTCGTGAACGGTGGCCGCCTCACCAGTCCATTGCCAATGCCAGATGACTTCGACCGTCATGACCCGCGTTACTGGAATCGGCTCTACCGTCAGAACAAGGACGGAAGCTTTACCGACGTAACTGAGCAAGCGGGATTGGCGAATGCCGGAGATGGAAATTACGGCATGGGGGTAGCTGTAGGCGACTATGATAACCATGGCTATCCCGATCTCTACGTCACTAGTTATGGAAAGAATATTTTGTATCACAACAACGGCGACGGAACCTTTACGGATGTAACTGCGAAAGCAGGAGTAGCTGGGGGCGGCTGGTCTGTCTCCGCTGGATTCTTCGATTACGACAACGACGGCAAGTTAGATTTGTTTGTTACCCGATATATGGAGTGGGACACTAAGCATAGCAAGGACTGCGGTGGAAATTTCCATACGTATTGTCCACCGGAGGAATTTCCCGCCACCACCAACATTCTTTATCACAACAACGGCGATGGAACCTTCACCGATGTCAGCCAACGCTCCGGCATCGCCGCTAAGAAAGGGCGCGCATTGGGAGTAGCGTTCGCCGACTATGATGGCGACGGATTTACCGACATCTTTGTGGCGAATGACGGTATGCAGCAGTATCTTTTTCATAACAACGGCAACGGAACCTTTACGGAACTGGGTCTCGAAGCCGGGGCAGCGCTCTCCGAGGACGGCAGGCGGTTATCGGGCATGGGCGTAGTCTTTCAGGACTATGACAACGATGGCCGGCCGGACATCATGGTGACTGAGTTACCCAGGGAAATTTACGGTGTGTATCACAACGACGGTGGAGGTTCGTTCAGCTATCGCAGTCTCGAAGCCGGCCTTGGCGTACTCTCAAGTGGGAGCTCGGGCTGGGGCATTGGCTTGGAGGACTTCGACAACGACGGATGGAAAGATTTGTTCGTGGCTCAAGGCCATGTATTGGACAACGTGGAACACATCGATCCGTCTCTGCACTATCTAGAACTGCCGCTGCTGGCGATTAATCATAGTGGCCGGTTCGAACGCGCTGATTCCGGAAGTGCAACCCCCGTGGCGGGGCGCGGGGCCGCGTTCGGCGACTTGAACAATGACGGCTGGGAAGATGTGGTCATGACGAGTCTCGGTGGCCATCCTGAAGTGCTTTTCAACAATGTCGGCAAGGCGGGCGGTAAGGCGCACTGGCTGGTGATTTCACTGCGCGGCACGAGCAGCAACCGCGATGGATTCGGCGCGCGCGTACAGGTGAACGGGCAGACACGATACGCGACCTCAGCTGGCAGTTATCTTTCGGCGAGCGACAAACGCTTGCATTTTGGACTCGGGGCAGCGGAAACAGCCAAGATCGAAGTGGTGTGGCCGTCGGGCATTCACCAGACGTTGAATGAGGTTCACGCAAACCAGTTCCTGGAAGTCCGTGAGCCGGAGAAGCAGAAGCAGAATCAATGATTCGCGCACAATTACTTTTACTATTGTCGCTCGCCTCGCACACTCTTTCGCCGGAGGCTGCCCAGCACATGCAGGCGGGAATCGCAGCGGACAAGCAGCGCCAATTCGATGTTGCCATTGCCGAGTTTGAAAAGGTCACCGAACTCGATCCCGCCTTCGAGGACGGGTTCATCAGCCTGGCACAGGCGTACATGGAGAAGCGCGATTTCGCTTCGGCGATTGCTCCGCTGAAGCATGCGCTGGAGGTAAGTCCGGACTCGACGCCCGCGCACCAGTTGCTGGGCTATGCCCTGCTTGTACAAGGCTACACGGCCGAGGCCATCCCACACCTGGCACGGGCGCAAGATAAAACAGCGTTAGGAATTGCGCAAATCCAAGTCGGGCAACTGCCGGAGGCGGTCGCGAATCTGCAGGCAGCGTTGGCCGCGCATCCCAACGATCCGGATATCTTGTATTACCTGGGCCGCGCCAGCGGTTTGTTGTCAAAGCAATCGATCGACACTCTGGTTGCTGCTTACCCCGACTCTCCTCGCGCACACGAGGCGATGGGAGAAAACTACTTCGTACTGCGCCAAATGCCGGAAGCTGAGAAGGAGTACCGCGACGCGCTGCGGTTGCGACCGGATTTGCCCGAAGTCCATCTGGAATTGGGCGAAGTCTATGCCGGCGCTTTCCAATGGGCCAAAGCCGAAGAAGAATTTCGGGCGCAAACAAAACTGCAGCCCGGAAATGCTGAGGCTGTTTACCGTCTCGGAGCAGCGTTGTTGGAACAGGGCAAAGTACACGAGGCGCGGGCGGAACTTTTGCGCGCCAACAGATTGATGCCGGACATGCCGGAGACACTCTATTCGCTGGGGAAAGCTGCTTCGCTGGAGGGTGACGCCGCCGCTGCCGAGAAAGAATGGACCAAGTTGCTTACGATGGAAAAGGATAGTCCGCTGGCGGCGCAGGCGCATTTCGGGCTGGCAAGTCTCTACAGGAAACAGGGGAAAGCGGCAGCCGCACAGCATGAAATGCAGGAGTTCCAGAGATTGCAGGGTGGCTCTAATCCGCCGCAAGCATCTGGCAAGGAAGAGTCTCCGCACTAGCGACATGACTCCGCCAGCCTTTCTTTCGCGAGCCTTCTTTATAGCAATGGGGAAAACTTAGTTTCCTGATGCGGTCGATCCGACGAGCTCGCCGCACCGGCGACGGCTGATTCCACAACCGTCGGCAGTATAGGAAAGCCCATCGCTTCCAGGTCATCCTTAAGCTGCGCGATGGAGCTGAACTGAATCGCATGCATCCCCAGCGCGCGGGCGGCTTGAATATTGATTTCGCGGTCGTCGACAAACAATGATTCCGATGCGGAAACACCGAGGCCGTGAAGGATATGTTCATAAATAGCCGGGTCGGGCTTGATCAGTCGCACTTCAGAAGAGAAAGTCTTGAAGACAAAATTCTCCATCCATCCGCAGTTTGCACGCAGATAGGTCACTAAGTCGCTGGGCATGTTGGACAGCAAACCAGTCTTGATTCCCTTCGCGCGAAGCTGACTCACCCAGTCGAGCATACCTTGATCAAGATGAGACCAGATTTCAATCTCGACGTTACGCAGGATCTCAATCTGACTACGATCAATCGAACGATTGGCCTGTGCCGCCAACTTCAACCAATATTCTTCAGGGGTAAAATCACCGCGGTCATAGGGGTCTCGCGTGTTTTGCCATAACGTGTAAAAGGTCTCGAAGCTCGAATTGAGAATTTTCGCCATGCGCCCGAACCCTTCGGGCGTGGCGGAATGAGCCAGGACCTGACCGTAATCAAGAATTACCGCGCTGATACTGGGGGCGCCGTTGGGCCGCTCGGTGGACACTGGACTGTTCTTCATTTCCCGATAATCTTCTCTTGTACAGTCTTTCGTCCAATGAATTTATCGGTGACCTGTGATAACTTCTGTTCATGTATCCGGGAATCGATGAACTGCACTCTTTTGTCGTGCTGGCCGGCGAATTGCACTTTGGCAGAGCTTCGAAGCGGCTATTCGTATCTCAGCCCGCTCTCAGCAAGCAAATCCGGAAGTTGGAGGAGAAAGTCGGCGGAGCGCTGTTCACCCGCACTCGCCGGAAAGTTGAAATCACGGAAGCAGGCAGAGTGTTGTTGTCGGGGGCGGAAAAAGTACTTCAGAATGCCGACGCCGCGCTAAGCCTCGCAAAAGATGCTGCCGCGGGACGTGCCGGGACGCTGCGGATTGGATTCGGAATCGCTTCCGTTTCCGAGCTCCTTCCCCGAACCATTCTGCGCTTTCGCAAAACGTACTCTCAGGTCGAACTTAAAATGCGCGATATGTCGACTCCGGCACAGATTGCCGCTTTGGTGGAAGGAAATATTGACATAGGAATAGTTCGTCTGCCTATTTTCCATACTGAGCTCGACAGTTGGCCGCTATTTCATGAGCGGCTGGTTCTGGCTACCTCCAGGTCGCTTCCCTACCCCCGAAGGCACGGCTTGGCTGCGTTGCGAGACCAGCCTTTTGTTTTCTTTCCCCGGGCTACTTCCGCCACTTTGCATGACCACGTGCTCGGTCTATGTCGTCTTGCCGGATTCACCCCGATGATTGTCCAGGAGGCCAGCGAACTTTTCACGATCTTAAATCTGGTGCGCGCGGGACTAGGGGTATCTCTGGTCCCGAGTGCCGCGAAGCGAATGGGTGTTCCAAGGGTGCGTTTCCACGAGCTCGGCTTGCCGGAAGCGAAATGGCAGATTGGGATCGCGTTGAATCGTTTTTCCGACAAGGCAGAGTTGATTTCGAGGTTCGTGGCTACCATGCGTGCGGTTGTGCGCAGCGAGAGGGTTTCCGCGATTTCCAGGTAGGCGGCGTATGCTGCGCGAACTCCGAGCGCAAGTGAGAAATGCCTGCAGGAGTTGGCTACGCTTCCTCGATCACCGGTCGCTGCAAACGTCAACAATCTGCTGCGAAATCTGCAACTGCCTACACTGCCGCTTCCGCCGGCTCAGGTAGCACAACGTTACGGCCGGCGTCCTCAGCTGATTCGGCCACATGCTTGCGCGCCACAAGCATGTAGATCGACGGCACGACAAACAGCGTGAATGCCGTTCCAATGATCATGCCGCTTACCAGCATGATGCCGATGCTGTTGCGCGCACCTGCTCCCGGGCCTTTCGCCAGAACCAGCGGGAAGTGGCCGACGACGGTGGCTGCGGTTGTCATCAGAATCGGGCGCAGCCGCGTGGTTGCCCCCTCGATGATCGCCGCTAGCTTGTCCTTTCCGGTTTCCTGGAGGTGGTTGGCGAACTGCACAATCAGGATGCCGTTTTTCGACACCAGACCCACTAGCGTGATCAATCCTACCTGGCTGTAGATGTTAAGCGTTGTCAGTCCGAGGAAGGAGAACATCAGAGCCCCGGAAAGAGCCAGCGGAACTGAGCCCACCAGAATGATGAACGGATCCCGGAAGCTCTCAAACTGCGCCGCCAACACCAGGTAGATCAGGATCGCTGACAGTAGGAACGTACCTAGAAACTTGCTGCCCTCGACTCGCAGCTGACGTGACTCGCCCGCGTAGTCGACGGTGAAGCCTTGCGGCAGGATCTGCTTGGCTTGGTCTTCCAGGAAAGTGAGCGCTTTATCGAGCGGCACATTCGGCGGAATCACCGCCTGAATTGTCACCGCGTTGAGCTGCTGGAATTTGTTCAGCTGCCGCGGCTCAGTTGTGGTTTTCAGAGAAGCGAAGGTCGACAGTGGGACGAGTTTGTTATTCGATCCGGTGACATAGATTTGTTCGAGCTGATCCGGCGTCAAACGCTGCGCGCGCTTGATCTGCGGAATGACTTTGTAGCTCCGGCCCTGAATGCTGAAACGGTTGACATAGTCCCCACCGAGCATCGTGGCCAGATCCTGGCCGGCCTGGGTTAGATCAACTCCCTGGGAACGCACCTTGTCACGGTCGAAGACAACTTCAGTTTGCGGCTGGTCAAACTTCAAGTCCGAATCAGCGAAGATGAACAGGCCGCTAGCGAACGCCTTGCCCACAAGCTGTTTAGCGAATGCATCGAGCTGCCTGGGCTCCATGGCCGAAGTAATAACGAACTCAACCGGGAAACTTCCACCGCCGGGCAGTGGTGGTGGCGTCAATGGGATCACACGAATACCCGGGATTTTGGACAGCGGTCCGACTGATTGGACCAGCAACTGCTGAGCAGTCTTCTTCCGCTGGCTCCAGGGCTTGGTCACCATGCCTCCGAAGCCGCCGCTCGGAGAAGTGATCTGAAAGATACTCTCGCTTTCCGGGAACGAGTGATAAACATCGTAGACCTGGGTGGTGAACAGATTAGTTTGATCAAGGGTGGAATTCGCGGAGGACTGGATGACCCCGAAGACAACTCCCTGGTCCTCAGCCGGCGCCAGCTCGCGCTGCGAGAACATATAGAAAGGCACGATCAGCACGACAACAATCGCCCAGAGAACCAAGACCACGGGCCTGTATTGCAGCGTCCCGACGAGCAGCCGTGAATAAAGACTACGCGCGCTCCCGAAACGGCGGTTGATCCAGCCTGCAAATCCCCGCTCGGTGTCTCCGGCACGCAGCAGCTTGGAGCCCATCATCGGAGACAGCGTCAGCGCTACGACTCCCGAAACGATCACAGCGCCAGCAAGAGTGAAGGCAAACTCGCGGAACAACGCGCCCGTAAGACCGCCCTGAATACCGACCGGCGCATACACCGCAGCCAGCGTGATCGTCATGGCGATGATTGGACCCACCAGTTCGCGGGCCGCATCCATAGCCGCGCGCAAGGGAGGTTTGCCGAGGTGGATGTGCCGTTCAACGTTCTCCACCATCACGATCGCGTCATCCACCACCAAGCCGACCGAGAGCACGATCGCCAGAAGAGTGAGCAGATTGATGGTGAAACCGGCGATGAGCATCAGGAAAACCGCGCCAATCAATGAAATCGGAATAGCGACGATGGGGATGAGCACCGAGCGGAACGACCCCAGAAATAAAAAGATGACAACGATGACGATGAGCAGAGTCTCGGTAAGAGTGCTCAGTACTTCGTTGATAGCGTCTTGGATGTACGCCGTCGAATCGTAAGGGATGCCGGCCTTCATACCGGGAGGTAACTGTGACTGGATTTCGGGGATCGCTGCGCGAACTCGCTTGATCACCTCAAGTGAGTTGGCGGTTGGGAGCACCCAAATCCCCATGAACGTCGCCGTCTCCCCGTTGAAGCGCACATCTTGCTCATAGTTTTGCGCGCCCAGCACGACATCGGCAATCTCGCCGAGCCGGACGATGACTCCCTTATCTTCTTTGACCACCAACTGTCGGAATTCGTCCGCTGTCCGGAGATCGGTGTTGGCGATCAGGTTCACCGACACCATCGAACCCTTGGTTTGTCCCAGTGCTGAAAGGTGGTTGTTTTTCGATAGTGCGTCTCGCACTGTGGAAGCGGAGATGCCAAGCGACGCCATCTTCTCCGGCTTCAGCCATATCCGCATGGCGAAGGTACGGTCGCCGAGAATGTCGGCGCGCTGCACGCCGCTGATCGCGCTTAACTTCGGTTGTACGACCCGTGTCAGATAGTCAGTAATCTGGTTCTGGTCGAGGGTGGCGGATGAAAAGCCCAGGTACATTGCGGCAAACTGATTGTCCGCGGTTTGCAGGTCGATGACCGGCGCCTGGGATTCCGGGGGTAGGTCATTGCGTACCTGCGCGAGCTTCGCCTGGATCTGCGTGAGTGCCGCATTGGTGTCGTAATTGAGCTTCAGGTGCACGGTGATCGTGCTGAGCCCCTGCGCGCTCGACGACTCCATGTAATCGATGCCGTCAGCGCTGGCAATGACGCGCTCCAGCGGCGTGGTAATAAAGCCGCGAACCAGGTCCGCGTTGGCACCGACATAAACCGTCGTGACCTGCACAACCGCGATATCGCTGCGCGGATACTGCCGCACGCTTAACGAACGGATCGCTTGCAAACCGGCGATCAGGATCACCAGATTGACGACGACCGCGAGCACCGGCCGCTTGACAAAAAGATCGGTGAACTTCATCTAGCTATCCTCAGGCTTGGGAGCCGAATTGTTTCCCGGCTGGACTTTATTATTGACCTGGACGGCTGCGCCATTGCGCAGTTTGAAGACGCCCGAACTTACAACTTCATCCCCGGGCTTCACACCCGAGACCACTGCAACCTGATCGCCACGCGAACCCTCCAGCTTGACGAAACGCTGGCTTACGCCGCGATAGGCCTTGCCATGGGGGTCTTTAAGATCGGAGACGACATACACTGAATCGCCGTAAGGCGCGTAGTTGATGGCTGACGCCGGAAGCGCGATCACTGGACGATCTGTCCCTGTTACTATCTCCACCTGCACGAACATGCCGGGACGCAGTTTGCCTCCGGGGTTGGCGAGGGTTGCCTGCACTTGGATATTTCTCGTCGCCTCGTTCACGATCGAGTCGAGGGCGGTGACTCGCCCGGCAAACTTGATGCCCCCGACGTCATCACTCGAGACACGCAACCCGCGGCCCACGCGCACCTGGGCGGCAGTCTGCTGCGGTACGCCGAAGTTCACATAGATGGGGTTCAGCGATTGCAGGGAAACGATGGCTTCGCCGGCTGACAGGTACTGTCCCAGGTTGGCCTGGCGAATACCCAGGATTCCCGAGAACGGCGCCCGGATCGTTTTCCGCGCAATCGTAGCCCGAATCTCTCCGACCTGGGCTTCCGTCGCCTTTTGCTGGGCGGTTGCGTTGTCAAACTCCGTTCGGGCGATGACGCCTTCCTTGACGAGTTGTTCGATGCGACCGAAATTAATGCGCGCAAGGTCACGTTGCGCCTCCACGGCAGCCAACTGGGCCCGCTCCTGCCGCGTGTCCAGTTCCACGAGCACTTCGCCTGCATTCACTGATTTGCCGGAATCGAAAGCGATGCGGTCGACGGTACCCGGAAGATCCGCGCTCACGGTGACACCCTGCACCGCCGCTGCAGTGCCGATTACGTTCAGCGTTCCCGGCCACGTCTCCTGTTTGGCCACAACCGTCGTGACTGCCTCTGGAGGTGGCTGGAAGCTGGAACCCTCCGCCATTGCGGTCTTTATCTGCCGAAACTTCACAAACCCAAGACTCGCGATGAGCAGCGTCGCGAGGGCCAACATCAGAATCATCCGTTTTGCCATGAGTATCCCTTCCAGAATTCTTCCAACATCGAAACCGTGCGCCCACCAACCACAATCCATCCAATCGCCGCTACCACCAGTCGGTTTCCGGCCCTGACGGAGGCTTGCGTATCGATATCAGATTTTGCACACCCAGCAAAAGATTCCAAACTTTAGACCGGTACGCGCAACCGCCCGTAACATCGGGTGTCTGACTGTCTTGTCAGGAGGCCATGGCCAACACGACCCTTCACCTCTTACCCGACGACCTACTTACACGACGAATCACGGTCGGCGAGATCGACACATTCACAATCTTTAATTTCTAGGGATATTTAGGGAAGTCGAAGCCCGAGTTATCCGGGCTTCCGTTCGCTGTTCTGGCACTGCATTCGGCTTTCGTCGTAGCGCGTCCCCGCGACGGCGGCAGGCGCCTACCAACCGGCTACGCGCTGCAAGTGCGTATCTGTGAGGCTTTGGCCCATGGCCTTCGCCGCGCGTACTCTTTCTGTCCAGTTGCCATGCTCCCGCTGCAACGTATGCCAAACTAAAACTGTCTCAGAATAGGACTTCGGTCCGTTGCACCACGAGCGGGCAGATTAAGAGCTTGCCGTGGTACCGTTCATGGAAGTGATTTAGAATCAGGAAGCAGTTAGAGTCGGGGCGTAGCGCAGCCTGGTAGCGCACCTGCCTTGGGCGCAGAAAAGTTCTTTCCAAAGGGTCCATTTCGAATCGCGGTTTCCATTGTTCACAACAATTTGGGGAATCTGCTCTTCGTTCAAAGTTAACCCCAATGGCCTAAATTTCCTCCATATGTGCACGGTCACTGCATGGATAGCGCGCCTGCTTTTGACATTAACGGATCTCCGTACGACGCGCTAAGACCTTGGATGTGCGGAGTAACGCTGTGAGCTACTCGGTTCCGCTGTGTCCATCAGAGTTGGCGTCGTCAGCAGCCGGCCTAGCGAAACCACGGCAGGCGCGTACATTTAGCGCATGCTCGTTCTCGTTCGCGACGTTTGCCTCCTCCGTAATCTTGACTCGTGTCACCGTCGTGAAAGAGGTTCTGAAAACCGCTGGATTTAGCACTCAGGTCAGCCCTCGACCTCGCTACAACAAGCTTGTTGGGGTTATCCGAGATCACTTGATAGTGTTTGGCCTTTGCTGATTCGCTCGCGCCAGCGAAAGAGCCCTCTTTCCATCCCATCCTTTCTCCTAATCGTCGTGAGACACCGATTTCGGAAACGTGCCAGCATTCATATCCTCCCTTAACTCTGACACCGGTCGCAGCTCGAATTTAACGTCCCCACACGAATGGGAGTCGCCCTCAGTTTTTCGGCGGGCACAGCAAGCCTCCTACCGCACCCCTAACAGGATATCCACCGTCAACTGGTCTAGCCGCTCGTAGGGCAGACGCTTTTCCATCATCTCGTCCTTGTCGAACTCGTGCGCCAGCAACCCCGCCGTGACCTTCTTCGAATACCGTTCTACGGCGGGCACGCCTTTTCTGCCGGAATTGATGTCCTTCAGGATCGCTTGAATCTCTTTATCCTCATTCCACTGTTGCGCCTTCTCTTTCAGGATGAGATAAGTCCGCATGCAGCCGCTGGCGAAGTCCTTCACTCCTTCGTAATCTTCCGTGCGATAAGCGTGGGCATCGAAGTGGCGCGGGCCTTTGTATCCCACATCCTCCAAAAACTTAACCAGCCAAAATGCAGTTTTAAGGTTCGCCGAGCCGAAGCGAAGATCCTGGTCGTAGCGGCCTGGCATCTGATCGTTCAGATCAATGTGGAAGAGCTTGCCGGCTTCCCAAGCCTGTGCCACGCCATGCATGAAATTCAAACCGGCCATGGTTTCATGGGCAACCTCGGGATTGACGCCCACCATTTGTGGATGATCGAGGGTTGGAATAAAACCCAGGTAGTGTCCAGTGGTGGACATGTAAATATCCGCACGAGGCTCGTTGGGCTTGGCTTCTAGCGCGAACCTATATCCGTACCCCTTCTCTATGTTATATTCGCAAAGATAATTGACGGCGCCGCGCAGCCGCTTCACAGCCACATCAGTACGACGACACCCGTCGGTCTCGGTCCCCTCCCGACCTCCCCAGAGGACGAATATCTTGGCCCCCAGCTCGGCGCCGAGATCCATCGCTCGCAGCGTCTTCTGTATTGCGTAAGCACGCACCTCAGGATCGTTGGCCGTGAACGCGCCGTCGCGAAACACGGGATGATAGAAGAGGTTGACCGTCGCCATGGGAACAGTAATTTTGTTGCTCTCACAGGCGCGCTTGAAGTCGCGCACAATTCGGTCCCGGTCCGAGGGCGTAGCGTCCATCGGCACCAAGTCATTGTCATGGAGATTGACGCCCCAAGCGCCCACTTCCGCCAGCAGCGCTACCAGATCCTTTGGAGAAACCGATTCCCGCACCGCATCGCCAAATGGATCTCTCCCACGGTTCCCTACTGTCCACAAACCAAAAGAAAACTTGTGCTCTGGCGTGGGTTGATAATTGCCGTTCTTGCTCCTCATAGAATTCCTCTTGTTTTGCTTTGATAACCAGAATTTCAGGATGCGGTGATGGATCGTAAAGCCGGATACATGCGACGGTATCTCCGATACGCTTCGTTCATGGCCGCAACGGATTGGGGGTTCGGCTGCACCCGTTCAGCCACACGGACAACGGCCTTGCGAGCGTCGTCGACAGTCGGCCAAATCTTTGCTCCGACGCCAGCAAGAATAGCTGCACCGTAAGCGGCACCTTCCTCGGCTTCGACTATCTCCACTTCGTGCCCGTAAACGTCCGTCTGAATTTGCCGCCATAACTTTGATCTCGCACCCCCACCGCCAAGGCGAATACTCTTTACTGGCACTTGGATTTCCTCAAAAAGGGTGAACGTGTCGCGCAGGCTGAACGCCACCCCTTCCAGGATCGAACGGACGACGTGCGCCCGGGTATGCGAAGCAGTCAATCCAACCAATGCGCCCCGGGCGTTTGCATCCAGGTACGGCGTTCGTTCTCCCATTAGATAAGGAGCCCAGAGCAGACCGTCACAGCCCGGCGCGACTCTCGCTGCTTCATCGCTGAGTTGTTCATAGGGATCTTGCCCATCATCCCTGGCGACGCCGAACTGATCGCGGAACCAACGTAGCGACAACCCCGCCGCTTGCGTCACACCCATGATGTGCCAACGGTCTGGAATCGCGTGGCAGAAAGTATGCAACCGTCCTTTGGAGTCAAGAGCGGGCCGATCCGTAGCGGCAAAAACTACGCCGGAGGTTCCGATCGTCGCGCTCACCGCTCCAGGAGCAACTATCCCCATGCCCGTCGCTCCGGCCGCCTGATCGCCAGCTCCCGCCACGACGGGCGTCCCCGGCTTGAGACCCGTTGCCTTTGCACCTTCCGCCGAAATCTTCCCGCACACGTCCGGCGACTCAAAAAGCCCAGGCAGCAAACGCTCATCAATTTCCGCAGCCTGCAATACTTCTTTTGACCACCGCCGGTTGGCCACATCGAGCATCAAGGTGCCCGACGCATCTGCCATATCAGTCGCACGCTCTCCGGTAAGACGGAAACGAACGTAGTCTTTGGGCAGCATCACCGAGCGCACCCGCTTCCAGTTTTCCGGCTCGTTTTGCCGTACCCACAAAAACTTGGTCAGAGTAAAGTTCGGAAGCGCCGGGTTGCAGGTCAGTTTAATCAGCCTCTCGGCGCCGATCCTACCAGCCAACTCTTGGCACTGATCCTCGGTTCGCACGTCACACCAGATCAGCGCGGGACGCACGACCTGATCGTTTCCGTCGAGCATGACGGCGCCATGCATCTGACCGGAGAAACTCACGCACGCCAGATCATCTCCGCGTAAATCTGCCCTCGCGAGCGCACCGGTCACAGCAATTGTGCTCGCCCGCCACCAATCTTCCGGTGATTGCTCAGCCCAGCCAATTTTCGGGGAAACGAAAGGTGCGTGCTCCTCCGTCGCCGAAGCAATGAGTTTGCCGCGTTCATCAATAATGAGGGCGCGAGTACCTCCTGTGCCCACATCAATTCCAAGGACGTAAATGACGAACCTCCCTGCGGAGGTGCGCGTCCCCTGCGGGCGCCGTCCCCCGGAGTCGGCGCGGTTATTTGGGAAATCTAATCGCTTTGTAAAGCTGCGGCCCGGCGCCCATAAAACGTCTCTCTCGGACAGTTTCTTGCCATGCCTTCAACACCGTCGAATCCGGCGCCTGCACACGAGTATCGCCCCAGTCTGTTGGGTTTTTGCATGATGGATCGTGCCACATGGGCTGGGCGTCCCAGTTCTGGTTGATATAACTAAACGCCTTGACGTTATTACGGCGAATCCAGGCAAACAATGGTTCGAACCAGCCGCCCCAGGAATCAGATCGCGCGGGTGCGTAGTACGACTTAGGCGCGGATTCAGCAATCATGAGAGGCTTATTGTGCTCCTTGGCGAAAGCAGCGAATCTGCTTCTTGCGGTTTCTGAAACATTCCTGCTTTCTTTATCGCTCCAAGCGAACCAACTTATCGCCGCCCAGTCGACATAGTTGTCTCCGGGATACCAGGCTGCGATGGGGTGGTTGTGAAACGTCCTCCAGACTGCAGAGTGCCAAACAAAAGCGACATTGGACACCGGTACAATGGACTGCTCTCCAACCTTCTTGCCCCGGAAAATGTCGACGATTCGGCGCCACGCGGTCACATAAGCCTCGGGCTCGTACGCATTCCACTCGCCATCGAACTCGTAGCCTATGCGCATAAGGATAGGTTTATTCGTTTTGCGAAGAATCTCCGCCAGCGTCTTGATATTGGCGTCCAGGGCTCCGCTATTGATACTGGACAGCTGATCGACAACATAGAGGCCGACCTGCCCCACCGATTCCGGATAATTGTCCGCCCAGTCTTGCAGATCCTCCACCCCTGCATCCGTGCATCCCGCGCCTTTCCACGGGGAAGTTAGTCCTTCCAAGTGCTTCAGACTTGTGTAGAACATGTAGCCACCAGGTTGTCCAGCGCGGGCTGTTTTGACGTAATCCGCAAACTCCTCTCGAGTTTGCCCAATAATGAGAATTGTCTTTTGGTCAGGGGGCTCGAACTTGGCCCATCCCGAGACCCCGCTCTCCGCCGGCCACCCGAGCGGAGCCAGAACACAAAACGCAATCGTGGCAAACATGATTGGTATTCGAGAAATCACGTCGAGACCCCCCCTGCGGTGATGAAATATGTTCTTATGCATCCCATTTGCGACTGGTGCGGCGATCCCATCACGCAGGATCACTCTCACGCCGTAGCAGAAATTACCCGGCCCGACTAACCGGTGCCTGTAGCATTTTGAGGTTCGCGCCGCTTGGTCAAGTCGGCTTCAATGCGTAACATCGTTCGCTCGTCGAGTTCGTACGTCGTCAACACCAGAGTGGCCAGCGCCAGCAAGACACTAGGAACGATGCTGATGGAAACGCCAATTCCCCTCAGCGCATTGCCCGTCTGCACCCCATTTGCCACGTATCCGAAGAAAGCCAGCAGCAATCCGATGACCCAGCCGCCAAGTGCCGCGCCAAATTTGATCGCGAACATTGCCGACGCAAAGATCAAACCGGTGGCCCGCCGGGCCGTGACCCATTCCGCATGGTCTGCTATGTCCGCGTACATGGCGAAAAACAATGGAGCAGCCGGACCAACAGCGAAACTTGAAAGGGCTTGAAGCCCGAATATAAGCGACAGATTGCCGGGCGATGCAATGTAAAGCAACCCGAATAACAGTGCACCGGTCCCCGTCGACAGCATGAAACCGCGCTTTTTGCCAACGGACTTGGCTACCCAAGGCGTAATCACAATACCCAGGAGGTTCGAAACGCCATTGACAACGAGGAACCATCCCAGCAGGTCCTCCCGATTTACATAGTACTTGAAGTAGTAGGCTGAAGCCGCTCCCCGGACGGCATAGGATGCCAGCACGAAAATCACCGCGACGAACAATACTCGCCACGGGCGGCTTGTTGTGACTGTGTTCAGATCCAGCTTCAGGTTCGTCTTCTGATCCTCGGGAGGGACAATCCGTTCCCGTGTAAATTTGAAGCAGGTCAGGAACATCAATACCGCAAACAGACCGTACAGAATCATGGTGGCTTGCCAGCCGCGCGTGTTGTCCCCGTGGCCAAGCAGTAATACCAAACTCAGGGTAAACTTCTGGACAAAGACGGTGACCACGAAAGCTCCGATGAACCGAAGGGAAGAAAGACTTGTACGCTCAGTCGAGTTCGGCGTCATTACCCCCATCAAAGCGGTGTAAGGAATATTAACGGCGGTGTACATCAACATCAGCAGCGAGTAAGTCACGTAGGCATAAATCGCTTTTTCTCCAGCGTTTATGTGCGGAGTAGTGAAGGTCAAGACGCCAGCAGCCGCCAGCGGTATGGGAAACCAGAGGAGGTAAGGCCGGAAGCGGCCCCACCGAGTCTGAGTCCGATCGGCCAGGACACCCATGAGGGGATCAATTACCGCGTCGCCGGCGCGGGTGATCAGCATCATCGTCCCGACAGTGGCGGCGGGAAGACCAAATACGTCCGTGTAATAAAAGATGAGAAAATATTCGAAGGTCTTCCAGTAGAAATTGGAGGCCGAGTCGCCTAGAGCGTAGGCAATCTTCTCCCACAACGAAAGGTGCCCGGACGCCGGCATCATCGGACCGTCGGGATCTCGGTCCCCTTGTTTCGGGGTAGTTTTCCGATCATATCTTGGCGCCACAGAGGGTAAAACACCGGACGCCATTCTCGTACCCACGTCCCCATTTTGTACAGAGCCGCTTCTCATAGGAATGGAACCGGTTCCATAGGGGGATAGTAAATATCCTTCACCATCTGTTTGTCAAGTTAAAACGCGCTATAGCGACCCGTCGTGACCCTTGAAGGAATGTATATGGAACCGCTTCCACTATTTGTGATATCCTTCGGGTCTTTAAGGATCGGCATGGACAAGGAACATTCTTTGGATACCCATATTATTCTGAATCCCATCCTACGAGGATTTCATCCTGATCCTTCGATATTGAGGGTTGACGATGACTTCTACGTCGCGACTTCAACATTTCAGTGGTTCCCGGGAGTGCGGATCAGCCACAGTCGTGACTTGAAGCACTGGCGCGTACTCACACATGCCTTGACACGTTTGGACCAACTCGATATGCGTGGGAATCCCCGATCTGGGGGGGTTTGGGCCCCGTGCCTTACTTTCGCCAAGGGCCTTTTTCACCTTGTATATACCGACGTGAAGAATTGGGGTTTTGGATTCGATGATTGCCACAATTATCTAGTTACAGCCGAGTCAATCGAGGGGCCCTGGTCAGATCCGATTTATCTGAACAGTAGTGGCTTTGATCCATCCCTTTTCACTGATGATGATGGCCGACAATGGATCGTAAACCTGATTTGGGACCATCGCCCTGGACGAGACTCCTTCGGCGGTATCGCCCTTCAAGAGTACTGCGCTGAAAGGAGAAGTCTCGTTGGTAAGCCGCGTCGCATTTTCGGCGGCAGCGCGCGTGGCCGAACCGAAGGGCCACACCTCTATCATTACGGAGACTATTACTACCTAATGGTCGCCGAGGGCGGTACAGGCTGGGAACACGCAGTTACCGTGGCGCGTTCGCGCCAGATCGAGGGACCGTACGAAACTGATCCCCGAGGCTCGATGCTCACCTCGCAGGGATCCCCAAGAACGGCGCTGCAGAAAGCAGGCCACGGCTCACTCGTACAAACGCAAACGGGGGAATGGTATCTGGCCCATCTCTGTGCCCGCCCTGTTTGTGAGCACCGCCGCTGCGTTCTCGGGAGGGAGACCGCAATCCAGCGTGTTGAGTGGACAAGCGAAGGGTGGCTTCGCCTCGCCGATGGAGGGTTCCTTCCTCAAATTCAGGTTCAGGCGCCAGGTCTTGTAGACTGCCCTTTTCCACCTGAGCAGCACCGCGATCACTTCGATAGCGATCAGCTCAGCCCTCATTATCAAACCTTGCTAGAGCCCGCAAACAGCGATTGGCTCTCACTGTTCGAGCGACCCGGCTATCTTCGATTACGAGGACGCCAGTCGCCGAGGTCGTTACATCGGCAAAGCTTGGTTGGCCGGCGATTTCAGTCGTTTCATTGTCGGTTCGAGACCTCGGTAGAGTTCAGGCCAGTCAATTTTCAGCAGATGGCCGGTTTGATGTGCCTGTACGACGATGAGAATTTCTACTATGCCAACATCGGCTTCGACGACGAACTAGGAATTCATTTGGGGGTTCTCGAGAGCAGTCTGGGTAAGCTGAGCAATGTTCTGGAAAAACCGGTATCCCTCGCAGACGGTCACGTCTATCTGCGAGCCGACTACCACGAAGCAGCCCTGCGTTTTTTTTACTCACTTGACGGCCAGCACTGGGCACCCCTGACTGACAACCTGGATGCCACTATTCTGTCCGATGAACACACTACTGCAGGTCTGGGATTCACTGGGTCCTTCGGAGCTCTCTGCGCGCATGACATGAGCGGGCAGCGCGCCATAGCCGACTTCGACTACTTCGACTACATCGATCTCGACTCAACCCCAGTTGTGATGGAATCAGAAATGTGAGAACTTTACTCCGCCAGACCAAGAAGTCTTGTGGAGATAGAACTAGCAGGCAAGCGATGTTGCTGCGAAATTTCACGTCGTTCGTTCTTTGCTTGTGCCTGACGCATGTGGCGTTCGCGCAGAAAGCTCCGCAACCGGAGAATAGTGCCGTACCAAGAGCACCTGGCCGGATCGTATTTCGAGAGGTTCCCCCAACTGAAAGCGGGATTACGTGGAGCCATAACAATGCGCACGCTCCGGAAAGGTATTTGCCAGAAACGGTAGGCGGGGGGTGTGCTTTCCTCGACTACGACAACGACGGTTGGATGGACATACTCTTCGTCAACAGTGGTCCCTCTGATTTCTTTCATCCTGAAAAGCCCTTGCGTAATGCCCTCTACCATAACAACCACGACGGCACTTTTACGGACGTGACCGACAAATCAGGATTGGCCATCAGCCAGTCATTCGGGATGGGTGTGGCGGTAGGTGATTATGACGGCGATGGCTGGCCGGACATCTATATCACCGCCTACGGCAAGAATACGCTTTACCACAACAACAAGGACAGCACGTTTACGGATGTAACGGAAAAGGCCGGTGTTGCGGTGCACGGGTGGTCAACCAATGCGGTCTGGTTTGATTACGACAATGACGGGAAACTGGACCTCTTCGTTTCGAGTTTTGTGGAATATAACAAAAACCTCAGCTGTGGAGACAACAAGTTTGGCCGCAAATACTACTGCATTCCCCGTGTTTTTGCACCACGGCCAAGCCGCCTCTTCCACAACAATGGCGACGGTACATTTACCGACGTCAGTCAGCGTTCCGGAATCGCACGGTCGCCGGGAAAGTCCTTTGGAGTCGTAGTGACCGATGTGAACAACGACGGCTGGATGGATCTTTTCGTGGCCAACGACACCTTGGCCAACTTCCTCTTTGTCAATCAGCACGACGGGACCTTCAAAGAGGTCGGGCTGGAAGCGGGTGTTGCCTATAGCGATAGCGGAACCCCGCGATCGGGAATGGGTGTCGACGCCGCCGACTACGATAATAGTGGCTGGCAGAGTCTTTTTGTCGCAAACATTGACCGCGAACTATTCAGTCTCTATCACAACGAAAAGGACATGACTTTTTCCGATCAGTCTGGGGAAATCGGGCCGGCGACTCGTCCACTCAGTGGATGGGGTCTCAAATTCTTTGATTACGATAACGACGGAGACGCGGATCTTATCCTGGCCAATGGTCATCCTGACGATATGGTTGAGATGCATAATACTCAGACAACCTACAAAGAACCTCTAATGATGTTTGAGAACGTGAATGGCACATTTCGAAATGTAAGCGCAGACTCAGGTCCGGTCTTCGCGAAGCGCTACCCGGCGCGCGGACTGGCCATCGGAGACTTTGACAATGATGGCTATCTCGACGTCTTGATTTGCAACAACGGCGATCCGCCGCTCCTATTACACAATGAAGGCGATCACAGGAACAATTGGATTGGATTGCAACTGGTCGCCACCAAGAGTAATCCCGCTGCGATCGGAGCGGTTGTTACCTGGGTCGTCGGTGGCGTGAAGAAAAGCCGCCTTAAAAACGGAGGCGGCAGCTATCTGGCTTCGCACGACCCACGGGAAATACTGGGGATAGGGGCGGCGAACCAGATTGATAGCGTAGAAGTGAAATGGCCAAGTGGCACGGTAGATCGGATCACCAATCCACCGATAAATCAGTACATACGGGTTGTCGAAGGGCAGGGCTTGGTATCGCCCGGTTTTTCTACTTCTGCTAGCCATCCCTAATCAAGTCTTTTCTTTTTTGACGAGGGAACAGTGATATCAAGCCCAACTCGGCGGACGTTCAGGGCCTCCCGAAGATCGGTGTTTCTTCTCCTTGGGGCGCTCGCTCTTTTTTCCGCTCAACGGGCCGAAGCTCAGCGTGACCCTGAGCTTGCATCACTGTTTTCTCAATTCCGTCCACGGACTGAAGTGCAAGGAACCCGATACGTAGGACGCCAAGTTTGCGCGACTTGTCACGCCCAGAAAAATCGCACTCAAAGCGGAACGGCCATGGCCCACGCCATGCAATCTGTCTCTGAGAGTCCGGTCCTGCGTTCTCACGCAAGTCTAGCCTTCAAGTATGGTCGATATGAGTACGAAATCATCCGCCAAGGAGAAAGCAGTCTCTATCAAGTCTCAGATGGTCAGGAGAAGATTGTCGAACCCATCCTGTATTCCTTCGGACAAGGGCACGCTGGTCAGACCTACATACTCCGGCACAAAGGCAAACTCTATGAAAGTCGAGTCAGCTTCTACACCGAGATCGATAATCTCGATTGGACCATTGGGTACGCCCAGAACCCGCCGAAGACTCTGGAAGAAGCGGTGGGCCGTGCCATCAGTGCGGATGAAGCTCGAAGCTGCTTTAGTTGTCACGGCACGGCCGCGTTAGAAGGCAACCAGCTTACGCTTGAAAAAGTCGTGCCTGGTGTTGGTTGCGAAGCATGCCATGGACCGGGAGAACGGCATGTGACGGCCATGCAAAGTGGAACTGACGACAAACTCTACATATTTAATCCCAAGTCGCTCGACCCCGACACACTCTCCCAGGAGTTTTGCGGTGCCTGTCATCGCAGTGCGAGTACGGTTGAGGAAATGCCGGACCGTGCCGCGATGAACAATGTGCGCTTTCAGCCTTACAGGTTATTTACCTCGAAGGGCCACGATCCCAATGATTCACACTTTGCCTGCACTGCCTGCCACGATCCCCATCAGGACTTGCAACGCGGAGAAGCCAAATACGATGCCAAGTGCACCGTGTGTCATGAGCCTGCGCACGAAGGAGCTGTTTCCTCATCGGGAAAATCTCGTATCCCGACAGAAGTCGAATCGCCGGGATCGCGAAAAGCGCAAGGACAAGGACAAGGACAAGCAGCCAAGTCTTGTCCGGTCGGCCGAGAACTCTGCGTGAGCTGCCACATGCCGAAGATGGCAGTCGCCAGCGCGCATTTCAAATTCACCGATCATCGCATTCGCATCGTGCGCGAGGGTCAGCCATATCCTTACTGACGCGGCGTTTCTCCGCTTTCGCTACGCAGAAGGTACAGGACCGGTGCTTTCTCGAGCGACTAGCTCGACCCCATACTCAACGGAACTCTCCGTCTCACGACCTAACCCGTTAATTTGAGCCAATAGTGTCCGGCAGGCGGTCCGTCCCATGTCGCGCATGGGCTGCGCGATAGTTGTTAGTCCCGGCCAGACGCGGGCGCCCTCAGGCACACCGTCAAAACCTACGACGGAAAGATCTGCAGGGATACGAACGCCACGTTGCAAAGCCATTCGCATGAACCCGAGAGCAAGCGAATCGTTGCCCAACACTATCGCGGTCACGTCCTCCTTCCGTTTGAAGAAGGTCCGTGCGAAATCGGCGCCGACGTCAGCCTCATAGCTCTCGCAAAAGGAAACTCTATCCGGCCGAAGCGTGATGTCCCGAGCGGCGAGTCCTTCCCGCAGGCCGTTCAATCGGTCCCGAGAATCCTGAGATTCGCGGGGCCCTCCGGCAAACCCGATCTTCGTGTGCCCCAGATTGGCCAGGTGATCTGCCACCAAAACTCCAGCTGCGAAATTGTCACAGCGGACTACGTGCCCTTTAATTGGCTCGTCGGGTCCCACCACGACGAAGGGCAGATGCGCTTCAATTGTGGCATTCACCAGAGGCCGCTCTCGTCTGAGAGACCGAGCAAAAATGATGCCATCCACCCGGCGTTCACGGATCCAACCCAAAATGGCGCTCGCGTCATAATGGCCCTGTAATGTCAGACTACCCAGCATTACGCTCAAATGCGGCTTCGACAACTCTTCCTCAATACCGGCCAAAAGCTGCATGAACCACGGACCCTGGCTGGACTCCACGACGACTCCAATACAGCCCTTGCGCCCCTTGCTGAGGTTACGAGCGGTGAGCGAGGGAATATAGTTCAATTCTTTCACCACCGCCCGCAGCCGGGAGCGAACCTCGGCACTCACGTAACCGCTATTTAGATAACGGGAAACGGTGCTCTCGGCGACTCCTGCGCGCCGAGCTACTGTTGCAATCGTGGGTTTTCTCTTCATGCCGATAGTGTGATGGATTCCTTACTTGTTGGAAAGTAATCGTCTCTCCAAAAATGACTTTCGAGCGTAGCTCAACTTAACATCGCAAACTTAACATCGTTTGCCTTCTCGTCTATCTCCACAAATACCCCGTGGCCTGGCCCGAAAGACACTCATTCCTTTGAAGGTTTCGCGGCCTTCGGATCAGGAGTTGGCTGCCTTGTCTGTTCTTCGGCATTTAGCCTGGCGATTATGGATCGCTCTCGTTCGGCGTCGCCTGGGCGCTTCAATTTGTAATACAAGCGAGCAAGCAAAACGTGGGCCGGCGTAAAATCCGGCGCTTGCCGCACAACATGTTGCAGGCAGTCCACCGCCATTTCGGTTTTGCTCTGGCTCTGCAAGAGTTGAGCTTTCTCGTAAAGGGTGCTTGTATCGTCCGGCCGCAATTGCAAAGCAGTTTGCAAACGAGCTGCCGCGTCCACTACGTTTCCATCTTCGCGCAATAAACGTCCGAGTCTATAGTTGGCATTAAAATCCCGAGGATTGATTTCAAGTTCTTCCGTGAATTCCTTCTTGGCCTGCTCCCGCTCACCGGAGTAGAAATAGGCATTACCCAGCTGTGAGTGTAGCAGCGGAAGCCGGGGGTTGAGGCTCACAGCGGCGCTAAAATCCTTGATAGCATCGGCGAACTCTTTGCCCGCAAGGCGTAATGATCCAAAAATGAGGTAGGATTCGGCAGAATCAACCTTCGAAAAGACCGCATCGGCAAGCTTCCGAGCCTTTTCCGTGTCTCCAGTGCCAAGATACGTGGTGGCTAATGCGTAAGCGGCAGCCAGATTATGGGGATCTGCTTGGTATACGGCTTCAAGTTCTTGAGTTGCCTCTTTTAGCCGGTCGAGCGCAACCAGACACAAGCCGTTAAGTAAACGGGCCTGTTGATTGCCTGGCTGTGAACTGATGACGCGACTCAATTCCCTACGTGCTGATTCAAAATCTCGAGTCTGGTAATAAGCTATGCCCAAATTAAGTCGCACTTCATAGAGATGTGGGTCAATCTCTACGGCCTTTTTGTAACTATCTATGGCGCTTGAGTAATCGCCAAGATGTGCATACACAACTCCTAGATTAGACAGCGCGTCGGCTCGGCGGGGAACCATCTGAAGTGATTCTTCGTAGGCCCTGCGGGCACCTTCCAGGTCTCCGTTCTTTTGTAACTCAACACCACGAGCAAATGCTTGCTCGGAGCCAACCGCCCGAGTGGCCTCCTGAGCCGGAAGTAAGATTGGCATCGAAATACACAAAAGGGAAAGTGCTAACTTGACGTGCCAGTATGATTGTGGCGAAGTATTTCTGTAAGATACAAATGACAAACTGGAGAGACGACATAGCAATCTCGCGGGATTCGTAGTGGATCCACAGAAAGTCCAAGGATTCCCGGTCATCTGTTCAGAGGCGTGAGACACAATGTTAACAGAAATGTGCACGTTCACTCCACCTTCTATCGCATAACCCAAACAAGGCAAAAGAGTTGGTTCACCTTGGCAAAGCGGTCCCATCACTGAGGCGAATCGGAAGCTGATACCATTTCATCGACGCCAAGGCCTCGGCCTCTGACTCGCTCAGCTTGTTGGCTGAGGCGCAAAAACGTTTGTCTGGCGCGTTCTGCTTCCTCCTTCCGCTTGGCGCGAGTGTAGGCGCGTGAGAGAGCAAAATAGAACTTGGGCTCGTCAGGCAGCAAAGCGCAAGCCTCCTGGAGTTCGCCGATGGACTGATATGTCTCTCCGTTGTCCAGCAGAAGACGACCCAAGATGTAATGCCCCATGGGAAATCTAGGGTTCCGCTGGACCGCTTCTTGCGCCAATTTGATTCCTTCCGCCGGCTGCTTGTTCTCAAGCTTCAGGTAAGCGAGGTAGAGGCGCGCCATAAAGTCGGCGGGGAACCTCCGGATCTCCTCTTCAAATTGCTCGACCGCCTCCTTCTCCAGCTTGCGCCTCAGAAAGTATCGGCCGTACGCCAAGTGAACATTTGGCGTGTCCGGAAAATCCACGCTGAGGCCATGGTATTCGCGTTCAGCTTCGGTAAAGTTCTTTTGTGCGGACAACAGCTCCGCCCAACCAGCACGGCGAATCAAATCGTGAGCGCTTTCCCGCGGACTGATTTGGCCTGGCATTCTGGCAATACGCAAAACCGACAGGCCCAGGCCCAAAATTAGATCTTCATTCACAAATCCCTCGCCACTCAGCGAATCCAGGATTTCCTGCGCCGCTTCAAACTCTCCCTTGTAAAGCCAAAGGAGCCCCTCATGGAAACGGACCACATGCTTCAGTTCAGGGTTGTCAGGAAAATTCTCCGAACTCCCTTGTCGAATATGAAGCAGCGCCTTATCGTAGCGGCCAAGTTCAAATTCACAGAGTCCAAGCATGGCAAGAGGTGCGCCTGATCCCGATCGGAGAGCCACAACGCGACGGAAAGCTTGCGCTGCTTCGTTGTATTGGTCCGACTCATACAGCAGAGTGGCCAAATACCACCAGCCTTCATCCCATCGCGGGCGCACGGCCACGCCCTTGCGGTAGAGGGCGATAGCATCCGCAAAGCGAAGTGCTTCCCGCGCGGCAGTAGCTTTCTTTTCCAACGCGGGGAATGCTGCCGGCAGATTTCGGGAGGAGGGACGCGATGAACCAGAAACGCCGCCAGACGGGCCTGTCTGGGCGAAGACCGGGCTTGTTGTAGCGGCAACGAGCAGAAGAGTTGTCACATATATTAGCTCACGAACCGACTGCCTCAGGACGGAGAAATCCAGGAGCGCATCCTGATCCGAATTGACTCGCTGTCCGACACTACGCACGGACTCTCTCAGCATTTCGCCCGTCCAAGCCAACGAAAGAGAATATAGAGCTATAGCCTAACGGAGCCAAGGTGAAAGTGCCGATTCAATGTTACGGGGAAGGGCCTCGCCCATGGTGTCGGCCGAGACCCAATTCTCAAGAATGTTCCGCGCGGCACTCAAAACATAAGCTTCAACGCGAACTCTATAATTCTGTGTCCGTGCTTGTTTTGAATCTTGCCGAAATTTGCGAGCGTGTCGGGGGTGAAATGGTATCCCTGCGTAGGATCACAAACGCCGTTGCTGGTGCCCCCGGTTCCATTCGGGACGTTATCGACGCGTACGTTACAGTCAGTGTTCAGGTAGGTGTTGAAGTCCGCCCCGCCCGCTCCGGAAACGATCGGATAGGCTTGGTTGAACATGTTAAAGAAGCCCGCCCGGAACTGCACCCGCGCGCGCTCTCCAATCGGAAAGTTTTTGAATACGGAGAAGTCCGTATTAGAGCGATTGGGCGAGCGCAGATAAAACGGCGAGACATAGGGACCGGATTGTCCGAAAGCCGGAATGGCCAGCGAATTGATGTCAAGTATTTTGTCGCCGACCGCCGTTCCGCTGCGGCTCGGATTGCTTGTAAAGACCGGCGCGATGGCAGATGAGGAGTTCACCGAGGTGCTGTATGCATTTGACCCGAAGAAACCGATGGCAGTGTAACTCTGTGAAAGCTCGCCCCCAAAATTGAGCCGGTACGGCATACCGCTCGAATAAGTGGTGATGCCGGAAACCTGCCACCCGTTCAAGACGCCCGCCGTAAGCCGGTTCCTAAAACTTCCCCGCGCGCCGTCGGGCAATTGATAAGAATAGGAAACATTGAGGACATGCGTCCGATCATATGGGAGAACGCCCCAACTGCGGTGCCGTGCGTCCACCGGGTCAACTAGGTCTCCGCTTTCGTTCACGCTTTGCAGCCCCAGAGCCTTGGAAAATGTATATGCAACGAGGTAGGTCAAATGGCCGGTCTGTCGCTTCAGGGTAGTCTGGAGCGAATGGTAGGCTGAGGTACCCCCAAAGTCCGCATATTGGACATCCTGGTAGGCAGGGAAAGGAGTGAAGGGAACCAGGAGACCACCGTTCTCTCCCACAGCCAGACGTTGAACCGGTACGGAGAGATCGGCGTTGCCAACCGTGCCGGACAAGAGCGCACCCGGCTTAATGAAATCAATGGAATGCCTTTCAGGCAGATGACGGCCAATCGATCCGACGTAGGCCACTTCAAAAACCGTTGATTTGGGCAGTCGGTGCGCGACAGAGAGACTCATAGTCGTAACGCGGGGCGTGAATACTGACTTGGGATTTTGTGATTGTATGGGAATCGCCCCCAACACCGTGTATGGATTCAATTGCCCAATGTCGTTGTAGTCGAGGCCCTTACCGCCATCGAGACCAGTGTAGTTAAAACCGAAAAAGTTCACATTGTAAGAGTTGGGTGGCTGTTGCAGGTCCTGCGCTTGGAACACCGTAGAGACGCGATAGAAGAAGAGGCCACCACCACCGCGTATAACGGTTGAGCCATTGCCGAAAACGTCCCACGCGAAGCCGAGGCGCGGCAAAAAGTGGGGCGGCGGATTGTCAACGACACCACGCGGAATCTGATTTCGGGCAGTCGTCAGGACTCCGTTCGGGCGGGTTGGATCGCCACCGATCAACAAGCCTTGAGTCGGGTCATATTTTGAGGGGTCAAACAGAAGCCCGTGGTTATTCAAGTCCACGACGCTCGGGTAATAGCCAAAGCGAAGGCCAAATTCCAGTGTCAAGTTCTTCCTGACCTTCCAATTGTCCTGCGCGTATGCTTCCACATTGAAATAACGGTAGTCTCCGACGGGTAGCCTCTTTGACTGGTTGTAAAGACCGAGCCTCCCTGCGAGCATGTCGGCAAAGACATCGCCAGTTGAGTTATAGGCCCAAGGACCATAATTAAAGAGCCCCTCAGCCGTGCCAGACTGATTTTGCTCTCTGGTAGCCCGCTCGAAGAGTCCGCCAAATTTCAGAATGTGAGCACTCTTCACTTTACTCAGATTCTCAGTGATGGAAAAAGTGGCCGGCCGCGAGAAAATGGGCAGCCCCCCATTTGCCCACAGGTTGCCGACGGAGCCATCACCACCCGTCAGCAGCGCAACCGGAGCATAAGGACTCTGCGCACCGAATGGTCCGATCAGGCTTTGCAGACCAAGCGCTTGGAGCGAAACCTTTTTGGGGTCTGCGTAATCACTGTCCAATTTCAACTTGCTGGCACTGATAACCAGCTCATTGGTGAAGGTAGGGTTGAGCACGCTAGTAATATCCAGGGCCCCCGATCGGCTCAAGTTGCTTCCGACTATGTGCGTGGGCAGTTCATAAGACGAGGTATTCCACCATAGGCCGAGAGGGTAGTCGTGATTCTCATATTCCCGCGCCAACCGAATAAACGTCGAAGTCTTTTCGTTGACCTTATAGTCCACCCGGAGGATCTCTTGATTACGGTTGATGGGCGCCAAACCGGCAAAAACGTAATTCTCACCGTAGTAACCTGGCGCGTTTGCATTCGGCATCGGATAGAGGTTGACTAATGCCGTTCCTATTGGATCAATTTGGCTAGGAGTCAGGTCAAAGGGTGCACCGGTATTTATGTTCTGGAACCCAATTCCCTTTCTCTGATCCGCGGTGGGCACGCGGGACTGTATTGCTCCGGAGTCATACGTCTGCCGCTGAACCTCGGCTCCGAAGAAGAAAAATAGCTTGTCATGATTCTTGTTAAAGTCAGTGCCCGGGATGAACACCGGACCACCAAGGTTGCCTCCGGGATAATTATACTTGTCCTTCGCACGTGGAACATGCAAGATGCTGCGTGACCTGTCGTTCGCGTTGAGTCCATAATTTCTGAGGTAATCGTAAACCTCACCGTGAAAAGTCTTGCTGCCGCTCTTAGTAATCGCAGTGATCTGAACGCCGCTAGACCCAAATTCTGCCGCATAGTTGCTGGTCTGAATGGTAACTTCTTGCACCATATCCGGATTTAGTGTGATGGTCGTGCCGGCGGTGCCCGAGTTCGTACCGGTGTCCGTAACGCGGGAGCCATCCAAACTCGTGTTGTTACTTACGCCGCGAGTGCCGTTGACTGAGTACAACGAGCTATTGTTCGAACCTGTCTCGAAGCCCACTACCTGCAAATCTGGTCCGTCAGGAGCTACAACTCCCGGCAGAATCCTCAACAATTCATTCGCGCTGCGGCTGATGATTGAGAGATTCTCAATCTGGCGGGCTGAGATTGTATTTTCCCTGGCTCCCGTCTCGGTTATCACCAAGGGCGCCTCCGTTGTCACCGTGATATTTTCAGAGGCGATAGATAGCGGAAGACTTACATCGAGACCCCGCGTGGCGCTCGGGTCGAGGATGAAATGCCTTTCCTCGTATGTCTTGAAGCCGCTCTTAGCGACGCGAATGGTGTAGGAATCAGGAACCACCGCAGCGAAAACTACTATACCCGTTGCGTTCGTCGCGCCGGTGCGTTGTTCTCCAGTGCGGTCGTTGATTAGGGTAGTCTCAGCGTTCGGCAGACTAGCATGACTGGGATCAAAAACAGACACCCGGAGACTTGCGGCTCCCCCGGTCTGCGCAGAGGCCCCTGAACTGCAGGCCATTATCATCAACGCCAAGCACAGCAAAAAGGCCAGAAATCGTCCAGCAAAACCTTCGTACTTGTGAGTCGGTCCTTGTAGACCGAAAGTGTTTGAAGTCACGATGGTTGCTCCTGTTGCATTCACGCTTGTCTTATTTTGTCTATGTGGCAGTGTATGGAACCGCTTCCACATCTGCGGATGCACTATGCACCAGCCGCGTGATCGTTGTCAAGAGGAAAAATTTGCGTTTGTCAAGACTCGTTAGAAATGCCCCGTTTTAATGGCGAGAACTCTGGCCCGCGCCCAGTCGGGGGGCGAGATTCTGGATCAGTGTGCTAATGAGAGGAACGAAAATGATCAAGGCCCACCTCCTATCGGCATCACCGCGGCGAGCGAGCTTAGCCTATGCAAAAAGTTGGCGCCGATATAAAACTTCGCGATTTCTTCTCTCAAGGCGAGGATCGATCAGGTTGTGAGGACGGGGAAGACAATTGGAAGCGCCATGGCAAGATGAGACTTGCGAGACACTGCTGGCAAGCAACATTTGAAATAGCTGTTCCATTCAGATTGCCACGTAGCACCCACGCTCTTTCCCAAGCTTCCGATTTAGGCAGGTTCTCTGATCGGTCCTGATAAACGCCCTTGTGTTCACGAATGGAGTGGTTCCCGATTGGTCGCCCAACCGGAAGCTCTTCACCTCGGCGGTGACGACCGTCAATTCCCTTATCTCTCATGCTCTCCCTTTCTCCCTTTCTTTTGTATCGGCCCAAAGCTACGCTGCATTCGATCCACCCCGATCGCAAGCGAGTCGATGAGCGAGAACGACCTTGAATGTTTCGCGAACACGGGTGTGAACTCCCTGGGAACGCCACGTGCACGAACTTCGCGACACTGAAGAACGCGAAGAGTCTTGACGAAGCATTTTGGAATCGACTAGAAGCCAATCGGCTGTACCATCTGAGTCGTAACCATCTCGGACACTTTCGTGTGATTTCCGGCCAGCGAGCGTTTACGCGGCTTCTTCCAGCAGACGTAGCTGCTCTACCAGTTCCAAAATCTTGGCGCGACGGTCCTCGTACTCTTTCGCCTCGTCGGGAGTCAACCCTGCGAAAGTAGCCATTTTCATGGCTTCGATTTGTTCCTCAGTCAGGCGATCTATTTCTTCTTTGAGGCGATGAACGGTATCCAGAGGATCGGGGGCAGGCATGGGGATGTGCCATCCTTTGACAGAGGAGTGCCGCATGATTGATGCGGGTTGCCCTGAGGGGGGTTGTCTCTTAACAAATGGACTGGCTCTGCACCGTTGAACTCATCCCAGACGATGACGCTGTAGGGAACGCGCTGCGTGACGGTCTTCAAAAAAGCAGCGGAGCTTCTTGAAAGCAATCTATTATTTCAACGAATGTGGCGACTATTTAGCGCCAACCGAGGGCTGGAGCGACCGTAGTCAGAATTGCCTCAATGACATGCGCATTGTAGGAAACACCTAGTTGATTTGGGATGGTTAGCAATAGCGTGTCGGCCTCCGCGATCGCCTCGTCTTTCCTAAGCTGCTCGATGAGAATATCTGGCTCAGCAGCGTAGCTGCGGCCGAAGATCGCCCGTGTGTTTTCGTCAAGGAACCCGATTTTGTCTTCTTCC
>Ga0210400_10000294_pt1 | contig 58889 bp, 54 predicted proteins | sample IncBWH26MmetaG_FD_155456 | JGI IMG/M metagenome (GOLD analysis project Ga0210400, IMG submission 155456) | Forest soil microbial communities from Barre Woods Harvard Forest LTER site, Petersham, Massachusetts, United States - Inc-BW-H-26-M | ecosystem: Environmental > Terrestrial > Soil >...
CCAGCAGGACCGCCATCTCGTGAGCTTCTCCGCCGGTTTCCCGCCGGAGGATCTCCTGCCGGGTGAAGCGCTGGCCCGTCTCACGCGCCAGATGATGCGGGAGCTGGGCCCTGAGGCCTGGACCTACGCGGAGACGGCGGGCCACGCACCCTATCTCGATGCCGTCCGCCGCTGGCTGGAGGCGGAGGGCGCGCCCCTCGCCGAAGGTTGGGGCATCCGCGCCATCCCCGGCGCCCAGTCGGGCCTTGCGCTGGCGGTGGAAGCGCTCACGGTGCCGGGCGACACCGTCATCGTGGAGAGCCCCTGCTACCTGGGCTTGTTGGCGCTGCTCCGCGCCCTGGGCCGCGTGCCTCTGCCCGTGCCCGTGGACCGCCAAGGCCTCGACCCGGACCGGCTCGCGTCCGTCCTGCAGCGCAGCGAGGCGAAACTGCTCGTCGTCGTTCCCAGCTTCCACAACCCCACGGGCATGACGCTCTCGAAGGCGCGCCGCGAGCGCATCCTCTCCCTCACCCGCGCCCATGGCGTGATGCTGGTGGAGGACGATTCCTACGGCGACCTCCGCTTCGCCGGTTCGCCCATCCCCGGCTTCCGCCGCATGGAGGGCGCCGAGCATGTGATCCACCTCGGCACCTTCTCCAAGAGCCTCGCGGCGGGCCTCCGTCTCGGCTACGCCATCGCGCCGCAAGCCGTGCTGGACCGCCTCGCGCCGTTGCAGGAAGTCCACTCCATCGCGCTGCCCACGCTGAGCCAGGCCGTCGTGGCGCGCTTCCTCGACACGGGAGGCTTCCACCAGCATGTGACGCGCCTGCGCCGCGCGCTGAAGGCCCGGCGCGACGCCATGCTCGAGGCCATCCACGCGCATTTCCCCGAAGGCACGCAGGCCACGGAGCCCAAGGGGGGCATGCATCTCTGGGTCGTGCTTCCGGAGGACGCCTCCGCGCTCGACCTCCACAAAGAGGCGCTGCGGAACGGTCTCGGTTTCGCGCCAGGTCCGCTCTTCTTCGCCGATGGGCGCGGGGCCGACTGCCTGCGTCTCAACTTCTCCACCCACGATCCGGCCGTCACCCGGGAGGGCATCGCCCGCCTCGGTCACCTGATCCACTCGTCCCGCCCCCGCACCAAACACGCATAGAAGGAGGCCCCATGAGCACCGTGCTGACCGCGCCCACGCTGGACCTGAAGCCGAAGGCCCATCCGATGTCCGATGCCGAGCGCGCCGAGCGCATGCAGAACCCGGGCTTCGGCAAGGTGTTCACTGAGCACATGGTGGTCATCCCTTACAAGGATGGCGAATGGGGCCGCGGCGAGCTGAAGGCCTACGGGCCCCTTCTTTTCGATCCCGCTGCCAGCGTCCTGCACTACGGCCAGGCGATCTTCGAGGGCTTCAAGGCCTACCGCCAGCCGGATGGCGGCATCGCCACCTTCCGCCCCTTCGAGAACGCCAAGCGCTTCAACAAGTCCGCGGCGCGGCTCGCCATGCCGGCCATTCCCGAAGAGCGCTTCGTGGAGGCCGCCGACGCCCTCATCCGCCAGGAAGACAAGTGGGTGCCCAACGCCGTGGGCGAGAGCCTCTACCTGCGCCCGTTGATGGTGGCGACGGAGGCCGCGCTGGGTGTGCGCCCGGCGAAGGAATACCTCTTCGTGCTCTTCGCCTCCCCCAGCGGCGCCTACTTCAGCGGTGGCATCAAGCCCGTCACCGTCTGGATCAGCGAGGATTATGTGCGCGCGGCGCCCGGCGGCACCGGCTCCGCCAAGTGCGCGGGCAACTACGCGGCGAGCCTCATCGCCCAGGCGCAAGCCTCCGAGAAGGGCTGCGACCAGGTCGTGTGGCTGGACGCCGTGCACCGGAGCTTCGTGGAGGAGATGGGCGGCATGAACATCTTCTTCGTCTACAAGGAGGGCGGCCGCGAGATCGTCGTCACCCCTGAGCTCACCGGCACCCTGCTGCCCGGCGTCACCCGCAAGAGCCTGCTGGACCTGGCCCAGGAACTGGGCTTCGGCGCGGAAGAACGCAAGATCAGCGTGGAGGAGTGGGACGCCGCCTTGAAGGAAGGCCGCATGACCGAGGCTTTCGCCTGCGGCACCGCCGCCGTCATCACGCCCATCGGCAGGGTGAAGTCCGGTAAGGGCGAGTGGCTCGTGAACAACGGCGAGACCGGCCCTGTCGCCATGAAGCTGCGGGAGGCCCTGCTGGCCATTCAGCATGGCCAGCAGGCGGACACCCACGGGTGGATGCACAAGGTGAAGTGAGGCGGATCTTCGTGACCCAGACAGAGGCCCGCGCTCGCGGGCCTCTTGTTTTCCCGGGTCGCCCGGTCCATTCCTTCCGTTCGGCGGAGGATCCCGCCTGGCGGCCGGAAGCCACCTAGGATGGACACGGAGGTTCAACCATGGGCACGCGATTCTGGATCAGACGGGCCTTTGTGATGTACGCGGGCATCTTCCTCATCCTTCTGCTCGTCGAGCGGATGAAGGGGCATGCCTGGCGGACAGCCCTGGGGTTCAGCGGGCTTTGGGCGTTGATCTCGGCGTGTGTGTTCGTGGCGGCGCGGATGTATCAGTCGAGGAAGGGCCAGGCCTGCGTGATCTGCAAGGACACACCGGAATGAGGTTGTCCTGACTCCCAAATGTGGAGGTCAAATTGAATGTAGACTGGTGGAGTTGAGAGGAATCGTCCGCTAGCGGTTGTTTGCAGGAGAGGGCATGAATCGTCCGACCTATCTGATCCCGGCGCTTCTTCTCTTCACGCTGGTTGGGTGCGCGAATCCGGAAGTTGTCCAGGTCTCCCCGGGCGTTTACATGCTTTCGGCGGAGGACAAAGGTGGAATATTCGGGAACTCCGCCCGGATGAAGGCGGATGTAATCCGCCGTGCGGATGAGTTCGCAGCGAACCGGGGGAAGGTCGCGATCCCAGTCACGACCAACGAGACTCCGATGCATTTCGGACACTTTGCCACTTTCGACTATCAGTTCCGGTTGGTGGACAAGAACAGTCCCGAAGCGAATGTCGCCACCACATTGGGGCCTATGCCCAGTGTGGTGATTCAGAAGACAGAACAAAAGATAGACGCAAACATCCAAACCAAAGACAACTCCGAGCATCCAAGAGACATCTACGCTGAACTCGAAAAGCTTGATGGCCTTCGCAAAAAAGGGGTCATTACAGAGGATGAGTTCCAGGCGCAGAAGAAGATCCTGGCCGGCAACTAGCATTGGGGGCAGCCATTGCCAGATCTGCGCGATCTACCGGAACAAAGCTGATCTATTCGCGGAGCCGGTACCCCACGCCGGATTCGGTGATGAGGTGTTTGGGTCTCGCCGGGTCCGCTTCCAGCTTGTGCCGCAGCTGGGCCATGTAGACGCGCAGGTAGTGGGGCTGGGCGGCCTGCGTGGGGCCCCAGACTTCGCGCAGCAGCTGCCGGTGCGTGAGCACTTTGCCGGCGTGCTGCGCGAGCACTGCCAGGAGCTTGAACTCGTTGGGCGTGAGATGCACGCGGAGGCCGCGGGCGGTCACTTCGCGGCGGGCGAAGTCCACCTCCCATTCATCGGTGCGGAAGACGGGGTCGGCCTCGGCGCCCTGGGGCCGGTGCCGCAGGGCCACGCGCATGCGGGCGAGGAGCTCGCCTGTGCTGAAGGGCTTGGTGAGGTAGTCATCCGCGCCCGCGTCCAGCGCTTCGATCTTGTCGCGCTCCTGGCCGCGGGCGGAGAGCACGATGATGGGCACCCGGGACCATTCGCGCAGGCGCTTCGTCAGCTCGAGGCCGTCCATGTCCGGAAGGCCGAGGTCCATGAGCGCGAGGTCCGGCTGGTGGCTGGCGGCGAGGCTCAGGCCTTCGCGGGCCGTCTCCGCTTCCAGCAGCCTGTAACCCTGGCCTTCCAGCGCCACGCGGAGGAAGCGGCGCATGGGCGCCTCGTCCTCCACCAGCAGCACGGTCAGTTCGCTCATGGCCCGCTCATCCCTCCATGGGGTTCTCTTCCGCCGGTGGCGCGGGCGGAGCTTCCCCGAGCGGCAGCGTGACATAGAACTGGGCGCCGCCGATGTGATGGCGGTTGGAAGCGCGGATGGAACCGCCGTGGGCCTCGGCGATGCCCTTGCAGATGGCGAGCCCCAGGCCGGCTCCGGCGCCTTTGGCGCGAGGGCCCCGCACCAGCTTGTCGAAGATCCGTTCTTCAAGGCCTTCAGGGAGGCCGGGCCCGTGATCGCCCACGGAGAGCGTGAGCGCCGTTCCGGAGGCCCAGGCCTTGATCTCGATGGGGTCGCGGCCATGGCGCAGCGCGTTCTCCAGCAGGTTCACCATCAGTTGCTCGAAGAGCACCGGGTCCACATGGGCCAGAGGCAGCCCCGGGGGGAGGTGCACCTGGATGTCATGGCTGGCGGGAGCTCCTTCGAGCCGCGCGAGCGCGGATCCCACGAGTTCCTCCAGGGGCACCCACTCCTTGCGCACCTTCAGCGAGCCGGATTCGAGCCGGGTGATGTCCAGGAGGTTCGTCACCAGCCGGTGCATGCGCTGGGATTCCTCCTGGATGGTCTGGGCCAGTTCCTGCGATTCGGGCCTGAGGCCGGGTTCCGCCAGCAGCGTCGTGGCCGCGCCCAGGATGCCGCCCAGAGGCGTGCGCAGATCGTGCGAGACCGAGCTGAGGAGGGCGCTGCGCAGCCGCTCCTCGTCCGCGAGCCGGTGGGCCTCCCCCGCGTGTTCCGCCAGCAACGCGCGCTCCACGGCCAGCGCCGTCTGGTTCGCAAAGGCTTCCAGCAGCCGCAGGCTGTCGGGCTCGATCCACCGCGGCGCGCCTTCGGGCACCAGGCCCATGACGCCGATGGTGCCGGTGCTGCCCTTGAGCGGAAGATAGGTCGCGTTGGCGCCCGGCAGCGTGCTCGTGCCCAGGCCGGCGGCCTCGCCATGTTCCAGCACCCACTGCGCCACGCCCAGCTCCTCGGCGCTGAGGGGGAAACCCGCCGACCCGGATGGGGCCAGGCGCCTCTCCGCGTCCGGAAGCAGCACCGTGGACCGTCCCTGGAATTGCTCGGCCACATTGTGGATGGCGGAAGCCACCAGCTCCGCGGACCCGCTCGTGCGCGCCAGCTCCTCGCTGAGTTTGTAGAGCGCTTGCGTCCGCTGTTCCCGGGCCCGCGCCAACCGCGCCTGCTGGCGGATGCGCTCCGTGAGGTTGCTGATGATGAGACCCACCACCAGCATGACGGCGAAGGTGCCGATGTGCCGGAGGTCCGAGACCGCGAAAGTGTTGTAGGGCGGAACGAAGAACCAGTCGAAGGCCGCCACGCTGAGGAGGGAGGCCAGCAGTGAAGGCCAGCGGCCCAGGCGCGCAGCCACGAAGACGATGGCCAGCAGGTAGACCATCACGATGTCCGCCAGGTCCGAATGCATGAAGAACAGGTTCGACATCACGGTCGCGACCGCCACGGCCCCGGCCGCCCACCCGTAGGCCGAGGGCCCGGCGCCGGAAGTCCGCCGCTTCAGCGCCGGGCGCGCGGCCTCCGTCTCCGGATCGCCGGTGACGACATAGACATCGATGTCGCCGCTGCCGCGCACCAGCTCTTCCAGCAGCGATCCTGTGAGGAATTCCGTCCACCGCGGGCGCGTGGGCTTGCCCACGACGATCTTGGTGACATTGCGGTCCCGCGCGAAGGCGAGGATGTCCTCGCCGATGCGCGCGCCACCCTGGACGACCGCCGTCTCGCCGCCCAACTGGTCCGCGAGGCGCAGGTTCGCCTCGATGCGCGCCTGGTCCTCCTCCGAGTAGCGCAGGTGGCGCGTGGTCTCCACATAGAGCGCGATCCAGGGCGCGCCGAGGGACGCGGCCATGCGCCGGGTGCCGCGGATGAGCCGCGCCGTCAGCGCGCTGGGGCCCACGCAGACGAGGATGCGGTCCCCGGCCGCCCAGGTCTTGCGGATGCCTTCGCTGGCCATGTAGCGGCGCATCTGCGCGTCCACACTCACGGCGGTCTGGCGCAACGCCAGCTCCCTCAATGCCAGCAGGTTCCCTTTGCGGAAGAAGCGGTCCATGGCGTGCCGCGCCTGCTCCGGCATGTAGACCTTGCCCTCACGCAGCCGCGCCAGCAGGTCTTCCGGAGGCAGATCCACCAGCTCCACTTCATCGGCCCGTTCCATGAAGGTGTCCGGCACGCTCTCGCGCACGAGGATGCCCGTGATCTGCGCGACGACATCCTTCAGGCTCTCCAGGTGCTGGACATTCAATGTTGTGTAGACATCGATGCCCGCGTCCAGCAGCTCTTCCACATCCTGCCAGCGCTTGGCGTGGCGCGCGCCCATGGCGTTGGAATGAGCCAGCTCGTCCACGAGGATGAGGCCGGGACGGCGCGCCAAAGCGCCATCCAGATCGAATTCGGGGATGAAAACGCCGGAGTGCGGCAGCTCCTTGCGGGGCATCACCTCCAGCCCTTCGAGCAGCGCGGCGGTTTCGCCGCGGCCGTGGGTCTCCACCACGCCGACGGCAACATCCTCGCCCGCGGCCTGCCGCTCCCGGGCCTCGCTGAGCATGGCGAAGGTCTTGCCGACGCCAGGCGCGGAGCCAAAGAACACCTTCAGCTTGGCGCGCCGTTCCCGCGCCTCCTCCTCCTGCACCTGTCGGAGCAGCGCGTCGGGATCGGGGCGCTGGAGGCTCATGGCCCTTGTGCGGGCGAGGGACGCGCGCCACCCGAGGATTCCAGGGGCGGGTGCGTGGCCCTCCGCCAGCGGCGCAGGGCCACCACGGCCCAGATGGCTTCGACGAGGCCGAAGGGCCAGGCGCCCTGGAGGAATCCATAGACGGATCCGAGGGCGCAGGATCCGGCGAAGGCGAGGATGAAGGCAGAGCCCCGGTGTTCCAGGGCATAGAAGATCAGCATCGCCGTCACCGCGAAGAGTCCGAAGATGGTGAGGGCGTTCATGGGCGTCCGGTCCTCTGCTTAGCGCAATGCGTCCAGGTCCAGGTTCAGCTCAAGCACATTCACCCGGGCCTCGCCGAGGATACCGAAGGTGGGCTGCTCCGTGTGTCGCGCTACCAGATCCCGCACTTTGACCTCATCCTGGCCACGGGCCACCGTCACGCGGTGGATCTGATATTCCGCCGCGGCGGGGCTGATGTGGGGGTCGAGGCCGCTTCCGGAAGCCGTCACGAGATCAGCGGGCACGGATAAGGTGTTGCCCGGGTCCGCCGCGCGAAGGGATGCCACACGGTCCTGCACGGCCTTGAGGAGGTCCGGGTTGCTGGGCGCGAGATTGGAACCGCCGCTGTTCGCGCCGTTGTAAGGCAGAGGCTTGCCATCGGCGTCCGCGGTGGCGGAAGGGCGGCCCCAGAAGTGGGCGGGATCCGTGAAGCTCTGGCCGATCAGGGAAGAGCCGATCACCTTCCCGTCTTTGCGGATGAGGCTGCCTTCCGCCTGACGGGGGAAGATGGATCTGACGAGACCCGTGACCGCCAGGGGATAGGCGATCCCGGTGATGGCCGTGAGGGCCAGGAACGAGATGAGGGCGGGGCGCAGCTGCAGGTTCATAGGATCTCCTCAGGCTGTCAGGTGGCAGGCGACGAGCAGCCAGTCGATGAGCTTGATGCCGATGAAGGGCACGATGAGGCCGCCGAGGCCGTAGACCAGCAAGTTCCTTCGGAGCAACTGTGCGGCGCCCACGGGCCGGTATTTCACGCCGCGCAAGGCCAGCGGGATGAGGACCACGATGACCAGCGCGTTGAAGATCACCGCCGAGAGGATGGCGCTCTCGGAGCTATGCAGCCCCATGATGTTGAGCGCGCCCAGGGCGGGGTAGGTGGCGACGAAGGCCGCGGGCAGGATGGCGAAGTACTTGGCCACATCGTTGGCGATGCTGAAGGTGGTGAGCGATCCGCGGGTCATGAGCAGCTGCTTGCCGATCTCCACGATCTCGATGAGCTTCGTGGGGTTCGAGTCCAGGTCCACCATGTTCCCGGCCTCCTTGGCGGCCTGGGTGCCGCTGTTCATGGCCACGGCCACATCCGCCTGGGCGAGGGCCGGGGCGTCGTTGGTGCCGTCCCCGGTCATGGCCACGAGCCTTCCCCCGGCTTGGTATTCCCGGATGAGTTTGAGCTTGGCCTCCGGGGTGGCCTGGGCCAGGAAGTCGTCCACACCCGCCTCCGCGGCGATGGCCGCGGCGGTGAGCGGATTGTCCCCAGTGATCATGACGGTCTTGATGCCCATGTCCCGCAGCTCCGAGAACCGCTCCTTGATGCCGCCCTTCACGATGTCCTTGAGCTGGATGACGCCCAGGGTCGATGCGCCTTCGGCGACGACGAGCGGCGTTCCGCCCGCCATCGAGATCTGGTCCACGGCCCGGCGCAGTTCATCGGGGAAGCGCCCGCCCTGGGTCTGCACGAAGTCTTCGATGGCGGATGCGGCGCCCTTGCGGATCTGGCGGGTCCCGAGATTGACGCCGCTCATGCGGGTCTGGGCGCTGAAAGGCACGAAGTGGGCATCAAGGGCGTGCAGATCCCTCTCCCTGAGCCCGTGCTCTTCCTTGGCGAGCACCACGATGCTGCGGCCTTCCGGCGTTTCGTCGGCCAGCGACGAGAGCTGGGCGGCGTCGGCGAGATCTTTCAAGTCCACGCCCGGGGCGGGAAGGAAGGCCACCGCCTGGCGGTTGCCGAGCGTGATGGTCCCGGTCTTGTCCAGCAGCAGCACATCCACATCACCCGCGGCCTCGACGGCGCGGCCGGAGGTCGCGATGACATTGGCCTGGATCATCCGGTCCATGCCCGCGATGCCGATGGCGCTGAGGAGCCCTCCGATGGTGGTGGGGATCAGGCAGACGAGGAGGCTCACCAGCACGGTGAGCGTCACGGGGTGGCCTTGGCCGGCCGCCTTCACGCTGAAGATGGAATAGGGAAGCAGCGTCGCGGTGGCCAGCAGGAAGATGATCGTCATCCCCGCCAGAAGGATGTCGAGGGCGATCTCGTTGGGGGTCTTCTGGCGCTTGGCGCCTTCCACCATGGCGATCATGCGGTCCAGGAAGCTTTCGCCCGGGTTCGCGGTGATGCGGATCACCAGCCAGTCCGACAGCACGGTGGTGCCGCCGGTGACGGCAGACCGGTCTCCACCGCTCTCCCGGATGACCGGCGCGCTCTCGCCTGTGATGGCGGCTTCATTGACGGACGCCACGCCCTCGATCACTTCGCCATCGCCGGGGATCGTCTCCCCGGCCTCCACCAGCACGATGTCGCCGATGCGGAGGCTGGCGGCCGCGACGGTCGTGGCGGCGGCGTCGCGGTTGGCTGTGGCGAGCTTATGGGCCTTCACATCCTTCCGCGACTTGCGGAGGCTGTCCGCCTGAGCCTTGCCGCGGCCCTCCGCCATGGCTTCGGCGAAATTCGCAAAGAGCACCGTGAACCACAGCCACAAGGCGATGGCGAGGATGAAGCCGGAGCGCGCTTCCCCGTGGCCGGCGATGGCCTGGATCCACAGCGCCGTGGTGAAGGCGCTGCAGATCCACACCGTGAACATCACGGGATTGCGGAGCTGGTGGAAGGGGTTCAGCTTCCGGAAGGAATCGAGGATCGCGCGACGCAAGATGGTGGATTCGAACAAGGGCCGGGCGGTCTGGTGAGATGGCGAAACCATGGTCATGCCTCGGGGAATTGGGGGGCTATCGGACAAAAGACCCGGCGGAGAAGAAACAGAGGGAGGCGAGAACCATCACCTCGATGAGCCGGACCATGGGGTCGATCCGCATGAGGATCCGGGGAAGGTTCTTGTTGCTCGGGAAGTCGGCACCCATGGGCAGGCCTCAGAGGGCCAGGTGTTCGACGATGGGGCCGAGCGCCAGCGAGGGCAGGAAGGTGAGGGCGCCCACGAGGAGGACCACGCCCACCAGCACTGCCACGAACAGCGGCGTATGGGTCGGCATCGTGCCCAGACCCTCCGGGGTGTACTTCTTCCGGACGAGCGAGCCTGCGATGGCGAGCACAGGGAAGATGACCCCGAAGCGCCCGATGAGCATGGCGGTGGCCAGCGCGTAGTTGTAGAAGCCCGTGTTCACGGAAAGGCCGTTGAAGGCGCTGCCGTTGTTGTTGGCGCAGCTGCTGAACGCGTAAAGGATCTGCGTGAAGCCGTGGGGGCCGGGGTTGGACACCGAGGCCGCGGCCGTGGGCACCAGCACCGCGACGGCCGTTCCGAGAAGCACCACGGAGGACGGGATCAGGATGGCGAGGGAAGCCATCTTCATCTCGAAGGCCTCAATCTTCTTGCCCAGGTACTCCGGCGTCCGGCCCACCATGAGCCCGCCAATGAAGACGGCCACGAGCGCGAACATCAGCATGCCGTAGAGACCCGAACCGACGCCGCCGAAGACCACCTCGCCCAGCTGGATGAGCCACAGAGGCACCAGGCCTCCAAGGGGGGTGAAGGAGTCGTGCATGGCGTTGACCGAGCCGTTGGAGGCCGCCGTGGTGGCGGTGGCCCATAGCGCGGAGGGACCTGTGCCGAAGCGCAGCTCCTTGCCTTCGAGGTTGCCCCCGGCCTGGGTGGCGGTCTCCACCTGGCTGATGCCCGCCTTCGCCACGGCGGGGTTGCCCTTCATCTCCGCATGCGTGCAGACGGCCAAGGCTCCCACGAGGATGAGCGTCATGGCCGCCAGCAGCGCGAGACCCTGGCGCCGGTCCTTCACCATCCGGCCGAAGGTGATGCAGAGCCCGGCAGGGATGATGAGGATGGCAAGGGTCTGGATGAAGTTGGAGAGAGCGGTGCTGTTCTCGAAGGGATGCGCGGCATTCACTCCGAAGAAACCGCCTCCGTTGGTGCCCAGCATCTTGATGGCCACCTGGGAAGCCACCGGCCCCATGGCGAGCACCTGGCCAGCCGCGGTGTGGACATAGGCCGAAAAGTTCTGGATCACGCCCTGGGAAACCAGGAACAGCGCCAGCACGAAAGACAGGGGTAAGAGGATGTAGAGGGTGCTGCGGACGAGATCCGCCCAGGCGTTGCCGAGGCCCTGGGCGCTGCGCCGGGTGATTCCCCGCACGAGAGCCACGAGCACGGCGATGCCCGTGGCCGCCGAGAGGAAGTTCTGGACCGTGAGCCCCAGCATCTGGGTGAGGTAGCTCAGCGTCGTCTCGCCGCTGTAAGCCTGCCAATTGGTGTTGGTCATGAAGCTCACGGCGGTGTTGAAGGACAGCGCCGTGGGGACATTGCCCATATGCTCCGGGTTGAACGGCAGCGCGGCCTGAGCCTTCATCAGCAGGAAAACCGCGGCCAGACCCAGCAGCTTGAAGAAGGTGATGGCCCAGGCATAGGCCTTCCAGCCCATGTCATCGTCCGGCCGGACCCCCATGAGGCGGTAGAGGCCGCGCTCGGTGGCGCCGAGCACCGGGTGCAGGAAGGTTTGTTTCCCCTCCAGCACCTTGGCCATGAAGGCGCCGAGCGGGAAGGCGAGCCCCAGCAACAGGGCCAGGTAGAGCAGGTTCTGTGTCCACGCATGGCTCATTGGAACTTCTCCGGCTTGAGGAGGGCGAAGACGAGGTAGCAGAGCAGCGACAAGGCGATCAGCGCGGCGGCCAGCAACATGGGACTCATGAATTCCTCCAAGCGTGCGCGAGCATGAAGACCGCCCATAGGGCGGAGGGCATCCAGCCCAGGGCGGCGAGGCCCCGGCGGCTGGGCAGGATCCGGTCAGCCGCGGTGTAGGTTCCGTAGAGCCCCACCAAAACGCAACAGACCCCCACCGCCCAGCCGTTCATGGATTTCAGAACTTCACGAGCATCGCGAGGTTGATGTGGCTCTCGGTCTTCTGGAGGTCCGGGGCCCAACCTGTCACCGACGATCCGGGCGCGCCGGTATTGCCGCCCGGCGGGGTGACACCTCCGGGGCCGGAGAAGTAGGGCACGCTGGCGCCGCGGCGGTTGAACTCTCCACGGAAGGTGATCCACTGGTTCGGCATGTAGTCGTAGGTGGCCGTCCAGTCCCAGGCGTGGAAGGAGTCACCGGGATTCTGGGTGAAGTAGGGCGAGCCAGAGGCGGCGGTGGCGCCATTGATGGGAGGCGTCAGCACCAGGTACCGGCCCGGGTTGGTGATGGCGCCGCCGCCGATGGTGATGGCGTGCCGGTCATGGGCGAACCAGAAACGGTTGTAGACCATCCATCCGGCGAAATACTGCTTCGGGTTGTTCGGGTCGCCGCCGGAACGGCTGACGCCTCCACCCTGTTCATCGCCCAGATCGCCCGTGAGCGTGAAGGCCATCTTGTCCAGGAAGGCCCCGGGCTTGTCGTAGTACTTCACTTCCAGGCTGTTGTCCGTGTGGCGGCGGGTCCGCTTCTGGTTGCCGAGTGTGTCGGCGCCCAGGAAGTAGTCGTTGGAGATGAAGGTCACATTGCCGTTCGGCCGCCATTGGACCGAGGCGCCGATGCCCGGCGTGTTGTTGAAGGTGTTGTAGGACTGCCAACCGTTGGTGAGCCAGAGCTCCAGCTTCAGCTTGTCCGTGGGGAAGAGCTGGACGCGCACGCCGTTGAAGAACCAGGGCGTGTTGGAGGAGACATAGGAGGGCTGGTAGGCCCAGTTGTCGAAGTTGTAGTAGCTGAAGAGGCCGATGTAGGACATGAAGATGCCCGCGTCCACATTGAGGCCGTCCATGACATCGAAGTGGTAGCCGCCGTAGGCCTCGGACACATAGCGGTAGGCGTCGGCCGTGTTCCACTGGCCGTTCGTGGTGCTCGCGTCGTTGCGCGGCGTCATGGTCGAGTAGAGCCCGAACTGGGTCATGAGGCGGCCGCGGACATTGTTCCAGTGGAAGTCGCCGCCGATGCCCAGCTGCTGCACCTGGATCTCGTTCGTGCGCCCCAGCTCGCTGGAGCCCACGAGGGTGTGGTCCTGGGGGTGGTTGAAGTCGTAGACGAGGTTCACATCGGCCCGGAACTCGCCGGTGAAGTACTTCGTGTCCAGGATGGATTCGCTCTGGCGGCTGTTCCCGTTCAGCCAGGAGAAGTCCGCGAAGGCGAAGGGCTCAGGCTTGGCAGGCGCCGCGGGGGTCGTCTGCGCGGCGGCGGGAGCAGGCACGGGCGCCGACTGGGCTGCGTCCTGGGCGCCGAGGCCCGCGCAGAGCGTCATGGACAGATACGAGAGAACGAGAGGTTTCACGGAGGCTCCATCGCGGCATTGGCGGCCGCGGTTAGAAGCCTCCGATGGCCCGCATCAAGACGGCATCAGGGTTGGAGTGGAGGACATCAAGAAAAGATCAAGAGGGGTCGTGTGATCGCCCTTTTGGGCTCGGAATGGAGACCCGGCAAAGGTCTACGGGGATCTCACGGGAGATTGTGTCCTCGCACCCCGAGGGACATTGGCGGACGGAAGCGGCCTAGCCGGTTAACTTCATCATCAGGCGCCAGACCCCGGACTTGGAGAACGACATGAAACCTCCGCTCTTGTTGCGCGTCGCATCGATCATCACTTTGCTACTGGCCGTGGGGCATACCACCGGCGGATTCAGCTTCTGGTCTCCCGCGGGAGAGACAGAGGTTCTTCGCGCGATGAGATCCTTCCACTTCGATGCCATCGGGGTCAGCCGCACCTACTTGGACTTCTACCTGGGCTTCGGCCTCATCGTCAGTGTCTACCTGCTCATGCAGGCGGTCGCTCTCTGGCAGTTGGCGTCGATGGCAGAAGCTGACCCGTTTCGCATCCGTCCACTGATCGGTTCGTTCTTGATAGCGTCCGTCCTGTCCGCATTCCTATCCTGGAAATTCATCTTTCTAGCGCCTGTTGTCTCGTTCGCGGCTGTTGCGGCTTGTCTTGGGTTTGCGTTTTATGCCGCGGGGAAACACGGAGACGCCTAGGGAAGAGTTCATTTAACCCTTGTCTACAAGATGGCCCGCCCGTCACCTCCTCTACACCCGGGCCCAGCAGGAACAGGACAAGAGCCTTGAACCGGAGCGGCGCCTCAGCGGACCATGGAGCCCATACGCCTGATTCCGGGCATGTGTGACACACCTCTTGCTCGACTGTTTAGGAGGAGAACATGAAAAAACCGGACGCGACCCAAGACCAGTCGGCATCGGAGCTCATCTCGCACAGAATCGCCGAACTCGGGGACTGGCGCGGGGAAATCCTCAGCAGAATGCGCTGGCTTATCAAGGAAGCGGACCCGGATGTCGTCGAGGAGTGGAAGTGGATGGGCACTCCGGTCTGGTCGCACGACGGCATCATCTGCACCGGCGAATCCTACAAGAATGCCGTGAAGCTCACCTTCGCCAAGGGCGCGTCTCTGCAGGATCCGGCACGCCTCTTCAATTCGAGTCTCGACGGGAACGCGCGCCGCGCGATCGACATCCACGAAGGAGAAGAAGTTGACGAGTCCGCCTTCAAGGCGCTCGTCCGCCAAGCGGTCGCCCTCAACAGCTCAGGCAAGTCGAAACCTTCGAAGAAAGCGAAGTCCTAAGGGATTCCGCCCCGGAACAGGTTCGACTTCGAAGCTCATGGGAAGCCATGGATACCTAGGCCAAACGGAAGCACGCAGAAGCCGTACGGCGTGTCTTCTCGAAGGCTTTAGAAGGTCTTGGGTTCAAAAGGACCAAGTCGACTTTCTGGGTGCGAGAGGCTGAATTCGTCAGTGAGTTCATTCATGTACACCTCTATACCTTCGGGCCCTGCTTTCGAGTTCACTTCGGGATCAGAGCCATGAATGATTCGTTTGATGCAGCGGCTCTGAAAGGACCGTCCAGCGATGATGTCCGTGAGCGGAAGATGCTGTTCGGTCTATTCCGGGGAAAGCACTCCTTTGAATTTGATGATCTCCCTGAACACCAAAGGGCATGGTCGTCGACATGGTTTTTGTGGACGGAGAAGCCCTCGCGGTCCACCAATCCGGCCGATAAGGCTTCGATGATCGTTTGGCTTGATCCGAGAAGAGCTCAAACGGCTCCGCCGGTCCATTTGGGGACTTGTCAGAATTGTCAGAAGTGTCAGACGGAATGTCGGATGTCGAGGCCTGACATCCGACGCCTTTTTGACCTCGTTTTTCAGGAGCGAAAACTGAACGCCCTATATTGCTGAACGCTGGAGTTCGGTCGTTCTGACCGTCTGCGTCCGCGGGAATTCGGACCCGCCTGGTAGAGACGAGATAGAGACGGACCCGTTTTAGGGCATCCGAACTGGACCCCAAAATGAGAAAGCCCGCGCTGGGCGCGGGCTTCTTCTGGTAGTCCCAAGGGGAATTGAACCCCTGTTCTCGCCGTGAGAGAAATGTGTAGACCAAGGCTCTGAAAGTGGGGCCGAGCGTCCGCCCGAGGCTGGCTTCGACTGTCCAGGTCCCGGAAGGGGTTTTTGACTTCCCTTTGACTTGGAGGCCGAAATCAGAAGAGCCAGAATCCGAAGATTCTGGCTCTTCTAGCTTTAGCTGGTTGGCGCGGGCGGTCTCGAACCGCCGACCCCCACCGTGTCAAGGTGGGGGTCGTTTATTCGAGATGGCCGGAGGATCTGGGCACCGTCCGTCCGTGTCGTCCATGATGCGGGGACACAATATTCCCGTGAGATTCCCGTGGGCTCTTTTTGGACATGTGCCCCGAATCCATGAAATGAAGAAGCCCGCGCTGGGCGCGGGCTTGGTGCTGGTAGGGCCAACGGGGTTCGAACCCGTGTTACCGCCGTGAAAGGGCAGTGTCCTGACCACTAGACGATGGCCCCAGTGAACGCTTGCGGTGGTGGGTCCGGCGGGACTCGAACCCGCGACCAATGGCTTAAAAGGCCACTGCTCTACCGACTGAGCTACAGACCCATGCCGCATGCGGCAGGTCTACCAGTTTGACCTTGGACGGGCCCGGGATCAAGTTCAGGCTTCGGGCGGGGAAGGGCTGAGCCGGATCGCGGTGGCCTTCACGAGGGCGGTGACGGCGAGGCCGGGTTCGAGGCGGAGGTCTTCGCAGGCCCAGGCGGTGACGAGGGCATCGAGGGGGAAGCCGGCGTCCAGGCGGAGCCGGACGAGGGAGCCTTCGGGTTCCAGGGCGAGGATGCGGGCGGCGAGGCGGTTGCGGGTCGAACCTTGCGCGGGCGCTTCGCGTTCAATGGCCACACCTTCGGGGCGGATGGTGGCGTGGGCCCACTCGCCGAGACCACCCGGATCCGGCGCCCAGAGTTCGGCGCTGCCCGCGGCCACGCGCACAAGGCCATGAGCGCGTTCAAGCGCGCGAACCTTTACGACGGTGCCCTCCTCCACGAAGCCCCTGGCGGCCGGATGGCTGAAGACCTCCTCGGGACGACCATGCTGGAGGATGCGACCATCGCCCATGAGCAGGAGCTGGTCGCCCAAGGCCAGGGCTTCTTCGCGCGCGTGCGTCACGAGAAGCGCGGGCGTGCGCGAGGCGGCGAGCGTGTCGCGCAGACGGGCGCGGAGTTCCACTTGGGCCGCGCGATCCAGGGCCGCGAAAGGTTCATCGAGGAGGAGCAGGCGGGGCCGGGGCGCGAGGGCGCGGGCCAGGGCCACGCGCTGCTGCTGGCCGCCAGACAGCTCGCCGGGACGGCGGTGGGCGAGATCCGCGAGGCCCGCGAGCTCCAGCAGCTCGGCCACCCGATGCACGCGATCCGCCTTCACGCCGAAGCTGATGTTCGCGGCGACGCTCAGGTGCGGGAAGAGGCTGGGGCGTTGGGCCAGGAAGCCCACGCGGCGACGGTGGGCGGGCACGAAACGCTTCGCGTCCGCGTCGAGCCAGACTTCGCCGCCCGCGGTGATCCGCCCTGCCTGCGGGCGATCGAGGCCCGCGAGGGCGCGGAGGATGGTGCTCTTCCCGCAGCCGGAGGGGCCGAAAAGGATCGTGAGCGAGGTGCCCTCCAGCGGCAGCGAGAGCTCGCCGAGGATGTCGGGGCCGCCCTCGAAGCGGCGGGTGAACGAAGCTAGAAGCTCCACGAACGCCTCGCGCTCTTGAGCAACGCCACGGCCGTGAGCACGCCGAAGGCCAGCGCGACGAGGAAGATGGCCGTGCGGTGCGCGCCCGCGAGATCCAGCGACTGCACCTGGTCAAAGACGGCGATGGAAGCGGTCCGCGTGCGGCCCGGCAGGTCGCCGCCCACCATGAGCACCACGCCGAACTCGCCCATGGTGTGCGCGAAGCTGAGCACGGCGCCGGAGACGAGGCCGCGCCAGGCCAGGGGCAGGGCGATGCGCCAGACCCGCGCGATGGGCCCCGCGCCCAGTGTGGCCGCGGTTTCCAGGTAGCGGCCCTCGACACCGGCCAGGGCAGAGGCGAGAGGTTGCACGAAGAAGGGCAGGTTGAGGAGGAGCGACGCGACCACCAGGCCGCTGAAGGAGAAGACGAGGCCCTGTCCCGTGAGCGCCGTCCAGAACCGCCCGATGAAGCTCTGCGGCCCGAGTGCCACCAGCAAGTAGAAGCCCAACACCGTGGGGGGCAGCACGAGCGGAAGCGTGACGAGCGCGTCCAGGATCGCCTTGCCGCGGAAGCGGCCGAAGGCCAGAAGGGCCGCCAGCAGGATGGCGATGGGCGCCAGCAGCAGGACCACTGTGATGGCGAGGAGGAGGCTGAGGCGGATGGCTTGCCAGTCCATCAGGGCTTCCCGAATCCATACTTGGCGAAGATGGCTTGGCTCCCCGCGCCGCGGAGAAAGGCCGCGAAGGCATCCGCAAGCGAGGGCACGGAGCCGTTCGTAAGGAGCACGCCGCCTTGGGTGAGGGGTGGATGCAATGAGTCGGGCACGGTCCATTCCACGCCCTTCGCCTGCAATTCCGGATGCCGCGCCTCCGACGCGGCGATGAAACCGGCCTCCGCCGCGCCCACCTGGAGGTACTGGGCCGTCTGCGCGATGTTGCCGCCGAAGACGAGCCGGGGCTGAAGCGTGTCCCAGAGGTTCGCGGACCGCAGCGCCGCCTCCGCGGCCGCGCCGTAGGGCGCCAGTTTCGGATTGGCGAGGGCGATGTGCGCGAGACGCGGATCCTTCAGCACGGCCAGGCCGTCCTTTGCGGGGTCGACGCAGAGATCCTTCCGCACCCACAGCACGAGACGGCCCGAGGCAAACGCGAAGACGGGGCCGCGACCGTGGCCGTTCTCCGTGGCCTTCGCTGGGTAGGCCATGTCCGCCGCCAGGAAGAGATCGAAGGGCGCGCCCTGCTGGATCTGGGTGGTGAGGCTGCCGGAGGCGCCGTAACTGATCTGCACCTTCGCACCGGGGTGCGCGCCCTCGAAGGCGCGCGCCACTTCATCCAGCGAGCCTTGGAGGCTGGCGGCGGCGGCGATGCGCAGCGGCTGCGCGAAAGCGGCGCAGACCGTGAGGGCCAGCAGCGCGGCGCGGAGTCGTTTCATCGAGGCGGTCTTCATCCGCCTGATGATACTCAGTTGATGAGATCCGCCAGGAAGGTGCCGGGGTAGACGCAGCCCTCGACGCGGTCGGGGCCGGTGCTGAGGTAGGCGATGGGCGTCTCGATGGCTTCAGCCAGCGCGTCCAGGTAGGCCTGGGCCTCGGGCGGGAGCTGGGCGTGGCTTGTGGCGCCGCGGGTGCTGGACCAGCCCTTGAAGCGCTTGACCTCGGGCTTCAGCTCCGCCCATTCCTGGGGGCAGGCGGGCAGGGTCGAGGTGAGGCGGCCTTCGCCATCGCGGTAGCCCACGACCATGCCCACTTCTTCCAGGCCGTCGAGCACATCCAGCTTCATGATGGCCACGCCGTCCACGCCGTTGGTGCGGCAGGCGTGGGCCGTGATGGGCGCGTCGAACCAGCCGCAGCGGCGGGGGCGGCCCGTGGTGGTGCCGAACTCGCGGCCCACTTCGCGGATGCGGTCGCCGGTGGCGTCCAGCAGCTCGGAGGGCATGGGGCCCGCGCCCACGCGGGTCGTGTAGGCCTTGGCGATGCCCAGCACCTTGTGCAGCGCCTTCGGCGGCATGCCGGTGCCCGTGAAGAGGCCGCCCAGTGTGCAGCTGGAACTGGTGACGAAGGGATAGGTGCCGTGATCGATGTCCAGCAGCGTGGCCTGGGCGCCCTCGAAGAGGATGGGCTCCTCCTTTTCCCAGGCCGCCATGAGATGGCCCTGGGTGTCGCCGATGACCTTCAGGAGCGGCTCGGCGGTTTTCAGGAGCTGCTCGACGATGGATTCAAGAGATGGCAGCTCGCTGGCGGCGCCGATGCGGAGCTGGACCTCGTCGTAGCCGGGCCGCACGCGGTCCAGGAGGATCTCGGGGTGTTTGAGATCGCCCAGGCGCACGCCCATGCGGGCCACCTTCATCTCATAGGCGGGGCCGATGCCACGGCCCGTGGTGCCGATCTTGCCGCTCACGGCCTTGGAGGCCCGCTCCTCGCGCCACAGGTCCAGCGCGATGTGGTGGGGCAGGATGAGATGGGCCTTCTGGCTCAGCAGCAGGCGGTCCATCACATCGAAGCCGCGGGCCGAGAGGCGGTCCAATTCCTGGCGGAAGACCTCCAGGTTCAACACGACGCCGCTGCCCACCACGAGGAAGCAGCCGGGATGCAGGGCGCCGCTGGGCACCTGGTGCAGGGCGATGCTCTGGCCGTCCACCACGACGGTGTGGCCCGCGTTGTTGCCGCCCTGGAAGCGGACCGCGTGGCGGTAGCGGGAGGCCAGCAGGTCCACGACCTTGCCTTTGCCTTCGTCGCCCCATTGGAGGCCCAGAATCGCCAGGTTCGGAGTGGCTTGGTTCATGGCTCGCTCCAAGCCGCCCAGTGTATCTGTCCTCCCCTTGGATTCCCAGTGGAATCGCGGGAAATGACGCCGGGACAACCCTTCCTTAAGGCGCTACCCTTGTGGACTGCCCGGAACCGAAGCCCGTTTCGGCGCAGGAAGCCCTAGGGTGCCCCTTGTTCGAGAAATTCACGGAAAAAGCGCGTCGCGTCATGTTCTTCGCCCGCTACGAGGCGAGCCAGTTCGGCGCGGAAAGCATCGGCAGCGGCCATCTGCTGCTGGGACTGCTGCGGGAATCCGAGAAGACCTCGACTCAGCTTTTGGAGCGCATGGGTGTGCAGACCGGCCCTCTGCGCGAGCGGGTGGTGGGCGCGCTCACGCCCAAGGACCACAAGGTGACGCCCTCCTCCACGAGCATCGACATCCCCATGGAGGAGGAGGTCAAGCGCATCCTCCAGCACGCCGCCACTGAGAGCGCCAAGCTCAACCACAAGCATGTGGGCGCCGAGCATCTCCTCCTGGGCATGCTCAAGGAGGACACGGGCCTGGCGGGCCGCCTGCTGAAGGAAGCAGGGGCCGACCTCATCGCGGCCAAGGAGATCCTCCTGGAGGCCACGAAGGAGGAGAAGATCGCGAAGAAGAAGAAGGAGCACCCGCTCCTCTCCGAGTTCGCGCGCAACCTCTCTGAAATGGCGGAGCGCGGCATCTTCGACAACCTCATCGGCCGCGACACGGAGATCGAGCGGATCATCCAGATCCTCAGCCGCCGCCGCAAGAACAACCCGATCCTCCTGGGCGAGGCGGGCGTGGGCAAGACCGCCATCGTGGAGGGCCTGGCCCAGAAGATCTTCGAGGGCTCCTGCCCGCCGACGCTGGCGGACAAGCGCATCTACGCGCTGGACCTCAGCCTCGTGGTGGCCGGCACCAAGTACCGCGGCCAGTTCGAGGAGCGGTTGAAATCCATCATCGCCGAGGCGAGCAAGGACTCGAGCGTCGTCCTCTTCATCGACGAGATCCACTCCCTCATCGGCACCGGCGCCGCCGAAGGAAGCCTGGACGCCGCCAACATCCTCAAGCCGGCCCTCAGCCGCGGCGAGATCCAGTGCATCGGCGCCACGACGCACAAGGAGTACGCCAAGTACATCGACAAGGACCGCTCCCTGGTGCGGCGCTTCCAGCCCGTCACGGTGAACCCGCCGGACGAGGCGGAGAGCTTGCGCATCCTGGAAGGCATCCGCGCCCGCTACGAGCTCTTCCACCGCGTGAAGTACCCGCAGAAGACGCTCGAGGCCTCCGTCTACCTTTCCAACCGCTACATCACGGACCGGTTCCTGCCGGACAAGGCCATCGACCTGCTGGATGAAGCCGGGGCCCGCGTGAAGCTGCGCCTGGGCGCCGGCGGGGGCGAGGCGCTCAAGGCCGAGGACGAGCTGCACCGCGTCGTGAACGAGATGAACGAGGCCGTGCTGGCCCGGGACTTCGAGCGCGCCGTGCTGCTGCGCCAGAAAGAGGTCCAGCTCCGCGAAGAGGTCCAGAAGAGCCGCGGCGAGCTGAGCGAGGAGGACTACGCCAGCTTCCCGGAGGTCTCCGAGGAGGATGTGGAGGAAGTCGTCGCCTCCTGGACCGGCATCCCCGTGAAGGCCCTCAAGAGCGAGGAGAAGCAGAACCTCGCCCACATGGAGGAGAAGCTCGACGACCGCGTCATCGGGCAGAAGGAGGCGGTGTCGGCCGTGAGCCGCGCCGTCCGCCGCGCACGCACGGGCCTCAAGAACCCCAACCGGCCCATGGGCAGCTTCCTCTTCCTCGGCCCCACGGGCGTGGGCAAGACGGAGCTGGCGAAGACGCTGGCCTCCTTCCTCTTCGGCGACCCCAAGAAGATGATCCGCTTCGACATGAGCGAGTTCATGGAGAAGCACGAAGTCTCCAAGCTGCTCGGGGCCCCTCCGGGCTATGTGGGCTACGAGGAAGGCGGCATGCTGACCGACCGCGTGCGCCGCAACCCCTACTGCGTGCTGCTCCTGGACGAGATCGAGAAGGCCCACCCGGACCTGGTGAACATCCTGCTCCAGATCTTCGATGACGGGCAGGCCAGCGACGCCTTCGGCAACCAGGTGGACTTCAAGAACACCATCATCATCATGACTTCCAATGTGGGCAGCCGCGAGCTGCTCAACGAGAAGAGCATGGGCTTCGGCGACCAGGCCGTGCGCCTGGACGCCAAGAGCGGCGAGGCCATGAAGGTGCTGCGCCGCAGCTTCCCGCCCGAGTTCCTGAACCGCATCGACGAGATCGTGGTCTTCAACCGCCTCGGCGACGCCGAGCTGAACCGGGTCGTGGGCCTGCTCATCCAGGACCTCAACGCCACGCTGGCCAAGCACCACCTCCAGGTCGCGCTCACGGACGCCGCCATCGAATGGCTCGTGAAGACGACGGTCAAGGACCGCGCTTACGGCGCGCGCCCGCTGCGCCGCGCCATCCAGCGCAACATCGAAGACCCCCTCGCGGAGCTGATGGTGGGCCGGGAAGACATCCCCGGCGGCATCGTCACCTTCGACCTCGTGGACGACAAGCTCGTGCCGGCCCTGCAAGAGGCCGCCGAAGGGCAGCTGGCAGGAGCCAAAGCATGACGGATGGAGGTCGGCGGATGAACCGGACTTGGCGCCCGGGACGGGGCGCGCTGCTCGCATTGGCGGCGCTAGGCGGAACCGGGGCGCTCAGCGCCCAGGACGCGGAACCCATCACGAAGATCGAGGTGATCGGCGCGGTGCGGCAGACGCCGCAGACCGTGACCTTCCGCGCGGGCGTGAAGGCGGGCGATGACGCACGCGGCCTCGACTACTCCGCCATCGTCCAGCGCCTCTGGGACAGCGGCGCCTTCGACGATGTGAAGGTGGAGCTGGAGCCCGACGGCGCCGGCCAGAAGCTGGTGATCCGCGTCGTGGAGCGGCCCGTCATCAAGGAGATCGACTACCGCGGCGGCACCGAGGTGGGCGTCACCAACCTCAAGGACAAGATCAAGGAGAAGGGCTTCGGGCTCAAGACCGACGCGGTCTACGACCCCGAGACGGCCCGCAAGATCAAGAATGTCATCGTGGATGTCTGCCAGGAGAAGGGCTTCCGCACGCCTGATGTGGAAGTGAAGGTGGAGCCCATCGCCCCGGGCATCGCGCGCCTCGTCTTCGATGTGAAGGAAGGCGGCAAGACCCATCTCACCAGCGTGGACTTCACGGGGGAGAAGGCGTTCTCCGAGAACACGCTCCGCAAGGCCATGAAGAAGACCCGGCGCCACTGGATGTTCTCCTGGCTCACGAACCACGACCTCCTGATCCAGAAGAACCTCGATGAGGACCTGGAGAAGGTGAAGAAGGCGTACTGGCGCAAGGGCTACAAGGACGCCTTCGTCGGCGAGCCCACCATCGAAGTGAAGGACTTCACCACCGGGAAGCAGAAGGCCAAGAACCTGAAGCGAGTGGCCCAGGGCAAGTCCCCCAAGTACGACCTCCGCGCCGCCATGACGGTGCCCGTCATCGAGGGCGACCAGTTCTTCGAAGGGCATTTCGCCGTGGAGGGCAACAAGCTCTACAAGACCCAGCTGTTCCAGGCCAAGTACGCCGAGCAGAAGCGGGACAACCACTCGCTCATCGCCCAGGCTTTCGGCATCAAGCCCTCCCTGGAGGAACCGAAGAAACCCACGCCGTTCGACATGGACGCGCTCGACGAAGGCATCAGCAAGGTCAAGGAGGCCTACAGCGACCGCGGCTACATCCTGTTCCACGCGGACAAACAGTTCACCACCCGTGAAGTGGACGGCCGCAAGTATGTGGACACCACCCTGAAGGTGAGCGAGGGGGAACCCCACACACTCCGCCGCCTGGAGTTCGAAGGCAACACCACTACCAAGGACAAGGTGCTCCGACGGTCGGTGCTGCTCCGCGAAGGCTCCCTCTTCTCCTCGGCCCTGTTCAAGGACTCCATGCTGCGCCTGAGCCAGCTGGGGTACTTCGATGTGAAGGACCAGGAGCCCAAGGTCGACCTCGTGCCAGACAAGCCCCAGGTGGATGTGACCATCAAGGGCGTGGAGGCCGGTGTCAACGAAGTGCTGTTCCAAGGCGGCTACGGCCAGCTCTTCGGCTTCTCCCTGGGCGCCAGCTTCAGCACCCGGAACCTCGGCGGCGGCGGCGAGACGCTCTCGCTCCAGTACACCACGGGCAAATTCCAGAAGAACCTCTCGGCCTCCTACACCGAGCCCTTCGTGCTGGACCTCCCCTATTCGCTGACGACCTCCTTCAGCAACGGCTCGGTGGACTACGACGCGTCCCGCGTCGGCGTGGCGAACGCCTACAGCCAGTTCACCCGCTCCATCGGGATCGGCGGCGGCGCCTACCTGAGCAACTGGTTCCGCAACCAGCAGTGGGCCAATTTCACCACCGTCAACCTGGGCTATTCCTTCCGCCTCATCCGCATCGAGGGCGGCCGCAACTACTACTTCCGGGACATCAACAGCCAGGTGACCTCCTCCGTGACGGCAGGCATCACCTACAACACCGTGGACCAGCCCTTCAAACCCAGCCGCGGCCTGTCCGCCTCTTTCAGTTTCGAATACGGCGGCTGGCAGTTCGGCGGCGACCGGCCCTACCTCCGCGCCACCTGGGATGTGGCGAAGTATGTGACGCTCGCCGAGCGGAACACCTTCGCCGTGCACTTGAACTACGGCTACCTCCGCAACCTCAGCGACCAGCCCCTGCTCCCCTTCCAGCTCTACCGGCCTGGCGGCGAGAACAGCCTCCGCGGCTACCAGTACGGCCAGGTGGGAAGCGTCCTCTTCGACAACCTGGGCAACCCTGTGGTCGTGGGCGGCAACAAGCAGTTCATCGCCAACCTCGAGTACCAGTTCAAGATCGCGGACCAGTTCCGCACGGTGCTCTTCTACGACGCCGGCAACGCCTGGAGCCCAGGGACCTCGATCTTCGACCACAGCCCCGTGAATTACACGCTCAACGGCCAGACCATCAGCTACCGTGACCCCGCCCTCCTGCGGAGTTTCGGCGTGGAGCTGCGGTTCTTCCTGCCCATCAGCCCGGCCCCGCTCCGGCTGATCTGGTCCAGGAAGGTGAATCCCTACCCCTTCGACACGAACAGCCAGAACGACTTCCAGTTCAGCGTGGGCACCACTTTCTAACTTTTTCCAGGAGTTCTCCGATGCGCCGTTCCCTCCTCGCTCTCGCCGCCATCACGGCTCTCTCGGCCCCCCTCGCCGCGCAGCAGGCTGCCGCTCCTCCGGCTGCCCAGCCCGTCATCGACAAGTTCGCCGTGCTCGTTCCGCAGCGCGTCATCGACCAGAGCGGCCATTGCCGCAAACTCTTCTCCGGTCTCGAGCTCCAGCGCAAGCAGTGGCAGGACAAGCTGGAGGCGAAATCCGTCGAAGGCCAGCAGCTGCAGAAGCAGCTCCAGGCGACGGGCCTGTCGGATGAAGGCAAGGAGAAGCTCCAGAAGCAGCTCCGCGACCTGCAGTACGACTTCAACAAGATGCAGGAGGACGCGAAGGCCGACATGGAGAAGGCCCAGCAGAAGGCCGGGGCCCAGTTCAACCAGGATGTGGCCCCCACCCTCGAAGAGATCGCCAAGGCGAAGGGCCTCCAGGCCGTGATCCAGTACAATCCGGGCCTCTTCGCCTACCTGGACGAGGGCGCGGCGATCTCCTTCAGCGACGAAGTCGCCAAGCGCGTGGACGCCAAGTTCCCAGCGGATGCCGGCTTCGGCGCCGCCGCGAAGCCCGCGACCAAGCCCGCCGGCAAGAAGTAGACAGCTCCCAACCTGACGCGAAGAGGGCCCCGCGACGGGGCCTTCTTCGCGTCAGGAGCGGCCCGTGGAGCCGTAGCCGCCCGCGCCGCGGGCCGTGGCGCCCAGGGCGTCGAGATGGTCCACCGGTTCCCAGACGGCCTGGGACACGGGCGCGAGGATGAGCTGGGCGATGCGCTCGCCGCGCTTGAGGTCGAAGGGCGCGTCACCGTGGTTGATGAGGAGCACGGCCACCTCGCCGCGGTAGTCCGCGTCAATGGTGCCGGGCGCGTTGAGCACAGTGAGGCCATGCTTCAGCGCGAGGCCGGAGCGCGGGCGCACCTGGCCTTCGCAGCCTTCGGGGATGGCCATGGTGAGGCCCGTGGGCACGAGGCGCCGCTGGCCCGGGATGAGCGTCCAGATCTCGGCTTCGGGGATCGCCGCCCGCAGATCCATGCCCGCCGCGTGGGGCGTGGCGTAAGCGGGGAGTTCCAACCCTTCGCCGTGGGGAAGGACATGGACAGGCACGCGCATCAGGCCTCCCTCACCAGCTGGCCGCAGGCGGCTTGCACATCGCGGCCGCGCGAACGCCTTACCGTCACGAAGCAGCCATCGGCCTTGAGCCGGTCGCTGAAGGCCTGGATGCGGTCCTCCACGGGCTCGTGGAAGGGCGAGTGCGCGTGCTCGTTCATGGGGATGAGGTTAACCACATGCTTGTGGCGCAATTCGCCCAGCCACGCCGCCAGCCGGTCCGCGTCCTCGTCCGTGTCGTTCACGCCCGCCAGCAGGACGAATTCGAAGGTGAACTTCTCGTTGGGGCGCAGGTCCCATGCGTCCAGCGCGGTCCGCAGCCGCGCCAGGTTCCAGGCGCGGTTCACGGGCATGGTCTTGCTGCGCATCTCGTCCGTCGTCGCGTTCAAGGAGAGCGCCAGCAGAGGCCGGGGCTTCAGCTTGGACAGCTTCTCGATGCCGCTCACAAGGCCGGAGGTGGAGACCGTGATGCGCGAGGCGGCGAGGCCCAGGCCGCGCGGATCGCACATCACGCGGAGAGCCTGGTGCACATTGACGAGGTTATGGAGAGGCTCGCCCATGCCCATGAAGACGAGCGTGAGCTGGCTGGGGCTTTCAGGGCCCAGCTCGGACATCAGGCGCAGCACCTGGCCCACGATCTCGCCCACCTGGAGGTTGCGGCGGATGCCCATGGCGCCCGTGGCGCAGAAGGTGCAGCCCATGGCGCAGCCCACCTGGCTGGAGACGCAGAAGGTGACGCGGGGATGTTTCACGCGACGCGGCATGTGGACAGCTTCGATGCGCTGGCCGTCCGCGAGCCCCAGCACGAGCTTGGTGGAGCCGTCGCTGGAAGGATGCCGCTCCAGGATCTCCGGCAGGCTCAAGTCCGTGTTCGCCGCCATCCAGTCCAGCGCGCCGTGCCCGAGATCCAGCGCTCCGCCTTTCCAAGTCCAGGGCCGCTGCAGCCGACTGAAGAGGTGGGCGCCGCCGATGGGCGCGTCGCGCGCGTCGAGATCTTCCGGCAGCAACCCGTAGGCCGAGGGCCGTCCCTGCGCTTCCGGCGCGGGGCGTTCCCAGGGATAGGCGAGCGGCTCGGTCATAGGAAAGGGGCCGTCACGGCCCCTTTCCATTCTAGCTCAGCCTCAAGTCTCAGGCCGCCGCCTCCGCCGGTTTGGGCGCCTTGGGCAGCACCAGCAGGTTGCCGCCCAGGCAGAGGGCCGCGCCCATCGCAAGGGGCCACTCCCAGTGCAGGTGCTCGAAGAGCGTGGACAAGGCCAACGCCACGACCGGGATGGCCACCATGGCATAGCCCGCGCGGCCCGCGCCGATGCGGCCGATGAGCGTGAGGTAGGCGCCGAACGCGAGCACGGAACCGAAGAGCGAGAGGAAGGCCAGCGAGCCCAGGTAGCGGAAGGAGGTGTCCAGCGTGAAGGGCCGTCCCGCGACGAGGCAATAGAGAGCCACGAAGGTGGCGCCGTAGAGCATGCCGAAAGCGTTCGTCTGCATCACGGGCAGGCCCCGCTTCTGGTTCCGCTGAGAGACGAGGTTGCTGAGGCTGGAGGCCACGGTGCCTGCGATGGCGAAGATGAGTCCTGCCCGGAGCCCGGCGCCGCCATGCAATGCCGCGCCCGCGCCGGGCAGGCAGATGATCCCCACGCCCGCCACGCCGATGGCGGCGCCTAGCAAAGCCTTCACCGCGAGCGGCGTGGCGAAGAAGAGCCGCGCGCCCAGAAGGTTGAGGATGGCCAGTAGCGAGAAGATGACTGCCATGAGGCCTGAGGGGATGCGCTGTTCCGCCAGATAGACGCACACATAGTTCACGCCGAACATCAGCGCGCCCTGCAGGGCTAGCCAGCCGTGCTCCCGCAGGGTGAAGCGGAGCTTCAAGCCGCGGCCCAGGCACCAGGCCGCCAGGATCGCGGCCGCGAGCCAGAAGCGGTAGGCCACGGAAACCTCCGGCGCCACCTTGCCGTACTGGAAGGTGATGGCCAGCCAAGTTGAGCCCCAGATGAGCACGGAAGCGAGGTAGAGGGACAGGTTGCTCATGGGTTCAATCCTTGCGCGGCGCGTGCAGCGCCAGCAACAGCGCGCAGGCAGAAGCCGTGAACACCGAGTAGTCCAGCGGCTCCTTGGGGCCGAAGGAGATGGCCATGGCGAGACCGAAGACCGCCAGCAGCCCCGCGCTGGCGAGGGCTGTCCATCGCGGTTTGAACCCGATGACGAGCGCGAGGCCGAGGACGAGTTCCGCGACCGTGGCCGACCAGGCGAGGAAGGGGATTGTGCGGGCCGGCATGAACGCGTTCACCTGCGCGGTGTAGGCCTCGAAATGCGCGAAGTCGCCGTAGCCCACCCCCTTGCCCCAGAGTCCGAAACGGGAGGCGATGCCCGAAAGGAAGGCCGCGCCGAGGGCGAGACGGGCGTAAAGGGTGATCCACCGTTCCAGATCGAATTTTCTCGGGACCGTCATGGCTTGCCTCCAGGAAGGGCTGAGCTGAGCTCCGCCTCGTGGTCACAGGTGAAGATGGCGAGGAATCGCGCGGGCTCGGTCGCGCTGGCGTTGGCCGAGACAAGGTGGGTGACGTCCGGTGCCTCGTAAAAGCTCTCACCGGCCTGATAGAGCCTCGCCTCAGGCTGTCCTTCCACCTGGCTCCTGATCGCGCCTTCGAGCACATAGACCATCACGGGGAAGGGATGCCGGTGGGGTTCGGAGGATTCGCCGGGGCCGTAATGCACCTCCAGGATCTTCATGGAGAGGTTCGCGCGATTCAAGGGGGGCAGCGAATGGGCCGCGACCAGGCGAACGCGGGGCGGGGAGCCGGCAAAGAGGCTGGATCCCAGGGCGAGGAGGAGCGCGAGCCGCATCAGGCCCTCTCCGCGAGATCGGCGAACTCCGCCTGGAAGGCTTCGTAGTCGGGCATGGTGCCGCTAGGGCGCGACAGCTCCCAGGCGTTCGGGATGAGCTGCCATCCGAGATGGCCGTAGTACGCCTTCGCGATGGGCGATGCGAGGAGGACCCAATGGATGTCAGGACCCAAGGCCGCGGCCTCATCCAGCAAGCGCTTGCCGACTCCCTGCTTCTGGAACCCGGGGTGGATGGCCAGGTCGCAGACATAGCCGTCGAAGGCGAAGTCGGTCCAGCCGCGCAGCAGGCCCACGAGGCGCTCGCCGTCATAGGCGCTGATGACCACATTGGCGTGCAGGAACATTTTCGCGATGCGCGAGGGATCGCCGATGGGACGGCGCAGAGGTGAGGCCGCGTAGAGGGCGCGGATGGCGTCCAGGCCGGGGCGGCGGTCGTGGTGGAAGGTGATCACTGGGCCTCCGGAAGGTCGAGGCGGAAACCCACGCCCAGGCGGTTCCAGCCGTTGATGGAGAGCACCGCGAAGGTGAGGGCCACGATCTGCGTCTCGCTGAAGTGCGCCTTCAACGCCGTGAAGGGCGCGTCCATGTCCGGGTGCTGGGTGAGTTTCGTGAGGGCCTCCGCCCAGGCGAGGGCCGCCTGCTCGGCGGGCGTGAAGAGATCCGTGTCCCGCCAGCCCGCGAGCACGGCCAGGCGGCGGGGCGACTCGCGCCGCTTGAGAAGGTCCGCGGCGTGCATGTCCATGCAGTAGGCGCAGCCGTTCAACTGGGAGACGCGGAGATCGAGCAGGTCCAGCAGCTTCGGGTCCAGGCCCGCCTTGCGGGTCTGCGCGGAGACATTCAGTTGCGCCTCGAAAAGCGCGGGGGCGAGATCCTTGTAGCTCGTGGAAAGGCGCATGGGTTCCTCCTGGCATCCAGGATGGCGTGGGATGGTCTAGTAAAAAGATCCATTTTTGAAATACTGATTAGACCATGCTCCGCCCCTGGTCCTTTCCCGTCGCCCTGGATCCGGAATCCGGAGAACCGCTCACGCTCCAGATCTCCCGGGCCGTCACCTCCGATATCCGCCGCGGGCGCCTGAAGGCCGGGGCCCTGCTGCCGGGTTCGAGGACGCTGGCGGCGACCCTGGGCGTCCACCGCAACACGGTGCTGGCCGCCTACCGCGAGCTGGAGGCCGAGGGGTGGATCGAGCCGGGCGCGCGCAGCACCCGCGTGGCGGAAAACCTGCCTTCGCGCCCGGCCGCGGCCGCGGTCAGCCGCACCACACCCGGCTACGAGGTCGCGCCCTTCGCGCCGCTTCTGTCAACGCCCCTGCCGCCGAAGGGAACACTCTCTCTCGGTGGCGGTTTTCCCGATGGGCGCCTCGTGCCGACGGACCTACTGGCCCGCGCCCTGCGCCGCGCGTTGAAGGCGAAGGCCGCGCCCCTTGATTACGGGGACCCCCAGGGCGACGGCCGTTTCCGCGCGGTTCTCAGTCTCATGCTGGGCGAGATGCGGGGCCTCGCCTGCCGTCCGGAGGAGATCGTCCTCACCTCCGGGAGCCAGATGGGTATCGACCTTATCGCGCGGACGCTGCTGCGCCCCGGTGATGTCGTGGCAGTGGAGGATCCGGGCTATCCCCGCGCCTGGGCTGCGCTGCGGGCCGCGGGCGCGGAACTGGAGCCCGTGAGCGTGGATGCTCAGGGCCTGGATGTGGACGCGCTCGAGGCTCTGCTGGCGCGGCGGCCGTTGCGGGCCATCTACACAACGCCCCACCACCAGTACCCCTCGATGGCGACCATGTCCGCGCCGCGGCGGATGCGGCTGCTGGAGCTGGCGCGGCGGCACCGTATCGCGGTCATCGAGGACGACTACGATTTCGAATTCCACTACGATGGCCGCCCCGTGCTTCCGCTGGCCAGCGCGGACGCTGGCGGCGTGGTCATCTACCTCGGCACGCTCTCGAAGGTGCTGGCCCCGGGCCTGCGCCTCGGCTTCATCGCCGCCCCCGCGGCCATGGCGGGGGTGCTGGCCAGGCGCCGCGCCATCACGGACTACCAAGGCAACCAGGCCTTCGAGCGCGCCGTGGCGGAGCTGATGGAGGATGGCCTCCTCCAGCGCCATGTGCGCCGCATGCGCCGCGTGTACGAGGAGCGGCGGGACGCGTTGGCGGAGGAGTTGGAGCGGCGCCTTGGCTCTCATCTTTCCTTCGAGCGGCCCACCGGCGGCATGAGCCTCTGGGCGAAGGCGGAAGATGTGGCGCTGCCCCGCTGGGCGGCCCGCTGCCGTGAGCGGGGCGTGGCCTTCCACTGGGGCGCGGCCTTCGACTTCCACCAGCGGCCGATTCCTTTCCTGCGCCTTGGCTTCGCGGCCCTCGATCCGTCTGAGCTCAAAGAGGCCGTCCGCCGCATGGCGGCGGCGCTAACCTGAGGAACCTCCCGGAGGATCCATGCGCCGCGTCCTTTTCGCCCTCGGCATCGCTTCCACGCTCCTCGCCCCCCTGTCCGCGCAGGCGCAGCCAGGGACCTATGGGCAGGGCCACGCCATCGTCCTGAAAGCCGCGCACCTCTTCGACGCGAAGACAGGCCGTCTCGCGAGCCCCGGCCAGGTGTGGGTGAATGACGGCCGCATCCAGCCCGGCGTGCCACCCACGGACGCGGAGGTGGTGGATCTCGGCGACCGCACCCTGCTGCCGGGCCTCATCGACTGCCATGTGCACCTCACAGACCGCGCGGGACTGGACGAGCTGGCCCAGCTCAAGCGGTCCAAGGCCGATCGTGTGCTCGATGGCGTCGTCAACGCCCGCAAGGTGCTGGAGGCCGGCTTCACCACCGTCCGCGACTGCGGCAGCGATACGGATTTCGGGGATGTGGCGCTGCGGAACGCCGTCGCCCGGGGCGACTTGGAAGGCCCGCGCGTGCTGGTGTCAGGACCTGCGCTCTCCATCACGGGCGGCCATGGCGATGCCAACGGATTCCCCACGGACATCCATTTCGACGCCATGAACCTCACGGACAGCCCCCAGGCCGCCGTGCGCAAGGTCCGCGAATGGCGCAAGCGGGGCGTGGACCAGATCAAGATCATGGCCACGGGCGGCGTGCTCTCTAACAACGATGATCCTGGCGCGCCCAGCTTTAGCCCCGAGGAGTTCAAGGCCATCGTGGATGAGGCGGCGCGCCGCGGCACCTATGTCTGCGCCCACGCGCACGGCGACGCCGGCATCCGCGCCGCCGTGGAGGCGGGCGTGCGCTCCATCGAGCACGGCAGCCTCATGAGCCCTGAGACGGCGCGGCTCATGAAGCAGAAAGGGACCTTTGAAGTGCCCACGCTCTACGCCCTGGAATCCATCCTGGAGCCCGGCAACCCGCTCCATGTGCCCGCAGGCAGCATCGAGAAAGCCCGCGTCCTCATGCCTCTCCGCCGCGCGGGCTTCAAAGCCGCGCTGGACGCCGGCGTGACCATCGCCTACGGCACAGACATCGGCGTCTTCGACCACGCCCGCGCCGCCGCGGACTTCCCTCTGCTCGTGTCCTACGGCATGACCCCCGCCCAGGCCCTCCAGACCGCCACCGTCAACGCCGCCGCTCTCCTGCGCCTCGACAAGGAGATCGGCACCCTTGAGCCCGGCAAAGCCGCCGACATCGTGGCTGTGGATGGGGACCCGCTGGCGAACATCAACACCATGCTCGCCGTGCCCTTCGTCATGAAGGGCGGGAAGGTGTGGAAGAAGCCCTAGGCCACCAGATCCGAAGCCCGGATCTGGTGCGCCTTCGGAATCCCCAGCGCGGCCAGGCCCAGCGTCTCCGGCCGCAGGATGGCGTCCGCCACGCGGCGCAGATCTTCAGGGGTGACGGCTTCGATCTCCGCGAGCTGGGCATCCAGGCTCAAGGGGCCGCCCCAATGGAGCGACTGGTGGGCGATGGAGAACATGCGCGAGGCGGCGCTCTCCTGGCCGAAGACGAGGCCCACCTTGGCCTGACGCTTGGCGCGTTCCAGTTCCTCGGCGGGAACGAGGTTCGAGCGCAGCTTCAGGCATTCGGCCATGGCACGGGACACCAGTTCCCGGGCCTGGGCGGGCGCGCACCCGGCGCTGATCTGCAACGCGCCCGTGTCCGCGTAGGGCGTGTGGAAGCTGCCCACCTGGTAGCAGAGGCCGCGGCGCTCGCGCAGCTCCATGAAGAGCCGCGAGGCCATGCCGCCGCCCAGGATGTGGCTGAGGAGGCTCACCACTGTGCGATCGCCATCCGTGTGCGAGGGCGCGGGGAAGCCAAGCACGAGGTTCGTCTGCTGCAATCCCTTCTTGGGCGCGTTGAGGAGGAAGGGCCGCGTGGGGGCGACCGCTCCGATCTCGTGATGGCCGCCGTCCGGAAGCTGCGCGAAGATGGGCTCCAGCAGCGGCATCAACGATTCCGGCGTGACGGCGCCCGCCGCGGCGATGACGAGGTTGCCCGCGCGGTAGGTGCCTTGGAAGAAGGCCCGCGCCGCGCTCGCGCCGTAGCCCGCCACCTGATCGCGGCGGCCCAGGATGGGATGCGCGAGCGGCGAGTCCTTCCAGAAATCCATGTAGAAAAGCTCGCTCACCCAGTCATCCGGCTGGTCCTCGCTCATGGCGATTTCCTCGAGGATGACGCCGCGTTCGCGGGCCAGCTCTTCTTCGTCGAAGCGAGGGCTCGTGACGAGTTCGCCGAGGAGCGATGCGAGGTCCGGGAGCTGGTCTTCCAGCACGCGGCCGTAGAAGCAGGCGACTTCCTTGCCCGTGAACGCGTCCACATGGCCGCCCAGGCGGTCCGTGGCTTCCGCCACCGCGTCGGGCGTGGGGAGGGTCGCCGTGCCCTTGAAGACCGTGTGCTCCAGGAAGTGGGCCAGGCCCTCTTCGTGCGCCGCCTCGTGACGGGAACCCCTGCGCACCCAGAACCCCAGCGAGACGCTCCGCGCATGGGGCATCGGCTCGATGAGGATCTCGGTTCCGGCAGGCGTGAGGATGCGGAAGGGCTCGGGCATCCCTCCAGTCTAGGGGCTGTTGATCGGGACCTGGAGGCCGCGGATCGGACGGATCCATCCTCGGGAAACCCTTGATCGCTCCTTACTCTTGCACCGTGGAGATGATGTCTTTGAAGTAAGCGTTCACGCGGGGCCCGATTTGCGGGTCGCCGTAGGCGCCGGCGGTGATCACCACCGTCATGTCCAGGTCGGGCACCACGAAAATGCGTTGCCCCCCATTGCCGAACGCGGCGCTCCACCTCAGGTTCCTGCCGTGCCAGTCCACAGGCCCTAGCCACCATTGGTAGCCGTATTGGAAATCGGCGATGCCGGTCTCGAGCCGAGGTTGCATGGAGGCCGCGATCCAATCAGCCGGGACGATTTGCTGTCCCTGCCACTGCCCGTGATTCAGCACGAGGCGCCCGATCTTCGCCATGTCGCGGGGGCGCATGCGGAGGCCTGAGAAAGCCAGGGGGCGCCCATGGAGATCGGCCATCCATTCCCACTCGCGGATGTCCAGGGGTTCAAACAGCATCTTCCGGGCGAAATCCTTCAAAGGCGTCTGGGTGGCGCGCGCGAGGATGTCCGCCAGGACGGCCGTGCCGCCGCCGTTGTAGTTCCACTTGCGGCCAGGCGGGCCCGCGATGGGGCGGCTCAACACATAGCGGTAGGGAGACCATTTCCAGTACAGGCGGTGTTCGTCATCAGGCCCCTCACCTCCCTCGCTCCACGCGAGGCCGCTGCTCATCGTGAGCAGATCCGCCAGCGTGATGGCCTTGCGTTCGGGTGTCGCCAGATCCGCGTCCTCCGGATAGAAATCGATCACCGGAGTGGAAAGGTCGCCGATCTTGCCCTGATGCCTGGCGATGCCGATGAGCAGGCTGACGACGCTCTTGCTCACGGAACGCGTGTCATGGAGCCCCGCGGGGCCGAAGTCGCGGTTGGACGCGAACAGGCTGTAGACCGATCTGTCCTTACCCTTCCGGTACACCTCGGCCAGCAGATGCCCGTGCCGCTCGATGACCACGCTGTGGATGTTCGTTCTGCCATCCATCATGGTTCCGAGCAGGGCGCGCAACCGCGTAGCGTCCATTCCGGATGCCGCCAGGTCCGCCCGATCCCATCCGTCGCCGATGATGGCTGGAACGGCGAAGCGCGAATCAGCGGTTTGTCCAGAGAGGGGCGGCAGCGCCCATGCCAGGACCAGGAGGCGCAGCGAAGCCGCAAGCGCGCGTCGCGGAAGGAAGCAGCTTCGTGAGGCCATCCATGTCTCCTGTGCGGGTTCGGGTCGTATTTGGGGGTGACGATCGCCAGGCGCTCTTGTCCGGCTCACCCTTCCGCTTCGGATCCCGCCAGCCCTACGGGCGTCGCGTGGAGTTTCCAGCCGCAGGCGGCCCAGAAGACGAGGCCCGCGAGGAAGAGGATGACGAGCGCCAGCCAGGGCTCGGTGTTCACCTGGGCTTGGGCGAGCAGCTCTGTGGCGCCCACGGAGTGGCCGCGGCTGCCGGCGAGGCTCTCGATGTAGTGGGTGAAGGTGAGGCGCTGGAGGAAGGGCGGGAAGACGGCGACGAGGTTCTCCCAGCCGAAGAGCCAGAGCGCCGCCCACAGCGTGCCGCGCTTGAAGGTGAGGCCCAGTAGGGCCACGAAGGCCAGCTCGCCCCACCAGGCGCCCACGAGCGCGCCGATGCGGCCCGGCAGTAGGCCTGCGTCGCCGCCCAGGATCTGGAGCCCCAGCGTGGCGATGATGATCCAGGCCGCGCCCCAGGCGAACCAGGACAGGCCCTTGCCCATCGGCAGGGCCCAGGCGGGCGCGGGCCGCGTGAGCAGCAGAGGCAGCGTGCGCTGCTCCAGATCCTCGCGGATGCCCGCGGGAGCGGCGATGAGCGCGAGGATGGGCAGCGCCACCTTGGCGAGGATGGTGTGGAAGACTGCGAGGGCCGAACCGGGGGGCAAGGCGTCCCCGTGCAGGGCGAAAGCCGCTGACACCGCGAGCATGAGGCCCACGGGCGCCAGCACGATGGCGGCGAGCACCCAGCCGCGGACCTGGAACACCCGGGGGCCGTAGCCCGCCGCCAGCGCGCGGACCGTCTGGAGAGGCGTGGCGCGGCTCATGCATGGTCCTTCGTCAGGTACTGGAAGACCGCTTCCAGGTTGAGGTCCAGCGGGTCGAGGCCCGTGATGGGGAGGCCGCCTTTGGCGGCTTCGCTCTGGAGGCGCGGCAGGAAATCGCGGGGGTTGCGGATGCTGAGCACCGCGGCAGATTCCTCCAGCGCCATCGCCACCAGCTCCGGCTGCTCCACGGCCCAGCGGGCCAGGGCGCGGGACTCGCCGGTCAGCCGCAGCTCCACGGGATGGCGGTCCAGAAGCTGGCGGATCTCGGAGATGCCGCCCTCCGCCAGGAGCCGTCCGCGGAAGAGGAGGAGTATGCGGTCCGTGAGCTGCGCCACCTCCGAGAGGATGTGGCTGGAGACGATGACGCGGGTGCCGCCATCAGCGAGATTCCGCAGCAGGGCCATGAGCGTGAGCCGTGCCTCGGGATCGAGGCCGTTGAAGGGCTCGTCGAGGATGAGCAGCTCGGGCCCGTGCAGCAGCGCCTGGGCGAGCCGCATGCGCTGGCGCATGCCCTTGGACATGCGCTGGAAGGGCAGGTCCGCCCGTTCCGACATGCCGACGGTGTCGAGCGCCTTCGCCATGGCCGCTTCGAGCGGCGCGCCGTCGAGGCCCGAGAGGCGGCCCATCATGCGGAGCCAGCCCCGGCCCTTCAGCCCCACAGGCAGGCGGTCGCCCTCGGGCACGAGGCCGATGCGGGCGAGCACTTCCGGATTGCGGAAAGGCGCCTGGCCGAAGAGTTCCACGGTGCCACCGCTGGGCGGCAGCAGGCCCGAGAGGAGCTGGAGCAGCGTGGACTTGCCGGCACCGTTGGGTCCCAGCAGGCCCACGATGCCGCCGCCATCGGGCAGTTCGAAACTGGTGGGGCTGAGTCCCAGCACGGCGCCGTAGCGCAAGGAAGCGCGATCGAGCTTGATCACAGCACCGCCTCCGAAGGCCGCGTGCGGGCCTTCAAGATGAGTGTCCAGAGCGAGAGGTGGGCCGCGGTGCCGATGAGGGCGGGAGCCCATCCGAAGACGCCGGTGGTGGAGCCGCAGAGCAGCTTGGGCCACTCGGCCGCGAGCGCCATGGGCGAAACGGCCATCCAGGATCCGCTGCCCAGCAGGCCGTAGAGCATGCCGCCCACCGCCTCCAGCCCCAGCACGACGCCCAGCACCCAGCCCACGCCCGCGCGGGGCGTGGAGGCGAGACTGGAGGCGCCGCTGGCCACCGCGCCCATGAGCAGCGCGATGATGAGCGCCACCGGCAGGAGGCGGAGCGGAGCCGAGGCCCACATCACGCCATGCAATCCCGTAAGGCCCACGGACAGCAGCCAGGGCAGCAGCGCGAAGGGGGCGAGGATGGCGAAGGGCACGAGCGCCGCCAGGCAGACCTTGGCGATCCAGTAATCGGAAGGCTTCACCGGGTGCGCGTACATGAGGGGGCGCACCCGGTAGAGCGTGTCCCGCGCCACGAGTCCGCCGCCGATGAGCGCCACGAGGAACCAGAGCAAGTAAGTGAGCCAGCCGCCCAGCATGTCCGCGTGCCACTCCGCGCCCTGCGCCAGCACGGGTGAGGCGGCCGCCATCATCTTGCCGATGACGGCATTCTGGTCCTTCAGGTAGTAGATGTACACATAGCCCAGGCGCCAGAGCAGCATCATCGTGAAGATGAAGCCGAAGAAGCGTCCCATCTTCTGCCGCAGCACCCGCTGCAGGTCGAAGCGCGCGATGACCATCGCGGGCGGGCGGCCTGAAGAGAGATCCGGCTTCGGGGGCAGGCTCGGGGCATAGATGGGCATCAGGCGTTCTCCGGGTGCAGGGCGCGCAGCAGCACTTCATCGAGCCGGTCGTGGCGGGGTGTCACCTGCACCAGGACCGCGCCGTGGGACTCCGCCCAGCGGAAGGGCGCCAGCGGGTCGGCGTCCTTCAGTTCCAGGTCGTAGTAGCCGTTCCGCGCCTCGTGGAGCTGGCCCAGCTCGGGGACCTTCGCTTCCTGCGCCTCATCAAGCGGATCCAGAAAGCGCAGCTCCACGCGGCGCGACAGGGCTCTGCGCAAGCCCGCCATGGAGCCGGATGCGGAGATGCGGCCCTTGTCGAGGATCACGAGCTGGTCCGCCACCCGCTCCACATCGCCCAGCAGGTGGCTGGCCAGGATGACGCCGGTGCCCAGCTCCGCGTGGACTTTGAGGACCAGTTCCAGCATGCGGCGCCGGCCATCGGGATCGAGGCCGTTGGTGGGCTCGTCCAGGAAGATGAGTTCGGGCGAATGCACGAGCGCCTGGGCCAGCTTCACCCGCTGACGCATGCCCGTGCTGTAGCCGCTCACGGCGCGGTAGCGGGCCTCGTCGAGCCCCACGAAGTAGAGGACTTCGTGAGCGCGGTCTCTTGCGGATTCGGGGTCCAAGCCCGACAGCTCGCCCCAGAAAGCCACCTGTTCGTAGGCGGTGGCATCCTCGACGAGGGCGTCGTACTCCGGCATGTAGCCGATGCGCCCGCGGAGCTTGGCGGCCTCGGGCGAGCCCAGGCCCACGCCCAGCACGCGGCCGCCGCCAGCCGAAGGCTCCAGCAGGCCCAGCAGCGTCTTCAGCAGCGTGGACTTGCCCGCGCCGTTGGGGCCGAGGAGGCCCACGATGCCCTCCTCCAGGGAAAGGCTCATGCCCTTCAGCGCGGGCTCGGCCGCGCCGGGATAGTGGACCTCCAGGCTTTCAAACGAAATCACGGGCACTCCGGGAACGGTTTCGATACGGCGGCGCGGGGGAATGGCTTAGGCGAGCTTAGCAAAGGCTTTTGACGGATCGGCAAAACGCCGCCTGGAACCGGCGGATGGGTGGATCTGGACTCTAGACTGGGAAACTCGAGGAGGCGCCCATGGTCGAGATCATTCCCTTCGAGCCCCGCTACCGCGATGATTTCAAGCGCCTGAACGCCGCCTGGTTGGAGAAGTTCTTCCGCTTGGAGCCTATCGATGAAGAGGTGCTCTCGAACCCGGAGCGCACCATCCTGGATTCCGGCGGCCACATCCTCTTCGCCCGCTTGGACGGGGAGATCGTGGGGACCTGCGCCCTCATCCCCGGAGGCGGGGGCCGCTTCGAACTCTCCAAGATGGCCGTGGACGAGCGCCATCAGGGCCTCGGTTTGGGCCGCAAGTTGCTGGAGGCCGCCATCGTGAAGTCCAAGACGCTCTGCGCCACCGAGCTGTTCCTGGAATCCAGCAGCAAACTCAGCACCGCGATCCGCCTCTACGAGACCAGCGGCTTCGTGCACACGCCCCGTCAGAGCGCCTCGCACTACGAGCGGGCGGATGTGTACATGGTCTACAAGGGCTGATCCGCGAGCATTCCACTTAGCCGAATCTCGGCCGCGATCCGCAGGGATTCGGGATCCTCGAAGCTTGCGGGATCCAGGGGCTCGCCCACGGTGAGCACGTAGGGCCCGCCCCGGGTGCGCCAGGCGCCCTTCGGCAGGATGGCGCCGCCGCCGCGGATGGCGAGGGGAACAAGGGGCACGCCCGCGTCCATGGCCAGCGCGAAGCTGCCGCGCTTGAAGGGCAGGACCTCGCCATCCTTTGATCGTGTGCCTTCGGGGAAGATCGCCACGCTCTGGCCGGAGCGGATCTGGAGGGCGGCGTCGCCGAGGCTGGCGTAGGCCTGCTTCTGGTGGCGGCGGTTGATGAGAATGAAGCCTGCGAGCCAGATGGCCCAGCCCAGCACGGGCACCCAACGCAGCTCCTGCTTGGCCACGAAGACAGGGCGGCTGGGCAGGGTGGAGACGATGAGCGGCGGATCCAGCAGCGAGGCGTGGTTGGCGTAAAAAATGGCGGGCGCGCCGCCGCGGATGGCCTCCGGCAGCGCGTCCCAGCCCTCAAGCTTCCGCTCGATGCCGAAGCCCCAGGCCATGAGCCGGATATAGGTGGGCGCCGCTATCCAGAACCCGCGCCGCTTGTCGCCCAAGCAGAGCCCTGACACCGCGGCGATGGCCACCGCCAGGGCCATGGCAGGCCCTGCGAGGAGCCACACCAGGGCCGGGCGGAGCAGAGGGCGGCCGCTCACTTCGCGTCGGGCTTCACCAGCTGGACATCCTTGATGCGCACCGGGAACTCGGGGACATTGGACATCCCCTTCTGGAAGCCCGTCCGCACCTTCGCGATGGCATCGGCCACCTCCATGCCCGCGATGACGCGGCCGAAGGGGCAGTAGGAGCCCGCGTCCAGGGAGGCAGAGTTGTCCACGACATTGATGTAGAACTGGTCCGCGCCGCTGTCGGGATCCTGGGTGCGCGCCAGAGCGATGGTGCCGCGGGTGTTGTGCAGGCCAGCCGCCAGGGCCGAGGCGGTCTCGTTGGGGATGCCCGCATGGGCGGGCTTCTGGTCCAGGTTCTCGTTGAGTCCGCCGCCCTGGATCATGAAGCCGTCAATGACGCGGTGGAACACCGTGCCCTTGAAGTGGCCCTCCTTCACATAGCGGAGGAAGTTGGCGACGGTCTTCGGCGCCGCCGCGGCGTCCAGCTCCACGGTCATGGCCCCGTAGTTGGTGACGATCTTTACGACGGAGTTGGCCATTGGCGCGGGCACAGGGGCCTGGGCGCAGAGCGGCAGGGCAAGGATGAGCGCAGGCACAGAGAGACGGGACACGGGGGACCTCCACACCCATTCTGCCCTTACTGAGGCTCCGGTTTCAGATGAGGTGGTCGGAAGCCCGGCGGCCGGGTCTCCGGGTTAATGTGGAGGATGCCCTTCCTCGACCTGCCGCCCCTCGCGCTCTCGGCGCTGCTCGCGCCCTTCGGGCTGGGGCTCGGCTCCTTCTGCAATGTGCTCATCCACCGCTTGCCCCAGGAGGAGGAAGCCGAGCGGAATGTGGTCACGAAGAACAGCTACTGCCCCTCCTGCAAGGCGCCCATCAAGCCCTGGCACAACATCCCGCTTTTCGGCTGGCTCTGGTTGCGAGGCCGTTGCGCGAGCTGCGGCTGGCGCATCCCCTTCCGCTATCCGCTGGTGGAGCTGCTGGGCGGTGTGATCCTGGGGGCCTCGCCCTGGTTCTTCCCCTTCGGCACGCTCATCTGGCTCAAGACCGTGCTCTGCGGTTTCGCCCTGCTGGTGCTCTTCTTCACGGACTTCACGGAGATGATCCTGCCGGATGTGCTCCAGTTTCCCCTGATGGCGCTCGGCGTGCTCTTCACCCTGCCGCAGGTGTTCCTCGCGGAGCATTGGATCGCCATCCAGGGCGGTCACGGGCTCACGGACTTTCTACAGGCGAGCCTCTGGCACAACGGCCTCCAGCCCGCGCCGCGATGGACGCTGTTCGGCGACGCTGTCACCTGGCAGTCGAGCCTCATCGGTCTTGTCTTGGGTTACGGCGGTCCCTGGCTGCTGAACGCGACCTACAAGGCCCTGCGCAAGACCGATGGTCTGGGCATGGGCGATTTCAAGATGCTGGCCTGGTTGGGCGCCTTCTGGGGCTGGGCCCCCATGCTGGGCATCCTCTTCGTGGGGGCAGGACTCGGCGCCGCCGTGGGTGTGCCGCTCATGCTTCTTCGCCGCGCGGGCGCCCAGAGCATGCTGCCCTTCGGATGCTTCCTGGCCCTCGCCACGCCGTTGGTGGTCTTCTTCGGCCTGGCGATGTGGCACTGGTATTCGGGGTTCTTGAACTAGCGTTTCGGCGCCGCGCTCAGGATGATGCCCATCACCGCGCCCAGGCCCGCGCCAAGGGCGGCATTGCCCATGGTCGCGCCGATGCCCGCGCCCAGGGCCACGCAGACGCCGATGCTGAAGTAGAGCTTCGAACGGAACTTGATCTTGGCCATCAGTGGCTCTCCTCGGGCTTCGCTTCGCGCTCCCGCGGCAGGAGGCCGGGGAGGTCCGCCACGCGCAGCGCCGTGTAAGCCATGACCTGCGCGGCCTGTTCCAGTTCAGCGGGACGCACATGAGCCAGCGTGTCGGCCTCGCTGTGGTGGATGGCCGCGTAGTCGTGCTGGATCTGCTCGGCGCAGAAGGCGGGCACGCCCGCGCCGTCGAAGGGCACATGGTCCGTGCCGCCCTCATCGCGCAGATCGGTTTCCGTGACGCCCAGCTTCGCCAGCGGCGCCAGCAGGGGCATCAGCATCTTCGCGGCCTCGGGCCGATGCTGGAGGGCGAAGCCGTTGATGGCGCCCGCGCCGGTGTCCACGACGAAGACCGCGCTGACCCTCTCCAGGAGTGTCGCCTTCGCGTAGGCCAGGGAGCCGAGGTAGCCTTGCTCCTCGCCGCTGAAGAGAACGAAGCGGATGCCGCGACCGGGCTTCGCACCCGACTTCACGAGGAGCCGCGCGGCTTCCAGGATGGCCGCCGCGCCCGCGCCGTTGTCCGTGGCGCCGGTGGCGAGATCCCAGGAATCCAGGTGGGCCCCCAGGATCACGCATTCATCGGGGTGCTCCGCGCCCTTCAACTCCGCCCAGGTGACGAGGCCCTCGCCCCCCGGACCGAAATCGCCGCCCAGTTCCAGCCGTAGCTGCCGGTTCGCGGCGCAGAGCTTCGCGTAATCCGGATGCGCCACGAAAGCGACAGGCAGGCCCCCGGGCTCCAGCTTCCAAGGGCTGTTCATGTTGAGGAGGCCGCGCGATTTGCCCGCGTCCGTGAGGATGGCGAGGACGCCCGCGGCCTTCAGGGCCGGGGTCAGTTCATCCGCGGGGAAGCCTTCCTCCGGGACCGGCGCGCGATGTTCTTTGAGCGGCGGATTCATCTGGGGCGGGTCCAGGCGCCTGCTGGGCGGCCCGGCGAGAACGATGGCGCCCTTGAGCCGGTCCTTCATCCGCGCCACATCGTCTGGCGTCCGCAGCAGCACGAGCGGCGCCGTGATCGCGCCTGCCGTGGCCGGTGTCCAGCCCCACTGGGCGAGGCGGAGGGCGCGGCCCTGGAGCAAGGCCTGCGCCGCGCCGCGGGACCAGGTGTGCGCGAGCGGGAAGCCCAGCTGCCCCGTCTCCAGGCCCAGGGCCTTGAAGCGCGCGAGCGCCCAGGCATGGGCCGCGCGCTCCTGGGGCGAGCCCGTGAGACGCGGACCGATCCGCGTCGTGAGTTCCTTCAGCGCGGCGAAGGCCTCGGGCGCCTGCGGCTTCAGCATGGCGGCGCTCGGATCCTGCGCGACGAGAACCGATGCGAGAAGCAGAGGAAGGAATCTACGCATGGGCTGGTCCCGACTGGGAGAGCTCGACCAGCACGCCTCCCATCTCGCTGGGATGGATGAAGGCCACGCGGCAGCCGTGGGCGCCATCGCGAGGCTTCGGGTCGATCATCCTCACGCCCTTGGCGCTCAGCTCCTCGCAGGCGGCGTCGATGTCATCGATCTCGAAGCAGATGTGGTGGATGCCGGGGCCGCGTTTCGCGAGGAATTTGCCGATGGCCCCTTCGGGGTCCGTGCTCTCCAGCCATTCCAGATGGCTCTCGCCCACACCGTAGAAGGCGGTCTTCACCTTCTGGTCCGGCACTTCCTCGGTGTGGTCGGCCTCCATGCCGAAGAGACGGTCCATGCGCGCCATGGCATCGTCGAGGCCTGGCGAGGCGATTCCCAGATGGTTGATGCGCAGCAGCTTCATGCAGTCATTCTAGAAGCATGTTCAGGACATCCGACGATTGGAACCGCATCTACGCCGAGGAGCCCAAGCCAGGCTGGGACATGGACGGCCCCACGCCGCTCCTTGACGAGCTGCTGGCGGAGGCGCCCCTCGCCCCCGGCGCGCGCATAGCCGTCCCTGGCTGCGGGTTCGGCCACGACGCAGCGGAACTGGCGCGGCGGGGTTTCGCCATGACCGCCTTCGACATCGCGCCCCTGGCGATCGAGGGCGCCCGGGCCCGCCATGGCGAGGCGGTGGCCTGGCGCCTGGAGGATTGGTTCAACACTGGTGAAGGCGCCTTCGAGGCCGTCTTCGACCACACCTGTTTCGTGGCCATGGAACCCACGCGGCGCGAGGAGTACGCAGCAGCCACCTTCGCCCGGCTCGCGCCCGGGGGCCTCTGGTTGGGCGCGGCCTTCCATGACACGGGCGATCGGACCGGCCCGCCCTTCGCGATTCCGCCCGACGCCATGGGCGAGCTCATCCGCGCCGCGGGCTTCGAGCTGTTGATGCTAAAGGAGACAACTGCCAGCCATCCCCGGCGGGCTGGCAGGGAATTCCTCTGGATCGCCCGGCGGATGTAGGCTGGCCCCATGCCCAACGACCTCAGCCTCCAGGAGCGCTACGCGCCCCATAACGCCTGCTTCGGCTGCGGTCCCGCCAACGCGAAGGGGCTGCGCATCCGCAGCTTTCCGGCGGAGGACGGCTCCGTCATCGCCTCGTGGCGCGCGGAACCGCACCACGAGGCCTTCCCCGGCATGCTCAACGGCGGCATCATAGGCGCCCTGCTGGACTGCCACTCCAATTGGACGGCAGCCTGGCACCTGATGACGAAGGCCGGTGAAGAACGGCCACCCTGCACGGTGACGGCGGACTTCCATGTGAAGCTCAAGCGCCCCACACCCAGCGGCGAGCTCATCAAGCTCCGCGCCGTCGTCGCCGAGTCCACCGGGGATCGCGCCCTCATCGAAGCCACCCTGGAAGCCGGAGGCCAAATCTGCGCCACCTGCCGCGGCACCTTCGTCGCCGTCAAGGAAGGGCACCCGGCGTATCACAGGTGGTGATCAGCGCCCCTGCTTCTGTTTGAGGGAAAGCCACACCAGCGCTTCCATCGGTGTCATCGCGTTGAGGTCCAGAGCATCCAGTTCCGCCCTGATCGGGTCTGGCTCAGCCTCGAACAGTGACGGTTGCGCTGCGGCAGCCGGTAGCCGTGGGCCTGGGGCCGGCTCCAGATGCGCCTCGGGCATCGCGGCCATGAGCGCGCGGGCTTTCTGGATGACGGATTTCGGAAGGCCCGCCAAGCGCGCCACCTGGATGCCGTAGCTGCGGTCCGCGGGGCCCTCCTTGATTCGGTGGAGGAAGAGCAGGCGCTCCTCCCACTCCTGCACTTCCACATGGAGGTTCTGGATGCGTGGATCTTCGCCCAGCGAGGTCAGCTCGAAGTAGTGCGTGGCGAAGAGTGTGCGGGGCCCGCCGCTCTTGAGGTCGCGCAGATGCAGCGCGATGGCCTCCGCCAGCGCGAGGCCGTCCCGCGTGGAGGTGCCGCGGCCGATCTCATCGAGGATAACGAGCGAGCGGCTGGTGGCCTGGTTGAGGATGCGGGCCGTCTCCGTCATCTCCACCATGAAGGTGGATTGACCCTTCTGCAGGAAGTCCGACGCGCCGATGCGCGTGAAGATGCGGTCCGCCAGGCCGAAGCGCATGGACTCGGCCGGGACGAAGGAGCCCGCCTGGGCGAGGACCACCAGCAGCGCCGCGGTGCGGAGGAAAGTGGACTTGCCGCCCATGTTGGGGCCTGTCACAACGGCCATGGGCCGCGCCTCGGGCAGGGCCAGATCGTTGGGGATGCACTCGCGGCCCAGGCGGCTCTCCAGCATGGGATGGCGCGCGGCCGCGAGGGTGAGATCCCGGCCTTCGCAAAGATGGGGCCGCGTCCAGCCGTGGTGCCGGGCCTTCTCGGCGAAGGCGGCGAGCACATCCAGCTTGGCGATGGCCTGCGACAGGGCCGTGAGGTCGGCACGGGCGGCCAGGACGGATTCCAACAGGGCCTTGAAGAGCCTGGTTTCGAGCCTCAGCTGGTCCGTCTCCGCGCTGAGGAGGCGCTGCTCGAAGGCCATGAGCTTCTCGGTTGTGAAGCGCTCGGCGTTGGCGAGCGTCTGCTTGCGGATGAAGTGGACCGGCACCGCGCCGAGGTTCGACTTCGTCACCTCGAAGTGGTAGCCGAAGACCCGCGTGTGCTTGATCTTGAGACTGTTGATGCCGCTGAGCTGGCGCTCTTCCGCCTCCAGCTCCAGCATCACTTGCTTGGCGTCCCGGGCCAGGCGGCGGACTTCGTCCAGCTCGGCGTCCACGCCTTCGCGGATGGCGTTTCCCTTTTCGATGTCCAACGGCGGCGCTTCGGCCAGCACGCGCGCCAGCTCATCGTGGAGCGGCGCGCAGGTGGGCGTGTTTTCCGGCCATAGGCCGAGCGAGGCCGCGTCCTCCAGGAAGCCCAGTTCCGCGAGCAGGCCCGGGATGCGCGCGGCCTGGGCGAGGCCCTCGCGGAGATTCGCAAGCTCTGGCGGGGTCGCGAGGCCCAGGGCCACGCGGCCCAGGAGGCGGTCGAAGTCGGGCAGACCTTTGAGGAGCGATTGCACGGGGCCGCGGCGGCCGTCCTCCGTGAGCCATTCCACCTGGCGCCACCGCGCTTCGAGTGGCTCGCGATCCCGCTGAGGTTGATCGAGCCAGTCGCGGAGGAGGCGCGAGCCCATGCGCGTGCGGCAGACATCCAACAGGGCTAGCAGGCTTCCGGTCTTCGAGCCGTCCAGCGAATTGGCGAAGACCTCCAGATGCCGGGCGCTGGTGGCGTCCAGCAGCGGGCCCGTGGCGCCAAGTTCCAGTTGGACTCCTTGGAGATGCGCGGGCTTGCCCTTCTGTGTGCGCTCCACCTCGTCCAGCAGCGCCGCCAGCGCGCCGAGCGCCGCGGGATGGGGGTCGAGGCCCACGCCTTCCAAATGGGTCCACCCGAAGAAGGCCAGCACCTGCTGCCGCGCGCGGGCGGGCTCGAAGCGCCAGAGCGGCAGCCGCGCAGCGGGCAGCTCCGGCAGGGGTGAGGCGGCGTCTTCGGCGAGGATCAGTTCGTTCGGCGCGAGCCGCTCCAGCGTGGCGAGGAGGACCTCTTCGCCTTCGCCGGGCACCACGCGGATCTGGCCCGAGGCGAGTTGCAGCAGGGCCAGGCCCCATCGCGATCCCAGGCGGTGCAGGGCGCAGAGCCAGCGCGCGTCATCGTCCAGCCAGGTGCCGGGCGTGATGATGCGGATGATGGCGCGGGGCAGAATGCCCTTCACTTCATCGGGTTTCGCCGTGGGCTCGGCGATGGCCGCGCTGAACCCGGCCGCGAGGAGCTTCGGCAGGTAACCCTCCAGCGCGAAGTGTGGCACGCCGCACATGGGCGTTTCCGATTCCGTGCCGCGGCCTCGCACGGTGAGCGCGATCTCCAGCGCCGGGGCGGCCAGCACCGCATCCTCGCCGATGACCTCGTAGAAGTCTCCCATCCGCGTGAGCAGGATCGCGTCGCCGGCCTCCGCCTTGAGCGCCGCCCACTGCTGCATCATGGGTGTGGACATTAGCGGTTACAGCTTTCCGCAGACCCGTGAGAGCGCTTCGACCAGCGGCTCGATGGCTTCTTCCTTGAGGGAGCAGAAGGCCAGGCGCAGGTAGCGGCCGCCCTGGCTCACGACGCCCACGCTCTCGTCGTGGATGAGCGATTGGCGGACGGCTTCGGCATCGAGGCCCTCACGCAGCTCCAGGAGGCAGAAGCAGCCGGCGTTGAAGGGGAAGACCTTCCAGTCCGGCGTGGGCGCGGAGAGCGCGGACTTGAGCTTGCGGTAGCGCGCTTCCATGATGCCCCGCAGCCGCTCGAATTCGGCGCCGTGGCGCGGATCCAGCAGCTCCTCTTCGATGAGGTACTGGCTCAGGCCCACGGGACTGCCGATGGTGGCGCGCACGAGGCTCATGGCCTTGTCCACCATCACCTCAGCCACGGCCTTCGGGAGGCCGAAGGTGAGGAAGCCCACGCGGCCGCCGAAGAAGCTCAGCTCCTTCGTGACGCCGTCGCACTTGAGGGGGGCGAGGTTCTCGGAGCGGCCCAGCAGCGAGTAGAAAAGGCTCTTGGGCGTGGCTGTGGGTTCAAAGACGAGGCCGTGGTAGGCGTCGTCGCAGTAGACGACGACGATGCGCGCCTTAGCTGCCTCCACGAGGACATCGGCGATGGCCTCCAGTTCCGCCAGTGTGGGCGAATAGCCGGACGGGTTGCTGGGGAAGTTGAGCAGCACATGGAGCTTGCCCGTCTGCCCGGCCAGCGCGGCGCGGAGGCCGTCCACATTGAAGCCGCCCGCCGCGTTGTAGAAGGGGTAAGTGGCGCGCTCACCCTCGAGCCTCATCTCGAAGATCTGCTCGTAGTTGTCCCAGTAAAGGTCGGGGATGGTGAGCGTCTCGCCATGGCCGAAGAAGAGGTCTGCCGCCATGCTCAGCGCGTTGCAGATGCCCGCGGCCACGGAGGGCAGGGCCAGCTCCGCAGCGCGGCCGTCCTCCGCCGTGAGCTTGGCGAGCCAGGCCTTGCGCGCGCGGTCACGGCCCTGGATGGGCGAGTAGAGGAAGGCGTCCCTGGGCGGCAGGCCCTTCAACTTCTCCGCCAGGGGCGCGAGGGGGATAGGGTTGCCCGCGCCGTCCGTGATCTGGCCGATGGTGGCGTTGATGGCGCAACCGGAGGCCTGGCCGGCCTGGAAAGGGATGCCCTTGGGGAAGAAGGCGCGCTTTCCGAGCGGGCTGAGGGCCTCCAGGACCTTGGGCGCGAGGCCCTTCAGGCGTTCGTTGCGTTCGGCGGCTTCGGGATGGATGGGCATGGGGATCCTGGACGAGAGTCCAGATTAGCGGACCCTTGAGCTGGGCGGGCCGGGCGGAGATGGACACAATAAATTCATAAAATATGAGTTGACTGACATCAAATTTATGCAATTCTGAGATCCGTGCGAGGTCCCATGTCCCTCCTTCCGCTTACCCAGAAAGCCAACGAAGCCCTCGTCTCCGCGCGGGACAAGGCCCAGAGCCAGCAGCACCCTGAGCTGCTGCCCCTCCACCTGCTGGCGGCCCTCCTGGAGCCCGCCTTCGGCCTGCGGCCGCTGCTGGAAAGCACGGGGACCCCGGCGGAATCCGTCTCCAGTCTCTTGGCCGCCGTGGATGAGGCCCTGGCGAAGCAGCCCAAGGCTGTGGGCGGCGCCGAACCCCAGGCCGGTCCGGCGCTGCGTCAGCTTCTGGAGACGGCCAGCGAGGCCGGGCGTTCGCTCGGCGACCGCTTCCTCGCCACGGACGCGCTGCTGCTGGGCCTCGCCTCCCAGAGCGGCGATACGAAGGCGCTCATGGGCCGCTACGGCCTCGACCGCAAGAAGCTGGAAGTGGCCGTGAAGCAGACCCGCGCCGGCGCGCGGGTGGAGGACGAGCGCGCGGAGGAATCCTTCGCCTCGCTCCAGAAATATGCCAAGGATTTCACGGCCCAGGCGGAGCAGGGGAAGCTCGACCCCGTCATCGGCCGCGACGACGAGATCCGCCGCGTGCTTCAGGTGCTCTCGCGGCGCACGAAGAACAACCCCGTGCTCATCGGCGAGCCCGGCGTGGGCAAGACCGCCATCGTGGAGGGTCTGGCCCAGCGCATCGTGAAACGCGATGTGCCGGAGAGCCTCAAGGGTGTGCGGCTCATGGGCCTGGACATGGGCGCGCTCATCGCGGGCACCCAGTACCGGGGCCAGTTCGAGGAGCGTCTCAAGGGGGTGCTCACGGAGATCGAGCGCAGCGAGGGCAAGATCGTCCTCTTCATCGACGAGCTGCACCTGCTCATCGGCGCGGGCTCCACCGGCGGTTCCATGGACGCGGCGAACCTGCTCAAACCCGCCCTGGCGCGGGGCGAGCTGCGCTGCATCGGCGCCACGACGCTGGACGAGTACCGCAAGCACATCGAGAAGGACGCGGCCCTGGAGCGCCGCTTCCAGCAGGTCTTCGTGGATGAGCCCTCCGTCGAGGACGCGGTCAGCATCCTGCGCGGCCTCAAGGAGCGCTACGAGCGCCACCACGGCGTGCGCATCAAGGACGCCGCCCTGGTGGAGGCCGTGGCCCTCTCCAGCCGCTACATCCCCGACCGCTTCCTCCCGGACAAGGCCGTGGACCTCATGGACGAGGCGGCCGCCTCCGTGAAGATGCAGATCGACTCCCGCCCCATCGAGATCGATCTCCGGGAGCGCCGCGAAGTGCAGCTCCAGTTGGAGCGTCTGGCGTTGGCCAAGGAGAGGGACGAGGCCAGCCGCGCCCGGCTCAAGGAGCTGGAGAAGGAGCTGGCGGAACTGGGCGAGGAGCTCACCCGGCTGCGCGCACAGTGGGAACAGGACAAGAAGGGCATCGAGGCGCTGCGGGCGGACCAGAAGCGCCTGGAGGACCTCCGCCTCGAACTGGAGCAGGCGAAGGCGAAGGGCGAATACGAGCGCGCCTCCCGCCTGGAATACGGCGAGATCCCCGGCCTGGAGAAGCGCATCAACGCCGCCAGCCAAGGCGACGCCGCCATGCTGCGGCTGGAGGTGGGCGAGGAGGATGTGGCGTCCGTAGTGGCCAAGTGGACGGGCATCCCCGTGGACAAGCTGCTGGAGGGCGAGGCCCAGAAACTGCTCCACATCGAGGAACGGCTGCGGGAGCGCGTGGTGGGCCAGGAACCGGCGCTCACCGCCATCGCCCACGCCCTGCGCCGCAACCGCGCGGGGCTCAGCGACGCCAAGCGGCCCATCGGCTCCTTCCTCTTCCTGGGCCCCACGGGCGTGGGCAAGACGGAAGTGGCCCGGGCCCTGGCGGAGTTCCTCTTCGACGACGAGAACGCCCTCGTCCGCATCGACATGAGCGAGTTCACGCACGAGGCCGACGCCACGCGCCTCATCGGCTCCGCGCCGGGCTTCGTGGGCTACGAGGAGGGTGGCCGCCTCACGGAGGCCGTGCGCCGCCGCCCCTACTGCGTCGTCCTCCTGGATGAGATGGAGAAGGCCCACCCGCGGGTCTTCGACCTCTTCCTCCAAGTGCTGGAGGACGGCCGTCTCACGGACGGCCACGGGCGCACCGTGAGTTTCCGTAACGCCCTCGTGATCATGACGAGCAATGTGGGCAGCACCGCCATCTTCGCCGCCGGGGGCCACCCGGAGCGGGCGGAGGCGGAGGTCCAGGCCGCGCTGCGCGGTGTCTTCCGGCCCGAGTTCCTCAACCGGGTGGACGAGGTCGTCGTCTTCCGCGCCCTGGAGGCTTCAGACATGGAGGCCGTGGCCCGCATCCAGCTCCAGCGGCTGGAGACCCAGCTCGCGGGCCGCCGCATCGCGCTGGATGCCCCCGCGGAAGCCGTGGCCTGGCTCGCGAAGGAAGGCGCCGATGCCCAGCTGGGGGCCCGCCCGCTCAAGCGCCTCATCCAGCAGGCCGTGGTGAATCCCATGTCCCGCCTGGTGCTGGAGGGCCGCCTCCAACCCGGTGGATTGGCCCGGCTCAAAGTGGTGGACGGGGAAATGGTCGTCGAGGCTGACACAGTCCAGTAAGAAAGCGCGGACAGGCGTATCCTGGGCTCGTGACCAGGTCCCCGACTCCGATCCTCATCGTCGATGACGAGACAGACCTCCGCTCGCTGCTGGTGGAGGCGTTGCAGGATCTGGGCTATGACGCTGTGGGCGCGGCCAACGGGATCCACGCCGTGGAGCTGGCGCTGAAACGCCATTTCCCGGTGATCTTCACGGACCTCAACATGCCCGGCGGCATGTCGGGGCTGGACCTCATCAAGCGCCTCCATGAGATCGACCCCAAGAGCTTCCCCATCCTCATGACGGGCTACGCCACCACCGAAGCGGCCATCGAGGCACTCAAGAGCGGCGCTTACGACTTCATCACCAAGCCCTTCAAGTTCGCCGAGATCGAGGTGAGCCTGGGCCGCGCCCTCAGCCATTACGGCGCGCTGCGCGAGAACGAGAGCTACCAGCAGGACCTTGAGAAGCTCGTGGAGGAGCGCACGAAGGAGACTGTGAAGCTCAAGGACGACATCGAGCGGCTCTTCGAAGGTTTCGTGGACGCCTCCGTGACCGCCATCGAGGCCCGCGACCCCACCACCTCCGGCCACAGCCACCGCGTGGCCGAACTGACCGTGGGACTGGCTGAGGCCGTGAACGCCACGGAAGGCGGCGGCTGGGGCGGATTCAACCTCACGGAACGGCAGCTGCGGGAGCTGCGCTACGCCAGCTTGCTCCACGACTTCGGGAAGGTGGGCGTCCGCGAGCAGGTGCTGGTGAAGGCCAAGAAGCTCGAAGAGCCCCGCGTGGAAGTGCTGCTCCAGCGCATCCACCAGCGCGGCCTGGAAAGCGAGGTGGAGGCCTTGCTCAAGGCCTGGCGCGAGGGCCGGCCCTTCGAGCCCTCGCTGGTCGAATCCCTGCAGGCCGGGGCCCGGGACGAGGCCCGGCGGCTCATCGCCCTCGTGCAGCGGTCCAACGAACCCAGCGTCCTGCCCAAGGAGGTCGCCGCGGACCTGGAGCACCTCGACGCCATGGCTTTCGAGCACTGGAGCGGCGGCCGCAAGCCCGTCACCGAGGCCCATGACCTCGACGCGCTGCGCATCCCCAAAGGCAGCCTCACGGAGATGGAGCGCCGCGAGGTGGAGAGCCATGTGACGCACACCTTCCGTTTCCTGGAGAAGATCCCCTGGACGGGCTCGCTGGCGGATGTGCCCGCCATCGCCTACGCCCACCACGAGCGCCTCAACGGGCGCGGCTATCCGCGGAAGCTCACGGCCGAGGCCATCCCGCCCCAGAGCAAGATGATGGCCATCGCAGATGTGTTCGACGCCCTGGCGGCCTCGGACCGCCCTTACAAGGTGGCCGTGCCGGTGGGCAAGGCCCTGGACATCCTCGCGGAGGAGACCAAGGCGGGCCTCATGGACCCCGACCTGTTCCGGATCTTCGTGGACGCGAAGGTCTACGAGCGGACCGCGAAGGCGAAGTAATCTGGTCGCATGCGAGCGAGCGACGGGCTTCTCTGGATGGGCTTTGACGGCATGGATGCCCCTGGCGTCCCGGCAGATCTCCATCCCGGCGGCGTGATCCTCTTCGCGCGCAACTTGGACCCCGATCCCGGCGCGGGGCCCGCGCGTTGCAAGGCGTTGCTGGACGCACTGCACGGGCGCTTCAGCGGGGAGCGCACCCTCGCCGTGGCCATCGACCAGGAGGGCGGCGCCGTCTCGCGCCTGCGCCCGTGGGTGGGCGCGACGCCTTCGCTGCGACGCATCTGGACCGCGCGGGGCACGGCCGGGTGCGAAACCTGGGGGCGGATCTGGGGCGAGGGGCTCGCGCTGCTGGGCTTCAATGTGGACTTCGCGCCCGTGTCGGATCTCTGGGACGGCAACAAGGACGCAGGCATCGGCGACCGCGCGGCGAGCGATGACCCGGCGGAAGTGGCGGCGGCGGCGGGCGCCTTCCTCCATGGGCTCGAATCCATGGGCGTGCGGGGTTGCCTCAAACATTTCCCGGGCCTCGGCGGCACGATGGTGGATTCCCACTTGGGCCTGCCGGAACTCACGAACCGCCGGGCGGTGGACCGCAACGCGCGGCCCTTCGTGGCGCTGTCGAATGAGGACCGCCTCGTGATGGTGGCCCATCTGAAGACGCCCTTGTCGGACCTGCCCGCGAGCCTGCACCGCGGTTCCGTGGCGGAGAATCCCTGGGGCGTGCGCGGCCGATTCCTGCCGGACGATCTGGAGATGGGCGGCTGCGCGGCCTGGGATTGGGACGCCCGCGTCCGCCTCAGCCTGGAAGCCGGGCATGAATGGTTGTTGGTGTGCCAGAGCGGCGCCGGCGTGCGCGCCTGCGCCGAGGCCACGGCGAAGCTACCGTCTGGCGCCGTGGATGAAGCGTTGGAGAAGAACCGCGCCATGCGCGCCAATCTCCGCCTTCACGAAACAGGCCCGCTGGATCAGCGGGCCTGGGATGGTTGGGTGGAGCGTCTGAAAACCGCGAGTGCGGCCCTCGCCTGATTACTTCGCCGCCGCTTTCTTCGCCCTCTGGGCTCAGACCTCTCTGTCCGCCGCATCGGTGGTGCTGATCGTCTGGAATCCCGGGGTGATGGTGGCTACTTCGCCGCCGCTTTAAGCGCCTCGGCCTTGTCCGTCTTCTCCCAGGAGAATTCGGGACGGCCGAAGTGGCCATAGGCCGCCGTGGCGCGGTAGATGGGCTTGCGCAGGTCCAGCGCCTCGATCATGGCCTTGGGCGTGCAGCTGAAGACGCCGCGCACGGCTTTCACGATGGCTTCGTCGCTCACATGGCCGGTGCCGAAGGTGTCCACGCTGATGGAGACGGGCTCCGGCACGCCGATGGCGTAGGCCAGCTGGATCTCGCAGCGGTCCGCGAGCCCCGCGGCCACGATGTTCTTGGCGATGTAGCGGCCCATGTAGGCGGCGGAGCGGTCCACCTTGCTGGGGTCCTTGCCGGAGAAGGCGCCGCCGCCGTGGTGGCCCGCGCCGCCGTAGGTGTCCACGATGATCTTGCGGCCCGTGAGGCCGCAGTCGCCCATGGGCCCGCCGATGACGAACCGGCCCGTGGGGTTGATGTGGTACTTCGTGTCCTTGTCCAGCAGCTCGGCGGGCAGGGAGCCCTGGATGACCTGCTTCATGACCTCGGCCCGGATGGTTTCGGTGCTGACTTCCTCGGCGTGCTGGGTGCTGATGACCACGGTGTCGATGCGGACGATCTTGTCGCCGTCATATTCCACGGAAACCTGGCTCTTGCCGTCGGGGCGCAGCCAGGGGAGCTGGCCGCTCTTACGGGCCTCCGAGAGGCGCTTGGTAAGCTTATGCGCGTAGAGAATGGGCGCGGGCATGAGCTCGGGCGTCTCGCGGGTGGCGTAGCCGAACATGAGGCCCTGGTCGCCGGCGCCGCCGGTGTCCACGCCCATGGCGATGTCGGGGCTCTGGCGGTCCAGCGTGACGGTGACGGCGCAGGTGTGGCCGTCGAAGCCCTTGGAGCCCTCGTCGTAGCCGATGCTGTTGACGACTTCACGGGCCAGCTGCGCCACGGGGATGTAGGTCTTGGTGGTGATCTCGCCCGCCACCAGCACGAGGCCCGTGGTGACGAGCGTCTCGCAGGCCACGCGGCTCATGGGATCGTCCTTGAGCGCGGCGTCCAGGACGGCGTCGCTGATCTGGTCGGCGATCTTGTCGGGGTGGCCTTCCGTGACGCTCTCGGAAGTGAACAGGTGACGGCCCAGCTTGGCCATGCGCGCTCCTCGCCTTCCGTCTGGCGGAAGTCTTTAAGAATAGAACGCCGGGGCCGGTTGTGAAAGCCTCCAAGGTACGGCGTGTTCTTGATTTCCGGCTTCCGTTGCGGGCGACGAGGCCAGACCGGGCTTACAAACCTGTGGCAATTTCCCGGCTTTGGAACTTGCCAGCGGCAAACCTCATCGCTAAGGTTGGACCTTCCATCCAGATCTTTCGAGGAGGACTCATGTTCAAGTTCACGCGCCACGCGCTCGCCGCAGGCCTTGCCGCCGCCGTGCTCGTCCTGCCCGGCTGCAACCGGGAGAACGCCAAAATCAAGGAACAGACGGAGAAGGCCGCCCAGGCTGGTCAGACCCAAGAGCAGATCCAGGCCGCGGGCCAGGCCCAGCAGCAGGCTCTCCAGAAGGCCGGCGTCACGGATGTGCAGCCCAATCCCGACACCATGCAGCTGACGGACGACCAGCGGAAGGCGCTGGAGGACCGCATCAAGAACGAGAAGAACAGCTCCTACCAGGCGCTGCTCCAGGAAGTGATCGACAAGGACAAGCAGATCAAGGACATGAACACCAAGCTGGACAAGCTCAAGTCCGAGCTGCCCAAGCCTGATGTCGCCCATCCCGGCGAGAGCCACTACGGCCTGGCCATGCGCTTCCTCCAGAAGCAGGGTGTCGGGAAGGCCGATGCCAAGAAGCTCATCGACAATGTGAACATCATGGAGAAGCTGGCGCCGGGCATGGAGGTCTACCACTTTTACTCCAACGGCGTGTACGGCACCTGGGTGGCCAAAGGCCGCGCGCGCATCAGCCCCAACGAGCTGAACCGCCAGGAGCGCGCCAAGGTCGAGGGCGAGCGTGACACCGCCCTGGCCCAGAACGAGAAGCTGCAGGAGGAGGTCTCAGACCTGGCCACCCAGAAGGAGCAGCTGACTTCCGATGTGGCGGGCCTGCAGCAGGAGAAGACCACGCTGACCCAGCAGGTGAGCGACCTCACCACGCTCTCCGAGAAGCAGAAGACGGACCTCAACTCCCTCCACTACATCGTGGGCAACCGCAAGGAGCTGGAGAAGCAGGGCGTCATCATCATCCCGATCTTCGCCAAGGACCGCGCGGGCGCCAAGTGGACCAACGAGGCCTTCGCCAACGAAGTGGACCTGCGCACCAACGACAGCCTCACCTTCACGTCCGCCGACGCGGGCGTCACGAAGATCGGCAAAGTCAATGTGGTGCCCGGCTCGCTCGTGAAGGACCAGCACTACAGCCTCACCATCGCGCCCGACAAGCAGAGCGCGACTGTGAAGCTCCTGGACAAGAGCCGCTTCACCAACGAGAAGGTGGTCTTCGCCGTCTCCGAATAAGCGGAAACCCTACCCTGAGTCAGGCCCCCGGCGTGTCCGGGGGCCTCTGTTTTAGGTAGATTTCGCGGGTCTCCGCGCTATCTTCTTGGCACCGTTCTGGTCCGTCTCAATGAGGTGTCCTATGCCCGCAAGATTCCGCGGCGCGCTCCTGGCAGCCCCCATCTTCCTTCTCGTCGCCTGCGGCGGAGGCTCATCGTCTGCTGGCGTCAACCCCACAGCGAACGATCCCAAGCCGACGACAAGCGGGGTGACGGCCAACTTCGACCCGTCCACGGGCAACATCCCGTTGCCCAATGTCCTCGCCACCGCTGCGACGACGACGACGCTGGTGCCCACGGCTCATGTGCCCTTCACGCCGCCCCAGGCTCTCGTGTGGCTAAACCAGCAGGAGGCGGGCAACACCAACGCCGTCTCCGGCCTGAACGCTCCCATCTACATCTCCTTCTCCGGCCAGGTGGATCCCGCCACGGTGAACGCCAGCACCGTGAAGGTGTTCATGGTGGTGCCGGACGCGCCGAGCAACCCGTCCTCCACCGAGAACAACGCGCTCGGCTTCGTGGATGTCTCCGCCCAGTTCACCTACCAGGTGCTTCCCAGCGGGCAGGAAATCTACCTCATGCCCCAGGTGCCCATGCTCCCGGGCTCCCGCTACCTCTATGTGGCCACCAACGGCGTCCATGACACCAAGGGCATCGCCATCGGCTCCAGCCTCGTCTTCGGCATCGAGAAGTATGTGAAGGGCGGCGCGACTTCCTACGCCACCGACACCACGAACATCGGCGACCTGACCGATCCCGCCAATCCCGCCGCCGTGCTGGGCCAGGCGACGGCGACCCAGCTGGAATCCATCGCGGGCAATGTGACGGTGAGCGGCCAGATCGCCTTCTCCGGCTTCCGCAAGACCATGTGGGACCTCATCGCCGCCTCGGCCACCACGGGCATCACCAGCCACGCGCAGATCGCCGTCATGGGCCGCACCATCACCAACGCCACGGGCTTCACGAAGCCGAATCCGGCCTCAACATCCGCGCTGATGCCAGTGGAGACGCTCCTCTACGCCTGGGCCAACAACGCCAATGTGGGCGCCACGGACTTCAGTAACGCCAGCGCCCGCCATTGGAGCAACGGCGTCGCCAACTTCCAGGTCATCGGTTCCTCGGCCGTTCCTTCCGGTGCCGGCTCCGTCGCCGCGATCTTCGGCGGAATCCCCCACAGCCATGTGGGCACCGTGTCCTGGGGCTCGTTCCAGAGCGGCGACCTCCAGATGGATCCCGCCACCGTGCAGGCCCACCTCGCCGTGGCAGGCGGCAATGAAGACGGCAACAGCGCCTACTACCCCGGCAACAGCGCCGCGCCCGGCACCGGCACGCTCATGGCGTTCCGCTCCAATACCGGCCAGCTCTTCGGGTACTACCACCAGACCCGCACGGTTCCCTTCGTCCTTGTGACGCCCACGACGGCAGCGCCTGCGGGCGGTTACCCGGTTGTGATCTTCGAGCACGGCATCGGACGCAGCAAAGAAGATGCCCTCGCTATGGCGGACACCGCCGCCAGCGTAGGCTATGCCACCATCGCCATTGACCAGGCCGTCCATGGTTATGATGCCGGGGCCTCCGGTAGCCTCACCGCCGCGGGTGTCACGGTCGGCATGGGCAACGGCCGTCCCTCTGCCGAATGGGCCAGCAATTTCTTCATGCTGCCCTCCAGTCTCACGGCCCGCGCCAACCTCTACACCAGCGCCTTCCACCTCTGGCGCCTGGAGCGGGTCCTCAATGAACCCACGGCGGATCCCACCAGCCTGACGGCCCAGCTCGCAGCTGCCACGGCCAGCCCCCCGGCCTCCCCCTTCCCCTCGGCCCCGCTTTCGATCAACACCGGCCCCACCACCCACCGCTTCGTCGGCCAGAGCCTCGGCAGCATCGTGGGCACGATCTTCCTGGCGGGCAACGCCGGCTCCACCGGTGGTTCCAACATGCCTGGCTTCCTCAGCGTGCCCGGAGCCCGGCTCGCCTTCGTCCTCCACGACAGCCCGGCCTTCCAATCCGCGGTGAACACGGGGCTCGCCGGCAACGGTGTGCCCACGGGGAGCCCCGCCTACAACCAATTCTTCCTGGTGGCCCAGAGCATCGCGGATTCCGCGGATCCAGCCACCATGATGACCCCGCTGCCCGGCGCCACCGCATCCCGCCTCGCGGGCCGCGTGGCAGCGCAGGAGGCTGTGGGTGATCTCGTCATCCCCAACGCGGAAGGCAACTACTGGGCGAACGCGCTCGGCGGTCGCACGCCCCAGCTGGGCGGTGATGTGAGCGGCGGCTTCACGCAGATCCTCAACGACGGCCAGGCCAGCGTCGCGGTGCCCTTCATGTTCGGCACCAGTTACACCACCTTCAAGGCGGCCGTGGCGGCCTCTAACCCCGCCATGAGCATCGCTGGCCCGACGCAGGGCGTCTTCCAGTTCGGCACGACGGGCACCCCCGCTAACCATGGGTTGCTGTTGGATGGTTCCGCCAACACTGGACCGGCGCAGCGTCAGATGGCCATCTGGCTCGCCACGGGTAAGATCGCCGACGGCGCCGACGGATCCAATGGCTACCCAATGGCTCCTCCCCATGTTGTCCCAGCCACAGAGCTCTTCGGCCCCGACAGCCTGCAGCTCTTCTTCCCCAAGGCGCAGTAGCAGCATCTTGATTCGGGAAAAGGGGCGCCGCGAGGCGCCCCTTTTGTTGGCGTGCTGCGCTCTTGTGGCAACCGCCGTTGATTAGCGGCGACTTACCCCATCGCGCGGTATCGGCGGGACAATACCGGCATGTCCTTCGTCCACCTTCACCCGCCCGCCCCGCACCGCATG
>Ga0210400_10000295_pt1 | contig 58852 bp, 62 predicted proteins | sample IncBWH26MmetaG_FD_155456 | JGI IMG/M metagenome (GOLD analysis project Ga0210400, IMG submission 155456) | Forest soil microbial communities from Barre Woods Harvard Forest LTER site, Petersham, Massachusetts, United States - Inc-BW-H-26-M | ecosystem: Environmental > Terrestrial > Soil >...
GGCGACCATCGATACTGCGCGGAGCTGTGCGATCCTGATCGTCTATAAGTGCGTGCCGAAAGCGCCAACGGCCCAAACCGGCGAAAAGTTCGGGGCAATGTCGGCCGCTTTCAAGATGCGCGGCCCAGCCCCGCCCGGTATCGAATAAAGTGCAAGAAACTGGCCGAGATAAGGCACGGAATACCCGCCGGAAGCGCGACCGAGGCGGCGCATTCGCCGGCCAGGCCGACGAATCGGCTCGGCTCATGGAGCCGTGCGAAACGGGATCGTGCCCAGCCGCTGTCCGGTCGCAAGGTCCAGAATGAGGAGTTGCCGGGTGCCGTCGGCCAGCAGCAGATCGACGACGAGGCGGTCCGGCCCGGCGGTCATCGCCTCGATCCGCGATCCCGGCGGCAGATCGATCGGCTGCGCGACAAAGGCGCGCGGCATTGCCGGTTCCGAACCTTTGTGCGAGACCCGCGCAGCGATCGCGCCGATCAGTACTACGGTTCCGACGACCAGCAGCACGCCCATGACGATGACGGCGATCTTCAGCGCGCGCACGGGGCCATACTCATCTTGCGGGAGAGTTCATGCCGGATGAGACGGCAGTCGCTGTTCCAGGCCTGGGACGCCGCGCCGAAATCCGCGGCGATGCCACGGATGCCGGGCAGCGGCTCGATCGCGTATTGCAGCGCCATCTGCCGGAGCTCTCACGCACCCGCTGCAAGCAGCTGATCCTGGCGGGGGCGGTCGCCTGCGAGGGCGCCTTGCTACGCGATCCGGCCCAGCGGGTCCGGACGGACCAGCATTTCGTGATCACCCTTCCCGATCCGGTCGATCCGGTCCCGGCGGCGCAGGCGATGCCGCTCGCGATCTGCTTCGAGGACGAGCATTTGCTCGTCCTCGACAAGCCGGCCGGCCTGGTGGTCCATCCCGCGCCGGGCAACCCGGAAGGCACGCTGGTCAACGCGCTGCTCGCGCATTGCGGCGCGAGCCTCGCCGGCATCGGCGGGGTGCGCCGGCCGGGGATCGTGCATCGTCTCGACAAAGAAACAAGCGGGCTCCTCGTCGTCGCCAAGACCGAGACCGCCCACCGCGCCTTGTCACGCGATTTCGCGGCGCGCCGTATCGAGCGCGCCTATGGCGCCTTCGTATGGGGCGTGCCGGTGCCGGCTTCCGGCGAGATCAGCGGCAATATCGGCCGCAGCCCGAGCAACCGCAAGAAGATGGCGGTCGTCGCCGCGACCCGCGGCAAGCCGGCGGTGACGCGCTACCGGGTCGAGCGCCGCTTCGGCGATCACGCAGCTTTGATCGAGTGCCGCCTGCTGACCGGACGCACCCACCAGATCCGCGTGCACCTGGCGCATGGCGGCCATCCTCTGATCGGCGACCCGGTTTACGGCGCCCGCGCGGGGCGCGCGGTGGCGCGGCTGGGGCCGGCCGGCGCGGCGATTATCGCCTTTTCGCGCCAGGCCTTGCACGCGCGGCTGCTCGGTTTCACCCATCCCGCGACCGGCGAAAAGCTCACCTTCGAGAGCGCGTTGCCGGCGGACATGGAGGAGCTGAAAACAAATTTAGAGCTACTTTAAACTGGACAAAAACCGACTATATCAGTAGGGTTTTCGGCTAGGGGTTCGTCGCGGCGTGATGCCGCAGGGATCGCCGGGCCGATTCGGCGTTCGTCACACTGACACCCTCATCGGAGCATTATAGATTAAAATGGCCAGCCTTTCGGTCCCATCTCTTTCCGGCGAAGGAAACCTGACGCGGTATCTGCAGGAGATCCGCAAGTTTCCGATGTTGGAGCCGGAAGAGGAATACATGCTTGCCAAGCGCTGGAAGGAGCGCGAGGACCCCGATGCGGCGCATCGGCTGGTCACGAGCCATCTGCGCCTGGTCGCCAAGATCGCGATGGGATATCGCGGTTATGGTCTTCCCCTCTCGGAGCTGATCTCCGAGGGTAATGTCGGCATGATGCAGGCAGTCAAGCGGTTCGATCCGGATCGCGGGTTTCGCCTCGCGACCTATGCGATGTGGTGGATCCGCGCCGCAATCCAGGAATACATCCTGCACTCTTGGTCGCTCGTCAAAATGGGCACCACCGCGGCGCAGAAGAAGCTGTTCTTCAACCTGCGCAAGCTCAAGGGGCAGCTACAGGCGATGGAGGAAGGCGACCTGTCGCCGGAAAACCTGAAAAAGATCGCGACCGAGCTCGACGTGCCCGAGGCCGACGTCGTCAGCATGAACCGGCGGCTCGCCAGTCCCGACCATTCCTTGAACGCGCCGCTCCGCAGCGACAGCGAGGGCGAGTGGCAGGATTGGCTGGTCGATGAGAGCGAGAGCCAGGAGACCAAGCTTGGCGAGCGCCAGGAGCTGGGGCTGAGGCGCGATCTCCTCGAAAAGGCGATGACCCACCTCAACGACCGCGAGCGCCACATCCTGACCGAGCGGCGGCTCCAGGAGAACCCGACGACGCTCGAGGATCTGTCGCAGCAATACGGCATCTCGCGGGAGCGGGTGCGGCAGATCGAGGTACGCGCCTTCGAGAAATTGCAGAAGGCGATGAAGGCCGCCGCGGTCGAGCGGCGCCTCGTCACGCACTAGTCTGAGCCGTAACTCGTCGTCCCGCCGAAAGCCGCGACCCAGCTTATCCATAGTCTCGGGCGCGGATTGATGGATCCCGGCTTTCGCCGGGATCACGGCTTTATGGTTCAGTGAGCACCGCGCTCGAAAGAAACCCTGACCTAGCTCGGATCCAGCTCGGTATCCCAGTAGAGATAGTCCCGCCAGCTCTCGTGCAGATAGTTGGGCGGGAAGGCGCGGCCGTTCTCCTGCAGCATGTAGGTGGTCGGCTGGACCGGCCGGTGGCGCGGATACATTCCGGTCTGCCGCGGAAGCCGATTGCCCTTCAGCAGATTGCAACTGCCGCAGGCGGTGACGACGTTGGTCCACAAGGTACGGCCGCCGCGCGAGCGGGGGATCACGTGGTCGAAGGTCAGATCGTGCGACGAATGCGGCCGGCCGCAATATTGGCAGGTGAAGCGGTCGCGCAGGAACACGTTGAACCGGGTGAAGGCCGGATGCCGCGCCGCGTGGACGTATTCCTTCAGCGCGATAACGCTCGGCAGCCGCATCTCGAAGGACGGGCTGCGCACGACGGCGTCGTAGTGGTCGATGATGTTGACGCGGTCGAGAAACACCGCCTTGACCGCGTCCTGCCAAGACCACAGCGACAAGGGGAAGTAGCTGAGCGGACGAAAATCCGCGTTCAGCACCAGGGCCGGGCAGCTATCGAGCAACGCCGTCACCGCAAGACCTACTGTTCATCTCGCCCTATGCTCGCATTAACACGCGAATATGACGATTTGATAGCGGATCGGGCAACCGGCGACAAGTTTTCGCAGCGCCCTCTACCATCGGTGGGATTGTTTAGCCCTGAAGCCGCTACGGCTTGACGCCGGCTCGCTGGGGCTGCCCGGCCAGCCTTGCTCGCCGATCATGCCCCGTGCTATCCCGACTCAGCTAAGAATCGGGTCGGGGGAGGAGCCATGCGCTTCGGGTTTTTCGACCAATTGCCCTGTGCGCCCGGTTATTCGGAGCAGCAGCGCTACAGCGATATCATCGGACAGATCGAACTCGGCGACGAGATCGGGTTCGATACGGTTTGGCTCGGCGAACTGCATTTCAGCCGGGCTTTTTCGATCCTGGCCGATCCGCTGATGGTGCTGGCGGCGGCGGCGCAGCGGGCGCCGCGCATCCGCCTCGGCACGGCGGTGACGCTCTTGCCGCTGCACAACCCGGTCAAGATCGCCGAGGAGGCCGCGATCGCCGACATCCTCAGCAACGGAAGGCTGGAACTCGGCGTCGGCCGCGGCACCGCTCCTTTGCATTACGAAGGCTACGCGATCCCGATGGAGGAAAGCCGCGAGCGCTTCGAGGAAGCGCTTGACTTCATCATCGGCGCGTGGAGCAGCGAATCCTTCTCGTTCGACGGCAAATACTTCCGGGCACGTCAGTTGAGCCTGACGCCGCGACCGGTGCAGGCGCCCTACTCGCCGGTTCGGGTCGCCGCTAACAGCCCTGACACCTTTCCATTCGCGGCCCGCCGCGGCATGCCGATCTTCGCGACGCCGCTGATCAACCCGCCAGACAAGCTGAAACAGGGTCTCGCGGTCTATCGCAAGACCCTCGGCGCCGGTGCCAAGGGCGATACCGCCCTTGCCTTTCCGGTGCACGTGACGACGAGCCGGGCGCAGGCGCGCGAGGAGTGCGAGCCCGGGCTGTTGCGGTTTCTGCGCGAGGCGGCGGAGAGGTTGCGGCCACTCGGCGATCATGACATCAAAAGTTTCGAGGCGTTCCGCCAGGTGCTGGCGCGCATCGAGCGCGTGACCTATGCCGATATGGACCGCGAGATGGGCGTGTTTGGCGATCCCGATTATTGCGTCGAACGGGTCCGGTCGTTGCAGCGCGAGTACGGCATGGACGAATTCATCTGCTACTTCAATCAGGGCGGCATCATGGACCACGCGATGGTCCGGCAATCGATGACTTTGTTCGCCAAAGAGGTGATGCCGTACTGCCGCTGAAGGACAAAGACCCCGGTCAAAGAAGAGGGGATAACCAGCGGGGGAACGCGAAGGAGGCCGCGCATGAGGAACGGGTTTCGGGTCTACGATGCCGACACGCATGTCATGCCCGCCGCTGAGGTGCTGGAGCGGTATGTCGACCCCGAATTTCGGCCGCGGCTCGCCGAACTCGAACCCTATCGCGTACCGATCCGGCAATCGGCTGAGCATTCCGGCGGCGGCCACGCCTATAGGGTCAATACGAAATACTATCGGCGCATCCTCGGTGAGGCGGCGCCTCGCGAGGACCACAGCGGCCGCGAGTCGAACTGGCGCGGCAGCAAATTGCCGCGGCCCGGTGTGCAAGACGACCAGGCTGAAAACCGCGTCAAGGACATGGACGATGAGGGGACGGACGTCCATTTCCTCATCCCCAGCTCCTGGGTCGGCACCGTCGGCCTCGCCGACCCGACGCTCGAAGTTGGCCTGAGCCGCGCCTATCACCGTCACATGGCGGATTTCTGCGGCCAGTTCCCGAACCGGCTGAAAGGTCTGATCAGGGCTCCGGCGCGCGACGTCGGCGCGGCGGTCAGGGAAATCCGCGAATGGGGCAATTCGAGCTGGGCGGTGGCGGTGCAACCCTCGCTTGGCCAGCACATCCCGGTCGACCATCCGGATCTGGAACCGATCTGGCGCACCGCCGCCGATCACGATTTGCCGATCGTGCACCACAGCTCGACCTGGAACCCGCCCTACTATCCGGGCTATCGCGACGTCTGGGACAACGTCTTTCTCGGCCGCCTGGCATCGCATCCCTGGGGTGCGATGCGCTTTGTCGCCTCGCTCATCGGCGGCGGCATCCTCGACCGCTATCCGAGCCTGCGCATGGGCGTGCTGGAATGCGGCTTCGGCTGGCTGCCGTTCTGGGGTCGCCGCATGGACGAGCAGTACGCCTATGTCGGCTCGACCGCGCAGCTCACGATGAAGCCGAGCGAGTACCTGACGAATGGCCGGTTCTTCTGCAGCATCGAGCGCGCCGAAGGCGAAGACATGTTCAACACGGTCACCGAATTTCTCGGCGATGGCGTGCTGATGTACGCCTCGGACTACCCGCACTCGGAATGCCAGTTCCCGGACTCGGTCGATAACGTCCTGGCCTGGACGAGCCTCGGCTCGGATACACGGGAGAAGCTGTTCTGGGCCAACGCCGTCCGGTTCTTCAAGCAGACCTGACATCATGCTCGGGATGGCGGGGCGTCCGCCCTCGCCCTATACTGGCACCGGCTGAACCGCCGGGAGCGAGCGATGATCGTCGAACAGATCTGGACCGCGAATAGTGGGCGCAATTTCAATTACCTGATCGCCTGCGCCGAGACCGGAGAGGCCCTGGCGATCGACCCGCTCGACCACGAGAAATGCCTCGCCGCTGCCAAGGCCAAGGGCTGGAACATCACGCAGGTGCTCAACACGCACCATCACCGCGACCATACCGGCGGCAATGACCAGGTCATCACCGCGACGCATGCCAAATTGCTGGCGCACGCGGGCGCGAAGGATCAGATCGAGCGGATCGACCGCGGCCTCAAGGCCGGCGACGTCATCAAGATCGGCAAGAGTGTCGAGCTCGAATGTCTCGACACGCCCGGCCATACGATGTCGCATATCTGCGTCCTGGCGCATGGCGACAAGCCGGCTTTGTTCTGCGGCGACACGCTATTCAACGCCGGCGCCGGGAATTGCCACAACGGCGGCCACCCGAACGAGCTGTACAACACTTTCGCGACCCAGCTGTCGAAACTGCCGGACGAAACGCTGATCTATCCCGGGCACGATTACATCGCGCGCAACCTCAGCTTCACGCTCGACCGCGAGCCGGACAATGCCTCCGCCAAGGCGATGCTGCCAGGAATGGAACGGCAGGACACGACAAAGGCGCTGGTCACGACGTTGAGCCTGGAGAAGGAGATCAACACTTTCTTTCGGCTGACCAGCCCGAGCGTGATCCGGCGCCTGCGCGAGGCGTTTCCGGATCTGCCGGACAATCCGGATCAGAAAACCGTGTTCCTGAAGCTGCGCGAGCTGCGGAACAAGTGGTGACGTTGCAAGCTCGCGATGACACCGATGACTGGAGGTGAACATGGCAAAACATTATGACCGCGCCGCCGAGGATCTCGGCAACATCGTCATGCTCGAACACGTCAATCTGCAGATCCCCGATCAAGCGAAGGGGACGCTGTTCTACATCTCCGGGCTCGGGCTGACGCGTGACCCGTATATGAATACCGGCCTGGCCAACATGTGGATCAATGTCGGCAAGAGCCAGTTTCACCTGCCGACCGGCGATCCCTGGGTGTTGCGCGGTGCGATTGGTTTGGTGACCCCGGACCGCCAGGCGCTGCTCAAGCGGCTCGACGGTGTCAAGAAGCAGCTCGCCGGCACCAAATTCGCGGTCAAGGAAAACAACGACTACGTCGCGGTGACGTGCCCGTGGGGCAACCGCTTCAACATGCACAGCCCGGATGTGGAACGGTTCGGCGCGATCAATCTCGGCATGTCCTATCTCGAATTCGACGTCCCGGCCGGGACCGCCAAAGGAATCGAGAAGTTCTACAAGAAGGTTTTCGACGCCCAGACCAAGCTCGAAGGTAACGGTTCGGGGCGTACCGCCCGGGTCAGCGTCGGCCACAATCAGGAGCTGCGGTTCCGCGAGGCCGGGCGGAAGGTTCCGGCCTATGACGGACACCACATCCAGGTCTATGTCCGCGATTTCTCCGGCCCCTACAAGGAGCTGAAGAAACGTGAACTGCTGACCGAGGAGAGCAACGCCTACCAGTACCGCTGGGAAAACATTGTCGATCTCGATACCAACGAAACCCTGTTCGAGATCGAGCACGAGATCCGCAGCTTGACGCATCCGCTTTACGCACGGCCTCTGGTGAACCGCAACCCGGCGCAGAGCCAGCAGTACTACCAGATGGGCGGCGACGCGTGGGATTGGGAATTGCCGCGCAAGAACGAGCGGCTGGCGGATGTCCCGCCGCCCACCGGACCGAGCGCCGCGGCATACGCGAAGCGCCGCGCCACCCGCATGACGCGGGCGATGTAGCGGCCGGTGGGGAGTAGCGGGATTACAATGGCCAGGTGGCCAGGATAGAGGCGGTTTCCGCCGTCTCGATCTGCTGCGAGAAGCGCTCCCGGTAGAGCGTCATCAGCGCGTCGTGGGTTTCGTCCGATGAGCTGCAGAGCGCGTCGCTCGCCAGAATAACGCGGTACCCGAGGTCGACCGCGTCCAAGACCGCCGCGAGGACGCACACATCAGTCTCCGCGCCGGTAATGACGAGGCTTCCGATGTCGCGTTTGCGCAACAACTCGTGCAAGGATGGTTCAGAAAACGGCGAGTAAACGCGCTTATCAATAGTAACGGCCGGCGGGGCGAGGCGGGCCAGCGGCGGCACCACTTCCAGCAGCCTCCGGTCGATCCGCTCCAGCGTCAGGTCGGGCCAGCGCCGGTAGTATCGCCGCCAGCTGCCCGGCAATTCGTCGGGATGACGCGCCGGGATGAAGCGGGTGAAGATGGTTTGCTCGGGATGGCGCTCCGCAATCTCGATCACCGCCGGCAGCACCCGTTTCATCCAAGGCGTATGCCAGGGCGTATCCTCGGCGAACAAATTCTGCATGTCGATGCAGAGATGCGCGGTCCGCGGGTCGAGCGGTCCGAATGGAAGAGGGCTCGATTGCGTCATATCCGGCCTAACGAATGTCGGCGGCCCGTCGGTCCCGGTACGGCAGATTTATGTGCCTCGCCTGGTCGGACGGAGCGCAAAGAAAAACCCCTCTCCCGCGGGTGCGGGAAGAGGGGTTTTTGCGTAGAGTCCGTTACGCCGGGTGGAACACCAGCGAGCGCAGCTCGATGCTCTCGCGCGGTGCCGCGTCGGGCGGGGTCGTCGGGTCGGTGAAGCCGGTATGCGGCATGAAGCGCGCGCGATCCGTCAGGGTGTCGCAGCACTTCAACAGCAATGCCTCGTCGCGCCGCATCTCGGGCACATAGTACCAGCGATGCTCCGGATTGTATTTCACCGAATAGGTCTCGCCGACCCGGTCGCGATACACCAGATCGGACGGCACCAGATCGGCGAATTCGACGCTACGCGCGTCGCAGACCGCGAGCGGCGAGTCACGCAACGGCTCAGGCAGGATCGGCCGCCACAGATTGATGACCTGCACTCGGCCGCGCAGCAGTTCCTCGGCGTCATCGCCCAGCAGGTCACGGACCCGCTGCGGGCCGGAGCGCGCCGTGTGATCGACATGCACCCGGGTCGCCGGCTGGCGCGGCATTCCGGCCTGGCGGCGATCGATGCCATCGACGCGGCGGCGCTGGACATGGTCGAAGATGAAAACGCGGCTGGCGCCCATGACATCGGCGATGAAGCGCTCGGCCTCGGGGTAGTAGACCTGGCGGACCTCGTCATCGTCCCAGAAATCGCGCACCGCGCTGCGCTGCTCGACCAGCGCAAAGCCCTGGTTGTCGAGCCCGATTTCGTGCGAGATCGGCCGCATGTCGTGGATCCGCATCACGTGCGGCTCGTGGACCATGTTGGGGGGCGCGTCGCCGGGGCCGGGCTCGTAGGCGTAATAGCGCGGCCGCTCCGGCATCGGCACGATGTAGTTCAGCTCGGCTTCGACATACGGCAGACGATCGGGGGTGCTCATGTGGTGCTCCTCAGGGTGGTAGCGATCGGGCAGCTAAAACAACGGGAATCTGAAGACCTCCGGCGGCACCTCGCGCCCGCTCGTCGCCACGCGTGCGACGGCGGATGAGATCGTCCGGAAGATTACCCCAAAAACGCCCCGCGTTGCTCGGCCCAAAATGCCGATCCGCGGGATTTCGCCCGGGTTGGCGACCGTGTGCGGCAGGCTCATCTGCGTTACTCCTTCCAGAACGGCTTGTCGCTGAGGCGCAGCGCCTCGGCGCGAGTGATGCCGATATCCTTCAGCAGGCGGTCGTCCATTCGGCTGAGCTGGTCGCGCTCGCGCAGACGGCGGCTCCAGACGCGCAGCGTGGCGACAAACGATTGTGCCGCGTCGCCGAGGTCGTCCAGCGCAGTGCGGGTGCGGGTCGCGGCAACCGCCGCGGCCGACCGGCGCGCCGGGAAATGGATCGTTATCATATGAACTCTCCTCAATCGACTTGGCATCGCGGGGATCCCGGGGCCTAGTCTGTTGCGTTGAAATTGTCCTTGAAGACACCATTCTACAAACGAGAAGTTTTCAGCAGCGCATTAGAAATCCTCATCTCAGATGAATGGCCACCTGCCGCCGCTCAGCGCCCTGCGCGCCTTCGAAGCGGCCGCCCGGCTGAAAAGCTTCAGCAAGGCGGCCGAGGAGCTCAACGTCACCCCGGCCGCGGTCAGCCACCAGATCCATGCGCTGGAGGAGGATCTGGGGGTGCAGCTGTTTCGCCGGCTCAACCGGGCGGTCGAGCTGACCGCCTCGGCCCGGGTGCTATTGCCCGGCCTGACCGAAGCGTTCGCCGGGATCCAGGCATCGGTGCGGCGGCTGCGGGCGCACAACGACACCGGGACGTTGACGGTCACCGCCTCGCCCTCCTTCGCCGCCAAATGGCTCGTCGTGCGGCTGCATCGCTTCCAGGAGCGCTGGCCGGAGATCGACGTGCGGATTTCCGCGACCGACAATGTGATCGATATGACGAGCGGCGATTTCGACATCGCGATTAGGTACGGCAGCGGACGGTATCCCGGGCTTCATGTCGAACCGCTGCTGAAGAACGAGGTGTTTCCGGCGTGCAGCCCGCGGCTGCTGGAAGCTGGACCGCCACTGCGGACGCCCGACGATCTGCGCCGTCACGCGCTGATCCACGATCAGGCGGTCGACCGCGACCCGGTGGCGCCGAGCTGGCCGATGTGGCTAAAGGCCGCCGGGGTCACCGATTTCAGCGGCACCTCCGGCATCACCTACAACGCCAGCTATCTGGCGCTCGACGCGGCGATCGCCGGCCATGGCGTGGTGCTCGCCACCAGCACGATCGCCGCCGCCGATCTCGCGGCCGGACGGCTGGTGCGGCTGTTCTCGTTGGCGCTACCGGACCTCTTCGCCTACTACATCGTCAGCTCGCCGGGGGCGCTCGAACGGGCCAAGGTCAAGGCCTTCCGCGACTGGCTGCGCCACGAGGCTGACGGCTAGGCGCCGCCGCGGCGGCTCCACAGCCGATCGGTGGCGATCGCCGCGCCTTCGGCGAGGGCGGCGAGCTTGGCCCAGACGACCGACGGGACGACCGCGTTGGTCTGACCGGCAAAGGTCGCGAAACCGCAATCGGTGCCGGCGACGACCCGCTCGCGCCCGACGAGATCGGCGTAATGACCGATGCGCTGCGCGATCAACCGCGGGTGCTCGACGAAATTGGTCGTCGAGTCGATGCAGCCGGGCATCAGGATCTTGTCGTCGGGGATCTTCGCGGCTTTCAGATCTTCCCATTCATGCGCGTGGCGCGGGTTGGCCGCCTCGAACAGCAATGCCTGCGGCCGCGCCCGCATGCAGGTGTCGAACACCTTGGCGAGCGGGATGTCGTGGGTGTGCGGGCCTTCGTAATTGCCCCAGCAGATGTGGAGACGCATCGATTCCGCCGGGATGTTGCGGGTGGCGTGGTTGAGGGCGGCAATGTTGCGGTCGGCGATCCGCAGGAATTCCTCATCGGACAGATGCTGGTACTGGTTGTGGCGGGCCGAGCCGAGATCGGGCGCGTCGATCTGCAATATGCAACCGGCCTGGGTGATCGCCTCGTATTCCTGCTGCAATGCCTCGGCGAGCGCTTCGACATAGGCATCTTCGTTCTTGTAATAGGTATCGGGCACGAATTTGGTCAGGACACCCGGCGAGGCGGCGTTCATGAAGGCTTCGCCGGGATGCGCGGCGGCGCAGGCGGCGGCGAGGTTCTTCAGATCGGTGTCGAGCGGGCGGTGGTTGCGATAGCTCACCGGACCGACGCAGCACGGCACCGCCTCGCGCGCGAACCACGAGGTCCCGCCGCGACCCTGGATCAGCCGCTCGGCGGCATCGGGATGATCGAGAAGATCGCGGTGCGCGCCGGTCTGCGGCGGCTTGTCGACCTCGGCGCCGCGGAACGCGCCGATGCCGGCGAGCCGATGCCGAACATAGAAGGTGTAGGAGATCTTGCTCTGCTCGCCATCGCAGACGCTGTCGATGCCGCAGGCGACCTGCTGCCGGACGATGTCGCGCACTGCGGCGGCGAGCCGCGCCTCGAAGGCCGCCTCGTCGAAGCCCTGCCCGGCCTCGCGCGCCTCGAGCATGGCCAGGAGATCGGGCGGCCTTGGTAGGCTGCCGACGTGGGTCGTCAGGACGTGGTCGGTGCTGAGCTTCATCGACGCCCTCCCCTCGCTTTACGCGCGACTCTGCCCGAGCATGCCGGGGCCGGCAAGGCAGGCTTGCGCCACTCCCGGGCTGGGGCGCATCGTCGGGCCGTAACCCCGCGCGAGGCCTCTGATGACCGAATACCGCTTCTGCACCGTCGCCGACGAAGGGCGGCTGCGCATCGTCACAATCAACCGACCCGAGGTCATGAATGCGCTGCACAGCGAGGCGCATTGGGAATTCGACCGGATGTGGAACGAGTTCGCCGCCGATCCGGAGCTGTGGGTCGGCATCATCACCGGCGCCGGAGAGCGAGCGTTCTCCGCCGGCAACGACCTCAAGGTGCAGGCCGCCGGGCGGCGTGGACCGCGTCCGGCGACCGGCTTTGCCGGGTTGTCGCAACGCTTCGATCTCGACAAGCCGCTGATCGCAGCGGTCAACGGGGTGGCGATGGGCGGCGGCTTCGAAACGGCGCTGGCCTGCGACATCATCGTGGCGGCCGAGAACGCGGTCTTTGCTTTGCCGGAGCCCCGGGTCGGTCTGATAGCCGGCAGCGGCGTTCATCGGCTGCCGCGCATGATCCCCCAGAAACAGGCGCTCGGGATGATCCTGACCGGGCGACGGGTATCAGCCGCCGAGGGCAGGGAGCTTGGCTTCGTCAACGAGGTCGTGCCGGAGGGGCAGGCGCTGGAAGCGGCGAAGCGCTGGGCGGCGCAGATCCTCGAATGCTCGCCGATGGCGATCCGCGCCTCGAAGCAGTCGGTCTATCGTAGCCTCGACGAGCGGACTCTGCAGGCGGCGATGACGACGACTTATCCGGCAGTGAAGGCCAATCTCGAAAGCCAGGACTACATCGAAGGCCCGCGCGCCTTCGCCGAACGGCGCAAGCCGAACTGGCAGAACCGCTAGAGATCGTCCGCGGAGGCGTCCTGGGCGGTGAAGATCGAACCATAGCCTTGCCGGCTCCAGTCCGGCGGGACCGGGCAAGGGGTCGGATCCAGATGTGCGATCGTTGCCGGTTCGCCGCGCACGATTGCGCCGGTATAGCGCGTCGGGGTCGGCGCCGGCATCCAGGCAAAGGCGTCGGCCGAGCTGTAGACGAACAGCGCGACCGGGCGGACGCGATCGGTGGCGTTCGCCCGCGAACCGTGAATGGTCCGACAGTTGATCGCGATCACGGTGCCGGCCGGTCCGGTCAGGTCGACCGCCTCGCGGAGATCGAAGGCCGCCATGTCGCGGTCGCGGATCGAGCCTGTCCAGGCGTCGCTGTCGTCGCGATGCGCGAAGATCGACCCGCAATGGCTGCCCGGCAGGCAGGTCAGCGGCCCTTGCTCGGCCGGAACATCATCGAGATACACCCCGAGCGTCACCGGGCTGTAATTGGTGTGCGGCCAGGCTGGGATGTCCTGATGCCATTTAACAATTTCACCTGTGCCCGGCCATTTGTAATTGAGCTTCGCGCTGTGGAATTTGACGTCCGGACCGACTAGATCGACGGCGATGTCGGCCAGCATTGATTCGGACGCAAACCGCCAGAAATCGGGATGCCGATCGACTAATGCACGCAGCCGGCGGACACGCGGTCTGTCCGGAGCGTGCTGTGGGCCGAGGTCGAATGCCTCGTTTGAGGTGGTGACACCCCGGCTCTCCTCGATAAAAGCGCTCGACAGCTCCACAAGTCGGCGTCGCCAGTCAGCGGAAACGACATCGGTGACCGCGAGAAACCCGTGCTCAAAATAGGCCTGACGCTGTGGCTGGCTCAGTACCCGAGGGGAATGTGCCAGGATGTTGTCCGGCGTCACTAACGTACCCTCTCAGAGCGCGTCGGCGATGGCGGCGTGGTAGCGGCGCAAGGCTCCGATGTGGTCGGACAGGGTGTGCCCACTGATGCGCTTATGATGACGGCGGTTGAAGGTCGTCGTCAGGCAGAGATGCGAAGCGCCGGCCTGTTTCCAGAACCGCGCGTCCTTGGCCCATTCCGCCTCGCTGCCGGAACCCATCGAGACCCACACCTCGATGCCGATCTTGGCGGGATCGCGGCCGGCCTGTTCGGTCTGGCGCCGCAGCTCGCCGAAGATGTCGAGCGCGCTCTGATCCGCCGGATAGGCGTTCGGCATCCAGCCATCGCCGAACTTGGCGATCCGCTCGACGGTCCGCTCGTGATGACCGCCAAACCACACCGGCACCTTGCCGGAGGCGGGCCGCGGGTTGATGCCGGCATCATCGATCGTATGCCAGCGCCCCTTGAAGCTGACGTGCGGCGCGGCCCACAGCTTCTGCATGACCTGCACCTGCTCCTCGGAGCGGCGGCCGCGATTGTGGAAATTCTCGTTGAGGCCGACGAATTCGACCTCGTTCCAGCCGACGCCGATGCCGAGCCGGAAGCGGCCGCCGCATAGGGAGTCGAGGCAGGCGGCCTGCTTGGCGACCAGCGCGGTCTGGCGTTGCGGCAGGATCAACACGCCGGTCGAAAAGCCGAGCTTCGGCGTCACACCGGCGAGATAGCCGAACAAGACGAACGGGTCATGATAGAGGCCGGCGCCGGTGCGCTCCGCTTCCGGAGCACTGGCCGGGTTGGCGCCGAGCACATGGTCGGGCGCCTCGATAAAGTCATAGCCGATCGACTCGGCCGCCTGCGCGTATTCCCGCAGCACGGCCGGATCGCCGCCGATATCGCCGAGTGGCAGCAGCGCGCCCAATTCCATCCTGGCTCTCCCTGACTGAGTATTGGATCTAATTATACCAGTAGCCCAGCCGCAGTCCCGGCGAAAGCCGGGACCCACCATTCAGATGTCTCGGGCGCGCATCGATGGGTCCCGGCTTTCGCCGGGACTGCGGTGAAAAAAATTCAGGTCCAGAAAGAGGACTTTATGCCTTGTCGAGCCAGAAGGTGTCGAACCGGACGACGTCGTAGATGCCGAAATATTCGTAGGGATTGTGGCCCTTCACATAATCGTACCAGACATCGTTGATCTGCTCCCAGGCGACCGGCAATACCGGCGGGTCCTGCTCCATGATGGCTTCGGTCTGGCGCACCAGATCCTTGCGCTTCGCGGCGTCGATCTCGCGATCGATCTGATCGACAAGCGCGTTGAATTTCTCGTTGTTCCAGAAGCCGTAATTCTGCGGCCCGCCGGTGCGGTACCAGGCATTGAAGTAGTCCGACGGATCGAGCAATGTCGAGACGATGGCGCCGATCGCCAGGTCGAAATGGCCGCTCTGGGTGTCGTCGAACCACACCGACTCGACGACGGTGCGCAGGTTGCACTGCACGTTCAGCGATTCCTGCAGCATCGCCTGGATCGCCTGCGCCCAAAGCTTGAAGCTCGGGACGTCGCGGACCAGGAAGTCGAGCCCTTGAATGCCGTTGGAAAGCCCGGCGGCGGCAAGCAGCGCCTTCGCCTCCTTCACGGCGGCGGTCGTGTCGGTCTGGTAGCCGACGCGCTTGAACAGCTCCTCGGTCGGGGTGGCGAACTCCGAGAACGGGTAGATGAAGCCGCCAACCCGCATCGGCGTCACATCCTTGACGACATCGATCAAGGTAGGTCGATCGAACGCCAGGTGCAGCGCGCGCCGCACCCGCGGATCATCGAAAGGCTTTTTCTTGCTGTTTACCCAGGTTCCCTGGATGACGCTCTGGTTGAAGGCAGTGGTCTTCAGGCCGGGCATGTCCTTGGCCCGGCGCGCCGTCACCGGATCGGTGATGCGGATGTAATCGACGCGGCCCGACAGCACCGCCGACCCCAGCTCGGTCGAGAATGGCAGCGCGTGATAGAACTCGATGCCGTCGAGGTACGGCAGCCCCTTGTTCCAGTAATTCGGGTTCTTCTCCATGATCCATTTCTCGTTCTCGACCCGCTGCTTGCTGCGGAACGGGCCGGTGCCGGGATAGATCTCGACCTTGCGCAAATTGTAGTTGTTGTCCTCCAGCGTCTTCTTTCGCACGATGACGTTCCAGCCGCTGGCGATCGCCGACATGATGAAATTGATGGGCCGCGGTTCCGCCAGTTTGAACTGAACTGTGTATTTGTCGGGCGCGGCGATCTCCGACACCGCCCTGAACAGCACGCTGCGCGGGATGCTGATCCCTTGCGGCGGCTTGGCGATACGGTCAAAGGTGGCCTTGACGTCCTCGGCGGTCAGCTCCGCCCCGTCATGGAACTGCACGCCCTGGCGCAAATGGAACGTGTAGGTTTTGCCGTCCTTGGCGATCTCCCAGCTATGCGCCAGATCGGGGATGATGGTCTTGCCGCTGTCGCGCGGATCGCGCCGGATCAGATTGTCGAACATGCAGCCCTGCGAGCCGAGACTGTTGATCGTCCCGGACTGGTGCACGTCGAAATGCGGTGGGCGCATCGTGATGCCATAGCGCAGGACGCCGCCCCGTTTCGGGTTCGGCTCGGGCGCGGCGAGCTGGAATTTCGAGCCGTCGAATTCGAACGGCACCTCGGCCGCCGGCGCAATGCCCCAGCGCATCGCATAGCCGCTTGCCGCCGCCGCGGCGCTGGTTTTCAGGAAATCGCGGCGGTTCCACCACGGATTGCTGACAGGCCGGTCGGTCATGCGTTCCCCTCCCCTTTGCGTCTTTTCAGAACCGTCGGCAACGTGCTCTGATATGCCGCCGATCGATACAGCAACTCGAAAATATCACCGAACAGGCGGGTGTCACTCTTGAATGAAGCAGCCTCCGTCGAAAAGCCGGGCACCGCGTCAGATATGACGCCGGCCCGCACGATCCTCGACATCGACAATCTCCAGACGCATTTCTTCACCGCCGCCGGGGTGGTGCGGGCGGTCGACGGTGTCTCGTACAGCGTGAAGAGCGGCGAGACTCTCGGGGTGGTCGGAGAATCCGGCTGCGGCAAGAGCGTTACCGCCTTATCGGTATTACGCCTCGTCGCGAACCCGCCGGGGCGCATCGTCGGCGGCGCGATCCATTTCGAGGGCACCAACCTCCTCGACCTGAGCGAAAGCGAGATGGAGGCGATCCGCGGCAATGACATCTCGATGATCTTCCAGGAGCCGATGACCTCGCTGAACCCGCTGCTGACGATCGGCCGGCAGATCGGGGAAGCGATGGTCCTGCATCGGGGATTGTCATGGCGCGAGGCCATGGACGAGGCCACGGAGATGCTGCGCCGCGTCCACATCCCCGAGGCGGAGCGCCGGGTGCACGCCTATCCGCATCAGCTGTCGGGCGGCATGCGGCAACGCGCGATGATCGCGATGGCATTGTCGTGCAACCCGAAATTGCTGATTGCCGACGAGCCGACCACCGCGCTCGATGTGACGATCCAGGCGCAGATCCTCGACCTGATGCGCGAATTGCAAGATACGACCGGCGCCGCGATCGTGTTGATCACCCACGACATGGGGGTGGTCGCCGAGAACGCCGATCGGGTCGTCGTCATGTATGCCGGGCATAAGGTCGAGGAAGCGAGCGCCGACGATCTGTTCGACTTGCCGCTTCATCCCTACACAAAAGGGCTGCTCGGCTCAGTGCCCAATCTCGAAGTCGCGGCGCATCTCAAGGCGCGGCGGGCGCGGCTCAATGAGATCAAGGGCATTGTGCCATCGCTGGCGAACCTGCCGCAGGGCTGCGCCTTCGCGCCGCGCTGCCGCTTCGCGACCGAGGAATGCCGCGCCGTTTCTCCACCCCTCGAGCAGCATCGGCCTGGCCATTGGGTTGCGTGCTGGCATGCCGCCCACCTCAATGGGGCGGCCGCGTGACTAGCCCTGAAGCGCCTACGCCAACCCAAGCCCCCACCCCAGCCCTCCCCCGCTCGCGGGGGAGAGAGGGATCCGCTCCGGAGGCGGGGGAGGGAATAGGAGGGGCACCGCTGGTTGCGGTGCACGGCCTGAAAAAGCATTTTCCGATCCATAGGGGCGTGTTCTCGCGGGTATCGGGCCAGGTTTATGCGGTCGACGGCGTGTCGTTCGAGATCAGGCGCGGCGAAACGCTCGGCCTGGTCGGCGAGAGCGGCTGCGGCAAATCGACGGTCGGCCGCACCCTGTTGAAGCTGCTCGAACCGACCGAGGGAAAGATCATCGTCCACGGCCGCGACATCACCGGTCTCGACCGGGAACAGATGCTGCCCTACCGGCGGCAGATGCAGATGATCTACCAGGACCCCTACGCCTCGCTCAATCCGCGCATGTCGGCCGGCGAGATCGTCGGCGAGCCGCTGGTGATCCACGGGATCGGCGATGCCAAAGAGCGCCGCGAGCGGGTCGCCGAGCTGTTCGATCGGGTCGGGCTGCGGCCCGAGCTGACGAGCGCCTATCCGCATGAATTTTCCGGCGGACAGCGCCAGCGCATCGGCATCGCCCGGGCGCTGGCGCTGAACCCGGAGCTGATCGTCGGCGACGAGCCGGTCTCGGCGCTCGACGTCTCGATCCAGGCGCAGATCATCAACCTGCTGATGGATTTGCAGGACGAATTCAAATTGTCCTATCTGTTCGTCGCGCACGACCTCGCGGTGGTCGAGCACATCAGCGACCGGGTGGCGGTGATGTATCTCGGCCGCATCGTCGAACTGACCGATAAGACGAGCCTGTTCGAGATGCCGCTGCACCCCTACACCGAGGCACTGCTCGCGGCGGTGCCGATCCCGAAGGCGCGCGCGAAAGGCCGCAAGCGCGTCATCCTGACCGGCGACGTGCCAAGCCCGATCAACCCGCCCTCGGGCTGCCATTTCCATACGCGCTGTGCCTATGCGATGGCGCGCTGCCGCAGCGAGGCGCCGGTCCTGCGAGAGGCGACGCCGGGCCACTGGGCCGCCTGCCATCTGCACGATGACGGCGTCCGGTTCCCGCTGGAAGAGCCGGCCGGCGCTGTCTGAAGCTCAGAAGCGGCTGTCTGAAGCTCAGAAGCGGTTGAGCAGCGCGGCGGCGGCGAGGCGCCATATTTGCAGCGGATCTGGCATGGCGAGGGCAGCCGCGAACGGATCGTATTCGGCGCGCTGCAGCCGAGTGAGGAAGCGGGAGGCGACGAGCGCCGGCAACAGCGCCGCGATCGCCGATCGCGGGATCGCGGCGCGCCCCTCGCGCGCGGCGCGCAGATGCCAAGTGGCGGCGTCGGCAATCTCGCGGACCGCAGCGCGCAGCGCGGGTGTGGCGCGACCCGTTGCGTAATCCCCGGGACCGAGCCCCGCTCTTTGGGCGATGTCCGCCGGGATATAGGAGCGGCTGGCGCGGGCGTGGAAGGGTATCGCCCGCAGCAGCCCGGCCAACGCATAGCCGATCCCGGCCTGCCGCGCGGTTTCCTCGACCGCTAGTCCCTGCACGCCGAGGATCTGAAGCGCGAGATGGACGAGCGGGGCTGAGGTGCCCGCGGCATAGTCTTCGAGCGCCGCGAGGCTGGCGGGCGCCTCGTCACCGAGGTCGCGCTCACGGGTGTCGACGAGCCGGTCGAAAGGCTCCCGGCTCAACCCGAACTCGCGGATCGCCGCCGATAAGGGAACCGCGACGGGATGCTGCCGGGCGGGCGCGCCGGCGAAAGCGGCGGCAATCACCTCGCGCCACCATTGCAGCCGGATCTGGCCCAGCATCGGCTGGGTCACGGTCTCGCGCACGCGGGCGATCTCGTAGTTGAAGGCATAGAGCGCCAGAAGCGCCTCGCGCCGGCCGCCCGGGGCGAACAGCGCCGTCTGGTACCGGTCGCGGTCGTGACGGCGGACCAGGGCCGCCAGCGACGATCCCTCCTCCGCCAAGTCGGAACGCGGGCCCGGCGGGTGCGTTTCACCGGACATAAGGCTTCGCACAACGCCTCACTGACATTTCACCCGCAACAACGGTGAGAGGACAAGTCATGGCTTTCGAATTGCCGCCCCTGCCCTATCCGAAAAACGCGCTCGAACCCTACATTTCCGAGCGAACCTTGGAGTTCCATCACGGCAGGCACCACCAGGCCTATGTCACCACCCTGAACAAGCTGATCGAGGGCTCGCCATTGGAGCGCAAGTCGCTCGAGGAGGTCGTCAAGGCGACCTACAAGGACGAGTCCAGAACCAAGGTGTTCAACAACGCCGCGCAAGTGTGGAACCACAATTTCTTCTGGAACTGCATGAAGGCGCAAGGCGGCGGCGCGCCGAAGGGCGATCTCGCGCAGGCGATCGAACGCGATCTCGGCGGGGCGCATAAATTCGAGGAGGATTTCAAGAATGCGGCGATCGAGCAGTTCGGCAGCGGCTGGGCCTGGCTGGTGGTCGACAAAGGCAAGCTCAAGATCACCCACACCTTGAACGGTATCGACCCGCTCGCGCTCGGCCAGACTGCGCTGTTGACCTGCGACGTCTGGGAGCACGCCTATTACCTCGATTACCAGAACCGGCGCCCGGATTTCGTGCAGGCGTTCCTCGACCACCTAGTCAATTGGGATTTCGTCGCACAGAACCTGTTGAAGGCCAAGGCGCGCTGAGCTGACGCGCAGAAGAAGCCCCGCCTTCGGCGGGGTTTCTTCGCCGCCCTACAGGTGCACGCCGGTGTCGAGCAGCACGGCGGTATATTCGCGATAGGTCATGCCGAGCGCTTCGGCGCGGGCAAGGCGGGCCAGCGCGATCTCGCGCGGCGGCGTTTTCCAGGCCCGCGCATGCGCCTTTTTCCAGCAGAAATGCCGCCAGCCAGCGCCGCGATCGAGTGGCGGTCCGCCGTTATGACCGATGCCGAATGCGGTGAAAGCCGCGCTGCCGTCTGCCGGCGCCATGACCGGGTCGCCTCCTATCTGCGGTTTATGCAGGCAAAGAACGTGCCAGCCCCGCTCCTCTCGGCGGCGGCGGCTATACCGGGGGCAACAGAGCCGCGGCGACGCGGCGATCCTCGGCGAGCAGCACGTTATAGGTGCGGCAGGCCGCGCCGGTAACCATCGGCTCGAGCGCGACGCCGGCGGACTTGAGCCAGGCGCGCAGGCTGGCGGCTACCGGGACCATGCAGCGGCCGAGCCCCAACAGCAGCAACTCGACGCCGCCATGCTCGACGACTGGGGCGAGGGTTTCGGCGGTCGGCGCTGCCGCCGGCCACAGCATTGTCCGGTCCGGGAAGACCAGTACCGGCCCCGGATAAACCACGCCGCTGACGCGGAAGCCGCTCACCCCATAGCGCTCGATGATTTGGCGTCCAGCCGGGCTGACCGCAATCAATTCCATGGCCGCTACCGCGACGCGTGCTCCGCAGGGGGGGCATCGGCGGTGTCGCCGGTGCGGGCGATCGCGCGCCGGTTCGGCTGGACGTAGTACAAGATTGGCGCGGCGATGAAGAGCGAGGAATAGGTGCCGATCACGATGCCCCACAGCATCGCGATGCTGAAACCCTTCAGCACCTCGCCGCCGAATATCAACAATGACAGCACCGCCAGCGCGACCGTGCTGACCGTCAGGATCGTGCGCGACAAGGTCTCGTTGAGCGCGAGGTTGATCAGGTCGCGGAACGGCATCGTCCGGTATTTGCGCATCGATTCACGCATCCGGTCGTAGATCACCACCGTGTCGTTGATCGAATAGCCCGCGATGGTCAGGATCGCCGCCAGCGTCGTCAGGTTGAATTCGAGCTGAAAGATCGCGAACAGCCCGACCGTGGTGATCACGTCGTGCAAGGTCGCGATCGTCGCGCCAACGCCAAACTGCCATTCGAAGCGGAACCAGATGTAGATCAGGATCGCGCCCAGCGCGAGCACCGTTGCCAGCACCCCGGCGCGGATCAGTTCGCTGCCGACGGTCGGCCCGACGACTTCCGTCCGGCGGTACTCGATGCCAGGACCGAGCGCATCGCGCGCCATCTGCGCAACCTTCATCTGCGCCGCATCACCGCCGGGCTGCTCTGGCAGCCGGATCAACACGCAGGACGGTGGCGACGATGAGCAATCGCCTGGGCTATTGAACGCTTGAAGCGACGCCTCGCCAAGGTTGAGCGAGTCGAGCTTCGATCGCATCGCAGCGAGATCGGCGGGTCCTGACGTCACCCGCGCCTCGATCAGCGTGCCGCCGACGAAATCGATGCCGTAGTTGAGCCCGGCAGTCAGGAAGATGACGATCGTCGCGATCGACAATACGGTCGAGAGCGCAAAGCCGAGCAGGTGCCAGCGCATGAAGTCGATCTTCGGCACCCGCCGAATGACAATGAGCGGTCGCATTACAGAGGGATCGCCTTTGGTTTCAGACGCCGCAGCCAGGTGACAATCTGCAGCCGGGTCACGAGGATCGCCGAGAACAACGAGGTCAACACGCCGATGCTGAGCGTCACGGCAAAGCCCTTCACCGGCCCGGAGCCGAGCCAATAGAGCAGGATGCCGGCGACCAGCGTCGTCACATGGCTGTCGAGGATCGTGCCGAAGGCGCGGGTAAACCCGGCTTCGAGCGAAGACAGCATCGAGCGGCCGCCGCGCAATTCCTCCTTGATGCGCTCGTAGATCAGCACATTGGCGTCGACCGCCATGCCCATCGTCAGCGCGATCCCGGCAATGCCGGGCAAGGTCAGGGTTGCGCCGAGCAATGACAGCGCCCCCAGCATCAGGCACAGATTGAAGAGCAGGGCGACATCCGCGAAAATGCCGAACAGCCCGTAGAACAACACCATGAAGATGACGACAAGAATCACGCCGACGATGCTGGCGACAGCGCCGGCATGGATCGAATCGGCACCGAGCTGAGCGCCGACGGTACGCTCCTCCTTGATCTCGATCGGCGCCGGCAAGGCGCCGGCGCGCAACAGCAGCGCCAGATCGCTTGCGGACTGCACCGTAAAGCTGCCGGAGATGATGCCGCTGCCGCCGAGGATCGGCTCGCGAATGACCGGGGCGCTGATCACCTTGTTGTCGAGGACGATCGCGAAGGGCTTGCCGACATTCTCGCGCGTCGCATCGCCGAATTTCTTGCCCCCGACCGAGTCGAATTTGAAGCTGACGACAGGCTCGTTGTTCTGGAAGGTGGCCTGCGCGTCGGTCAGCGTGTCGCCGCCGACCATGACGCGCTTCCTGACGACGTAGGCGGCGCCGCCGCTGCCGCGGCCCCGCCCTTCGTCCGCCGAGGGCAGGATCTCGTCGCCGGGCGGCAGACGGCCGCGCCGCGCGTCTTCCACCGTGACACTTTGGTCGACCAGCTGGAAGGTCAGCTTGGCGGTGCGTCCCAACAGCGCCTTGACGTGCTCGGGATTGTCGACCCCGGGCAGCTGGACGAGGATGCGGTCCTGGCCTTCGCGTTGGATCGTGGGCTCCTTGGTGCCGGTCTCGTCGATGCGGCGGCGGATGATCTCGATCGACTGCTCGACGGCCTGGCGGCGACGCGTTTCGGTCGCGACCGCGCTGAACTTCATCGTGCCGGTGCCATCGGGAGCGATTTCGACGGTGAGATCGGGATCGATCTTGGCGAGGTCGCGCTTCGCCTCCTCGAGGCGGTCCGTCTCGCGGATCGTGAAGGTGAGCGCATCGCCTTCGACATTGAGCCCGGTGTAGCCGATATGGGCATCGCGCAATGTGTTGCGGACGCTGTCAACGATCGTATTGAGACGCTCGCGCTGCGCCGCCGCGACATCGACCTGAAGCAACAGGTAGGAACCGCCGCGCAGATCGAGGCCGAGCGTCACCTGCTTGCGCATGAAACCAGGCAGATAGGCGAGCTGCGCCGGCGTCAGCAGGTTCAGTGCGCTGAGCAACACACCCAGCAGGCACACCCCGCTGATCAACAGAACCTTCCAATTCGCGAAATACAGCATGCGTGCAATGTCCCGAAGCGGCTCGCGGCCTCACATCTTGTCGGTCAAGCCTTATCGGCTTCGCGGCGAGCCCCCTCCTTGTCCTTGGCCGCCTCGCGCGCCGCTGCTGGATCGGGCTTGGCCAAGACGCTAGCGATCGTGCTGCGCAACACCTTGACCCGCACCCCGGGAGCGATATCGATCTCGATTTCCTCGGGGCTGACCACCTTCGAGACGGTGCCGAGAATACCGCCGCCGGTTACCACGCGGTCGCCGCGCCGCAGCGCGTCGAGCATCGCACGTTGATCCTTCTGCTTTTTCTGCTGCGGCCGGATCAACAGGAAATAGAAGACAACAAAAATCAGCACGAGCGGTAGGAACTGGATCAGCGCGCTCTGATCGAAGAGGCCTGTCCCTTGGGCATAGGCCGGGGAAATCAGCATCGGCATGAACCTCGAAATGGCGCGCCGCGGCGGCGGAGACAAGCGATCGCGGCGCTTTCACGCGGCAAACGCGGCGGGGAAGGCGATCTCGGGCGCATTGGTACGCGATGCCCTGAAAAAGGGCAATGCTTGGACAACTCGCGCATTTCAGCCGGGAAAGACGGTGTGATAGCGTCCGCGTCATCATTGTTTCCGCTTGATGCACGAATGAAAGAACCCGACCTCAACCCCTTACTGCGCCGCATCGCCGATGCTCTCGAACGGCTGGCGCCGGCGGCTTCGGCGGTCAACGATCTCGCCGCCGCCGACGCCTTCATCTGGCACGCCGATCGCGAATGGCTCGAACCGGTGCCGGTGGTGAACCGGGTCGCGCTCGGCCTGTTGCGCGGCATCGACCGGGTGCGCGACATCCTGCTCGAAAACACCCACCGCTTCGCGGCCGGGCTGCCAGCCAACAACGTGCTGTTGTGGGGCGCGCGCGGCACCGGCAAGAGCGCGCTCGTCAAGGCGGCCCATGCGGCGGTCAACGAGATGACGCCGCACGCGTTGGCGCTGATCGAGATCCACCGCGAGGACATCCCGAGCCTGCCGCGGCTGCTGTCGCTGGTGCGTGGCAGCCCGCGGCGTTGCCTGTTATTTTGCGACGATCTCTCGTTCGACCAGAACGACGCCAGCTACAAATCGCTGAAGGCGGTGCTAGAAGGCGGCATCGAGGGGCGGCCGGCCAATGTCGTGCTGTACGCGACCTCGAACCGGCGCCACCTGATGGCGCGGGACATGATCGACAACGAGCGTTCGACCGCAATCAACCCCGCCGAGGCGGTCGAGGAGAAGGTGTCTCTATCCGATCGCTTCGGCCTGTGGCTCGGCTTCCACAATGTCGACCAGGAGACCTATCAGGCGATCGTGCGCGGCTATGCCCAGCATTTTGGGCTCGACCTGCCGGAGCAGCAGCTGATGGCCGAGGCCAATGAATGGTCGATCACCCGCGGCGCGCGCTCCGGCCGCGTCGCCTGGCAATTCATTCAGGATCTGGCAGGCCGCCTCGGCAAGCCGACGAGCTGAGGAGCGCCGACTCCAGCGCTACGCGCTGGGCGCCGGGCCGAGGAACCCGCGCGGGTCGACCGGACGCTTCCCTTGGCGCAGTTCGAAATGCAGCTGCGGCTCGCTGACCCCGCCGGTCGCGCCGACCTTGGCGATCACCTTGCCGCGGTAGACCGGGTCGCCCTTCTTGACGAGCAACTCGTCGCAATGGGCATAGGCCGAGATCCAACCATTGGTATGCTTGACCAGCACCAGATTGCCGTAACCGCGCAACTCATTGCCGGCGTAAGCGACGATGCCGCTTTCGATCGCCTCGATCGGGGTGCCGCGCGACGCCGCGATGTTGATCCCGTCATTGTGCGTGCCATCGGCCGCGACTCCATAGCTGGCCAGGACACGGCCGCGCAGCGGCCATGGAGGGTGCCAGCCATGGTTTTGCGCGGAGGCAGCGGGGGCCGCCGCTTCGGCGCGCGCCTCCTCGGCGGCGCTCGACTCGCGCGGCGGGAACGCGATCGCCTTCGACGGTGCGGCTAACGCCGGTGCCGGTTGCGGCGCCGGCGTGGCCATCGGAGCCGGCGCCGGGTATGGCTGTGGCGCTGGTGGCGGAGGAGACGAGGCCGCGACGGGCGCCGGCGAAGCTGGCGGTAGCGGTGCCGAGGGCCGCGGCGGCGGCAGCGTCGCGACGGGCGGCGGGGCAATCGGCGGCGGTGCGCTGGCTCGGCGGGCCGGCGGATCGTCGAGTGGGATGACATCGGGCGCGGGCGCGCCTGATGCCGCTACCATCGCTTGCTGTCCCGACGGCGCTGCGGCGCCCGGAATAGTGACACGCGCGCCGATCTTGATCTTGTACGGCGCCTCCAGGTGATTGGCGGCGATGATTGCCTGCTTGGAGACGCGATATTCGCCGGCCAAACTGCCGACCGACTGGCCGCGTTGCACCGTGATCTGCCGCGTCTCGCCGGGCATCGCGGTCACCGCCAGCGGTCCGGCAACGGTCGGCGGCCGACCGACGATGGCCGGCGCCATGCCGGTGGCCGCCATCCCGGGCGCGCCGCCCTTCATGAACACCGGCGCGGGCTCGTTCGGGATCCCCGAGCAGGCCGCGGCCAGGCCGCCCAGTAGCACTACGGCAACGGCACCACCCATGCCGCGCCGGCTAATCCTGTATTTCCCCATGTCCCCCCTCCTTGCTCGCCCCCCGACGCGCAAGAAAGCCGTCCTCGGTTCTAATCTAGGACAGAATGGCGCATCACCCTAGCGGCATACCGGAAACCGTGGCTCGACGCGTCCTGTAGCGTTCACGCCGAATCAAGTCGTCAGCCGGCGTCCGAATCGGTCCAATCATTCGAATACTTTGCGCAGCGCGTTGAGCACCGGGATGTTGGTGAGGTCGAGATAGATCGGCGTGATCGACACCTTGTTGTCGCCGAGCGCCGCGACATCGGTTCCCGGCTCGGCCTTGCGGGTTTCTCGGACCGGCCCGATCCAGTAATAGGGCCGGCCGCGCGGATCGAGCCCTTCGGTCAAATTATCGGCGATCGCCCGCTTGCCTTGATGGGTTACCGCGAAGCCGCTGACCTCGCGAGCCATCACCCCGGGAAAATTGATGTTGAACAGCGTGTGCTCGGGCCAGGGCAGGCGCAACAGCCGGCGGATCACCTCCGGCCCGTAGGCCTCGCCGGTCCGCCAGGGCGGCTCCTCGCCATCGCGATAATCCTGGCTCAACGCCATCGCCGGAATGCCGAGCAGGGTTGCCTCCATCGCCGCCGCGACGGTACCCGAATAGGTCAGATCCTCGCCGACATTGCTGCCGCCATTGATGCCGGACAGGACGAGATCCGGCGGGCGGTCGCGCAGCAGCCGCTTGACCGCGAGCAGCACGCAATCGGTCGGCGTGCCGTCGACCATGTAGCGCTGGGGGCCGGCCTCGTGCAGACGCAACGGCCGGCGCGTCGTCAAGGAATGGCTGGCGCCGCTCTGCTCCTGCTCCGGGGCGACGACCCAGACATCGTTCGACAACTCGCGCGCCACCTTCTCCAGCACCTTGATGCCTGGCGACCCGATCCCGTCATCGTTGGAGATTAGGATCCGGCATTTGTTGTGGTCGATCGGCTCAGCCATTCCCCGCGATCACCTTTTGCCCGCCCATATAGGGTTGCAACGCCTCGGGGATCTCGACGGTGCCGTCGTGGCGCTGAAAGTTCTCGAGGATCGCGATCATCGTTCGGCCGATCGCGAGACCGGAGCCATTCAGGGTGTGCACGGGCTGCGTGCCCTTGCCGCCCGCGGGGCGGTAGCGCGCCTTCATGCGCTGGGCCTGGAAGGCGCCGCAATTGGAGCAGCTGGAAATCTCGCGATAAGTGTCCTGCGTCGGCAGCCAGACCTCGAGGTCGTAGGTCTTCTGCGCCGCGAACCCCATATCGCCACTCGACAGCAACACGACGCGATACGGCAGCCCGAGCCGCTTCAGCACCTCCTCGGCACAACCGGTCATGCGCTCGTGCTCGGCCTGCGAATCCTCGGGGCGGACGATCGAGACCAGCTCGACCTTGGAGAACTGGTGCATGCGGATCATGCCGCGCGTATCCTTACCCGCTGCCCCCGCTTCCGAACGGAAGCACGGCGTCCAGGCGGTGAAGCGCAACGGCAATCCCGCCTCGTCGAGGATGTCGCCGGCCACCAGATTGGTCAGCGGCATCTCGGCGGTCGGAATCAGCCACAGCCCATTGGTGGTGTGGAACATGTCCTCGGCGGCTTTCGGCAGATTGCCGGTGCCAAATGCCGTCTCGTCTCGCACCAAAAGGGGCGGCGAGATTTCGGTGTAGCCGAACTCGCCAGTATGCAGATCGAGCATGAATTGCGCGATCGCCCGCTCGAAGCGCGCGAGCGCCCCCTTCAGCACGACAAAGCGCGACCCTGACAATTTCGCGGCGCGGGCAAAATCCATCAGCCCGAGCTTCTCGCCGATCGCCTCGTGCGGCAGCGGGTCGAAATTGAAGCGCGGCGGCTCGCCGTGCCGGCGGATTTCCTGGTTGGCGCTTTCGTCGGGGCCGTCGGGCACCTCGGATGCCGGCAGGTTCGGCAGGCTCGCCAGCAGCGCGTCGATCTGCTGGCGCAATTCGGCCGCCTTGGCTGCCGTCGCCGCTTCGGTCTCCTCGCGTCCCTCGACCTGGCGCAATAGCTCGTCGATCGGCTCGCCGCGCGATTTGGCCGCGCCGATCTCGCGCGACAGGCGGTTGCGCGTCGCCTGCGATTCCTGCGCCTCGGTCTCAAGACCGCGCCACTGACGGTCGACTGCCAGCACCTCCTCGGCACGCGCCGGCAGTCCGCGTCTCAGGAGGCCGCGGTCGAAGGCGTCGGGGTTTTCCCGGATCCAGCGCAGATCGTGCATTTTCTACATTCTTTGTAGGATGGGTTGAGCGGCCCGAAACCCATCATCCAGAACCGTTTGCGAAAGATAAGATGGGTTTCGCTTTGCTCAACCCATCCTACGGCCGATGGACGCCGGAAACGCTACGCTCCGGGAGTGGGGGTACCCCCGCCGGCGAGTTCGGCTTCCTCCTCGGCCTCGCGCTTCGCCCGCGCCTTCTCGACCCAGCGGCACGAGAAAATCGAGACGCCGTACAAGATGATCAGCGGCACGGCGAGGCAGGTCTGGCTGATGATGTCGGGCGGGGTCAGCACCGCCGCGACGGCGAACATACCGACGACCGCATAGCGCCATTTCGAGATCAGCCCGGCGGAGGTGATCAGCCCGGCCCGGGCCATCAAGGTCAGCAGCACCGGCAGCTGAAACGCGACCCCGAAGGCAAACAGCAGGGTCATCACCAAGGACAGATACTCGTTGACCTTGGGCTCGGAGATGATCGGCAAGGAACCGTCGGTGCCGGGGTTCTCGAAGCTCAGGAAGAAGCGGAACGCCGTCGGGATCACGACGAAATAAGCCAGCGAGGCGCCCATCGCGAACAGCACCGGCGTCGCGCACAGGTAAGGGAGAAACGCCCTTCGCTCCTGCTTGTAGAGGCCCGGCGCGACGAATTTCCAAAGCTGGCTGGCGATGATCGGGAAGGACAGGCAAATCGCTGCCCAGAATGAAACCTTCAGATAAGTGAAGAAGGCCTCGGTCAGAGCGGTGAAGATCATCTTGCGCCCGGGTTCGCCGGCATAGATCACGGCCAGCGGATGCGCCAGAAACCGGTATATCGCGGCACTGAAATAGTAGCAGCCGGCCCAGGCGATGATGATCGCGCCGAACGACCATATCAGCCGGTTGCGCAGCTCGATCAGATGATCGAGAAGCGGCATCCGGCCGCCTTCGAGCTCGGCCTCCCTGTCGTCCTCGGGCACTCTATCGCCGTCAGCCATACCCGATCCTTACGGCTTCGGCGGCTCGGGCTGGTGCACGGGCGGCACCGGATCGACAGCGTGTTCCGTGGTGGTGGCCGGCTCGGGCTGCGGCTGCGGTTCCGGCGCCGCCGCGGGCAGCGGAGCCTCCGCCGGAGCGGGCAATGCCGCGGCCGCCTCGCTCGCCGGCGTCTCGGCCGAGGCAGAGGCCGGCATTGCCTCGGAGGAGGCCGGCGCCGCCTCGAAGAAATCGGGAACCCCCGGCGGCTTGATGCTTTCCGCCAGCTCGCCGGTCGGGTCGACGGTCTTTTGAAACTCCTTCTCGATGTCGAACTCGGTCGCCTTTTTCAGCTGCTCGCGCATTTCGTCCAGCTCGGCCTCACGGATCATCTGGTCGACGCTACTCTGAAACTCGCGCGACAAATTCTGCGCCTTGCGAAACCAATAGCCGGCAACTCGCAGCGCGCGCGGCAGATCCTTCGGGCCGATGAAGACCAGCGCGACCACCCCGATCAGCAATAGTTCCGACCAGCCGATATCAAACAGCATTGCGATCGATCAGCAGTGAACTCAAAGGGACTCCGCGAGGCGCGGCGATATTCTCAGAAAGCCCCGGCAGCGGCAATCACGGGACCTGCGATCCTAATTTCGTGCCGCAGGCGGGCATCTTTAAGGGGCGATGATGCCCGGTCGGGCGAGGCCCTTTATCCCGGCTGGTTGGCGTAGCAGCCGCGCCCGACCGCGACAAGCCGGCCTTCGCTGTCCGCGAGATCGATATCGACGATTGCGACGGTGCGGCCGGCGCGCCGAACGGTCGCGGTGGCGGTCAGGCGGGAGGTCATCGCCGGGCGCAGGTAGTCGACCCGGAAATTGATCGTCGGCACCACCGCGCCGAGCCCCAGCGCGACCGCGAAATCGCCGGCCGTGTCGATCAGTCCGGCGAGTGCCCCGCCATGCCATTGCCCGGAGCCCTCGCGGCGCTCGAGCTCGGGCCGCAACTCCATTGCCAGCACGATCCTGCCGACGGCCGGATCGATCGCGGCGACACGCATGCCGCAAAACCGGATAAACGGCGACCCGTCCAGCATCGCCTGCATGCGCTCGGCGGTCAGCGGTGTGGTGGCCGGCTTGTCGCTCATTCCTCCTCCCCGACCGGCTCGGCTTCCTCCGCAGGCTCGGCCGCCGCCTCGCTCAGCACCGCCGGACCGAGATCGAGCAGGCCGGCCGCGCGCAATTCGTCGAGCCCGGGCAATTCCGTCAGATCGTCGAGGCCGAAATGGGCGAGAAAAGCCGGGGTCGTGGCCCAGTTGAGAGGCCGGCCAGGACTGTCGCGCCGCCCCCTCGGCCGCACCCAGCCCATCTCCAGCAACCGGTCGAGGGTGCCGCGTGCGAGCGCTACCCCGCGGATCGCCTCGATCTCGGCGCGGGTGACCGGCTGGTGATAGGCGATGATCGCCAGGGTCTCAACCGCGGCGCGCGAGAGCTTGCGCGAGACCGGCCGCTCGCTCACCAGAAAGGACGCGAGGTCCGGCGCCGTGCGAAAAGTCCAGCCGCCGGCCAGCCGCACCAGGTTGATACCGCGCTCGGCATAGCTCATGGCGAGCTCGTGTAGCAGCCCGGCGAGATCGGCCTCGGCGCCGAGCCGCTCCGCCAGCTCCGCCTCGGAAAGCGGCGCCGGCGCGGCGAACAGCAGGGCTTCGAGCAGCCGCTGCTGATCGGCGGGCGCGGTCATGCGCTTTGCTCCCCGCCGGGACTGCGCAGATAGATCGGCCCAAAGGTGCGGTCCTGGCGCAGCTCGAGGCGGCCGGCGCGGGCGAGTTCGAGGGTGGCGGCGAAGGTCGAGGCGAGCGCCGAGCGGCGGAAAACACCGCCGCGCAAATCGGCCGGCAAAAAGCCGATCAGCTCGCGCCACTCCGGCACGTGGCCGATGAATTGCCCGAGGTGGCGCAACGCCTCGTCGATCGAATGAAACGCCGGCAACGCGATCGTCAGCACCTGGGTGTGGCGACGGCGATGCTCCTCGGCATAGGCGGTCAGCAACTCATAGAGGCTAATTTCGTAGACAGGGCGGTCGATCGTCGGCAATCCCTCGGGCGCACCGCGCAGATAGAGATCGCGGCCGAGCTGCGGCCGCGCCATCAGGGCGGCGCCGGCGCGCTGCATCGCCGCCAAGAGCTGCAGGCGATGACGCAAGGCGGCGGCCAGCTCATCGCCGCTCGGCCCATCATCCTCGCCCGGCGGCTCCGGCAACAGCAGGCGCGACTTCAGGTAGGCAAGCCAGGCCGCCATGACCAGGTAATCGGCCGCGATCTCGAGGCGCAGTCGCCGCTGCTCGGAAATGAAGGCGAGATACTGATCGGCCAACGCCAGGATGGACAATTTCGCGAGATCGACCTTCTGGTCGCGCGCCAAGGCGAGCAGAAGGTCGATCGGTCCCTCATAACCCTCAAGATCGAGCACCAGGGCCGGTTCGTCGGGACGTCGCTCGGCGGTTTCGGAAGGCCAGCTCATTCGTGGGTTCATCCGCTCTGGCCCGTCACTGTCAGCACGAAGCGGATCAAGGCCTCGGCCGGTCCGCTGATCAGCCAGCCGAGCAAGCTGAAACCGAGGACGCTGCGCGCGCCGGCATAGGAGAGGATGAAGATCAGCATCAGGATCAGCATGCCATAAGGTTCGAGCCGGGCGAGCGGGTAAGCGAGAAAGCGCGGTAAAATCCCGACCGCTATCCGGCCGCCATCGAGCGGCGGTATCGGCAGCATGTTAAAGACGCACAGCACCACATTGATCTGCAGCGAGTTCACGAGATTGCGGGCCAGCCAGTCTTCCATGCTGCGCGGGGTGAAATCGACGGCGTAGAACAACAGCGAGGAAGCGATCGCCAGCAAGACATTGGTCGCCGGGCCGGCCAGCGCGACCAGCACCATGTCGCGGCGCGGATGGTGCAGTCGTCCGAAATTGACCGGCACCGGCTTCGCGTAACCGAACAAAAAGCCCGAGGTCACCAGCAACAACGCCGGCAACAACACGGTGCCGAACAGATCGATATGCTTCAGCGGGTTGAAGGTGACCCGCCCAGCGAGGAGGGCGGTGTCGTCGCCGAAACGATGCGCGACAAAACCGTGCGCCGCTTCGTGAAAGGTGACGGCGATGATCACCGGCACGATCCAGGTGCTTGCCTCGTAGAACGCCGCAACCCAACTGCCGCTGAAATTCATCCGCCCGCTCGGGCCGCGACAGCGGTTTCGCCGAGCAGTGCCGCGAAGCGCGCTTCCGCCGCCTTGCGGTCGAATGCCTGCACTGAGCGCTGGCGCAATGCCTCGGCGCGCGTCAGCCGCGCCTGCGCCGGCGCGGATAGCGGCGGCGTTGCCTCGGCGACTTCTTCCATCTCGGCGAGCACGCCGTTGCAGTGCAGGGCTAGGTCGCAGCCGGCCGCGAGCGCCCGCCGGGTGCGTTCGGCGAGGCTGCCCTGGAGCGCGCCCATCGAAATGTCGTCCGAGACCAGCACGCCGTCGAAGCCGATATCGCGGCGAATGATTTCGTCGATGATGCGCCGCGAAAAGGTCGCGGGGGCGTCGGGGTCGATCGCGGTGTAGACGATATGTGCGGTCATTGCCCAGGGCATCGCCGACAAGGCGCGGAACGGCGCGAAATCCGTCGCCATCAGCAGCTCACCGCTAGCATCGACTCGCGGCAAGTCGCGATGGCTGTCGACCTGCGCCCGGCCATGGCCGGGGATGTGCTTGACAATCGGCAGGACGGCGCCGGCCAGCATGCCTTCGCAAACCGCCCGCCCGAGGCGCGCCACCCGCTCCGGCTCGGTGCCGTAGGCGCGCTCGCCGATCACCGGGTCGGCGCCCGGAGCCGGCAGATCGAGCACCGGCAGCGCATCGACCGTGATGCCGAGCGCGGCGAGATCGTCGGCCATCAGACGAGCCCCGAGCCAGGCCGCTTCCGCCGCCAGCGGATCGGGCAGGGCGCCGATCCGCGCGGCCGCAGGATATCGTCGCCAATGCGGCGGCTGGAGCCGCGCGACCCGCCCGCCTTCCTGATCGATCAGCACGGGAGCGTCGGCACGTCCGACTGCGGCGCGCATCTCGTCCACCAAGGCGCGCAACTGATCGGGGTCATGGCAATTGCGCCGGAACAGCACAAAGCCGAACGGGTCGGCCGCAGAGAACAGCCGACGCTCCTCGGCGCTCAGCCGCTCGCCGGCGCAGCCCAGAACGATAGCGCGCGGGCCTTGCTGAGCGTTAGTGGGCAAGGCTGCACCCGATCTTCTGCTTCTTCAGATCGGCGCAGAGCCGGTCCGCGGCGGCGGCATCCTCGAAAACCTGCGTCTGGACACGGTACCAGACGCCTTTGTCGCCGAGATCGGCCTTCACCGCGACAGCCGTCAGCTTGCCCAGCGTATCCGGGTGCTCCCGTTTCAGCCGGGCCCATTCGTCCTTGGCCGCTTCGGGGGTGCGCAGCGAGGCCAGCTGGATCCGCACCGGCCCGGCCGGGATGCTCTTCGCCGGCGCAGCCGCCGGAGTCTCCTTGGCGGCGGGTTTGGCTGGCGCTTTCGGCGCCGGCGTCGCGGCGGCTTGCTGTTGCGACACGGCGGGCTTCGGTGCGGCAGCCGGCGGAGCGGCAGCCGAAGGCTGCGAACCAGCCGCCTCTTTCGGCGCCGGGCGCGGCATCGGCTGTTCCGGCGGCGGCAGCAGCTTTTCGACCGCGGCGGCGCCGGGCTTCTCGTTGTAGACCGAGACGTTCTGGTCCGGCACCGGCATGCCGCCGGGCTGATCGGGCTTGATCTTCATCGGCCGGTCGTCGGCGCGGATCAGCGGCACCGGCTCACCGGGCCCCGGGACGGGCTGGCGGATGCCTTGGTGATAGAAGAACCACAGCCCGCCAGCGAATACCGCCATGACGACGGCCGTCAGCACCGCCGCCGGCCAGCGCCGGCGCGGCGCGGCGAATTCTTCGAGCCGGTCATCGCCGACCAATCCAACGGATTCGTCCCGCTCCTCGTAGCCCCCCAGATGCTGCTGCATCGCTACATCTCCCCCACTCTACATCTCGTCCACCGGTTCGACCCCAAACACCTGCAGACCCGAGGCAATGACCAGCGCGACCGCACGCACCAAAGCGAGGCGCGCGCGTGTCAGCTCCGGATCCCCCTCGATGAGGAAACGCAACGTCGCCTCATCTTTGCCCTTGGTCCACAGGAGGTGAAATTGCGCCGCGACCTCCTGCAGGAAAAATGCGACGCGGTGCGGCTCATGCGCCTCGGCGGCGCCCTCGACGATGCGCGGCCAGCTCGCCAGCAGGCGGATCAACGCCAGCTCCAGCGGGTCGGCGAGGCGGTCGAGCGGCGCGGTCGCCAGCGCCGCATCCGACAGCTGCGCCGGCGGAATCTGCTCCGCCGCGTGGCGCATCACAGATGCGGCGCGGGCATGCGCGTATTGCACGTAAAAGACCGGGTTGTCCTTCGACTGCTCGGTAACCTTGGCGAAGTCGAATTCGAGCGTCTGGTCGTTCTTGCGCGTCAGCATGATGAAGCGGAAGACGTCCTTGCCGACCTCGTCGACGACCTCGCGCAACGTGACGAAGGTGCCGGCCCGCTTCGACATGCGCACCGGCGCGCCTTTGTCGAACAGGTTCACCAGCTGGCACAATTTGACGTCGAGCGCCGCCTTGCCGTCGGTGATCGCCGTCACCGCGGCCTGCATGCGCTTGACATAGCCACCGTGATCCGCGCCCCAGACATCGATCAGATTGGCGAAACCGCGGCGGAACTTGTCGTGATGATAGGCGATGTCGCCGGCGAAATAGGTCCAGGAGCCATCCGATTTCTTCAGCGGCCGGTCCACTTCGTCGCCGAATTGCGTCGCCCGGAACAGCGTCTGCGGCCGCGGCTCCCAATCCTCCGGCACCTTGCCCTTGGGCGGTTCGAGGACGCCCTCGTAGATCAACCCGCGCTGGGCGAGCGCATCGAGCGCCGCATCGACCGCGCCCGATTCGACCAGCGAACGCTCGAATACGAACTTGTCGAACTCGACGCCGAGCACCTTTAGGTCGGCCATTATCAAGGCCCGCATTTCTTCGACCGCCCAGTCGCGGACGATCGGGAGCCATTCCGACTCCGGCCGGCCGATAAAGCGATCACCGTGCCGGCGCGCCACCACTTCCCCAACGGGTATCAGGTATTCGCCGGGATAATATCCCTCGGGAATCGGGCCGATCGCCTCGCCGAGCGCCTCGCGGTAGCGCAGATAGGCCGAGCGCGCCAGCACATCGACCTGGGCGCCGGCGTCGTTGACGTAGTACTCGCGATGCACGGCAAACCCGGCCTTGGCGAGCAATGCCGCGAGCGCGTCGCCGACGACGGCGCCGCGGCCATGGCCGACATGCATCGGCCCCGTTGGGTTGGCCGAGACGAATTCGACATTGACCCGCTCGCCGCCGCCGATCGTCGAATCGCCATAGGCCGTGCCGGCTTGCAGGATCGCCCGCAATTGCGCGTGCCACACCGTCGGGTCGAGCAGGATGTTCAGAAAGCCTGGCCGCGCCGCCGCGACCGAAAAGCCGTGGCCGCGATAATCGCCGGTCGCCAATTCGCGGCCAGCCAGCGCCGCGGCGATCTGCTCGGCCAAGGCCATCGGGTTCTGCTTGACGGCACCGGCCAGCACCATCGCGGCGTTGGTCGCCAGATCGCCATGCGCCGGGTCGCGCGGCGGCTCGACCGCGACCCGGGCGAAATCGAGCCCGGCCGGCAGCGCACCCTCGGCCACGAGGTCATCGAGCGCGGAAACGAGGAGGCGGCGAAAATCGCCGTAAACATTAATCATCGCAACTTGGTCATGCCGAAGCCTAGGTATCGACCAACCGGCGGTGCTCGTCGAGGGCAAATCGGTCGGTCATGCCGGCGAGGTAATCGGCGACGATGCGCGCCCGCTCGGCGTCGCTGCCGCCGGTCTGCGCGCGCCACTCGGCGGGGAGGCGTGCCGGCTCGGCGAGAAACAGCTGAAACAATTCGCGCACGACGCGGCGCGCCTTTGAACTCATGCGGTTAACCCGCTGGTGGCGATACATCCGCTGATGCAGGAATCGCTTGAGCGCCCGGTCGTGGTTCCCCATCGCCTCGGAAAAAGCGGCGACCGGTTGTCCCAATCCTCGCACCGCATCGGCGCTCTTGACGCCGCTGTCGGCGAGCCGCCGGCGGGTCTCGCCGACCAGGTCGCGCACCATCCGGTCGATCAGACGGCGAATCGATTCGTGGATCAGCCGCGATTCCTCGAGCCCGGGGTAATGCCCGGCGACCTCGTCGAACACCGGCCCGACCAGCGGCACCTCGGCGAGATCGGCGACCGCGAACAGCCCGGCACGCAGCCCGTCGTCGATATCGTGATTGTTGTAGGCGATGTCGTCGGAGAGCGCCGCGATCTGTGCCTCCGGACCGGGGAAAGTGTCGAGCCCCAGCGGGTGCTTCATGTCGTATTCGGCGACCGAGGGCGGCACCGGCTTCTCAATGCCCGCACCGAGCAGCGGCCCGTTGTGCTTGACGGTGCCTTCGAGCGCCTCCCAGGTCAGGTTGAGCCCGTCGAATTCGGCATAGCCGTGTTCGAGCCGGGTCAGGATGCGCAAGGTCTGATCGTTGTGCGAGAAGCCGCCATACGGCGCCATCTCGGCGTTCAATGCCTCCTCGCCGGCATGGCCGAACGGCGTGTGGCCGAGATCGTGCGCCAAGGCCAATGCTTCCGCGAGATCCTCGTCAAGCCCGAGAGCGCGGGCGATCGTACGGGCGATCTGCGCGACTTCGAGGCTGTGGGTCAGGCGGGTCCGGTAGTGGTCGCCCTCGTGATAGACGAAGACCTGCGTCTTGTGCTTCAGGCGGCGGAAGGCGCTCGAATGGATAACGCGGTCGCGGTCGCGCTGAAACGGCGAGCGCATCTCGTGCTCGGGCTCCGGGTGGAGGCGACCGCGGCTGTTTTCCGGGTTCGACGCATAGGGCGCACGAGGAACCGCCCAAACCATGCCCCGACCCTACGCCCGCCCGGCGCAGGCGTCCAGGGCGTGGCGATGCGAGCTACCAACCCCCGTCGACGCCGATGGCTTGGCCGGTGACGAAGGCGGCTTCGTCGGAGGCCAGGTAGGCGATCATCGAGGCGACTTCGTCGGGGCTGCCGAAGCGGCCGACCGGGATCGCTTTGGACCGCTCGCGGAAGCCGGTTTCGAGATCGTCGCCGTATTCGCGGCGGTTGGTGCTGATCGCGCGCGAGGTGCGGATCGGGCCGGGGCAGACCGCGTTGACGGTGATCCCGAACGGCGCGAGGTCGAGCGCCAGCGAGCGGGTGAAGCCGAGGATCGCGGCCTTCGAGGCGGCATAGGTCGCGCGCTTCGGGCCGGGCCGCAATGCCGCCTTCGACGACACGCTGACGATGCGGCCCCACTTCGCCTTGCGCATTGCCGGCACCGCGGCGCGGCTCATCAGGAACGCGCCCTTGGCATTGACACCCATCGTCAGATCCCAGGCCTCGACCGGCACGTCCTCGATCTCGTTGCGATCGGCGCCCTGCGGCGCGCCGGCGTTGTTGACGAGGATGTCCAGCCGGCCGTAGCGCGACAGCACCTCCTCGACCATGCGGCGGGCATCGGCCTCCTGGCTGACATCGCCGAGCACCGCCATGGCGGTGCCGCCGGCCTTGGCGATCGCCTCGACGAGGCTGTCGACGCCGCCCCAATTGGCGTCGAGATCGCCCGGCGCGTTGTGCTCGTTGGCGACCCCGGCGGGGCGGACGTCGGAGACGACGACGGCAACGCCCTTGGCGGCGAGCGCGCGGGCGGTCGAATTGCCGATGCCGACCGGCTTGCCGCAGCCGGTGATCAGCGCGACGCGGGACGAATGGGGCATGGGGGGCCTCCCTACGTTGTTTGCGCCATCGACGGCGCGTAGCCTTTCGGCGCCTCGTGCATCAGCGCCAGGATATGCCCGTCGGGGTCGGTGAAAAACGCCATCCACAAATCGTGGTCGTCCATTGCTGCAATCAGATGCGGCGGGCCATCGAAGACGATGCCGCGCTGTTCCAGTTCGCGTACCGCCAAGGCGATGTCGTGACAGATGAAATAGATCGGCGCGCCGTGATGCGCCGTGCCCGGATCACGCGCCTTTTCGAGCAACAGGCGGACACCCGCGCAATCGAAAAAGCTCAAGTCGCCATAGCGGTAAAGGTACCGAAGGCCAAGAACATCGCGGTAGAACGCCTCCGCGCGGTTCACATCCGCCACCCCCAGCGCGATCTGGCCGATGCGGTCGAGCGCGAGCCGCGCCATCGAGCCCTCCCTATCCAGCAATCATTTTGGTTCTATAGCCCTCCCCCTTGATGGGGGAGGGTTTGGGTGGGGGTGACCGCTCCCAATTCGCCACAATCACCTCATGCACACCATCCAAATTTCCAAATACTCGCGCGCCCCTCGGATGGGGTGTTTTTTCACGTCGTGGCCGGCACGGCGAACGGCATCACCCCCTCCCAACCCTCCCCCATCAAGGGGGAGGGCTTTGAGGCAGCGCCCTGCTCGGTTGCGTGGCGGGCAAAGAGAGCCGGCGATCGCTAAACCGGGCGGGTGCCCTTGAGCTGGGTGCGGTGCATCAGGCGGCGGGTCGCGGGGTCGAAGGCGTCGCGGCGGTGCATCGCGCAGCGATTGTCCCACCAGACGAGGTCGCCGACCTGCCATTCCTGGGTCCAGGTGAATTTCTCCTGGACCATGTGCCCCCACAATTCGTCGAGCAGCTCTTCGCTTTCCGCCACCGGCAGGCCGATCACATAGGCGTTGATGCGGCGGCCGAGGAACAGCGATTTCCGGCCGGTCTCCGGGTGGGTGCGGACCATCGGCTGGCGCGCCCCCGGCACTTTCGACACGTCCTCGACGCTCTCGAACCCCTTATGCGCCCGGCCGCCGCTCGAATGCGTCGCGGCGTGGATCATCGTCAGCCCGTCGATCCGCTTCTTGGTGGAATCGGGCAGCGTGTCGTAGGCGCTGTAGCAGTTCAGGAACGAGGTCGCGCCGCCGGCGCTGGGCGGCGGGCATTCGAGCGAACGCAGCAGGCTGGCGGCCGGCGGCACGTCGACAAACGAAGAGTCGGTGTGCCAGAACGCCTCACCATCGCCGAGTCCGCCGATCGCCTTGCCGTCCTCGACGATGTTGGAAATCACCGAGATTTCCGGCGGGATGTCACTTTGGCGCCCGTCGGTCTGGGTGCTAACGCCGTACTGCTTCTCGATCAGCTTGGCGGGGTTGAATTCGAGCTCGCCGAACTGGCGGGTGAACGCCATGTGCTGCGCGTCGGTCATTGGCTGGCCGCGGAAGCGCAGCACGAGATTGTCGAGCCACGCCTTGCGGATCGCGTCGCGGTCGGCGGTCGAAAGCGGCTCGCGGATATCGATGCCGGAGATGTCGGCGGCGAGCCCCGCCGCGAACGGGCTTACGGTGACGGTCATCGCGCTACTCCGCCGCCTCGGCGACTTCGACGCCGAAATCGTTGATCGAGACGCGCCAGTGGATGCGGTCTTCCTCCGGAGGGTAGTCGCCGGCGGCGCGGTGATAGGAGCAGCGATTGTCCCAGATCACGATGTCGCCCTTTTCCCATTTGTGATGGTACTCGGCGTCTGGTGTGACCATCCGCTCCTTCAGTTCGGCGATCAGCTCGTCGCCTTCGGCGCGCTCGATGCCGACGAAATCGACGATCTTGCCCGGATCGAAATACAGCGATTTGCGGCCGGTCTCGGGGTGGGTGCGGATGATCGGATGGTAGACCGGCTTCCAATCCTGGTCCTCGGGGTTCAGCAGCCGCGCCTTGCCGCGCCGGCCGCCATAGGAAAACGCCCCGATGACGCCGTCGAGGCGGTCTTTCAGGCGCTGCGGCAGCGAATCATAGGCGGCATAGGCGTTGGCGAACATCGTGTTGCCGCCGCGGCTCGGCACCGCGAGGGCATAGAGTTGGGTCGCCTTGAACGGCGCCTGATTGTAGGCGCCGTCGGTGTGCCAGCCCTCGGCGCCGCGCCGGTAGATTTCGTCGCGCAACTTGCCCGCTTCGTCGAATTTGTTGACGCCGAGCATCGTGATCTTCGCGTAATCCGGGTGCCGCGTCGCTTTCGAGGGGTGCGGCGTCACCGGGCCAAAGCGCTCGCTGTAGCGAATGAAATCCGGGATCGTCAGATCCTGGTCGCGCACGCACAGGATGTTGTAGTCGAGCCAGGCCTGATAGATCGGCGCGAACCCGGCATCGTCGAGCGTCTTGACGTCGACCCCACGCACCTCGACCCCGATCTGCGGTCCCATCCGGCGAATTTCGACCATTGCGCTGTCCTTCCGCTGTCCGTCCGAGGGCGTGCCCGTGGCTCTGCGGCACGCAGTCGCATGCCGGCCAGTGAACACCCCCGCCGGCCGCTTGACAATTCGCGATTGTGCAGCCCGCCCCCGCGATAGCGGCATTGCCCTTTCGCTGGTCCTGTTCCCGATTTCGCGTCCCGGCGAAAGCCGGGACCCATTCTTCAGCGCCCGAGACGGAGGCGGGGTGGGTCCCGGCTTTCGCCGGGACGCGGGGGAGAGGAGTTCTACGCTCTTGCGCGTCCGGTATATCGGGGAAAGCATGTAGCCACCAGGAGAGGGAGGCGAGCCATGAAGCTGGTTCTGTTCGAGAACCCCGGGGACAGTGAGCCCAAGCCGGGGCTGCTGACCGGGCGCGGGGTCGTCGATATCAGCCGCCATGTCGCGCGGAGCTACACGCCGCAGCTGACGATGCGGGGCATCATCGACGAGTTCGAGCGGCTGCGCCCGGCGCTGGAAGCGGCCGCGGCGAGTGGCGAGGCGAGGCCCGCCGACAGCGTGCGGCTGCGCCCGCCCCTGCCCCGCCCGGGCAAGATCCTGTGCTGCATCGGCAATTACTGGGAGCATGCACAGCGCGAGCCGCGCCCGTTGAACATGTTTATGAAGAACCCGGAGGCGGTGATCGGGCCGGATGACACGATCACGCTGCCGAAACTGACCGAGCCGTGGATCTTCATGCACGAGGCCGAGCTGGCGCTGGTCATCAAGGGTCCGGCCAAGGAGGTCAAGCGCGAGGATTGGCGGAAGGCGGTGTTCGGCTACACCGGCCTCATTGACGTGTCGGCGCGCGGCGAGGGAAGGCGCACCTGGAAGGCCGGCAGCTGGCTCGGCAAATCCTTCGACACCTTTGCGCCGATTGGGCCGTGCATCACGACCGCCGACGAGATCCCCGACCCTAACAACGTCATCGTCCGGTTCTGGGACGACGGGCAGTTGCGCCACAACTACAACACCGACGACATGGAGCACCGGGTGCCGGAGCTCGTCGAATTCGCCTCCTCGATCATGACGCTGAACTCGGGCGACCTGATCGCCTGCGGCACCAATCACGAGGGGCTCGGCGCGCTGCAGGACGGCGAGCGGATCGAGATCGAGGTGCAGCATGTCGGCCGGATGGCGCTCAACGTCGTCGATCCCTTGAAGCGCAGCTGGGAGAAGGGCGTCTATATGGGCGTCGATTCGACCAACCCCGAAGCGGTCCGCCGGCATCGCCCGCAGGGCACCGGCTGAGCTGGAAAATACCCCCGCGCCGGCGCCGTCACCTGCTTCTGCAGGGAATTTGCAGGCGGCCATCCCCTGAGGCCTGACCGGTGCTCGGTTCATCCTCCGTATGTGAGGATGTTCATGGTTTGTTTCAATGGGCTCGCGACGACCGCCTCACCGCGCGCAGACCTGACAACCGCCAGGTTAGCGGGTTCGTCTTCAGTTCAAATAGCGGCCGCACCAAATGGTCCGTTGAGAGAGATCGGACACAAGAGGCGCAACACCATGACAAGCTACCGGAATGGGCTCCGGGCAGCCCTCATGGGGCAAAGCTGGCGCATGCTGATGGTTGTGCCGGGCAGCCTTCGCCGACGGCTGGTGCGTCATGTGCCGCGACCGCTGCTTTACAGCCTCTCGTGGGTCCTGATGCTCGGCATGCCCGATCGCGTGCTGCTGGACCGAAGGATTATTCCCGCGCTGATCGATAGCGGCGCCAAAACGGTGCTATCGATCGGCGTCGCCTATTACAATGCGCACCACGCCGCCGTCTTCGCCGCGCGCGGGGCCGAGCTGTGGACCATCGACGTCGATCCGCAGACGGCGATATGGGGCTCGCCGGGCCGGCACATTACCGGCGACGCGCTCGATCTGGCGCGCCATCTCGCGCCTGAAACGTTCGACGCCGTGATCCTCAATGGGGTTCTCGGCTACGGCATCGACGGCGCGCATTCGGTGGATCGCGCCCTTCGGTCGATCGCGGCGATCCTCAAGCCGGGAGGGCGGCTGGTGATCGGTTGGAATCACGACAAGGCGCAGGACCCGACATTGTTGCCGGCGGCGAAAGACCTGTTCCGGCCCTGTGCGTTGCTGGACGGCGCCGCGCATCTGGTGCTGGAGGGATCGACGATGGTCTATGATTTCCTCGAAAGAGCCTGAACGAACCCGTGCAGGGCTAAGCGCGGGCTTCGGGGGCTGCCGGGCGGCCGTGGATGTGGACGTAGCGGCCGCCGGATTCTTCGAGGATGCGGGTCGCCCGCATTTCGAGCTCCGGATCATCGCAACGCACCCAGAGGAGGGCAGCGCCGGCCTTCAGCGCCGCCTCGAAATCGGCGCGGTGCGGCGCCGCGGCATAATCGTCGAAGAACTCCTTGAGGGCGGCGCCGCCGAGCCCGGCGCCGACCAGGGCCGCGACGGTCGCGCCGATCGGGCCGCTGGAGACCAGGATGATGCCGGCGATCGTCAATGGCCCGATGTATTTGATCTCGTCACTGAGCCCGGCGGCGACCAGCTCGCCGGGGTCCTCTTCGGCGACCGTCAGCGGCTGGTGCGATGCGAGCACCGACAGATCGTCTGGCCGGAAGCCGGCGGCGAGCAATGCCGAGACGGCCTGACGGAAATGGGCGCGGTCGGGGAAGGAGGCGACCGCCTCGCGGACCACCGGGAAGGATCTTGCGGCTGCGGCCATCGTGATGCTCCGTTTGCGCGGTTGGCTTCGCCCTATGATAACGTCTAAATCCTGCCGACCGCTCGTTGCCTCCTCGTCCGCCCTCGATTGTCGGGAAGATTGGCGCGCATCGGCAGCTTGCGTCCTTCGAGACGCCGTGCTGCGCACGGCTCCTCAGGATGAGGTCATTTCTTGATGGCATCCATCGACGCACCTCATCCTGAGCGCTCGCGACGCGAGCCGTCGAAGGACGCAGGGACCTCGATCCAGAGCGAAGCCGAGACAGCACCCGAGCCCGCTCCGGCTTTCGCGGGTTCACCGGTCATGCTGCAATACCATGAGATCAAGCGCGCCCATCCGGGATGCCTGCTGTTTTTCCGGATGGGCGATTTCTACGAGCTGTTCTTCGAGGATGCGGTCGCCGCGGCGCCGGCGCTCGACATCGCGCTGACCAAGCGGGGCCGGCACAACGGCGCCGACATCCCGATGTGCGGCGTGCCGGTGCACACCGCCGAAGCCTATCTGGCGCGGCTGATCCGCGCCGGCTTCAAGGTGGCGATCTGCGACCAGACCGAGGATCCCGCCGAGGCGCGCCGGCGCGGCAATAAGGGGCCGGTGCGCCGGGCGGTGGTGCGGGTCGTCACCGCCGGCACCTTGACCGAGGACGGGCTGCTCGACGCGCGCCGCCACAACTATCTCGCCGGCATCGCGGAAGCGGCGGGAGAAATCGGGCTCGCCTGGCTCGATCTGTCGACCGGGTCGTTCGCGCTGATGCCGACCGCCGAGAATGCGCTCGGCGGCGATCTGGCGCGGCTGATGCCCGGCGAGATCGTGTTGCCGGAGCGGCTGCTGGCCCGCCCTGCCCTGTTCGAGCTGTTCGCCGAGTGGAAATCGGCATTGACCCCGCTCGCCAACCCGCGCTTCGACAGCGAGGCGGCGAGGCGGCGGCTCGAAAGCTTCTACGGGGTTCGGGCGCTCGACGGGTTCGGCAGTTTCGGCCGGGCCGAGATCGCCGCGGCCGGGGCATTGGTCGATTACGTCGCGCTGACCCAGCAGGGGGGCGCTGCCTATCTCGCGCCGCCGCAGCGGGTGTTGCCCGGCTCGGTCATGCAGATCGACGCGGCGACAAGGCGCAATCTCGAACTAACCGTGACCTTGTCGGGGGAGCGGCGCGGCAGCCTGCTGGCGGTGATCGACCGCACGCTGACCGGCGCCGGCGCCCGCCTTTTGGCCGAGCATCTCGCCGGGCCGTTGACGGTGCCGGACGCGATCATGGCGCGGCTCGACGCGGTGGCGTTCTTGGTCGCGCGGCCGGACACGCGCGCGGCCTTGCGCCAGCGGCTGCGGCATTGTCCGGATATCGAGCGGGCGCTGAGCCGGCTGAGCCTCGGGCGCGGCGGCCCGCGCGATCTCGCGGCGTTGCGCGACGGGCTCGGCGAAACCGCTGCGATTCGTGCCGCGCTCGCCGCACCGGGGCTGGTGCCGTTGCCGGAAACGCTGGCGGCCGCCGAACAAGGGCTTGGCGAGCATGGCGTCCTGGTCGAGCGGCTCGGCCGGGCGCTCGCCGCCGAATTACCCTTATTCGCGCGCGATGGCGGGTTCATCGCGGCGGGCTACGCCATCGAGCTCGACCAGTGCCGCGAATTGCGCGACGACAGCCGGCGGGCGATCGCCCAACTGCAGGCGCGCTATGGCGAGGCGAGCGGCGTCGCCTCATTGCGCATCCGGCACAACAACGTGATCGGCTATTACGTCGAGGTGTCGGCGGTGAATGCCGGCAAGCTCGGCGCCGATTTCATGCACCGCCAGACGATGGCGGGGGCGATGCGCTACACGACCGTCGAATTGTCCGAGCTCGAAAGCAAGATCGCCAGCGCCGCCGAACGGGCGCTGGCGCTGGAATTGCGACTGTTCGAGGATCTGGTTAGCGAGGTTATGGCGCGGCGGCAGGAGATCGCCGCAGCGGCAGCGGCGCTCGCGGCGCTCGACCTCGCCGCGGCGCATGGCGAATGCGCCAGCGAGGGCGGCTGGATCAGGCCGGAGATCGACACCGGCAGCGGCTTCGAGATCCGTGGTGGGCGGCATCCGACCGTCGAGGCGGCGCTCGCCGGAAGGGGCGCCTTTGTCGCCAATGATTGCGTGCTGGGCGAGGACCGGATCTGGCTCGTCACCGGCCCCAACATGGCCGGGAAGAGCACTTTTTTGCGGCAGAACGCCTTGATCGCGATCCTGGCGCAGATCGGCGCCTTCGTGCCGGCGAGCTCGGCGAAGATCGGCATCGTCGATCGCCTCTTCAGCCGGGTCGGCGCCGCCGACGATCTGGCGCGCGGCCGCTCGACCTTCATGGTCGAGATGGTCGAAACCGCGGCGATCCTGAACCAGGCCGGGCCGCAGAGCTTTGTCATCCTCGATGAGATCGGCCGCGGCACCGCGACCTTCGACGGGCTGTCGATCGCCTGGGCGGCGCTCGAGCATCTGCACGAGGTCAATTGCTGCCGGGCGCTGTTCGCGACGCATTATCACGAGCTGACCGCGCTCGCAGCGAAACTGCCGGCGCTCGCCTGCCACACGATGCGGGTCAAGGAATGGCAGGGCGACGTCGTATTTCTGCACGAGGTGGCGTCCGGTACCGCCGACCGCTCCTACGGCATCCATGTCGCAAAGCTCGCCGGCTTGCCGGCGAACGTCACCGCGCGCGCCGAAGAGGTCTTGCAGATCCTCGAAAAAGGCGAACAGGGCGGCGCCCTCGCCCGCCTCGCCGACGATCTGCCCTTATTCCGCGCCGCCCGCCCCATGCCGGCCACGCCCGAGCCCAAAGCATCGCCGATCGAGGACGCGCTACGCGGCATCCGTCCGGACGAGTTAAGCCCGCGCGAGGCACTGGAATTGCTCTACCGGCTGAAAGGGATGTTGCCCAAGTGATCAGCGGGGAACGACGATCAGAGCGCTTTATGCTACACTAACGCCCGACCCGGAGAAAGCCGATGGCTGATATCCCGGAACATCCGCGCATCTCGATTGACCCAAGCGTGTTGCTTGGCAAACCGGTCATTCGCGGGACGCGCCTTTCCGTCGAATTCATCATCGGCCTGATGGCCGAGGGTTGGAGCGAAGCCGAGATTTTCGCAAATTATCCCGGGGTCACGCACGAGGATGTTATCGCTTGTCTGGCTTACGCCCGTGACGTTCTGGGTGCAGAGAGGGTATTTCCCAGCGCAGCCTAAGCATGCGCTTCCTCGCCAACGAGAATTTCCCGGGCGGTAGCCGCCCTAACGGCTGCGGGACACGATGTCGTCTGGGTAAGAGCCTCGGCACCGGGTGCGAGCGATGCTGATGTGCTGGCATGGGCAGGACGCGAACAACGGATTCTGCTGACCTTTGACAAGGATTTCGGCGAGCTTTCCGGCCGATCGACACTGCCGGCGGGTTGCGGCGTGGTATTGTTCTGCACACCAATGCCAAAATCCCGAGACGTCGGACGGCAGCTCGCTGATCTGATCGCCGCGCGCGACGACTGGGCAGGACATTTCTCCCTAATCGAGCCTGGCCGCGTTCGTATGCGTGCCCTCAAGTAACGACCGCGGCGACGGCGCTTGCGCCGAGCGCGCCGAGGACCACGACGAGCCAAGGCGGGACGGCCCAGAAGGTCAGCATCAGGAAGGCGACGATGCCGATCGCGAAATCCTGCGGGGCGAAGATCGCGCTGGTCCAGACCGGCCGGTAAAGCGCCGCCAACAGCAATCCGATCACCGCGGCGTTGACTCCGGGCAACGCCGATTGCACGACCGGGTGGCGGCGCAGGCTGTCCCAGAACGGCAACGCGCCGATCAGCAGCAGAAAAGACGGCAGGAAGATCGCCGCGAGACACAACAGGCCGCCGATGACGCCGTTCGGCGGCGGCCCCATGACCGTGCCGAGATAGGCGGCAAAGGTGAAAAGCGGCCCCGGCACTGCCTGCGCCGCGCCATAGCCGGCAAGGAAGGCGTCGTTCGACACCCAGCCGGACGGCACCACCTCGGCCTGCAACAGGGGCAGCACGACATGGCCGCCGCCGAACACCAGCGACCCCGAACGGTAGAACGAGTCGAGCAATTTGATCGGCTGCGCCGGCACCGCCGCCGCCAGCACCGGCAAACCGAACAGCAGCCCGACAAACAGGATTGCCGCGACGACCGAGCAGACGCGCGGAATATGTACCGCGATCGACACGCTGGAGGGCGGCGTTTGCGCGCTGCCGAGCAATGCCCAGCCGATCAGCGCGCCGGCGAGGATCGCGACGACCTGCCCGATCGCGGAAGGCACCGCCAAGGCGAGGATCGCGGCGCCAACCGCGATCGTCACCCAGATCTTCAGAGGTCCGGCAGCGGCCGGACGGAGGCTCTGCGCCATGCCCCACACCGCCTGCGCCACGACCGCTACCGCGACGATCTTGAGCCCGTGCAGCCAGGACGCTCCCGACAAATCGCCGAACCGGGTCAAGCCATAGCCGAACAGGATCATCGCCGCGGCGGACGGCACCGTGAAGCCGATCCAGGCGGTCAATGCCCCGAGGAAGCCGGCGCGCATGATGCCGATCGTAATGCCAACCTGGCTGCTGGTCGGGCCCGGCAGGAACTGCCACAGCGCGACGATGTCGGCATAGGCGTGCTCGTCAAGCCATTTGCGCCGCTCGACGAACTCGGCGCGGTAGTAGCCTAGATGCGCGACCGGCCCGCCGAAGCTGGTCAGGCCGAGGCGCAGAAAGATCCGCAATATTTCCAGCGCCGAACCGCGCTCGGGCATCGCCGGCTTGGATTGGTCGGCCGCCGCTATGACGGGCTCGGCCGCCCCCTGCATCAGGTTGGTCTCGGCGGCGCCGGCGCGGTGAATTGCGCGAGATCGGTGTAGCCGAGCGCCTCCTCGACCGCGGCTATGTGCTTGACCGCGTCGTCGAACCCGTCCTTGCCGAACTGGCGGTGCTCGATGTCCTCGAAGGTCTCGCCCATTTCGCGCAGCTGCTTCTCGGACAGCGCCTCCCGCCAGGCCGGGAAGACGATCGTGTCCTCACGCGCCGCGTGGTTCTCGTACATCACGTCGAGCGTCTCCAAGGCGCGGGCGAACGCCTCGGAATCGCCGATCGCGCCCTTGCCGGTGACGGTGCGGATATAGTCGGTGATGTCGCGGCCGCGATCGTGCTGCGCCACCAGCGTCGGGACCAGCGCCGCCACCGGGCTCTCGCCTTTGCGCAAGGTCGGGAAGATGTAAGCCTGCTCGAGCATCCGCTCGTGATAATTCTCGCCGAAATCGCGGAACAGCTGGGCGGCTTGGCGGATCGGCTTGGGGTCGATCTTCGCGCCGGCGCGCAGCCGCGCCGCGGTCTGGCGATAGACCAGCAGCACGCGCCGGATCACACCGTGCTCGCGCATCAGATCCTCGACCGCACCGATCTTTTTTTCCGGCGGCGGTGGTGGCGGCTTTGCTTCCTTCTTGGCAGCGGCAAGGGCCGCGCTTGCGCTGCCGGCGGCAAGAACGGCGCCGGAGAGGCCGACGATCAGACGGCGCCGGCTGGCATCGGGCAGGGAAATCATCAGGGCCTCGTCTTCGGAGTACGCCCGGTCAACGTACGTAAACCGAATCTGGCGTGCGAACCTTAACTTTAGATAACCATAACTTTAGATACGCGTCAGATCACGTCTCTCGGCAACGCGCGGCCATCCATGTCGTCATGGTCCATATGCAGATGGCGCAGCGCGGTCGGGGCGATATCGACCAGCGAGCTCGGCTGCCGCCGCACCCCGGACTGGAAGCCGCCGCCCTCGACGATCAGAAACGGCCGCTGCTCGTTCGGGCTGAGCCCGCCATGCTGGCCGAAGCCGATCTTGCTCTCGCTGTCCGAGGGATCCTGCACGATCGGGGCATAGCCGGCGATGCCATATGGATTGGTCCGGTCCTCGCCGGCCAGCGAGACCGCGATGCGCATCGGCGTGTCGGCCGGCAGGCCGGCCATGGCGAGCCGCTCGCCAAAGAACAGCTCGCCGACCCAGTTTTCACCGGCGAGGAAACGCGCCACCCGGGGCACCAGGTCGCCCTCCGGCTCGGCGAAATAGAGGGTTGCCGCGGTGCCGTTCGGCGCGACGACGAGCTCGCGGGACTCGCGGCTCTCCTTCAGCCCGGCGGCGATCAGCAGCTCGGTTAGGTCGATCGACTCCGCGACCGTTTCCATGCCGTGGTCGGAGCCGGTCACGAACAGGATGTCTTCACCTGTCGGGTCGAGCCGCCGCACGGTCTCGAATACCTGCTTCACCAGGGCATCGGCGCCGGCGATCGCGGTGCGGTGCTCGGGCGAGCCGAGCGGTGAGTGGTGGCCGGTATTGTCCGGTTCCGACAGCCACAGGATGGCAAGAGAAGGCGCGCGCTCCTCGAGGATCTCGCCGCAGAAGCGCTCGGTCATCGCGCGGTCGCCGGCGAGCCCCTTCTTCAGGCCGGCGCTGGCGCGATCGTCGACCGGAACGCGGCCCGGGCCGTAGCTGCCGGCCGCGTGATAGACCCAGCCATGGCCGTCGGGGTCCTGGAAATAGGCGGCGCCCGGCGAGACATTGGCGCAGGAGATCGAGGTCTCGCCATGCCAGCGCAGCCGCTCGGCGAGGGTCGGCACATGCAGGGTGCGCCCGGTGGCGCGGCGCATGCGGTCGCGGAAATCCGGCGCGCCGGCCGAGCGGCAGACCAGCCCGTCACCCTCGTCGAGGGCCATCGTGTTGCCGAGGAGGCCGTGCCGCGCCGGACGGCAGCCGGTGGCGATCGAGGCGGCGCTGGCGCGCGTCGTCGACGGGAAGACGCTGCGATGCGCGGCGAAGGACGCGGCGCGCTGTTTCAGCTCGGCGAGGAACGGCGTGCCGACCGGATCGATCAGATCGGCGCGCAGGCTGTCGCAGATCACGATGACGACGTGAGGCTCTCGCTTCATGGCACGCTTCCGTTCAACGCGAAGTCGAAGATATCGAAATTGCGCAGCCGGCGGGACTCCGATATCGCGCGGTACTCGGCGGTCAGCGGATTTGACAACAGGAACGGCACGCGCTGCTCGAAGGCGCCGCCGTGCGAGCGCAGCCGATGCCCGGCCAAGGCCGAGAGGTCATGCTCGGCGGCGGTCGCGCCGATCACGGTATTCCGGTCGCCGGTCACGACGAGATCGGCCTCGCGGTCCGGCGGCAGCTCGAAAACGGCACAGGCTTCCTCGCGGGTCAGCACCGAATCGATGCCGGGCAAGGCGCGGATCGCGTGCCGCATCGCCGCGAGGGGCGCGCCCTTGTTGCGATAGACCCGCACGAACGAGCCCAGCGCGCCGTGATGGCGCACGAACGGGTCGGTGATCGGGCAGATGACCCGCGCCGCGCCGATGCCGAAATCGGCGTTGAGGATGTCTTCGAGATAGAGGACATGCGGGCGGCCGTCGGAGAGCGCCTTGTCGTTCATGCCGTGATCGGCGGTCAGCGCGACGACGCAGCCCAGTTCGGCGAGGCGCGCCAAGCGTGCGTCAAGCGCCTGGTGAAAGGCGAGCGCTTCCGGTTCGTTGGGGGCGTGGCCGTGCTGCACGTAATCGGACAGCGACAGGTAGAGAAGCTGCGCCCGGCCCTGCTCGACGAGGCGGATGCCGGCATCGAGCACGAACAGCGACAGGTCGGCCGAGTACATGCCGGACTTGGCCCGGCCGACCAGCGCCTCGACCGCCGAGATGCCGTGCTCTTCAGGGGTGCAACGATCGGCCTGCTCGGACGAGAAGCAGATGCCGTTGTCGCCGATCGCCAGGCCGCGGCCGAGCATCAGGCGCAATTTGTCCTTGGCGGTGATCGCGGCTGTCGGGATACCGGCTTGCGACATCAGCGCGAGGATCGTGTCGCTGCGCAGCATTTTGGGGTCGGTCATCATCACCTCGGCGCCGCTGTCGCGGTCGAGCGCGAAATTGCCCGAGATGCCGTGCACCGAAGGCGGCGCGCCGGTGACGATCGACATATTGTTGGGATTGGTGAAGGTCGGCATCACCGCCTCGGCGAGTGCGTAGAAGCCGCCGTCGCGCCATTTCGCGATCGTTGGCAGGACGCCGGCGGCGAGCCCCGCTTCGATGTATGCCGGGTCGCAGCCATCGGCGCAGATCACCACCACCGGCTGGGTTGGCAGGCGATATTGTCGGCCGTTGAGTTGGATCATGTCAGCCCGGTTCAATTGCCCCTCACCCCAACCCTCTCCCCGCAAGCGGGGAGAGGGAGAATGTGGTGCACACTTTTGCCGTGCGCCCCCTCTCCCCGTCTACGGGGAGAGGCACAGGGTGAGAGGCGCATCAGGATCAAAACGTGGCGCCGGATTCGAGCCAGGCGCGGACGATCTCCTCGCCGGTGGCGAACCAGACGCCATCATGGGCGGCGATGTAGTCGAGCGCTTCGGCGAGGCCGGCGATGCGGTGCGGCACGCCGATCAGATAGGGATGCAGGCAGATCGCCATGACCCGCCCGGAATCGGCACCTTCGGCATAGAGCGTATCGAACTGGCGTTTGATCGCCGCGACGAACTGATCGATCGTGCCGTTGCGGGTGTAGAGGAACGGCGAATCGTTGATCTCGTAGGAATAAGGGATCGAGACGAGCCGCTTGCCGCCGCCGATATCCATGAAGAAGGGCTGGTCGTCGCTGACCCAGTCGGCGACGTAGAGACAGCCCTCATCGGCGAGATAGTCGAGCGTGTTCCAGGTCTCGGCGAGGCCGGCGCCGAGCCAGCCCAATGGCTTCCGGCCGGACAGCGCGGCGATCTTCGACAATGTGCGGGCGATCGACGGGTGCTCCTCCTCCGGCTCCATCTGGTTGAGCCACAAGGAATTGGTCTCGTTGTGGCCGAGGATCTCCCAGCCGAGCTCGACCGCCGCCTTGACGATCTGCGGATGATGATCGCAGATGTCGCTGTTGAGGGTCGGGCTGGCGCGGATGCTGCGCTTGCTCATCACGTCCATGATGCGCCAGATGCCGACGCGGTTGCCGTAATCCCGCTGTGCCCAGGCGCGCACCGAGGGTACCGTGGCGCGGCTATCGTAAGGGCTGCTGGGGATGCCGCGGGTCAGCGGAAAGAATTCGATGTTGGGGATCACCCAGACGGCGAGCCGGGCGCCGTTGGGCCATTTCAGCTTTGGCCGGTCGTTGATTGTGACATAGGGAAACGGGCCGTAATCACGCGGTTCCATCCGGGCCTCCCTCGCGGCAGGATCACTCTGCAACGACTATAGATCGAATTGAGGCGCGCGTGAGAACCGGCGATCGGGGAAGTCTGGAATGGTGCGGCTTTGGCGATTTGACGCCGGCGCTGCTGTACGAGGTGTTGCGGTTCCGGCAGGCGATCTTCGTCGTCGAGCAGCGCTGTGCCTATCCTGACCTCGACGGGTTCGACCAGCAGGCAGAGCATTTGCTGCTGCGGGTGGAGAGCGAGTTGGCCGGGTGTCTGCGGCTGATGCGGTTTCCGGACGAAGCGCGGGTCAAGATCGGCCGGGTCGCGGTCGCCGTGCCGCTTCGGCGGCAGGGCTTTGCGCGGTTGTTAATGATCGAGGCGCTCGATCGCTGCCAGCGCGACTACCCCGATTGCGCCGTTACGCTGAGCGGGCAGACCTATCTGGCGCCGTTCTACGAGACGCTCGGATTCGCGGTGACATCGGCGCCCTACGACGATTACGGCCTGTCGCATGTCGACATGATTTTGCGCTCTCCCGACCCTCGTCATCCCGGGACGGCCGACGGCCGGGCCCGGGATCCATGAACACGGACGGAAGAATGCCTGGCTCGTCCATCGAGACCGCCTGGCGGCGCCCGTGTTCTTGGATTCCGAGTTCGCCGCTGCCCGGCGCCCCGGAATGACGGTCGGGGCTGGAGGGAGGGGGCCGTCGCGGCCGGCCTGGCTGGTGCTTGGCGGGGCGTTTGGCGCGTTCACGCTGAGCGCCGCGCTGATGCATTCCTACCCGGTCTACCTCGTTGCCTTCATCGCCGATTTCGGCTGGAGCCGGGCGGAGACCTCGATCGCCTATTCGGTGTCGCAGCTGGTCGGCGGCGCCAGCTCGCCGCTGGTCGGCTATCTGGTCGATCGGCTGGGCTCGCGCCGCCTAGTGCTGCTCGGCGGCGGATTGCTCGTCGTGGGGCTTCTCGCCAGCGCGTTCGTCACCGCGCTGTGGGAGATCGTCGTGCTCTACGGCATCGTCATGACGATCGGCGCCAATTGCCTCGGGCTGGTCGTGTTCGTGCCGATGCTGTCGCGGTATTTCATCCGCAACCGCGGCATGGCGATCTCGATCGTGCAATCGGCGAACGGCATCGCGCGCGGCATCTCGGCGCCGCTGGTGCAATTGCTGATCTCGCTGATCGGCTGGCGCAGCACCTATCTGGTGCAGGCCGGGCTGATGGGAGTGCTGGTGCTGCCATTGGCGGCGCTGTTCCGGCGCGCCGAGGCGCCGCCGCCGCAGCTGCTGAACGGCGCCGTGCCGAATGACATGCCGGGCGGTGAAGTGATACCGGCAGGCCGCGGCTGGACATTGCGCGAGGCGATGCGCACGCCGCATTTTTGGCTGCTGTTTCTGGTGTATCTTTGCACCGGGCTCGGCAGCTTCTTCGTGTCATTGCACCAGCTCGCCTTTGCCGCCGATATCGGCTTCGACAAGCTGTACGCCGCCGAGGTGCTCGGCATGGGCGCCTTTCTCGCGGTTCCGGGCATCGTCGTGACCGGCACCTTGTCCGATTATATCGGGCGCGAGTGGTCCGCGATCCTCGCCTATGGCTTTTCGATTATCGGCGTGGTGTTCGCGCTGATGATCACCAGCCCCGACCAGCATCTGCTGTTGTGGCTGCACGCCTGCTTTTTCGGATTGACCTGGGGGGCGCGCGGCCCGGCAATCACGGCGAAGACCGCCGATCTGTTTCCCGGACGGCAGCTCGGCACGATCCTCGGCGTCATCACGATCGGCAGCGGCATCGGCTCCGCGCTCGGCTCGTGGGGCGCGGGATGGATTTTCGATCTGTCCGGCAGCTACCGAGTCGCCTTCATCGCATCGATTGTGTCGTATGCGGCCGGTGTCGTCGCGTTCTGGGCGTTGCGCAGGCCGCCAGCCAGGGCGCGCTAGCCCGGCTTCCGCGCCAGCGCCTCGATCGCGATGCCGCGGCCGTCCTCGATCGTGCGGATCGAGTTGAGCTGCATCTCGGCGGCACGCTCGCCCATGATGATGTCGACCGCGATCTTCGGCATGTCGCCTTGTTCGAGACGCGCGCGGGTGCGGCGCTGCGCTTCGCGCGTCGCGGCGGTGATGTCGCGAAAATCGGCGATCTCGAAGCCAGCGGCGAGGAGATCGGCGCGCATCGAGTCGGGCGTCGCCAGAAAGCTCGTGTCGCGGGTCGTCGCCCACGGCACCGGGAAATAGGGCTCTCCCAACGGTCCGGCGCATAAATTCGACAAGGCCAGCCGGCCGCCCGGCCGCAGTACGCGAAACGCCTCGCGGTAGAATTGCTGTTTGTCGGCGATGTTCATGATCACGTTCTGCGAGTAGGCGGCGTCGAACGCGCCATCCGGCACCGGCAAAGCGAGCGCGCTGCCGTTCAGGATCGTGACACGATCGGCGAGGCCGGCCGCGGCGTTCAGCGCCTCGGCCGCGGCGCAAAACGCCGGCGTCAAATCCGCCCCGGTCACCTGCACGGCGAATTTCGCGGCGAACCAGCGCGCCGGCCCGCCGATCCCCGAACCGATATCGAGGACGCGCTCGCCGGGTTGCAGCGCGAGCTGCGCCGCCAGCTCCTGGGTGGCGGCGACGCCGCGGCCGTGGAAATGGTCGAACGGCGCGAGACCCTCCGGCGTGACCGGCGCGTTTGGGCCATTCGCCGCGCGGAACGCGGCGAGGACCCGCTCGGCGATCCCGGCACTGCCGTAATGCCGCTCGACCTCTGCGGTCTTCATCACGCCCTCCTCCCAGCTTGGCATTCCCGTGCGGCGATGCTACGGCATCGCATCGACAAAACCTATCCGCGGAGGACGAGATGCCCGTCAAGATCGACCGCCTGCAGCCCGAGGGTGTCAACGTCAGGATGCAGCAGGGGAAGGCCGCCTATTCGCATGTCGTGACCGTCACCGGCCCGGGCAAGACGATCTATGTCGCCGGGCAATTGGCGCGCAACCTCGAAGGCAACATCGTCGGCCCGGGCGACATGCGGGCGCAGATGGAGCAGACTTTCAAGAATTTGGACGCCTGCCTCAAGGCCGCTGGTGCGAGCTGGAGCGATGTCGTCAAGACCAACACCTTCGTCACCAATTACGCCGAGTTCGCCAAGTGCAGCGATGTACGCATGCGCTACATCGGGGTCGCCAGCCCGACCAGCACGACGATCCAGATCAGCGGCCTCGCACAACCGGAAGCGATGGTCGAGATCGAGCTGATCGCGGTGGTGAATTAGCTCAGCGGATCAGGGCGTAGAGGCGCTCGTCGTAGAGCGCGCCCTGCAGCGGCACGAGCTTGGCGCGGAAGGCGCGGGTGTGTTCGGCCATCGCATGGGCGCGTTGCGCGTCACCATCGCGCCACGCCTCGACCAAGGGCAGGTGATTGGCGCGGCCCTCCTGCTGCAGGACGTCGAACCGCAGATTGCCGGCTTCCTTGCGACTCGCCTCGGCGAGCTGCTTCAACAATTCGATCGTCTGGTCCTTGCCGGCCGGGAAGACGTCGACATGGGTCAGGACATAGACCGGCTTGAGCGACCGCGGCTCGTCGCCGATCGCCGGGCCGGCGACCGACAGACCCGCATTCGAGCGGATGTCGAGCGGGCTCGCGAACAGCGGCTGGAGTTTGTCCCGCAGAGCGGCGACTGCCGCGCCATGCGCCTCGACGGCCGCCTTGTCGCGCCACACCTCGACCACCGCAAAGCGGGCCGGCCGCGCGAGCTCCTCCAGCGCGAGAAATCCGCCGTTGCCGTCTTCCTTGCGGGTCGCCGTCGCGAATTGCTGCAACAGGCCGACGGTCTTGCCGGCCGCAGCGGCGCCGACCTCGAAATAGGTGACGATGTAGACCGGGCCGGTACTGGGTGAGGGGCTGGCCGTGCCGCCGGGTGCCGGCGCTTGCGCCGAGGCCGATCCCGTTATCGCCGAGAGCATCAGCCCGACCGCCAATGCCAGCCGATGCCGCAATGCCATGGCGCGCCCTCGCCTATTTGAACCGCGGCATCACCTTCTCGCAGATCAATTGCAGTGAGCGCATCATCACTTCCGCCGGGATCGCGGCGCCGAAATTGAGCTCGAACAGGATGCCGTCGATGCCGAGCTCGGCTTCCAATTCCTTGAGGCGGTCGACGACCCGCTCGGGTCCGCCGACGATGACCTTGTCGCGGACCACATCCGCATAGGTGGCGGTGCGCACCTCCTCGACCTCGGCGCGGCGCCGCGCATTCGGCGAGCCTTCGAGCCTGGTAATCAGCGATTTGTAGCCGGCCATGATGCTCGGCTCACCCTCTTCGAGAGCATGCTTGTCGTCATCGCCGACATGCATCGACAGGCGCAGATAAACCTCGCCGTGGCCCGGATGGCCGGCCTCGTCATAGGCGTCGCGGTAGGCCTTCAGATCCGGCTTGAGCCCCATCAGCGAGCCGCTGCGCACCGAAACGAACAGCGGGTAGCCGAGCCGGCCCAGCGTCGGAAACGTGTCCTCGCTCGCTCCGGCGATGCGGATCGGCGGGTGCGGCTGCTGATACGGCCGCGGCACCGCGCGGGCATTATCGAAGCTGTGATACTGGCCCTCGTAGGAGAAGGTTTCCTCGGTCCAGGCCTTCTTGACGATTTCGAGCGTCTCGTAAAAGCGCTCGCGGCTCTCCGAATAGGGCACACCATAAGCCGCGTAGCCGCGCGGGTTGCCGCTGCGCCCGGCGCCGAGGATGAAGCGCCCGCGGCTGACCTGATCGACCGTCGCGGTCTCCTCGGCGAGGCGCAGCGGATGGGCCAATGGCAGAACATGGACGGCGGTGCCGATCTTGATCCGCTTGGTGCGCGCGGCGATCTGGCCGGCGACATTCATCGGCGCGCTGAGCACCGAGCGGCGCGCCTGCTGGTGGATCTCGGCGAGCCAGAACACGTCGAGGCCCCAGCGGTCGGCCGCTTCAACCTGCTCGAAGCCCTGGTCGAACGCGTCGGCGTCGCTTTGGCCTTCAACCTGACGATGAAACTCGTGATACCAGCCAAATTCCATGGCGGCTCCCCTAGCGCTCGGCGCTTGAATGATCCGACAAGACTAGGCCCTGCCCCGGCATCCCGCAAATGCCGATGTTTGATCCGCTCCATAACTTGTCGGCATGGCCGCCGGTTTGATGTAGCATGACGCCATGGAACTGCGCAGCCTTGCGTATTTCGTCCGGATCGCCGAGCTCGGCAGCATCACCCGTGCCGCGTCGCATCTGCATCTCGCGCAACCGGCCTTGACCCGGCATGTGCAACGGCTCGAAGACGAGCTGGGCGTGCCGTTGCTGACCCGCGCCAATCGCGGGGTCAAGCTGACCGAAGCCGGCCAGAAGCTCCTCGAAAGCGCGGCGCGCATCCTGCGCGAGGTCGAGCGCACCGGCGACGAGATCCGGGCGCAGGATGCCCATCCGAGCGGCCGGATCATCTTTGGCGTCACCCCGACATTGTGCCCGGTGCTGGTGCCGGAATTGTCGCTGCGCATGCGCCGCGACTATCCGCGCATCGAGCTGAAGGCGGTGCATGCCGGCATGGTGCGGCTCGAGGAATTCGTCATCGACGGGCGGGTCGACATCGCGCTCCTGTCGGAATTGTCGCGCAGCCGGCTGGTCCTCTCGACCCGGCTGGCGCAGGAGGAAATGGTGCTGGTGACAGCGCCGGGCGCGCGGCCGCCGGGCATCGTTACCGACGCGGAGCTGAGCCGGACCCCGCTCGTCCTCGGCGACGGGTTGCGGGCGGCGATGGACGCGCTGTTGGCCGGGCGCGGCGTCGAGCTCAACGTCGCGATCGAGATCAACGACCACGAGACGATCCGGCTGATGGTGCAACAGGGCGCCGCCGCCTCGATCCTGCCCTACTCCTCGGTGGCGCGCGAATGCGCCCGCGGCCTGCTCGACGCGCATCGCATTAGCGAGAGCGGGATTTTCCGCACCCTGGCATTGGGGGTGCGCGCCAGCCGCACCGCCTCGCTGGCGCGCGAGACCGTGGTGCGCACGATCAGCCAGCTCGTCGCCGAGTTCGAGATGGCCGGGCAGTTATCGGTCGGCGAGGATCGCCAATCGGCGGCGCGCCCTCTTCCACTGCAGGTGGTATCTTAGGATGAAATGCGAGTGCCCGACTCTATGTGAAAATTGGGACTTCTGTGGGGTTTACCCGATTGTGCTACTTTGCTTGTGCTAACGTGATGAGAG
>Ga0210400_10000297_pt1 | contig 58693 bp, 54 predicted proteins | sample IncBWH26MmetaG_FD_155456 | JGI IMG/M metagenome (GOLD analysis project Ga0210400, IMG submission 155456) | Forest soil microbial communities from Barre Woods Harvard Forest LTER site, Petersham, Massachusetts, United States - Inc-BW-H-26-M | ecosystem: Environmental > Terrestrial > Soil >...
TTTGTAAAACGTTTATTTAATTCCGCTTTTAAACCCGAATTACCAACTGTAAACTCGGCAATTATACGGTAAGCAGAAGTTGATTTAAAATTTTGTATTTCTCTTTCGCGGTCAACAATTAAACGCACAGCCACCGATTGTACACGACCGGCAGATAAACTCGGGCGAACTTTTTTCCAAAGTACGGGTGATAATTCAAAACCCACCAACCTATCTAATATACGGCGTGCCTGTTGTGCATCTACCAAATGTTTATCAATTTTTCGCGGATTTTTTATCGCTTCTAAAATTGCCGACTTGGTAATTTCATGAAAAACGATACGTTTTGTTTCGCTGATTTTTAAACCTAATGCTTCCGCCAAATGCCATGAAATGGCTTCTCCCTCGCGGTCCTCATCCGTTGCTAACCAAACAATGTCTGCCCCCTTTGCTAATTTTTTTAAATCAGCTACTACTTTTTCTTTATCGGGTGATATTTCGTATTCGGGCTCGAAGTTCTTTTCAAGGTTGATTCCCATACCTTTTTTAACAAGGTCGCGAACGTGGCCAAAGCTGGATCTAACGGTAAAATCTTTTCCTAAAAAACCTTCTATGGTTTTTGCTTTTGCCGGCGACTCAACTATTACAAGGTTCTTACTCATCAATTTTTAGTTCAGGTTCAAAGTCTAAAGTTCAGGGGTAAAAAGAATGCGTTCCATAAAAACTTTATACTTCAAACTTTCAACGTTAAACTTTTTCAGTCTGCAAAAGAAGTAAAATTTACTTAAATAGCGAAAAAAGACTTTTTCAACCTGAAATTCAGCCTCGTTATGGGTGAAAAAGGGGTTTTTATCCTTCGGGAGCATGCTCATTTTGAGGTTTTATCTTCTTCCAGATTATCTTAAACCACTCTGTAAATTGCCCCGGGTTTTGCGCTAATTCCGCTTCAATGGCATCCATTTTCAGGTATTTATATTCGCTCACTTCAGCAGGATCGGGCAAAGGAACATCATCGCAAATACCTGCAAAAACATAATCAAATTCGTGTTCGCTCAGGCCTTTGTCGAGTTTTACTTCATAAGTAAAATTAAATGCTGATAATAATTTACAGTTAATACCCATCTCTTCATAAAGCCTTCTTGTGGCGGCATCCATCGGAGTTTCTCCTTTTCGGGGGTGCGAGCAGCAGGCGTTAGTCCATAATCCGGCGGAATGATATTTACCATCGGCACGCTTTTGAAGCAACATTTGTTTTTGTGAATTAAAAATTAAAACAGAAACCGCGCGGTGCAATTTTCCCTCAAGATGGGCCTGCATTTTTTCCATGATACCAAGTTCCTTGTCCTTCGCGTCAACCAGCACTACATATTCTTTGTTCATTAATTCAAACTTGGTTCTTGAGGTAAATCGGCAAATACTTTATAATTCCCTCCCAGCCTTGCAACGTGTTCGGGCCACATATCTTCCGGATGTTTATTTATTAATTCGCTTGTAAAAGAATCTAAAACTCCCCAGGCTTTTTCTTCAATTTCTCCTTCTAACTGACCGGCACCCCAACCCGAATACCCGATGAAAAAACGTATTTGTGAAGGTTGCAGAGTGTGATTTTTTAATCCCTCGGCTATCTCCTGAAAATTGCCACTCCAATAATAATTCTGCTGGATATGAATACTGTCGGAAATTTTTTTTCCGGCTGTATGAATATAAAACAATTGATTTTGCGCCACTGGTCCGCCGTAATAAACAGGAAGTTTTAAATCATCCATACCCTGCAATACATCTTTTAAGGTAAGATGCATGGGTTTATTCAGAATAAATCCGAGAGAGCCTTGCTCGTTATGCTCTGCCATGAGAATAACGGTGCGTTTAAAGCTCCCGTCGTTTAACATAGGGCGCGCAACTAATATTTGTCCTTGTAAAACGGGCATGTATCTTTGTATTACAAAACTACTGCATGAATTCGCTCAATGAATATACGAAGAATTTGCGACATGATTTCGTAAAAGCAAATTTTAATGAAAAAGATGCCAACAACAATCCCTTTAAACAATTTGAAAAATGGTATGCCGAAGCTATAAAAAGCGGGCTCTCTGAACCTAATGCGATGGCCCTTTGTACCGCCACAAAAAAAGGAAAACCTTCCTCCCGCATTGTTTTATTGCGTGGGTTAAAAAATCACGGTTTTAATTTTTTTACAAATTATTACAGCCGTAAAGGGAATGAATTGAAAGAAAATCCCTATGCCAGTCTGTTATTTTATTGGCCTGAATTGGAAAGGCAAATACGTATTGAGGGGAAAGTTGTTTTTGCTTCTATAAAAGCTTCTGATGAATATTTTAATTTGCGTCCGCGCGAATCACGTATAGGCGCATGGGCGTCCCAGCAGAGTAAAATTATTAGTGGTAGAAAAGAGCTTGACAAATTAGTGAAAAGTATTTCTGAAAAATACGATGAAAAAATTCCACGCCCTGAAAACTGGGGCGGCTATGTTTTGCAAGCTACTTATTACGAATTCTGGCAAGGAAGGCAGAATCGTTTGCACGATCGCATTTGCTACTCGCTTAAAAATGGTAAGTGGAAAAAAGCGCGATTAGCGCCTTAATTATTTTAAATTTCTGAATGATAAAAAGGGCTTTCGCATTCTTATTCCTTCTTTCGGCCCGCCTGTTAAGCCAGGACACAATTTCTGTGCTTTTCAAAACAGGATATTTTAAAATTGAAAACAAGGAAATTGAAAAGTTAGACCTTATACCTGTTACTTTTGAATTGAATGACTTGGATTCTGTACATTTTGTGGGAATGGCGGATTCGGTGGGAAAATTTGAATCAAATCTTAAGCTATCTGAAAAAAGGGTTGTACAGGTAGAAAAATTTTGCAGAAAATTTATTCCCGCAACAATACCGGTTCGTGTAGGCGCATCCGGAGAAACCAATCAGAATAAATTAGAATTTAACCGGCGTGTAAATATTATTCTGTACTTCAAAACCAAACGGCGCGAAACAATTGAATCGGCAGACAATGACACTTCTGCTGTTAACACTACTTCTGTTACCACCTGTTACGATATTGATTACGACCTTTTACATCATTGCCATCTTCGTTTAATAACCAAAGGCAAAAAAGAATTTATTGTTATCGAAAGCCAGGTTACTGAATGGAAAAAATTAGAAAAATTATTTTACGCGGATATCAACAAATCAGGGAAAATAATTGTAAGGCCTCTTAAGTGGAAAGATGTGACTACGGGAAGGTTTTGGTGGGCACGAAGCAGAAACACAGCATTAGTACTCAAAGAAAGCTTCAGGAAATTCAAAATATTCCGCAAGCATCCTTTACCATGCGGAGAATGCAGTGAAACATTTGAGGTGAACAAACCACTTTCAAAAGTTGACACTTGTTTTCAGACGGATTATTTTTTGATGCATAATCTCCAGGTTAAAGTTCCTCTTTTTCCACGCAGCTGGGTGAGAGTTCGTGTCCCTCGCGAATATGTTGATATAAGCTGTGATTATTTTATCGGTTGTCACAAAGATTGGAAATTAAAATGGGAAGAAAGAAGCGGAAGAAAAAATCAGAAATATTTTTTTACCAAACTACCGGTTCGTATATTTTATCTTGAGAATATTACCCGTTATACGGACTGCTGTACTTATAAACCCGAGCCATCTGAATGTGATAAAGGAATTATCGGAGTTTGTCCGCTTAGTCCGCCCGACAAAGCACTTATGATAATTCTTGAACCGGGATACAATTACCAATTAAAAACCCATTTACCTTACTTTATGCTTGGGCTTGGAAAAAATTGGGATAAGGGCTTGTTTGCTTTGTTAAGTGGAATTGATATAAATCACAATTGGTATTCTACACTGAGATACCAATATTATTATCTTTCTTTTCCTTTTAAATCATCGGTAATTAGTTGGCAAAGTCCGGGCAGTGCCCTTACTATTGAACGATACGGACGTTTATATATAGGCTCTGAATTAAACGCATTAATAACTCAAAGCACTAATTATATTTCACAGAACTTGCATCTTGGTCTTGCGTTGGTAAATTACAAATACAGAGCTTTCTTTCAGCGTGCCTTTATACAATATAGTGTAAACGTTGATTACTCGGGAAATTACTCTTCTAAAACAATATTTCCAATGTTGCAGGCAGGTATTGATTGCAAATTATTCCATTTTTAACCGGAGTTTTGGTTTTTCTCTCTTTGCTTTTTGTAAATAAAAACGCCTCCCATAATTAAAGCGGAAAGAATGATTAATCCCAACAAGCCCCAAACAAAACTGCCGCTGCTCTTTACGGTTACCAAAAATACAATCGCAAATAAAAATACAGTTGCAATTTCATTGAAAATGCGTAACCGTAAGGAAGTTCCTTTATAAGAATTTGTTTTCATCTGCGTAAAAATTATATGGCAGCGAAAATGATAAATATAAAGACATCCCACGAAGGTAAGTTTAACGTGCATCCAGGGTTGTGAAAGATACCCGCTGAAATTAAACGACAAAAGCCATGTGCCAAAAATAAGTGTAAGCACTGCACTTGGCCATGTAATTCCAAACCACAAACGCCTTTGCATAAGTTGGTATTGGGGAATTAAAATATTTTTCTCTATTTCTGTTTTTTCATTGGTCTCCACCTGGTAAATAAATAAACGCACAATGTAAAATAGTCCTGCAAACCAGCAGACCATGAAAATTATGTGCAATGCCAGAACATATTTAAAATCCATTTATGCTGATGTTATGAGTGAACTGATTGGTGTGCAAACGCCATCGGCGCAAGTGTAACATTGTAACTTATCTCTGAAAACTGCGGGCTTGTAAATTGATTTTCCTAATAACATCCGCAAACATTCCTGTACGCCTTCAATGATACTCGGATGCGGGTGAATCATATCAGCCAACTCTCTTATACCATGATTAGTGTGAACTAAATATGCAACTGCTTGTATTGCACTGCTTGCGTGAACACCGACAACACGCATACCTAATATATGCATCTCATCGTCGTTGGTAACTAAAATTTTAAAAAAACCGTTTGTGTTACGCATGGCAATAGCACGTGCGTTTGTGCTGTAATCAAGTTTTACAACTTTGAAAGATAGGTTTTTTTCTTTTGCTTCCTGTTCGCTCATGCCAACCGCCGCTACTTCGGGGTTTAAAAACATGATGGTAGAAATATTTTTATAATTAATCGGTTTTATCGGAGGGCCGAACATTCGTACAGCTGCGTGCCGGGCTTCTCTTTCTCCCACATTTACCAATGCAATTCCGCCGGTAACATCACCTGCCACATAAATATTCGGAATATTGGTTTGAGTATCGCTGTGAGAAATGAATCCTCGTTCAGATAATTTCACTCCGGCATTTTCCAATCCGATGTTTTCAATATTCGGCACACGCCCTACTGCCACCAAGGCCTTATCAACGGTAATTATTTCACGTTTTCCGTCCTTGTATAAAAGTTCGTATTCTACTTTTCCGTTCTTAATTTCCATTCGCTCCAATTGCGAATTATGATGCACCACAACGCCGTTATGTTCTAAATTTTCTGTAACAGTAGCGGAAATATCTTCGTCTTCCATCGGAAGAATACGGTCCGCCTTATCAATAAGATTTACTTGTGTTTCTCCGAAATTAGAAAATATCGTGGCGAATTCGCAACCAATGACACCTGCCCCCAGTATCACCATACTTTTAGGAAAATACGGGATATTTTTTACTCCGTCACTGGTCAATATAATTTTTTCATCAATAGAAATATGCGGCAAATATCTCGGGCGGCTGCCTGTGGCAATTAAAATGTTTTCAGTTTGAATAATTTTTTTTTCGCCGTTCTCTTTTGTAATCTCAACCCGGTTCTTACTCAGAATTTTTCCGTTACCTTTTTCCAGGTGAAAATATTTTGAACCGAGTGCCGCCTCCAATAAACGTAAATGGGTTGTCATTTGTGTTTTACGTTCAAAAATGGCATCGCGCACCACTTTATCCGCATCTGTAAATTGCACTCTGTAACCGGGGATTGTTTCACGAATAGTGGCCACCTTCATGGAGTGTTCCCACATGGTTTTAGAGCTGAGCACACCATCATAAACCGCAGCGCCACCAATACGCTGTCTTTCTATCAATAAAACTTTTTTCTTGAAATCAACCGCACGCATGGCTCCCGCATATCCCGCGGGCCCTCCTCCTATTACAACCAAATCAAATGTATCCATTATTTCAGTTGTTCTAATTCTTTCCAAACAAATTCTGCAATAGAAGAAATATATTTATCCGAAAAATCAAATTTTATTCCCGCCGCATTATACACTTCGGGAATTGAAACCGTGTAGCCCAATGACAAAGCGTCTTTATATTGTTGCAAGGCCTGCGTCGAATTATGCAAATAATTTTTCCAGACCGCGAGAGCACCTAATTGAGCAAAACCGTATTCAATATAATAAAACGGGACTTCAAAAATATGCAATTGCCCGTGCCACATGCGTTTTACACTTGACTCAAGTCCTTTATAATCTATTACCCCGCTTTCGTATTGATGGTAAATTTCTTCCCATGTTGCATACCGCTCGGCTGTAGTTTGATCGGGTTTTTCATAAATTTTTTGCTGAAAAGCATCTACGCATGCAATCCAACAAAGTGTTTTAATTATTTTTTCGAGCTGTTCTTTTTTAGCCCGCTGTAAATCTTTCGCGTCTTTATAAAAAACATCCCAACGCTGCATAGAAATCAATTCCATGCTCATCGATGCAAGTTCAGCCACTTCTGAAGGGACACTTTTAAATTCATTTATCTTGTAATCCTTAGTTAAGAATGCGTGTACCGCATGACCACCTTCGTGCACCATAGTTACAACATCACGTTGCATACCTACCGCGTTCATAAAAATAAAAGGGACACCGCTCTCATACAATGGATAATTATATCCGCCCGGCGCTTTTCCTTTACGCGATTCCAGGTCGAGGTGATGCATTTTTTGCATGGTACTTAAACACTCACCGAAATATTTGTCGGTAACATTAAAACAATCAATTGATTTTTCTAAAAGTTCCTTTGCCTCGGTAAACGGATGAAGGGCGCTGTTATTTCCGGTATCTACTTCTGTATCCCAAGGTTTGTAATTTTCAAGATTAAGTTTCTTTTTTCTTTCTTCGTCAATTTTCCTGCTCAGGGGAACAAAATATTTTTTTACACTTTCATGAAAATTAAAACAATCCTCCTTATTGTAATCAAAACGGCCGAGTTCTTTAAATTTATAATCACGGTAATTTTTAAACCCGGCATTAAGGGCTACCTGATGGCGCAGGGCCAATAATTCTTCAAATAGTTTATTTAAAACGGCTTCGTCTTTATCTTTCCTCTTCTGAATAATACTGTAAACTTCTTCACGGATTTTGCGATCCTGATTTTTAAAATACAAAGCGGCTTGTTGCAGAGTAAGTTCTTTCCCTTCGTAGGTAATAGTTTGTTTGCCGGTGATTGACGCGTATTGCTGGGATTTAGTGGATATCTGCGAATGAAGTTCCACATTGTTCTCCCTGAAAAGCTCAATGCTGTTTTTTACCGAGCGCAGGTAGATAAAATATTTTTTCTGGTCGAGTTTTTTTACAAAAGGTGAGTTAATTAATTTTTTATTAAGTTGATCGGAAAGCGGCGCCATTTTTGGTTCAATCTCGGTTACAAAAAATTCATAGCTTTTTACAAGTTCCGCATTTTCCGTATCGCAACTCATTTTTATATAACGCCATCCATAATTTTCGCTGATGGCGGCATCCAGTTCGTTTACATCCAGCATCCATGTTTCCAATTCGGGTGCTGAATTAATTTCTCTATTCAGAAGTTCACTGTAAATCGATTCTAAATCATCCCAGCTTTTGATATCAAAATTTGAAGGAAGGTAGTTGCGGTTGGTTTTAGGGCTTGCGATCATAGGTGTAAAAATAAAAAAACCCCGCCTTTTTAGCGGGGTTTATTTTTCAGAATTTTTAATTATGCCACTCCTGTTTTACGTACACCCGAAGTTTTTTTAGCCCCTTTGGTATTGGCTTTACCGCTTTCTTTCGCGGAAGGTTTTGCAAATTTCTTGGCATTTTCATCATGATGTTGAACTTTCGTTTTATCGTCATGCTTTTCGCCGGCTTCCTTGGTTTTTAAATTTCCAGTTTCCTGCAATAAATTATACCAGTTAAATAATTTGCGCATGTTTGAGGCATACACGCGTTCTTTATCATAATCGGGTAATATGCTTTCAAAATAGGCTATAATTTGTTTCTCGTCGGCTTTGTGGTCAATGCACTTGCCGCCTTTTTCTTTTTCAAAAATCGCTTTTAAAATGTCGCTAACGGGTTTGTTATCGCCGGTAGTAAACATACTGATATCTTCCAGCGAAGATATTTGCTGATGCGCGTGAACAGGTACACGCTTTTTATCGTTTAACGATTCGGCAATTACGCCATTCTTCATTTGCCCTACCACTTTGTAAAGCCCCGGCATGCCGCTTACTGATATTATTCCGCTTAAATCCATAGAAAATTATTAGAGTGTAAAAGTAATTATTTTTTAAAACCCGGTTGACGATTGTGTTTTTCCCGGAGTTGGCCTTGGGCCGGTTGTATTACCTATTCCCATTCCATAACCGGGATTAAAATTATAACGCAGGCATAATTCAAGGCCGCCACGTGTTTTACTGAATGGTGTAAGACCTGATAAATTTATATCATAACTAACACCCAGTCCGTACTTACCATATTCAAACAACACTTGCGGGCTGAACGAATCGCGCGAGCGGTAAAACCCCCCTAAAGAAACCGCAACCGGTTTAATAGTTCCCGAGTGAACCGAGGCATCTTCCAGCACATATCTGAACATAACGCCTGCCATCACTTCAATCTGCGTACCCTGCATCATAATAATGTAGCTGGGGATAATGTTTGATTTAATTTGTGGTAAAGCAAAAACAAAATTAGCATGATGTACAAATTTCATATGCAGGTTCTCTCCCGTATTTCCATAGAATGAATAAAACGGAACATTAACGTGGAAAGCGGAAAAACCAATATCAAACCTGTGCCCGTCAGCTGCGCTTATGTAACGTTCACTTTTTGCATAATGATAATTAAAGCCCGCGCCGAAATCTCCGTACATAAATTTATTGTTGGGAATTTGCTCTCCCTGTAAATTTGCGTCATACTTGTAACCGTTGTACTGGCTGTCCCAGGTCAGTTTATTGCCATCAATTGTTCTCTGATCAAAAGCTCCGGTAAGGGCCATCGAGAATTTTCCGTTTTTCCCTGACTTTAACACAGTGCCTAACATAAGGCCCATGTGCAATGAACTGAAGTTTGCATCACCGGATACATCGTTATATACATTAAACCCGGTAGTCCAGTACGAACGCCTGTTTAATTTTTTATGCTTCATGGCAAACTCCGCACTTGCACCAACCGATTTATAAGGTACGGCAACGCTTTTCCACTGACTTTTGTAATTCATGATAGCGCGCACATCATACGATACACCGCAAAGAGCAGGATTGAGGTAAACCGGTGCTTCGTTAAATTGCGAAAAATGTAAATCCTGTGCAAGGATATTGCTCCCCGCAAATACCTGCAAAAAAATACAACCCAAAATTATTTTTTTAACCGCTGCTTTCATGTTGCTATCTTATTACGGTTGTACTTCCGTGCTTCTTGACTTCTTTTCCGTTTGATAAAAATCCTTCCAGTATCCATACAAAAACTCCGGCATTTACAGGAGTATTCCGGAAAGTTCCATCCCAACCGAAATTAAGCGTGCTTGATTCAAATACTTTTTCGCCCCAACGGTCAAATACCTTAAATGTAAAATTCTCGAGGCAATTGCTGCGCACATAAAGCACATCGTTTTTACCATCTGCGTTAGGTGAGAATGCGGTTGGTATAAACGGGTCGTAACATTTTAAATCCACGTAAACAACCATACTGTCTGTACTCTTACAGCCATTCACATCCGTTACCGTTAAATAATAAGCGGTTGTTTGAGAAGGATTGGCCCAGGGTTTCGGACAACCCGAAACCGGATAAGGGGACGGACAACCGAGTGAATCGGGTGGAGTCCAACTATACGTGGTAATTGCAAAATTACCTGAACTGTTTGTTCCGTTTAATTGCGTGCTGTCGCCAAGATTAATTGTTACGTTAGGGCCTGCATTAGCTAAAGGCCCCGCATCAACTTTTACAAAATGTGTAACTATTACAGGCGGCCCGGTACCGGGGCCGTGAGAAACTGCCATAGTAACCGGAAAAACGCCATTAGTGTTAAGCGAACTGTTTACGTGATAGCAAACTTTTATACCGGGTATCGGCGTTGAATCTGTAGCAGCGTAATACGCTGTATCGGGCAAATGTACCGAATATCCTCCGGTAGATCCGTATGCATTTCCACCCACAAATATCCATTGATAAAACAGCGGCAATACATTAAAATTATGTGTTAAATCCGTAAAATAAATACAATGGTTTACGCATATGGTATCCTTTGTCATTGTAAAATCTGAATTTACCAAAGGCGAGCAGTTATTTACATAAACTGTCAGCTCGGTCTGTTTTCGTTTTACACAAGTACCTTTAACCGTAAGCGTATAAATGGTAGTGGCAATCGGCTTTATTATAACTGTATCCTTTTTCGGATTTATTGGTGTAACGGTGGAGGGTCCCGTTGTCGGAGCCCAGTAATATTGATATGTACCGTTTAGCTGATTAAGTGCGGGAAGGCCTACAAGTGTGTCTTTTTGCCCCGCACAAATTATTAAATATTGTGCATCAATAGTCGCTAATGTGGTATCACCTATGAGGACTTTTATAGAATCTTTTAAGCCTTTACAGCCTTTATAAGTCGGCGTAATATAATACATAGTTGGATTAGTAGGATTTGCGTAAACAGGATTGCCGGTGGTTGAGGATAAATGCGAATTCGGCGTCCAACTATAAGTTGTACCGGAGCTTTTAGGCGGAAGACTGGTTACACGGAGTGAATCACCCATTTTATTACAATTATCAACCGTATCAGATACAGCGAAAACGGTTGGTGTGGGAATAACATAAACCGAAGCCGTATAGGTTGGATAAGCCGGGCAGCCGGGCACTGCATAGTTGATGGTATAATGATAGATGGTATCTACAACACCATAATAAACAGGTGTTACAGGGGCGCCTCCACCCGAATTTGTACCGAGGCCCGCAGTTGGTGCCGCCGCCCAGGTATAGGTAGCGGTACTTGGCAAACCATTAACCGTTATGGATGTAGTAGAAGTTGAACAAATGGTGTCTTTCGGCGAATAGGTTACCGTTACAGTAGGAGCAGGACTAACAGTAGCGGTAATAGTTGTTGGCGCAGAAACACAACCGCCCTTACTACCAACAACCGTATAGGTAAAAATACCAGCTGTACTTGGATTCACGTTGGTGCTATCGCCATTGGCATAAGTTGTAGTAATACCTGTACCTGACCATGTATAAGTTGTTGCGCCTGATGCGTAAAGATTTGTTCCCGTTCCGCCCAGGCAAATAACTGCTCCACTGGTGGGAGAAGCAATAACAGTTGGTGTTGATACAACCGTTAAACTGTATTTAACTGAATCTTTAACTCCGCTTGTGTTGCTGGCAATGAGTGTGAGCGTATACGAACCGGGGTTATTAAAAATTATGTTTGTCCCGTTTTGGTTCGGATTAATGATATTTACTCCTACGGAAGATAAGCAAGACCATTGCCAGAAAAGAATCGGTCCGGGGTTTGCATTACCTGTAAATTGATACGGATTACCTGTACAAAATGTGGTTGTGCCAACCGGTGGTGTTATTGTAACAGTAAGAGTTGGGGCGGCGTTTACCTTAGGTTGGCCCTTTGCGGGGTTAACCGAAATTACATTTTTGCCCGAAAGCAAAAAAGTAAAAAGGCAAAAAAACGCGAAAAAGTATCCCTTTTTCATATCGTGTTTTTAATTTTTGGATTACGAATGTACAAATTTAATCTGAAACTGAAAAACGCTTAATCAGGGCTTCTTAAAGGGCTCCATAACCGAGTTAAAATCCACCGCTATTTCTTCCGCAATATTCTTCACATACAGTGACGGGACTTTAATTTTATAATCTGCCAGTTTCACTTTAAAATCAGCTATCAGCGTTATCTCATTTCCTTTTATTTTAAGGGTTCCGGGAATGGTTACATCCTGCGTTACGCCATGCATTTCAAGCTTACCCGTACAGGTAACTTTAAACTCACCATCCTTGGTAAAATCCACTTTTTCATTGATTTTCCCCTTGAAAGTAGAAAAGGGAAATTTTTCGCTTTCCATGTAATTTTCATTGAAATGCTCTTCCATAAAAGAGGAGGCAAATTTAAAAGCCTTAATTTGCACCTTAACCTGAACATTGCCCGTTGCGGCATCAATAACCACTACGCTCGTCTTATTTGCAGCCTCTATATCTTCAATAGATGATTTAGACAAAAAATGAGTTTTTCCTTTTTTATCCATGTATATCTGTGAATATCCACTTGTTACAAAAGTTAAAGCTAAAATTGCCAAAACCATTTTTTTCATATTCAACGTTTTTTATTCAAAGATAGTTATTTCCCGTAAATGGTTGCCTACCAGTACCGGAAAGGGGTATTTTTTTAAGTTTTTACGCTCGATTTTGCGATATTTCGGTAAAACTGCCGGCTTCTTTATATCAATTTGCCAGAACCTTGCGATAATTTTTTGATGTGAGAGCTGGTGTTTTTTATGCGGCGAGATTTTTTTTACTTCAAAATGAGCGTCCGGAGATAAGAGGATTTCTTTTACGAATTTACCAAGCACCTTTTGTTGTACCTGCTTTGCAGAAAATTCTAAAACAGGCAGCTGATATAAATTTTCCCAAATACCTTTCCCCACTCTTTTTTCAATAAACGTTTGATTTTTATGCGAGATAAAAAAATATTCAAAATAACGGGTTGTAATTTTTGTTTTACCAATTTTTACCGGAAATTTTTTTGCAACATTTATAAGCCCGGCAGCACATTCATTTTTTAAAACACAATTCCGGCAATCGGGATTTGCAGGTGTACAATATTGCGCACCGAATTCCATCATGGCCTGGTTACATATACCGGGATTTTTTTTATCCAGCAACTCGTTTGCAAGTTGCGCAAACTGCTTTTTTCCCTCTGTAGAATTAATCGGTGTTTCGATTGCATACAATCTCGATAACACCCGAAAAACATTTCCGTCTACAACCGCATGCGGTTTATTAAAACAAAAAGAAGAGATCGCCGCGGCCGTATAATCACCGATACCTTTTAGTTTTTTCAACTCTTTGTATTCTTCCGGAAAAACACCTTTATAGTTTTTTACAACATCTTTGGCGGCTTCGTGCAAATTGCGCGCCCGACTGTAATAACCAAGGCCCTGCCACAGTTTTAAAACTTTTTGTTGGGGTGCTTTTGCCAGATCAAAAACAGTTGGAAAAGCTTCGGTAAATTTTAGGTAATATGGTAAGCCTTGCGCTACTCTTGTTTGCTGCAAAATAATTTCTGAAAGCCATATTTTGTATGGGTCTTTGGTGTTTCTCCAGGGTAAATCGCGCTTATTTTGCTTATACCAGGTTATGATTTTATTTCGGGGCATTATTATCCTGCAAATCTATTTATTTTCGGGCGGATTTTTTAAACAAATACCGTCACTTATGAAAAAACAGTTTTAGTTTTATATACAACGCTTGCCCTGTTTGTATTTTATTATGAAGACAGGAAGCAAATAAAATCGAAATTATTATTTTTCTTTTCAAATGGAACCCGAGACCCTGTATTAATTAACGGCTCTATGCTTCCTCCCTGATTTGTTTAGAAATTAAAACCACCGCGTAGGCGTTCATCCCGTCTTCGCGGCCCACATAGCCTAATTTTTCGTTGGTAGTGGCTTTTATGGAAATATCTTCTTCGTTTATTTTTAAAACGGGCGCAAGCGTTTTTTTCATTGCATCTATATACGGATTAATTTTCGGGGCCTCAGCACAAAGAGTGCAATCTGCATTGCCTACTTTATATCCTTTCCCAGAAATCAGGTTTACTACCTCAACCAGAAGTAATTTGCTGTCGACGCCTTTGTACTTCGGATCTGTATTCGGAAAATAATTGCCGATATCTTTTAATCCGGCTGCGCCAAGCAACGCGTCACACAAAGCGTGAATTAAAACATCCGCGTCGCTGTGGCCCTCGCAACCTTTGTGATGAGGTATTTCTACTCCACCCAAAAAAAGTTTTTTTCCTTCCTGTAAAGGATGTACATCAAAACCAAAGCCAACACGTATATTCATTTTTGATTGACGATTTTTTGATTGACGATTTTTGCATTAAAATCGTAAACCGGTTAATTCTACTGTAAAACTCCGATTTTTTTTCCTATTTCCGCAAAAAAATCTTTTACCAAAGCAGAAGTTGGTTCATCGGCCGTAGCTTTAAAATAAGTATCTGTTAAGGTTAAAATATTCTGAATATAAAACTTTTTCATTTCATCCACACTCATATCTTTCGTCCACAAATCTATGCGCAGGGTGTTGTTTTCTTTCTCATCCCAAAGCGCCACCATCATGCTTTTGCAATTACTGGTTTGCCCGGCATCAGGCGCGTTCCACGCTATGTTTACAGGCAGGTTATGGTCATCTAATGTGACTTTAAAATTTATTTCGGTTTGTTTCATTCTTAATTATTGATTTATAGAGTTGAAGGGTTATTTAGTAAAATTACGGTTAAATAATTGAATCGTAAGCTCTGAAATCGTCAATCTCTATGGTTTGTATTTTGACTTGGTTAAAATTTTCTGCGCGTCTTTCTCTTCCATTAATTGTTGTAAAGTTATGTCAGGATTTTTATTCATATAAGCCCGCACGATTTGCCAGCCGATGTATGTGGCAATTCTTGGCGGGCATTCTTTGCTGATTGCTGTTGTAAAGGGCCCTTCGGCAACATAAGGCGCCAATTCTTTTAAATCATTTTTGTAAAGGCGGTCTTTCTCCGCAAAATGCGCCCACAGATTTTTTTTGTATTGATTGTAATAATCCATTTGTTTGCCTGTATATTGTATTTTTACAGAATCCTCTGTAAAAGGTAAAACAACATCCAAAGCGTAATACATCTTGCCATGAAAAATCATGTGGTTAAGTAAGTTGTTAATGGACTCGCTTTTATCAAAACAGTGAATAATCCACCAACGCATGGCATCGCTTACAATGTATTCCTTGCTTAAAAAACGCACTTTGTATTTTGGCCATTGCAGCATTTCGTAATATTTATTCTGCGCTCCTAAATACATGTCCAAACTAATTCCCAAAGTGGTGTCGGTAGTAGTAATTGAATAATTAAAACCCGACATACAGGTTACATATTGCCTCGGCATTTCTGCATTAGGGAAATGATATTTGAAATAAGTAAAACTTTTTGTGAGTTCATTTTCCAGATTTTCAATTTGAGCATCGGGATAGGCTTGCTTCACCATTTGATAAACCTGCTTCATATCGGCATCGCTTACAAAAAGTTTAAGCGCTTTGTAAACAGAGTCACGTTCTTCGCCATGGTTCACTATGTTGAAAATAAAACTGTTATAAAAGCTATGATACTTAGTACGCATCTTTGCGGCATTTGCCTGAAATGAATCGGGATTAGTGACAAAAACATCGTTTTCGAGTCTTAACAGCTTAACAGGTTCTGATTTAACATTTGAAATATCGGCATCCTTAAGTCTGTCGGAGCTACACATCGTGAAAAGCCCGATAATAGCAAGGCTCAGGAGGCAGGCATTAAAAAATTTTTTCATTTGATAAAGAGCTCTATCTTTGTTCTGCAAAAATTCAAAAAATAAACATATGAAAAAATTAGTTTACGCTTTATTTATTATTGGTTTTACAGCTTCTTCGCTGCTTGCCCAGGATGATGGCGACAAAAAAGTAAAATTAGGTATTGCAATTACACCCGCACTTAACTGGCTTTCGCCTGATAACAGCAAAAAAATGACCAACAACGGATCGGTGCTGAAAATGGGTATTGGCCTTACAGCTGATTTCAGACTTACAGATATTATTTGGTTACATACCGGGCTTGAATATACCGGTGCGGGAGGAAAAATAGGTTATCAAGCCAGCGATACAGCGGGTTATTTTTATAAAGATGATGCTATCCAACCTATTTCTCCTTCTAACGCGGCAAGCACCAAAGCAGGAATGCCGGGCAATGGTTATAAAACTTACATGTTGCTTACCCGTAATCATAAAGTTGGATACGTTCATATTCCCATTGGCTTTAAAATGAAAACAAAAGAATTAAGCGGTATGACGTATTTTGGCCAAATTGGTGGAGATTTATATGTAAGGACAAGCGCTAAAGGAGATGACCATGTGGCATCGTGGGCAACAGGTTCTAAAGTTGAAAGCGATTTGAACAGTAACAATATCGGAAATGTGGTTAATCTTTTAAACGGAGCCGTGCACGTTGGTGGCGGTATAGAGTATCGTATTTCCGGTTCCACCGCTATTATGGCAAGCATTCAGTACCGTCATGGTATAATGAACTTCACAAACAGCGGAACTGATAATCTATTAAAATCAACTTTATCCTGGTCAACAAATCCTCCTGTTACATACAGCCAGTTTGCAAACGACGCGAAACTGCGCCAGGTTGTGTTAACGATTGGTATTATGTTTTAAAAAATTGATTTGTAATTTTAACCCCTGCCCGCAAGCGGGGGTTTTTTATTGTGAAGAAGAAAGAAATCATAAATCATATTACCAATTGGCTTAAAGAATACTCTGATAAGTCGGGAACTAATGGTTTTGTTATTGGTATTTCCGGCGGAATAGATTCTGCGCTTACTTCTACTCTTTGCGCACGCACACAAAAACCTGTTATTGTTTTAAATATGCCCATAAGACAAAGTAAACAAGAATACGACCGGGGGCGGGAACATATTGAATGGCTTAAAAAAAATTACAAAAATGTTTCTTCGGAGGTTGTTGACCTTACCGGCATTTTTGAAAAAATAGAAAAAGATTTTCCGGAACAGATTCAGGATTTTTTGACGATGGCGAATACGCGCGCGCGCATACGTATGACGACTCTTTATGCTTTTGCAGGGCATCATAAAATGCTGGTAGCCGGTACCGGAAATAAAATTGAAGATTTTGGAGTAGGTTTTTTTACCAAGTACGGCGATGGCGGAATTGATGTTAGCCCGATAGCAGATTTGATGAAAAGCCAGGTTTACACATTGGCAAAAGAATTAGGTGTGGTTGAAAGTATTTTAATTGCAAAACCAACCGATGGCTTGTTTCATGATGGCCGTAGTGATGAAGACCAGTTAGGGGCCAGTTATGATGAATTGGAATGGGCAATGATTGCTTTGGAAAAAAATGAAAACGAAAATACTTTTACAGAACGGCAAAAAGAAGTGATGAACATTTACAAAGACCGTAACCGGGCTAACAAACATAAAATGGAAGTCATTCCTGTTTGTTTAATTCCTAAAGAATTATTTTAACGCGATTACGCTTTCTTTATTTTCTTCTTTCGGCAATGCTACCAACGCATCAGCGCCGTAACTTTTATTTAATTCAGATGTAAGAATTATTAAATAATTCGGGCCCAATACCTGTTTTGTTTTTGTTTCGTGCAAAACCCATCCCGTAACAGAAAGTTTATAAAATTCATTTTCCTTCTGCAATGCAAAACTTTGTATGTATAGCGGGAGTTTATTTTTACTTTCCTCGCTAAGGTAAATATATTGATTGCCATTGTTTGACTGCATCAGGTCCATTTTATTTTTCATGGGCTTATCATTCATAAAAAAATAAAGCGGCACGGCCAATCCGAAAATTAAAAGTACAGCAGCAGGATACAAGCCGAATGAAAATCCGTAATTTTTTTGTCCGGCTGTTTTTCCGCCAAATACAAAAAGCACCATCATAATCATACATAAGTGCCATAAAATTACTGCGACTTCAGTTTGAGTTTGCAACAGCAGTACCACAAAAGAAAAAACATGAAACAAAACGGCAAGACTTATTGCGGCAATTTTTGCTCCGTTAAAAAACAAACCAACAACAATAAACAATTCGATAAAGGGAATTGCGTAGGAGATTTTTAATAAATAGGAGCATTGCTCGGGTGTCCAGAATTTTTCAAAAGGTTTTATAAACTGAGGCCATTGTGTATGAATAAAATCATATTGGAAATGTTGCATAGCCGCCAACAAGTACACACAAGCCAGCGTAATTTTTATGGCATTGAAAGAGGAACTGTAATGCGTGATATTATCTACCCGCCAGTTATATCCCAACAAGACCAGTAAAAGTAACATGTAAAAATAAAACCAATACTGTGTCCGGCCTGCATCCAACACGAGTAATGTAATGCAAAGTGCCGCCGACAGAAAAATAAAAAATTTCGGTTTGCGCAATAAAAAAACAAAAATCAAACTTAAAATAAGTAAAAAAGGGATTGCATAAGATATAATGGCGTGTAATGAAGCTAGCCCACTAATTTCAGGAAATAACGGGTAATATCTGTTGGCCGACCATAGCGGCCAGGTAAAAGATATAGTTGCAATTAAAAAAAGCGACAGAATATTTTTTACGATACTTAAGCGCGTGGTTACGGGTAAATTCATTTTAATCATGGCATTCTTCCTCCTGTGTAAAAATATTTTTTGTAATACTTATCTTCAAGGCTGTTGAGCATCACTCCTTTTTTTACGGAGGCATGCATGAAATAATTATTGGTAATGTAAATTCCCACGTGCGAAATTTTTTCGCTTTCAATTTTAAAAAAAACCAAATCGCCTTCTTTTAATTTACTCTCTTTTACGTGGTCGCTCATTTTTTCCAGATCAATTGCGGTACCCGAAATTTTTTTGTCATATACATCCTTATACGCGCGGCACACCAAATGCGAGCAATCAACACCACCTTTATCTCCGCCCCCCCATTTATACGGAACACCATACCATGCGTCAATAAAATGTACCAGTTTTTTATTTTTTAACTCGCTTGTCTCAACGCCCATAATGGCGGCGTATTTTGAAACTGTGCTTTTGGGTGCTTCCAGAGTTGTATTGGTTGTTACAGCATCCTTCTTAGAATGGCAGGCCACCAAAAAAACAATGATTAAAGGCAATATGATTCCCCGCAAAAAGCGCATATTCAAAAATAAAAGTTTACAAGGGGGCTTTTACCTGCTTAAAAGCGGGGTTATTTACAGGGTATTGTTAATAGCTTAGCCTTTAGCACTTCACCTTATTTCTTACTCATTTTAATATCGTAAAGCACGGAGAGTTTTTGCGAGTATTCTTTACCCTGCCCGTTTTCGGTGGCGGGTTTCCATTGCGGCATGCTTTTTATCAATTCGATTACATCTTTACTGCAGGAATCGCAGTTTTTAAGAGGAATAATTACTTTTATGCTGCCCGCATCAATGCTTCCGTCTTTCTTTACTAAAAATTCGGCCACAATAGTACCGGTTTTATCAGGCGAGGAAATTTTAAGATTTTCCTTTACAAATTTTTGCAAAGCTTCGTCACCACCAATAAATTCCGGTGAAGTAAAACTACGCGTGCTGCTTTGTGAATAATAAGCATAGCCGGCTGCTTTTCCCGCAGGTGCACTTCCTGTATCAGGCGATTTTTCTACTCTTGCTTTTTTCGCCCTGTACTTTTTAGAAAAAGGCCCTTGGTTAACTTTCTGTTCGGCAGAAACAACAACTTCAGCATTTTTTTTCGGAGCAGCTACTTTACTTTGATCTGCGCTTCCTCCGCCCGTTACCACATCGCCCTGACTTTGAGTTTGCACCGGGGCGTTCGTTGTTGTAACGTTTGCATTTTGATTATTGCGGTTATCATCCGTAGTACCGGTTCCGGGTTTACTTTCTGTTTGTGGTTGCGTTTTTTGTTTCAATTCATCCACCACCTGTTTATCTTTATTATCGGAAGTAGCAGGTGTTGTCCAAACTGTATTCGTTTCATAGCGAACATGTTTTTCCTTTTCATCCTCTTTTACTTTGCTCAGTTTTTTATCTTCTTCCTTTTTATACTGTTCTCTTTTTTGTTCTTCGTCCGTGTCAACATACTTATCATCTTTTCCTGCTTTACCTCCTGATTTTTTTTCTTCAAGAGTAGCATCAAGTTTAACACCACCAGCTTCGTTTCCATTATTTGATTTTTCGTTTGCGGCAAGAGTAAGTTTATTGGCAGATTCTGCCGGAGGAACATTAACTGTAGTTACATCCGTGGCAAATGTTTCCTGATTTTTTGCAGCGACTTCATCGTTTAGCTTTCTTTCTTTTAAAACTTCTTTTGTAGTTACTTCCTCTGTTGTGGTTTTAAAGTCGGCGCTTGGTTCCTTATCTTCTTTTCCGGAAGTTTCCATTTGTTCGCCTTTGGCCACCGGAGCCTGATTTGTATTAACCGGATTATTTACCGCAAGGCCGGAATCCTTTTTTTCAAATGCGTTTTCTTTCATCAAAAAGAAAAGCCCGATTACCAACAGGAGCGAAGCCGCTGCCGCAAAATAGTACATGTTTCTTTTTTTGCCTGCTTTTCTCGCCTCACGGCGAAGAACTTCATCAATCGATTCGTTCAAGGTTTCGAGTTTTTCCCTATTGGTAACCATCGCCAATCCTTCAAAAGCTTCCTTATCAAAGTCGTCGGTTTCGGGTGGCAGTGATTTCTTCTCGTCGATTAACTTAAAGAGTTCTTCTTTGCTGAATATGTTATGTTTGTTCGTTTCTTCCATTGCTTTTTTCAAGCATAATTTTAAGGTTGCGTTTTCCGTTCTGTATATAACTCTTAACCTTGCTTAAGTCATATCCTGTCATCTCAACAATCTGCACATAGCTTTTATCTTTCAGGTAAAAAAGCTCAATGCACACACGTTGTGCTTCATCCAAGTCGCCGAGAGATTTTTCGAGCAGGGCATACTCTTCTTCGCGCTTGTTAGCATGTAGATGCTCTTCCTCGTTGTTTTCCATAAGTACCTTGAAATTGTTGCTGTAATCCAACGACTTTTTAAGATTGCTTTTGGCCGAGCGTAAAGCCATGAGGCAATGGTTTTTACTATAAGTATAAAGCCAGCTTTTAAAAAAATCTACCTTGTGTTTTAATAAGTCGTCGAAGAGCTTGGTGAAGATATTGGTAACCATATCAGCAGCCTGGTCTTCGTCTTTAAAGTATTTCATGCAAAGACCAAACACTAAATGCGAGTAGCGTTTGTACAAAACACCCACGTGCTCCTTATTACGCGAATCGCGGTAAAGGGCTAAAAGCTCTAAATCTGTTAAAGGGTTATGATCGGATACTTTTTTCAATTGGAAAGGATAGATAAAAGTACGGAATTTTTGCGGAATGTGAAAAGAGTCAGATACAGCCTTAACTCAGCTGAATATCCCTGATTACCAATTGCAATGTGGTATTGCCGTTGTAATGATTTTCGGCAACGTTGAAACAAACATTGAGTGGTAATTTTTTTTGGAAGAAGGGAAGAAAATCTCCCTTATCAAAAGCAATAGCGTTGAATTTTATAGTGGGATTATCGGGTTGATATAAATCAAGTTTAAGATGATTGTTGCCCACCACCCTCGCCCAACCGGTGTCCATTACATTTTCGGTAGTGAAAACCGGTGTCATATTTCCGGGGCCGTGCGGCGCGAATTGTTTTAAGATGGAAAAAAAGCGCGGGTTTATTTCGTTGAAATTTATTTTTACATCCACATCTATTTCCGGAATTAAGTCGTCTTCCGTAATTGTTTTGCTTACTTCTTCTTCAAAACGGCGAACAAAGTTTTCTAAATTTTCGGGTTTCATGGTTAATCCCGCAGCGTGACGATGGCCTCCGAATTGTTCTAACAAATCCGAGCAGGCTTCGATAGCAGAATGCACATCAAAGTTTTTTACCGAACGCGCAGAGCCTGTTAATACGCCGTCTGATTTTGTAAGTACAATTGTAGGACGATAATATTTTTCTATCAAACGGGAGGCAACAATTCCGACTACGCCTTTATGCCAGCTCTCGTTATAAATTACGGTGGTTTTTTTATTGATGAGTTCCAAATCAGAATCTATCATCTCTAAAGCCTGCGCCGTCATTCCCTGGTCGATTTCTTTCCGGTTGGTATTAGTTTGATTTATTCCACCGGCAAATTTTTCGGCTTCTTCTACATTATCACTCAACAACAATTCTGCTGCACGCATGGCATGATCTATACGTCCGGCTGCGTTTATGCGCGGAGCTATAACAAAAACCAAATCGGTGACCGTTAATTCCTTTTTTAAATTATTTAACTGATAAAGCGCTTTTATTCCGGGGCGTTGCATTTTATTTACTTCCTGCAAACCGTAATAACAGAGTATACGGTTTTCGCCGGTAACCGGAACGATATCCGCAGCGATGCTGATAGCAACGAGGTCCAAATAATTTTTTAATTCGTCAAAAGGCTTTTTCAACGTTTGTTGCAATGCCTGAGCTAATTTAAATCCGACTCCGCAACCTGAAAGTTCTTTATAAGGATACGGGCAATCTTTTCTTTTCGGATCGAGTACCGCAAATGCTTTCGGCAATTCCTCTCCGGGCAAATGATGGTCGCAAATAATAAAATCAACACTTTTGGTATTCGCGTAATCAATTTTTTCGTTGGCTTTAATACCGCAGTCTAAACTGACAACAAGCGAGTAATTATTTTCTTTCGCAAAATCAATTCCTTTAAAAGAAATTCCGTATCCCTCACCGTATCTGTCGGGAATATAATACCCCGCCTCAGCACCGATAGATTTTAAATAACTGTAAAATAAAGCAACGCTTGTAGTTCCGTCTACATCATAATCGCCGTAAACTAAAATTTTTTCTTTTTTCTCAATAGCTTTTATAATGCGGGTAACGGCTTTATCCATGTCCTTCATTAAAAAAGGGTCATGCAACAAATCCAAACTCGGGCGAAAGAAATTTTTTGCTGAATCAAAATCAGTAATGTCTCTTTGCACCAATAAAATCGCGCTGACTCTATCTGCATTGAGAGCGGCCATTAGTTTATTTATACTTGCAGTATCAGGTTGTGGTTTTAGTTTCCAGCGCATTGTTTTAATTAATATTAAGAATGCAAAATGAAGAATTAAAACAGCCCTGTGGCCATTCTGAGTTCATCATTCTGCATTTATTGTGCGTTATGATAAACAGCAACAACGTCGTCATCGTCTTCCAGTTTATCAATTAAAGCCTGCACTTCGGCTTCCTGTTCGTCAGTAATTTTTTTGTAGGTTGTAGGGATAAAAGCCTTTGACGATTCTTTTATTTCAATTTTTTTATCTTCCAGTCCTTTTTGCATGTTACCGAATTCGGTAAAAGGGGTTTGAATAATTAAATCTCCGTTTTCATCATCCCAGGTAAATTCTTCTCCGCCAAAATCAATTAATTCAAATTCTATTTCTTCGCGGTTTAATCCGGCGGAAGCAACTTTAAATAACGCCTTACGTTCAAACATAAAACTTACCGAACCGTTTGTGCCCAGTGCTCCGCCTCCTCGGTTAAAATGCATGCGTACGTTAGCCACTGTGCGGGTTGGATTATCGGTTGCACATTCTACAAGTACAGGAACTCCGTGCGGCGCATAGCCTTCGTAAATTACTTCTTCGTAGTGTGCAGTGTCTTTATCGGAGGCGCGTTTAATAGCCGCATCGACATTTGTCTTGGGCATATTTACAGCACGCGAATTTTGTATAACCGCTCTTAAGCGCGGATTTGCATCAGGGTTGGGGCCGCCGAGTTTTACGGCAATGTTTATTTCTCTTCCTATTTTGGTAAACGCTTTGGCCATTTTGGCAAAGCGCGCGAACATGGTATGCTTACGTTTTTCAAAAATCCTTCCCATATCTCAAATTTTATCTCCCCGTTTTTAGGGAAAACAAATTTATATCTTTTTTGCTATAAAGAAAGAGGGGAAGGCAGATTTATAAAATTCCCGCCCCCAGTAATACCGCGAAAACCAATAACATAGCGGCAACAAGTTTTTGAATAAAATTTATCGTGACTTTTTTTAAGAACAAGTTCCCAAAATATGCACCGGCAAAAGCGCATAAAACCGAAGCGGCAATGAGTTTATAATTTACATCCGTATTGTAAAGCGAATCGAGTTTGTTATAGACAATTAAACGCGATACGTCCACCATACAGGCAATAATAATTCCGGTAGCGATGAATTGTTCTTTTGCGAGATTTGCTTTTACTAAAAATGCTGTGCGTAAAGCGCCTTGATTTCCTGAAAGCCCGCCGAAAAAACCACTGAGCAATCCGCCTAAAATAAAATGCTCGTTTTTAAATTTGAGCTTTGTAAGTGAAGGAAAAGCTTCAGCTAAAGCGAAAAAAATTAAAAGTAAAGCGATAGTAAGTTTTACCGGGGTTATTGAAAATACTTTTTCGTTAAGTGAATAATCAAACAGAGAAGGCATACCGCTTATTTTAGTTAAAACCCATGCGCCCAAAAATGCAGCAATTAAAGATGGAATTCCAAATTTTAAAACAAGGTTTTTATCCGCGTGTTTACCTAAAAGGAAAAATTTGAAAACATTGTTTAAGAAATGTACCACCGCCGTCATGCCGATGGCTAATTCTATAGGAAAGAAAATCGCGAATACCGGTGTAAGTAAAGTTCCGAGGCCAAAACCCGAAAATAAAGTTAACCCCGAACCGAGAAGAGAAATGATGCAGATGATTATGTATTCCATTTGCTTATAAAACTACTCCTTAGTCTTTAATTCAGCAAGTGGTTTTTTAATGTCGCAGAAAAAACCGCTCAGCAACCCGCCCGCAACTAAATGCTCTTTTTTAAATTCTAATTTTAAAAGCAAGGGGGAAGTCTCAACGGGCGGGAAGAAATTCAAAAGCAGCGGTTGTTGACAAGATTTACGATATTGAGGATTAACGAAATACTTAGCTGATTTTATTTGCCGCTTTATCATTTTTTTGCGTATTTTGCTACTCTAAAAATCACTAGCAAATAACTATACATGAAATCACCCTGTTTCTTTAAACACAAATGAATATAACATGGTGATACCATACGACAAAAAAAAACAAATTGTATACATATGAAAGTTGGAATCCCAGCGGAGATCTCTCCAAATGAACTAAGAGTAGCCGCAACCCCAAAAACTGTCAAACGATTGCTAAAGCAAGGATTTGAAGTTCACATTCAAAAAAATGCAGGCGTAAAAGCTAATTTTTCTGATAAAGAATTTGAAGAAGCAGGCGCAAAAATTGAAAATACAGCCGCCGATATTTACAGCAAATCGGATATCGTTCTTAAAGTAAAAGAACCTTCGCTTGATGAAGTAAAATTAATGCGCGAAGGTTTAGTGCTGTTGAGTTATTTATGGCCTGCACAAAATCCTGATCTTTTAAAAGCATTAGCTGATCAAAAAGTAAACGCGGTTGCTATGGACGCGATCCCCCGTATCTCGAGAGCGCAAAAAATGGATGTGTTGTCTTCCATGGCAAACATTGCAGGTTACCGTGCTGTAATTGAAGGTTCTTATCATTTCGGAAGATTTTTAAACGGACAAATTACCGCTGCAGGAAAAGTTGAACCTGCAAAAGTTTTAGTTATTGGTGCCGGTGTTGCGGGTTTGGCTGCCATTGGTGCCGCTAATTCTTTAGGTGCCATTGTTCGTGCGTTCGATACACGTAAAGAGGTTGCCGAGCAAATTGAATCGATGGGTGCGCAATTTTTAACCGTTGAAATAAATGAAGACGGTGCCACAGCTTCGGGTTACTCAAAAGAAATGAGTAAAGAATTCATTGAAGCTGAAATGAAATTATTTTTGGAGCAAGCAAAAGAAGTTGATATCGTAATTACTACCGCACAAATTCCGGGCAGACCTGCGCCTAAGTTGTGGTTAGATTATCACGTGGCTGCCATGAAACCCGGTTCAGTTATTATTGACTTAGCTGCTTCAACGGGCGGTAACTGTCCGTTGACAAAGAACGGAGAAGTTTACACAACCGATAACGGTGTTACTATGGTTGGTAAATTAAATCAATTACCAAACCAGGCTTCTCAATTATACGGAAACAACTTATGTCATTTATTAGATGACATGGGCAAAGCCGAAAAATGGAAGATCGATATGGAAGATGCCGTTGTGTCGCGCGCAATGGTTACACATAACGGAAAAGTAAATTGGCCTCCTGCTCCGTTACAAGTTAGTCCAACCGCAGGTGGTGGTGCTAAAAAAGTTGCTCCGCCTACTGCCGAAGAAACAAAAGCGGCTGATGAAGCAATTGCAAAGAAAAAAGCAACATCCACAATCATCGGCATGACTGTTATTGGTGCTTTGCTACTTTTAGTTGGTGCATTTGCGCCTTCTGAGTTTATTCAGCATTTCACTGTATTTGTGTTAGCTATTTTTGTTGGATGGCAGGTTATAAGCAATGTATCTCACGCTCTGCACACCCCACTTATGGCTGTTACCAATGCCATTAGCGGTATCATTGTAATTGGAGGTTTGTTGCAAACTAAAAATGATATAGGTAATATCATGACAATTCTTGCTTCTATAGCGATCTTGATTGCGAGTATTAATATTGTCGGGGGATTTGTGGTTACACACCGTATGTTGAAAATGTTTAAAAAATAAGAACTGAATTTTATGTTTATAGCTAAAGAAATACAAACAGCAGCGTACTTATTTGCAAGTATTCTGTTTATTTTAAGTCTGAGCGGATTATCTTCTCAGGAATCCGCAAAGCGTGGCGTTCTCTATGGAATTGTCGGAATGATCGTAGCGATTATTGCAACTGTTATAGGACAAGGTGTAGAAGGCCATATCTACATTATTGCCGCAATTGCCATTGCATCTGTTATCGGAATTATGCTGGCCAGAAAAGTTGAAATGACAGCAATGCCACAATTAGTTGCTATACTTCATAGTTTTGTGGGAATGGCCGCTGTGTTAGTTGGTTTTGGTTCTTACCTCGATCCTGCTACCCAAGCTTTGACAGGTGCAGAACATACTATACATTTAGTAGAAGTTTTTGTTGGAATTTTTATCGGAGCAATTACATTCACAGGTTCGATTATTGCCTGGGGAAAATTGGATGGCAAAGTGCCTTCTAAACCCTGGAGTTTTAAAGGACTTCAAACAATGAATTTAATCTTGTTTTTAGTTTGTGTTGCCATGGGAGTTTTATTCTGTAAAGCGGAAGGAACGGGTGGCATGCTTTATCTTGGTATCATGACTGTCATTGCATCTTTTATTGGTGTTGTGTTAGTTATGGCAATTGGCGGCGGTGATATGCCCGTGGTAGTTTCCATGCTAAACTCGTATTCGGGTTGGGCAGCAGCTGCGGCAGGTTTTATGTTAGGGAATGATCTTTTAATTGTTACCGGTGCCTTGGTAGGAAGTTCAGGTGCCATTCTTTCTATGCACATGTGTCATGCCATGAACCGCTCTTTCTTCTCGGTAATATTTGCAAGCGCAAGTCTTGGAGCCGGTTCTGGTGAGAGAAAAGCAATGGAAGGAGAAGTAACAGCATTAAATCACGAAGAAGTTGCTGCTTTATTAAAAGAAGCCAAATCAGTTGTAATTGTTCCCGGTTACGGTATGGCTGTTGCTAAAGCGCAATATCCGGTTTTCGACCTGGTACAAAAATTACGCAAAGCAGGAAAAAATGTTCGTTTTGCTATTCACCCTGTTGCGGGCCGTTTACCCGGACACATGAATGTATTATTAGCAGAAGCAAATGTTCCTTATGATATTGTTTTGGAAATGGACGAGATCAACGAAGATATGCCGGATACCGATGTGGTGATGGTAATTGGGGCGAACGATGTTGTAAACCCAAGCGCACAAGACGATCCGGCAAGTTCAATTTATGGTATGCCGGTAATTGAAGCCTGGAAAGCAGAAAAAGTAATTATTATGAAACGCTCCATGTCGGCCGGTTACTCAGGTGAAGATAATCCGTTATTTTACAAGTTAAACTCTGAAATGCTTTACGGCGATGCAAAAGTAAGTGTTGAAAAAATCCTTAGTTTCCTGAATTAATTTTTTAATAAGAACCGGATGCGATGCGTCGGTTCTTTTAAGAGAGGTAATTTATTTTTTTGATCATGCTTGTCGGAACCAAGCTCTTTTACCGGAATTATCAATTCTATACTTCCAAGTATAAAATAGTATTAACGAGCTGATTTATTTTAAATTTAACACCTAAAATAAGGATGGAGTCTCATGAAAGTTGAAAAATACGCCGAAACAGAAATTCTTAAGGGAAGAAAACACCAGGATGTTTTTAATGAAATTGCCGCGTCTTCTGATTTTAAAATACATGATATCGCCGAGATTTTAAGAAAAATTGCCAGTCCCGAAAAAAGGGTGCGTTATAAAAGCACCAATTATGTGTTGGCGGGTGTGATTTTATGTATGGCACTTTTAAATATTTATTCGCAGATAGAGGGCAAGGCGAATAACGGAGTTTATAATTGGCTGCCGGTTATAGGCGATGTAATTCTTTTATGGGGAATTTTAAATTATTGGAAAAACATTTACCGCGTATGTTTAATTTTATTGTGGACGCATACGGTTGTGGTAATTTCTCTTTTGATTTTTAATTTCAATTGGATTTTTGTTTTTCTTTTGTTTTTTCTGATTGATTCAATCATCATCACTTTTTATCTGAACATAAAAACCGCCACAGATTATCGCCTGAACAGAGAATTGCTCAATGAAAATCCGGGCCAGCGGATTAATGCCGTAATTTTTAACGAAAATTAATCAGAAGAAACTTTTATTTTCTTAGCCAGCCCGATAGCACGCTCTTTAACTACGTTAACATCCGCACCCGCTTTATCGTAAGTTAAAACAACGGCCATGCGCCTGTAAGGACGAGTGGTTGGTTTATTAAACACACGCACATCGGTAAGCTTTTCTAACAGCACCTCATTCACTCCTGTATAAACAGGGGTTTTTCCTTCAGAATTTGCTAAAACAACCGCGGATGCCCCTACCCTCTCCAATGTAATTTCGGGAATTGGTATTCCTAAAATTGCACGGGCATGTAATTCAAATTCGCTTAAATTTTGTGTGCCTGCGAGAGTTACCATTCCTGTATCGTGCGGGCGGGGAGATAACTCTGAAAAATAAACTCCTTTATCTGTAAGGAAAAATTCAACACCCCAAATTCCCGAACCGGTTAATGCTTTAGTAACTTTTGCCGCCATGTCCTGTGCGTCTTTTAAATCTTTATCGCTGATGGCGCAGGGTTGCCAGCTTTCCTGGTAATCGCCACGCTCTTGCCGATGACCTATTGGCGGACAAAATAAAGTGTTGCTGTTTTTTTGTGTTAAGGTCAGTAAAGTAATTTCTGAATTGAATTTTATGAATTCCTCAACGATAACTTCTTTGTAATCGCCGCGACTTCCTTCCATCGCGTAATTCCACGATTTTGAAATATCTTCTTTTGATTTAACAACACTTTGTCCTTTTCCACTGCTACTCATTAAAGGTTTTACAACGCATGGAATTCCGATTTCTTCAACGGCCTTTGTAAAACCTTCAAGTGTGGTTGCGTATTTATATTTTGCCGTACGAAGATTTAATTCTTCCGCCGCCAAATCGCGAATGGCTTTGCGGTTCATGGTAAAATTTGCGGCTTTGGCGCTGGGTACAACAGTAATTCCGCTTTTTTCGTAATCGTAAAAACGTTCGGTACGTATAGCTTCAATTTCGGGAACAATTAAATCAGGTTTGTGTTTGGCAACAATTTTATCGAGAGCATCACCGGCTAGCATATTTATTACTTCAAACTCATGCGCTACCTGCATGGCGGGTGCTCCTGCATAGCTATCGACAGCAATTACATGCTGTCCTAAACGTTGAAGGGCGATAACCAATTCTTTTCCTAATTCGCCTGAGCCGAGTAATAAAATCTTTTTTTGCATGTGTTTTTTATTGAGGCTGCAATTTACACAAAATCATCTCACCTAAATACAGGCCACAGATTACACAGATTTTTTATTAAACAGTCATTATTAGTTGTTTTTTATTATTAAAACTAAAATAATCCGTGAAATCTGTGGCTACCTTTATCAGAGGAAACAAGACAAATTGTTTATCTTTGCCTTAATGCGTATAGACATAATTACCATACATCCGGAATTATTAAAAAGCCCCTTTGAGCACAGCATTTTAAAACGTGCCATTGAGAAAAAAGTGGTAGAAGTTAATTTAATTGATCTGCGCGATTATACTACCTACAAACATAACCAGGTAGATGATTATGCTTTTGGCGGAGGCGCCGGAATGGTTTTGATGATAGAGCCCATTGCCAACTGCATTAATGCGCTGAAGAAAAAAAATATCTACGACGCAATTATTTACACAAGCCCGGACGGAGAATTGTTGCAGCAAAAAACCTGCAATTATTTTTCGACATTGAAAAATATTATTGTTTTATGCGGACATTACAAAGGTGTTGACGAGCGTGTGCGCGAACATTTTATTACCAAAGAAATTTCTATTGGTGATTATGTGTTGAGTGGCGGAGAATTAGCTGCCGCTGTAATGTGCGATAGTATTATTCGTTTGTTACCCGGAGTTTTAAATGATGAGACCTCTGCTCTCACCGATTCTTTTCAGGATGATTTATTAGCACCTCCGGTTTACTCTCGCCCGGCAGAATACAATGGATGGAAAGTGCCTGATATTTTGACAAGCGGCCACACAGCTAATATTGAAAAGTGGAGGTATGAAAAAAGCCTGGAACGTACCAAAGAAAGAAGGCCGGATTTGTTTGAGAAATACAATAGGAAATAGGCTTATTTTTTCTTGGGCAGAATTCTTTTCAGGCGACGAATTGTGTAAGGTAATACTGTTCTATTTATATTTTTAGGAAAAGTTCTGTGCAGACGCACAGAGAATATAGAAGATTTGTTTTGCGTTAGGGATTATAATATTAATTTTATAAAACTGTAAGTCAACATTTTATAAATATTTTGTGTTTTTAGGGGACATTTTTGGGGACTGATTTACGTGGCGAATTCTATTTTTTATTATAACTTCGACAAACTTCTAGTTTCCATAGAAATATGTTATATATTGCACAATAAATGACTTACAATTAATTTCCCTAACATTTAAAAATCATGAGACCCATTAATCTGAAAAAAGTAATTCTGCTATTATTTGTATTGGTTACGCTAATTAACGATGCTAAAGCACAAGTCCCGCCATTATCTCCGAAATGGTCAGCACTTTTTGACAGTGGGGTAGGTGGCAAAAGAGATTTAGGTTATGCCGTAACAACTGACGCCTCAGGAAATGTTTACGTAACTGGAACACAGAATATAACTTTTTATCCGAATTATTATGATTCAAAAGTAACAACAAGGAAATATAGCTCTACTGGTACGTTATTACATACTACCTCCTATAGTGGCAGCACTGGACTTGCCGGATGTGATGCGGAAGTTGGTTATTGTATCGCTACAGATGGAACTTACTTATGGGTTGCTGCAAGTACATATAATTTAAATGGCGGAAATAAATATTTAGATTTCACACTGCTTAAATATAATTGTTCTGATTTAAGTTTAGTCAGTAGTGATTATCCAAAAAAATATGCAGATATGGACGGCTGTGTATCCACTGGTCAATTAAGGGCGTCTTGTTTGGTATTGGCTAGCACTGGAAGTGGTACACAGTGTTTTATTGGTGGTAATACATATGATGGAACTAATTGGGCTACATTAGTGACAAAAGATAGTTCAGCAGCGGGGCAAATGTGGGCTTGGACACGTAAATATTCTGGAACTTCTAGTGCTGGTAACGTGGACGGAAATGAACATTGCATTACTGATATTAAAGTTAGTGATGATGATACCAAGGTTTACGTGGCGGGATACGTAGCTAATACAAGCACAAATACTGGAAAAAGGGATTGGTACACTGCTGTATTAAATGCAAGTGACGGAAGTTATGTTAGTGGATGGCCGGTAATTTATGATAATTCTGCACATAAAAATGATGTACCCTGTGCAATTGATTTTGATTCTAATGGCAATGTCTATGTGGCAGGTTATAAAACCAACAGTTCTGATTACACGGATGCCCTCCTAATAAAATACCCATCAACGGGTTCAACAGCAAGTTTTACCCAGTCTTACACTGGTTCGGGTGGAGCGTGGAATGCGTGGGTTGACCTTGTAGTAGTTGGTACATCCACGTCAACGCCAGCCGTATTTGTTGGAGGATATGCCACCCGAGCGACGCAGGATTATGCTGTTGCTGCCTATACAAGTTCAGGAGGATTATCAACTTCATGGTCGACAAACCCAAACTTTTATGATGGTCATGATGCTGGTGGTGACGCTGGATTTGGAATCGAATATAGTAGTGGAACAAGTAGAGTATATATCTTCGGAAAAGCTGATGAAGGTACAAGTGGTATTGCAAACATAAATATTTCGACTGTTGGTTTTAGTAGTACTAATGGTACCAAGGTGTGGGGTCCGGCATCTTATGATTGCACCACTGATGCATATCCTAATGGAGTAGATGAAACAAATAGCAAATATGGTTTTGTTAACAAATATTACGATGACGGATGTTATACCGCGGATCATTTGTACATAGTTGGTGATGCCTTTGTAAGTGGTCACGATTATGATTATGTAACACTGAAGTATTCGCCTTCTGGCGCATGTACTGACAGATTAGGCGGAAGGTTAAAAAATAATGTTGAAGAAATATCTGGCACACTACATCCCAATCCATTCAGTTCTTCAACAGAATTAAATATATCAGGTGGAGTGCAACTAACCAATGCCGAGTTAACAGTATATGATATGACCGGAAGAATTGTAATAAGTAAGCAGCATATTTCATCTAATATTATTACGATCGAAAAAGGTTCAACTCCAAATGGGCTTTATTTTTATAAGCTCGTCGAAAATGGTGACCTTCTTTATAGCGGAAAATTCATAATTTCTGAGCAATAACAAATGTAAGAACGGGAGAGTATGTATATTTATGCTCCTCGGTTCTTATTATTATTTTATTTCATGAAAAAAACATCTTTTCTTTTTTTGTTTCTTTTCAGCTTTTCACCTTCTGCTTTTTATTCGCAAGCGCCGGGATGGTTATGGGCAAAATCAGCAGGAGGCGTTAAGTCGGAAAAAGCGTATGCAGTACATACTGATCTTTCAGGAAATATTTATGCCGGAGGTTACTTTTTCAGTGATTCTATAACATTTGGAACAAAAACATTTTATAGTATGGGTGCTGCGGCTTTCCTTGTGAAGTATGATCCGTCAGGCAATGTTATTTGGGCAAAAGCTTCGCAGCACACAGGTACTATCTACGGAATTACTTCTGATAAGGCGGGAAATATATATATTGCGGGAGGTTTTTTGGGGTACATTATATTTGATGGGCATTATCTTTCAAATTCATTTCCTAACAGTTCAACATTCGACATTTTTTTGGTTAAATATGACTCTTCCGGAAATTTTCTTTGGGCTAAAAACCCAAAAGGAACGAGTGATGCTGATGACGTTGCCCAGTCCGTCGCTGTCGATTCCACAGGGAATGTTTACATAGGAGGTTATTTTGGAAGTAAGGTTCTGGTTTTTGACACAGACACTTTGCATGATACCAATCCGAGCAGTTTTCAACCTTCATCAGATATGTTTGTGGCAAAATATAATTCGTCTGGTAATGCGCTGTGGGTAAGGAATGGCATTTGCGGAGATGATGATATGGCATATGGCGTTTCAACTGACGGCTTTGGAAATGTATATTCAGTAGGCGTTTTTAATACAACTCAGATTGTGTTTGGTAGAGATACACTGATAAATACTGGTTCCACGGATTTGTTTATTGTAAAATTTGATTCGTTGGGCAAAGAAAAGTGGGCGCATACAACAGGGGGAAGTCCAGGGACTCAATCTTATGCCTATTCAGTGACCACGGATGCAAATAATAGTATTTTTATTGCGGGCGAATTCGGTTCTTTCCCAATATTAACACTTGGTACTTATACGTTAAGTAGTGCAACCGGCTTCATTTTAATTGCAAAGTACGATACGTCGGGTAATATACTTTGGGCGAAAAATGCGGGCTCAAACAGCAATAAGGGAGAGAGTGCTTATTCGGTATGCGCCGATATGTTAGGAAACGTATATTTAACAGGCTCCTTTCAAAGTCCTTCCATTACTTTTGGTTCTTGTACCGTAAATAACAACAGCGTTCCGGACAGTATTGATGTTTTTGTGCTTAAGTATGATGGGGCCGGTAATCCGCTTTGGATACAAAGTGCTGGTGGTATTGGTTATGATAGGGCTAACGCTATTTCCGTTGATCCTAACGGCATCGTATATATTGCGGGATGTTATACAAGCACTTCAATAAGTTTTGGTCCTTCCACCTTTTCCAATACAGCCTATAATTATATGGATGTCTTCATAGCAAAATTGGATAATATAGCCGATGTTCGTGAGATTTTAAATACGAATAACCTAACCATTTATCCCAATCCGTCAAGCGGGATAATAAATTTTGAAACAACAGAAATGCCGAAAGCTGTAACCATTTACAATTCTCTTGGCGAACTGGTTTATGAAATCAAAAAACCCTTAATGACCGAGCAAATAGATATAAGTGGTCAAAGACCGGGGGTTTACTTTTGCAAAATAAAATTACAAAGCGGTGAAAGAGTTTTTAAGATTATAAAAACGGATTGACAGACTCATTTTAATTTCCAAATAGTTTGGTTTTTTACTGTAATCCTGTCATAAAACCGGATAGTGTTTTTGTCAATAGGGATTAAATGTAAATTGCAATGTTCTAAAGGAATTTCTTTTGTTTCAATACCCGTATTTTTAATATTTTCTAAAAAAGAATAGTCAGAATAAAACCCCGTATACAGAGCGGATATTTTTTTCGAGCAGTTCCATACTTGACATTTAAAAGTATCTTTATTTTTGGTGACATATTTAGTAAGGTAACTTGAAATCCCCTTTATATTATTTGAAACAAGTCCTTTCACATCAAGAGAAGAAGAAGCTTTAAAATTTTCATCCCTTGGCAAGACCCCGTTTTTATTTTGTAAATCAATCCAGTAGTTCCAGTACTTTTTTATATCCCAATATTTATTCGTGATAAGATGAAAATGTATATTGTCGGTAAACACCGTATTTTTAGTTTGTCTTTCGGCTACCCATAAGTATTGAAAATCTTTACTCCGTTTTTTTACATTATCTAAAAATTTGCGAAGTATAATAACTGCTTTTTCATCTTCTACTTTATTTACGAAAGTGAGTGTAAGGAGAGTTAAGCGTTTACAAAGTCGGGATAAAGAAAAAAGCTTTTGCCTTATCTTAGATTTAGTCCTGCCAGACATAGACCTGTCTTTCTTTTCCTTTTCAACAGGGGGGCTCTCAGAATCTTCAACGGGCTTTGGTTTAAGTTCCTTTTTGGGAGATTTCTTTCTGCCTAAAGAAGAGCCGGTAAATGTATTAAAACGGGAAGATTTAAAGACCCGTTCGCTAAAAACCGCCGTTGTGCCGTATGTATTTTTTAAAATCATAAAATCTGAATCGTTGCAGTATTATAAATACCATTAAAGGTTATTGAAGGTATTTTTAAAGGTTAAAAAAAAGGTATTCAGGAACGACTGCTCCCTTAATGAATCTTGTTAAGTATTCTCTTGTACGTCGGTTATACACATTCATGTATTCCCAATCAGGATGTTTTTCATCAAGGAACTTGGCGAAGCCGTCAAGCTTATGCACGAACCCCCATTTCTTAGGTTTGTCATTAGGAAAAAAAACGATAACCGAGTAATCATTTTTATGCGCCATGATTACCTCCTCTCTGAAACTTGGTAAAATTTCTTTCGGTCAACGCCAGTAAAACTTCGCACTCTTTAAACAAAATTCTATTCCCGATTCGATAAGATTTAAGTAGCCCGTCTTTAGTCCATTCATGTAAAGTGGGCAAGGAAATTTTTAAAAGTTTAGCGAGTTCTTTTCGGGAAAGAAATTTGCACTCTTTATCTTCTGTTAATTTCTGAGCGACTTCTTTAAAGCTGTGCAGTTCTTTGAACGTTTCAACAATGAGTTGCCTCAGTTCCTCTATTGTTATGCTTTCTAAAATGATTTGTTTCATTTGCCTTATTTTTATTTTGTTTAATAAGGCAAAGATGGCTAAGCAGAGGGTGGGGGTAGGTAAAAGGGGTAACCCCTATTTTTTATCTTTCTTTTTTTCGAGTGCTTTTAAAATTTTATCATACTCTTTTTCAGCAACTTCGTTTAAATCATTTAAGCCACTTGTTTTGAATAAATCGGACAGAAATTTATAATTAGTAAGGTTTTTGGCGCGATTAATATTTGAAACAAAAGATTCGGTATTATCAAGGTCAGCATCTAATAGAACGGAAAGCAGTTTAGCTTTTTTATTTGTTGACGTTTCAAGTTTCGTTATTTTATCTAAAATACCCAAGTGATGAAAAATCAACATTTGCTGAGATAAATTAGCAGGACTTCTTGAAGATTTAAAAACTTTCTTTTCTATTTTTTCTATTCTGTCATCAATGTCTGCGATTGCTTCCCTTAATGCATGTTCATCTAATTTTCTTCTAAACATGTTTGGCGCTTCTAAATTATATTTCATATAGCGTTATTCTAATTGTTATTTAAAAAATGGATGGCTGATTAGTTTATTTGCATTATCCGCTTGACTGATTTTAATATACTTTAAAAATGATTTTTCTGTTTTATGTCCGGTAATCTTCATAATGGAGATAGTAGGAATATCTTTTAAGTATGCATTAGTAGCAAAAGAGCGCCGTGCCGTATGTACACTGATTAACTCATACTTTTTGTAAGGTTTAGTTTCTACTTTTCCTCCCTGAGTAGACGATATTAAAACCGTTTCTTCTATTCCGGCTGCTTTACCCAAGTCTTTTAAACTTTCGTTCATTTTTTGATTATTTATTTTGTATTGGGGTATACCGCCATGCTTTTTAATTATTTCACGAATATACTTATGCAATGGTATAATAACAATTTCGCCCGTCTTTTCTGTTTTTATACGCAGCTTTGTTCCCCGGTCTATCAAATTTTCATTATTGATAGTAAACAAATCCGAAAATCGTAAACCTGTATAGCAACCGATAATAAACATATCCCGCACCCTGTCAAGGCTCTTATTTTTCACTAAGCTTTTATTGTAAAGCTTACTTAGTTCCTTTTCCGTTAAATAAATGTTCTCGGCTTCTTCTTCTGTTTTTTTAAACCGCCTGTTTTTAAATTCTGTATTGGTGGTTAACTTCTTGTCAACAGCTTCATTCATAAACACCTTGATGTTTTTAATAAAACTTCCGATGGTATTTGGTGAATAATTCTTGCCAAGGCAGTATTTCATAAAGTCCTCGTAAAAATCCAAATCTATATTATCAAAAGTCATTTCCCGTTTAAACTGCGGTTTAAACTTTTCTAATTGATTTAATGTCTGCTGATAGGAAGCGATTGTATTAGGGCGTTTAATGGAATCCTTAATCAAGTCCTTAATGAAATTTATAAAATTGTTCTGTTTGGCTAATTGTCCAACCAGTAAGCTGCGGTTCAGTTCTTTTCTTAACCTGTCTGTTGTGGGAACAATACTGTCTGTAAGCAATTTTCTATACCCATCGAATACTTTATCTTCAATCTTCTTTAAAAGGGCGTTAAACTCTCCGTATTGTTTAAATTGCCTTGTTTCCCGTACCCGTTGATTGCTAAAATTCCAAAACTTGGGCAATATCTGCTGTTTAGTTGAGTATTTTAACTTTTGACCCTGATACCTGAACAACAAATAGATTAATGTTTTATCTTTGCTGTTAGGTTCTTTTAGAACAAATGTTGCGCTTGCCATATTTCCCTTTTGTTTGAATTAAAAACAAATATAAGTCTAATAAATTAAATCAGGGGACGAATTCGGGGACGGATTTATTTAATTTAACTTGTTTTTCCTTAACTTACTTTTACCTCCAAAATCATTGGAAACACCAGTATTTACAGGTTATTCAAGCAAAATTAAGCAAAACTAAAAAAGATTAATTTAATACGCGTTAGGGATTGAGCGGCCTGTTTAAGCTCTTTTGGGCTGCTCTGTATTTGCAGGCCAAAAAGCGAGTAGCGAAAGCCCGGCCCTTGAAGCGGGTGCGGGCAGAATTATCTATGGTTTGGCGATTTTCCTTCGCGACGTTTCAAGGGAACGCCCAAATAACAACCACTAAAAATTTTGTCTATCCCCAATGAAATCGTATATTTGCCCTCTAATGCCGCGGCGGAAAATATTTAGCTAAAAAAGAAAATTAGTCCAGCGCTGTATTATACCTTGGTTTTTTAAATTAAGGAATGGTATAACAAAAACCCACGTTGTAAGTGGGGGATAAAAAATATGATTAAAGTAACATTACCCGATGGTTCTATTCGCGAATATCAAAAAGGAACCACTTCTCTGCAGGTTGCACAAAGCATCAGTGAGGGATTAGCAAGAAACGTATTAGCCGCCAAAGTTGATGGCGAAGTTTGGGACGCAACCCGCGCCCTTAATAATGATTGCAGTGTAATGCTGCTAACGTGGAACGACACCGACGGTAAACAAACCATGTGGCACAGCTCGGCACACTTAATGGCCGAAGCGCTGGAAGCATTATACCCCGGCGTAAAACTTGGTATCGGCCCGCCGATAGAAAACGGTTTTTATTACGACATTGATTTAGGAGATAAAACTTTATCGCCCGATGAGCTTCCGAAAATTGAATCGAAAATGATGGAACTCGCCGCTAAAAAAAGTGAGTTCATTCGCAAAGATGTTAATAAAGCAGATGCTGTAAAATATTTTACAGAGAAAGGCGATCAGTATAAATTAGAATTGATTGACGGTTTAGCCGACGGCTCAATTACTTTTTACACACAAGGAAATTTTACCGATTTATGCCGCGGGCCGCATATACCCAACACGGGTTTTATCAAAGCCATAAAGCTGATGAACATTGCCGGCGCTTACTGGCGCGGCGACGAAAAAAATAAAATGCTTACCCGTTTATACGGAATTACTTTTCCGAAAGACAAGGAGCTGAAAGAATATTTAGTGATGCTGGAGGAAGCGAAAAAACGCGACCACCGCAAACTCGGAAAAGAATTAGGTTTATTTCATTTCTCTGAAAAAGTAGGAATGGGCCTGCCCTTATGGTTACCGAAAGGTGCCGCTTTGCGCGAGCGATTAATTCAATTTATGCAACGCGCGCAAATTAAATCGGGTTATTTACCGGTCGTTACTCCGCACATTGCTTTAAAAGATTTATACGTTTGCTCAGGCCACTACGAAAAATACGGGGCCGATTCTTTTCAACCGATAAAAACTCCACGCGAAGGCGAGCAATTCTTTTTGAAACCTATGAATTGTCCGCACCATTGCGAAATCTATAAAGCGTCTCCCAAATCATACAAAGAATTACCGGTGCGTTACGCCGAGTTCGGAACCGTTTATCGTTACGAACAAGCTGGCGAATTGCATGGTTTAACACGCGTGCGCGGATTCACACAAGACGACGCGCATTTGTTTTGCAGACCCGACCAGGTTATGGAGGAGTTTTGTAAAGTAATTGATCTGGTGTTGCAGGTTTTCAGCGCGCTTGATTTTAAAGAATATATTGCACAGGTTTCTTTGCGTGATAAAGAGGATCGCAGTAAATATATCGGCAGCGAAGAAAACTGGCAATTAGCCGAACAAGCTATTATTGATGCAGCAAAGTTAAAAGGGCTACCTACTGTAGTTGAATACGGTGAAGCAGCTTTCTATGGCCCTAAGCTGGATTTTATGGTGAAGGATGCTTTAGGAAGGAAATGGCAATTAGGAACTATTCAGGTAGATTACAATTTGCCCGAGCGTTTTGAATTAGAATACACGGGTAGCGATAACCAAAAGCATCGCCCTGTAATGATTCACCGTGCGCCTTTTGGTTCATTAGAACGTTTTATTGCCGTGTTAATTGAACATTGTGCCGGGAATTTTCCATTATGGCTTACCACAGATCAAGTGGCCGTGTTACCAATAAGTGAACGTTTTAACGATTATGCCGCAGAGGTTTTGCATTTGCTGAATAATTACGATATTCGTGGCTACGTTGACGACCGGGACGAGAAAGTGGGAAGAAAGATTCGCGACAACGAGATGAAAAAAGTTCCTTACATGCTTGTGGTTGGTGAAAAAGAAGTAGCCGATAAAAAAGTGGCGGTGCGTAAACACAGCGAAGGTGATGTGGGAGTTATGAACGTGGAAGAATTTGCAGCGATTATTAAAGAACAGATAGAAAAAGATTTCGCCAAAGGCGTACCTTCGACATAAGAAACAGGACATAAAAGAGAAAGCAATAAAAAGTGAATAGTAATTAGTGTTGAGTGCCTGGTTTTATCCGGGCAAACTAATCACTAAACTCTCAGCACTGATAACTAAAATAAGTATAAACTAAAACTAAGAACTATCGCAACACCATTTAAACCAAAACCCGGAGGATCGGGGGGCGCAAAGCCAAACTTTTACGGAAAACCAAGGCCTGGCGGCGGATTTAACCGAGGCGGATACCGTGGTCCTCAGAAAAAAGAAGATGCGCACCGCATCAACGAAAAAATTACAGCTCAAACAGTACGTGTAGTAGGAGATGGCTTTGAACAGGGTGTTTACCCCATTGCAAAAGCACTTGAAATTGCGCGTGAACAAGGACTCGATTTAGTGGAGATTGCTCCGCAGATTGACCCGCCTGTTTGTAAGGTAATTGATTATAAAAAGTTTCTTTACGAACTTAAGAAGAAACAGAAAGAAACAAAAGCCAAGGCAAGCAAGGTTATTGTAAAAGAGATTCGTTTCGGGCCGCATACCGACGAGCACGATTATAATTTTAAGAAAAATCACGCCATGAACTTTTTAAAAGACGGCGCCAAAGTAAAAGCCTTTGTGTTTTTCCGCGGCCGGGAGATTGCTTTTAAAGAACAGGGCGAGATTTTATTGCTTCGTTTTGCCAATGAACTGGAGGAATGGGGCAAAGCAGAACAATTACCTCAACTGGATGGCAAGCGTATGATTATGATTATCGCGCCTAAGAAAAAGTAATGACCCTATCCACCCTTCGGGCATCTTCTCTAATAGAGAAGGAAATACAGAATATAAAAGCCTCGTTATTAGCGAGGCTTTTGCATTTTATTTATTTCTGTTTCTATTCCCGCTAAACCATTTTTTCTTTCCACCACCTTTTGTGGTCGGTTTACTTGAATTATGTCTGTTAGAACCCTTATCCTGATGAGCTTTTGGCCTCTGATGATTGCCTGAATCCATATTGGGAGTTTGGCTCATGGGATATGGATTTTCCTCAATAACAGGGACCGGCTTTGCGATTAGCTTGTTGATGTCTTTTAAATACGCGGCTTCTTCGCCATCGCAAAAAGAAATTGCAACGCCACTTAAACCGGCACGGCCCGTACGTCCGATACGATGCACATAAGTTTCAGGTACATTCGGTAAATCGTAATTTATTACATGTGAAAGTTCATCTACGTCGATACCGCGGGCGGCAATATCGGTAGCAACCAATACGCGTGTTTTTTTAGATTTAAAATTGCTCAATGCCCGTTGGCGATTGTTTTGTGATTTATTACCATGTATAGCTTCAGCATGTGTACCCGACTTTATAAGTTCTTTCACCACTTTATCGGCGCCGTGTTTGGTACGCGTAAACACCAATGCGGAAACAATACTTTTGTCTTGAAGTAAATGAATTAGTAAATTTTTCTTTTGCCCTTTATCTACAAAATAAACACCTTGTTTAATTTTTTCAACCGTAGAAGAAACAGGAGTTACTTCAACTTTAACAGGATTTACCAGAATGGTGTTTGACAGTTTTTGTATTTCGGGTGGCATGGTGGCTGAAAAAAATAAAGTTTGTTTTTTAGCCGGTAATTTTTGAATTACTTTTTTTACATCATTTATGAAACCCATGTCGAGCATACGGTCGGCTTCATCAAGCACAAAAAGTTTTACCTGTTGTAAATTAATAAAGCCCTGGTTCATCAGGTCAAGTAAACGGCCGGGTGTAGCAATTAAAATATCAACGCCATTGCGTAAAGCATTTGTTTGCGAACCTTGCGGTACTCCGCCAAAAATAACGAGATGTTTAAGTCCAACGTGTTTTCCATACGCAGCAAAGCTTTCGCTGATTTGTATTGCAAGCTCGCGGGTGGGTGTTAATACAAGCGCTTTAATGGGCCTGCGTCCGTTATGCGGTTGTTGTTCGGCGTGTAATATTTGTAAGATGGGTATAGCAAAGGCGGCGGTTTTTCCGGTGCCTGTTTGTGCGCAACCTAATAAATCTTTTCTTTGAAGAACGATAGGAATGGATTGTGCCTGGATTGGTGTGGGCTTTGTATAGCCCTCTGCTTTCAGAGCGCGTAAAATCGGCTCTATAAGCAATAAGTTTTCGAATGACATTTTTTAAATTATAATGATTAATTGTGTTTTTATGAATCTGCTGAGGAGAAGGAAGAAGGCAAATCCTGAGGTATTCTTAGGCAAAGGTACGCATTATTTATTAAACGGTGTTTTTAGTCCCTTATGCACTTTTATTTACCAATGAAAATTGATTGTTATTATTTGAGTTGCTGCATCTCAAACAACTTGTGATAAGCGCCTTTTTGTTCGAGCAATTGCTTGTGTGGGCCACGTTCTATGATTTGCCCTTTGTCCAAAACAACAATTTCATCTGCGTTTACAATGGTAGTTAACCGATGAGCGATAACGACGGTAGTCCGGTTCAACATTAATTTTTGCAAAGCATCCTGCACCATACGTTCGTTCTCGCTGTCGAGTGCAGAAGTTGCTTCATCGAGAATAAGTACCGGCGGGTTTTTTAAAACCGCGCGCGCAATACTTATACGCTGTCTTTGCCCACCGCTAAGTTTTGCTCCACGGTCGCCAATGTTTGTTTGATAACCCTCAGGCATAGCGATAATAAAATCGTGCGCATTGGCAATTTTTGCGGCTTCCATTACCTGCTGTTCCGAAATATTTTCCAAACCAAAAGCGATATTGTTAAACACAGTGTCATTAAATAAGACCGGCTCCTGCGAAACCATGCCTAACATATTGCGCAAACTTTTAAGCGAAGTGTTTTTAATATTGAGGTTGTCAAATAAATTTCTCCGGCATCGGCATCGTAAAACCGCGCTATCATATCACACATGGTTGTTTTTCCTGAACCTGATTGTCCGACAAGCGCCACTGTTTTTCCTTTTGGAATTATAAGATTAATATCCTTAAGCACATAACCGGCATCTCCTTTGGTATAAGCAAAAGAAACATTTTTAAATTCAATTTGATTAAGCAGGGTTTTTATTTCAGTTGGGTTAACAGGCTCCTTAATATCTGTTTCAGCATGTAAAATTTTATTTACACGCTCCTCGCTGGCAATTCCCTTTTGAATGTTGTTGTACGCGAGGGTTATTTGTTTTACAGGCGGAATAATTTGCGAAGCCACCACTATGTACATGATAAAGGATGAAGGAGAAAGGCTTGTGTCACCACTCAATGCCATTTTACCTCCTATAAACATGATGAGCATTAAAATGGCTGTTACGATTACTTCGCTCATCGGAGAGGATAAATCTGTTTTGCGGTAAATACGGATTGAAATTTTTGTGAAATCCTGGTTTGTCTTTTTGAATTTATCAGATACGAATTTTTCACCGGTAAAAGCTTTAATTACTTTTAAGCCTCCCAGTGTTTCTTCCATAATAGAAAACAATTGTCCGAGAACCTGTTTACCCTTTGTAGCACTACGTTTTAAACTTTTTCCGATAAGTGCAACTAAGAGGCCGGCAACGGGCAACAATAGCAAAACATACAGCGTCAGGTACGGGCTAATCATTATCAATGCTCCCAAAGAAAGTGCGATTAATAACGGTTCCCTGAATACCAACTCAAGCGATTGCATAATGCTCCATTCTATTTCGCTTACATCGGAAGTAATGCGCGACATAATATCTCCCTTTTTTTCATTACTGAAATACGACAAAGGCAAGTGTAATACTTTTTCTAAAAGCCTGTTTCGTAAATCACGCACCACACCATTACGGATAGGAGCAAGTGCAAACATGGCCATATAACGAAAAAAGTTTTTCAACAACGTAAGGCCGAATACACCACAGCAAATAAAAAGTAAAGCAGTTATTTTTCCCTGTGAAGCAATCATGCCCGACAAATAATACATAAAACTGTCGTTAAGCCATTTCGCCGAAACTTCAAAAACAGGTTTTCCTTTTTGTAAAATAGTTTGATAAACGGAAGGGTCTGTAAACAATAAATCCAAAAAAGGTTTTACAAGTACAAGTGAGAAAAGAGAGAATACGGAAAAGAAAATATTACACGCGATATTCACCCATGCGTAACTCCAGTATCCTCTTATATATTTAAAAACTGAAAATAGTTTCATTTTATTTTCTAATAGTCTCTGTAAAAATTATACATTGATGTTTTAATGCCAAGGTAAACATAAGGGGATTGATTCAGGTATCCGAGATCACTTTTTTCATAACGCTGAATATAACCTGCCTCTAAACGCAAATTAAGCCCCGGTATTATAAAATAGGTAAACTTTATTTCGCCCTGTGCAAAGTGAGTTTTATTCCCCTGCAATATGTTATTTCCATAGTCTTTGCCGCGAAGTGTATAACTTAGAAATATATTTTGTCCTACACTGAAAGCGGAACCTGCCGTGTCTTTACCAATAGTTGCAATAATTCCTTTAAAATCCAATTGCCAACGCTTGTGTTTATAGGTGATTATTCCTAACCCTTCCGAAAAATTAGCCCCGAAGGGATGTGCCAGAGGCTGATTATAATGCGCATAATTTTGTTGCGGGCTACCATGCGAATATGTAAATGGGCGTACATAGTTATATTCTGCCTGGAAGGAAAGATTTTTTATTCCGAATAAATCAATACACTTTGCTCCAATCTGAAACCCCTGCTTATTGGCCCACCATCTGGTAAATTTTCTTATTTCCACCAGATTAAATTCATCTATTACCACCTGTCCGTAAATTTTATAACGCTGCAAAAACTTATAAGAGGCGTTTAAACCCATCAGAGCATTGTCGCCTGAGCCCAAAGAATACTCAATGGGTCGATAAAAAATGACAGGGTTCAAATAATTCGGGTCAAAACCGCGATGGCGGTTGGTGTCATTTCCCTGCCATACTTCTGTTTCAAAAAAACTGATATTAAATTCGGGAGTAGCATTAAAGCTTAAATAATGCGCTGTAGTGTATTTGTTTCTGAAATTATTTTGTATCCCGTCCGTTTGATAAATGTCTTTTAGTGCCGAGTACCAAACACTGTATTGCAGTTTCCAGACATTTATTGTAGTCTTAAAATACGGATAGTTATTTGTCACATCCGACAGCAATAAAGAACGATAACCATCGCCTATAAACATTTTGTCTTTCCCCAATTGAAAATTTAAAATACGAATGGGAGAATAAGAGAGATGCCCTGTAAAATTTGTAAAGTTGTATTTGCCGTTATTGCCATATGCTCTACCCAGGCCGGGAATGATTTTATATTGAGAAACGACCGTATCCGTGAAATTTGGATAAGAAACCTGTCCGCCAATAAAAGTAAAATCCGCCGAGAAATCATCGTTAATATCCAAACGAGAATACATCCCGCCGGAAGTTTCACTCACAAATTTATTTTTTAAAACATCGAACCCGGCCTGCATATCAACTTGTGGCAAAAACTGCGCGGCAAAGCGGTTGCGGTATTGGGGCTTGGAGCGAATATCATTAAACAAAAAATAATTTTTTATCTTATAGTTATATACATGAAAAGCAGTGTCGTTAGCTTCGCGTATAGAAAACTGCACATACGGTTTCATAGAGGAGTGGAATCTTTCATTCGGATATTTAATATAAAACGCGTCAATAGAATTATTGAGATCGGTATTTAAATAACCCACCTGAGCATCGCTCTGGGAAAAACAAACGCCGCGCATCAGGTAAAAAATGAATATATAAACTCTATTCTTCAGAAGGCGCAGGTTTTGTTTTATTTTTTGATTTGTAGACAAGTTGTAATACCCCCGTACAGAGCAAAGCAAATGCAACAACAGTTACCAAAGCAATGCTTGGATTAAATTTGAAGCACAGAACTGACATGCCAATAACCAGTAAATTAAAAAGGTAAATTATAATTACAGTTGCACGGTGGTTCAGGCCACAGTCAATAAGGCGGTGATGTAAGTGATTCCGGTCGGCCGAAAAAGGAGAAACGCCGGTTGAGGCGCGCACCGTAAAAACACGAAGCGTATCCGCTAAGGGATAAACGAGCGTCGCAATTACAAAAACCGGTTTTGATAAATACAATTGCAAATCCTGCAATTTATCAATAGGGTACTCGATTAATTTTATAGCCAGCACACAAGCAACAAGTCCGATGGTTAAAGAACCTGAGTCACCCATAAATATTTTGGCCGGACTGAAATTGAAAACCAAAAAGCCTAATAATGAGCCTCCGAGTGCATATGCTAATGAGGCAAGGATTACATCACCGGCAAGAATAAACCAGGTACCGAAAACCATTGTAACAATGAAACCAACCCCTGCCGCAAGTCCGTCTACACCATCAATCAGGTTAAATGCGTTAATTACCACGATAAATGTAAAGAGCGATAAAAACACGCTGGCCCAATAGGGAATTTCGTTTACTTCAAAAATTCCGTGCAGGCCGGTTACCCGAATGTTTCCTACCAATACTAAAATTAATGCTGCCAATACCTGGGAGATTAATTTTTTAATGGGTGCGGTTCCGATAATATCATCTTTAATTCCTACGAAGAAAAGCATTAATAAAGTGGCGACAACCAATTTAAATTCGCGGATATATTGATAAACCTGTGATAATTCAAACATGTTCCGGATTTTGGTAAAATCCAATTCAAACCAAAGGCTATACGAAAAAAGTGTAGCGGCAAAAATAATAATACCGCCAATAGTAGGCACTACCCGCGTGTGGATCTTCCTGTCACCGGGCTCATCAAACAGGCGTTTTAAAATAGCAACTTTAATTAAAGGCGGAGTTGCGTACAGCACTACTAAAAATGCCGTTACAAAAACCAGTCCCAATACTAATGCGTTCATGTTTTTTTATTTAAAAATCGTGATAAATATTATACAATGAGGTTTTAAAAGCTATATAAATAAGTTGCGTTACGTTCGGCTTTAAGCCTGTAACTGCATAATCATAAGTACGTAGTGTGGTACCGATGGCGAGATTCATATTATAACTTGGATTTAAAAGGTAACCTATTTTGCCATCGAAGTTGGTGATGGTTTTTTTAGAAGAGTTATCCGAAAAATAATTTTCTTTAAGCTGGATAAATACTCTTTTATAATAATAACTCACCATTCCTACAAACTCATTGGGTAACCAAGCCGGCGTGGTAAGAAGTTGGTTATAATGCGAGTAATCCTGTGCAGAATATTTTGACGAAGTATAACATTGCCCGTTCACTATATTTACCTCTGCCTGCAAATAAAGATTCCTCACTCCCAATACATCAAAATATTTTATACCGTTTTGCATAGCCCAATTAGTTTTGTTTACGGTAACAGAAGGGTTGGAATTATCCGGATAGGTTCCGTCGTAAACCGATTGGTTATAAAAAACAAATTTCTTAAACGGCCTTAGTTCAAAACCACCACCCACAATAATGTGATTTGCATTATTAAACCCGAATTTAGCGAGATTGGTAAACATAACCGGGTTTGCATACAAAGGGTCGAGGTGCATTACGTTGTTACTGTCAGTGGCTTTCCAGATTGTTCCCTGGAACAAATACACATCCAAATATTTGCAAGTATGCCAACTGATATGTTGAAAGGTGGCTGCTTTCTTCTGAAAAATAGGCTCAATGCCGGGTGGAGTTTTCGCGCCACCGTCTGTAAGATTCATCAACAAGGCGTAAGTTTGGGAAAATTGAATTTTATTTTTATAAAAACTTGCGATAAATTGTACATACGGATAATTAAAAGAGTTATCGCTTAATAGCAAAGAGCGATACCCGTTTCCGATTTTTTGTTTACCGTGACCTAAACGCACAGTTAGATTTTTCCCGGCCCTAAAATTTAAAATTCCCCAGGCAGATGCATAATCAAACCCGGCCATTTTAAATTTTTTCCAACGACCCTGGCCGGGCATAACCCCTGTTCCGTACGAATAGTTATATATATAGGCCGGCCCTACTGTTTGATTTTCTATAAAGGCCGATTCAAACGTCAGGTTTTTTCCAAGTTCGCCTTTCAGCCAGAACCCTCTTGTATTAGTTGTAACGCTATTCGAAGAAGTATCCGCCATATCCTTTCCGTAAACAAAATTCATGATAGGATTAATATTCAAATTAAACTTTCTGTTATACCCGGATGATTTATCAATGTGGCGCAATTGAATTAAACTTTCATAAAACATTTTATCAAAAAAGGGGTCTATATCGGGCTTAGCCTTTTTTAATATGTCGGGCAGAATTTCTTTATAAATAAACGGTTGCAGCGAAGTATGCATAATAACGTCTGTATCAGCAAGGATTGTTTTTTGCCTTTGCACATCAAAAAAATAATCGCCCGGAAAAAGAAGTGATTGTTGTGCCTGAAGAGAATTAAAATTCAGGATACAGGAAGCAAATAAAGGAATAAATCGTTTAATATGTTTTAAAAAAAAAATCATTTTTAAACGGCCCGGATATGTTTTTGCGATTTAAACTCTTCATAAACTTCTTTAATTCCCTGCTCTAAATTAATTCTGTGAGTCCAGCCCAAACTGTGTAAAAACGAAACATCCATTAGTTTGCGCGGTGTACCATCGGGTTTGGTTGTATCAAAAACTATTTCACCTTTAAAGCCAACTACTCCGGCAATTAAATGAGCAAGTTCTTTAATGCTGATGTCGTTTCCCACACCGATGTTTACAAATTTTTCTCCGGTATAATTATTCATGAGATAAACGCAGGCATCTGCCATATCATCGGCATGCATAAATTCCCGGCGCGGCAAGCCTGTACCCCAAACTGTAACTGTTGCCAATTTATTTTCTTTTGCATCATGAAACTTACGTAACAAAGCCGGCAACACGTGCGAATTATTTAAATCGTAATTATCATTGGGTCCGTACAAATTGGTAGGCATTACTGAAATAAAATCACAACCATATTGCAAATGGTACGACTCACACATTTTTATTCCGGCAATTTTTGCAATGGCATACGGCTCGTTTGTGTACTCAAGCGCCCCGGTTAAAAGATATTCTTCCCTTAAAGGCTGTGGCGCCAGTTTCGGATATATACAGGAAGAGCCAAGGAACATTAATTTTTTTACTTTGTTTTTATAAGCGGCATGAATAATATTATTCTGCACCATTAAATTTTCATAAATAAAATCCGCACGATAGGTATTGTTGGCATATATCCCTCCTACCTTTGCGGCAGCCAGAAAAACAAATTCAGGTTTTTCTTTTTCAAAAAAACTATCCACGTCTTTCTGAACGCATAAATCAAGCTCAGCTCTCGTTTTATAAATCAAATTGGCAAAACCATGCGCACGTAAATTTTTTTCAAGCGCACTTCCTACCATTCCTCTGTGGCCGGCTATATATATTTTCGAATCTTTATTCATAGTATAAACCCTTATTCAAAAAGGTTCAGCTTACTCGCTCTGGTTAATCACTTTATGCCCGTGCTGCGAAAGAAGTTTATCGCGCTTAAACAGTTCGATATCCGACTGCACCATTTCTTTACAAAGTTGTTGCACAGTATGTGTCGGCTCCCAACCTAATTTTTGTTTGGCTTTGCTGTAGTCACCAATTAATAATTCTACTTCGGCGGGACGGAAATATTTAGGGTCAACCTCTACCAACACATTGCCGGTTTTTTTATCAATTCCTTTTTCGTCCACTTCTTTTCCTTTCCACTCCAGCTCAATACCTACTTCTTTAAACGACATTTCAATAAACGTGCGGACGGATATTTTTTTATTGGTCGCTAAAACAAAATCATCCGGCTCACTGTGTTGCAGTATGCGCCACATTCCTTCTACGTAATCTTTTGCGTGGCCCCAGTCGCGTTCAGAATCCAGGTTTCCTATAAATAATTTTTTCTGCAGGTCAAGACTGATTTTAGCAACGGCACGTGTAATTTTTCTGGTTACAAATGTTTCTCCCCTTAAAGGACTTTCGTGATTAAACAAAATGCCGTTAGCAGCAAACATTCCGTAAGCCTCACGGTAATTTTTGGTAATCCAGAATGCGTATAGTTTAGCTACTCCATAAGGGCTGCGCGGATAAAATGGTGTTGTTTCCTTTTGAGGAACCTCCTGCACTTTACCATAAAGTTCGGATGTAGAAGCCTGGTAGAAGCGGGTTGTTTTTTCTAATTTCAAAATACGAATGGCTTCCAACAAACGCAAAGTCCCTACTGCGTCTGCATTGGCGGTATATTCCGGAGTTTCAAAACTTACTTTTACGTGCGATTGCGCGGCAAGGTTATAAATTTCATCCGGTTTTATTTCACTGATGATGCGAATCAAATTGGTTGAATCAGTTAAATCTCCGTAATGAAGAAAAAATTTTACACCTTTTTCGTGATAATCCTGATACAAATGGTCAATACGATCGGTATTAAACAAAGAACTGCGACGTTTTAATCCGTGTACCACATATCCTTTTTTCAATAAAAGCTCAGCCAAATACGCCCCATCCTGACCCGTAATTCCCGTAATTAATGCAACTTTACCCATAACAAATTAATAACTACAATATTACGAATAATTTTCGGAAGCGTCTCATTGAATAACTCCTCTAAATATGTAAGTTTACACAGTATTTTTTGACCTTTGAAGCCATTTTTCCCAAATAAAAAACAAATTTTTACAACAGCCTTGTTATTAGTGGCTTTTTCATTTGCAAATGGCCAAACTTTAAGGGGAAAAATTGTAGATGCGTTTAACGGGCAATCGTTGCCTTTTGTAAGTATCCTCATTAAAAATTCGCAGACAGGCACGCTTACGGATATTGACGGAAAATTTGAAATTAATATTCCCGCCGGGGATGGTACGCCCGCTTTAGTGATTTCCTATTTAGGATATGAACCAAAAACCATTTTACCGAACGAAATTAAGGAAATAGAAAAAATATTGATTAAATTAAAATCTACGGGCATTCAATTAAACGCGATTACGGTCATCGCCGGCGAGAACCCTGCGCATCGCATTATAAAAACGGCAACAAAAAACAGGGATAAAAATAATCCCGAAAAAATGCATTCGTTTACTTATAACAGTTACAATAAATTTTTTGTTACAGCGGATATGTCGGCAAACATTGACAGTGTTTCTGCTGAAGACACGACTTTAAGCGGCATCGCAAAATTTTTTAAGAAACAACATTTGTTTTTAATCGAATCGATAACTGCAAGGAGGTTTTTACACCCCAACAACAATAAAGAAACTGTAATGGCATCGCGTGTATCGGGTTTTAAAAATTCGCCATTCGCATTAATGGCTACACAAATGCAGTCGTTCAGTTTTTATGATGATTTTATTTCGGTGGTGGACGAAAAATATTTGAATCCTTTAAGTGAAGGAAGTACGAGAAAATATTTTTTTCTGTTGGAAGATACTTTATACCAGAGATCGGATACGGTTTTTGTAATTTCATTCAGGCCAAAAAAAAATAAAAATTTTAATGCGCTTAAAGGCGTTTTATATATCAACACAAACGGATATGCTATACAAAACGTAATTGCCGAACCGGACCGCCCGGACAATTATACATTGAGTATTAAAGTGCAGCAGAAATACGAATTTATGGAAGGGAAACAATGGTTTCCTGTGCAGTTGAACACGGATTGGGTTTGGAAAAATGCAACTGTGAGCAGTAAAAAAGATCCTACAAAAAAAGCAAATATGAAAGCAGTAAGCCGTTCATACATAAAAGATATTGTTTTGAATCCGGAATTGAAAAAAAGACAATTTAATGAAGTAGAGGTTGAAGTAGATAAAAATGCCGACCGGCAGGATGAAACTTTCTGGAATAAATACCGTGTTGATACACTTGATAAACGCGAAAAACGAACTTACTTAAAAATAGACAGTATTGGCAAAGCACAAAACCTGGATAAAAAAGTTTTATTTTTAGAAGCCTTGTTTAATAACAAATTGCCAATGGGCATGTTTGATTTAAATCTGGATAAAATGGTAAGAGCAAATGATTATGAGTTTATCCGTTTAGGGGCCGGAATACATACTAACCAAAAATTCAGTAAAGTATTTACTCTCGGTGGTTATGCGGGCTATGGTTTTGGCGATAAGGCCTGGAAATACGGAGGTGATTTTTCGTTAATGTTATGGCGAAAAAAAGAATTAGGATTTAACGCTTTGTACGAAAAAGATTTGGTAGAATCGGGCGGCACACGTTTTTTTGAAAATGTACGCACTTTGAATTCTTCTGAATTATACCGCGATGCTTACGTTTCTGTTTTTGATAAAATAACCAAATACCAAACTTCGTTCAGTTTCAGGGCGCTGAAATATTTCAGGGCTAATGTTTACGTAAATCATCAACAACGCTTCGGAGATACGCAATTCGGAGTAGCTGCTACCGACGGAACTACGATCTTAAAAGACACATTTAATTTTAATGAGGCGGGCATTCAATTGAAATTTTTGTACAAGGAAAAATTCCTGCAAACATTGCGCAGCAAAATTTCTTTCGGAAGCGATTATCCTGTGCTTTTTGTGAATATTGCAAAAGGTTTTAATCAAACTTATTTTAATCTGCCCGGCGAATTTGATTACTGGAAGGCGGATATAAAATTAGATCTCACTAAAAATTTTAAAACGATTGGTACCATACGAATACAACTTGCTGCCGGCAAAGTTTTTGGCGACCTGCCTTACACTATGCTGTATAACAATAAAGGTTCGTTGTGGGGGAAATTCAATATCTCGTCAAGCAATACGTTTGAAACGATGGCGCTTAACGAATTTGTATCGAGTCAATACGCAGCAGTTTTTATAAATCACAATACTGGTCGTTTTTTAAAATTGCGGAAAAAATTCAACCCCGAATTTGAATTAGTGCACAATATGACTGTTGCAAGCCTCGAACATACCCGTAGCCTTTACAATATTCCCGTAAACAGTTTGGAAAAAGGTTATTTTGAAAGCGGGTTCCGTATTTTAAATTTGTTTAAAAACGGTATTTCAAGTTTTGGCGCGGGAGTTTTCTATCGCTACGGCCCGTACCAAAAACAAAATGCCATTGATAATTTAGCTGTGAAATTGGTGTACGGAATTAAGATTTAATTTCAAACTAAAATTAAAATCTCATTCTTATAAAGCCAGTGCTTAGAGAAATGGTAGGGCCTTTTTGCGTAAAGAAAGTAATCGCATCACGCGAGGCAATACCTGCTTCATACGCACCACCATTACCCACAAAAATAATTCCCATCGGGATTTGAAAAGGATAATTTCCTCCTGTAATAAAACCACCTTGCAACTTCAGCCATTTAACGGGCATAAAATCTCCTCCTAAACCAATGATGGGATTTGTATAACTTCCGGGAATTGTACTGTTGGTAGGAATAATAAAATCAACGCCCACCTCAGCTTTTTTTCCTAACAACATGCTCGCTCCTGCCCTTACCATACCGGGTAATTGTGTTTGATAAGTTTGTTGTCCCGTTACTTTAAACATTCCGTTCGGGCCCAACATGTTTTTTAACTGACTGAATAAATTAAAGTTTTGTACTCCCGATGCCGATAAACTAACCATCAAAGTATCTTTTAACTGGTATACATTTCCTGTCCAGTTTATAGAACCGATATTAATTATTGAAGTGCCTATTTTTAATTTTCCTTTTATAATCATGCTCGCTCCAAAATCAAAACCAAAACCACTACCAACAGATTTAGGAGGAAAACCTGAACCGAGAACCTGATTTGCCTGCGCCTGCGCGGCTCCGTAATTAACACCAAAGGCCGGGCTTAAGGAACTAAAACCCGTTAAATGATCATTTCCATTCGCGTCTTTTTCAGATTTAATATCCAACATTGCCATTCCCTGAATATATTTTATTCCAATGCCTCCATACACCGCAAATACGCTGTCGTTACCTACAATTTTACGTCCGTAAGAAAGATTGTAATCGCGGTACCAGGTTAAGGTCATTCTGCTTCCCTCTAATATTTTTGATAACATCAGCGGGGCGTTACTTGTTCCTTTAATAACCATAGCTGCTGTATCCGGACTTAAGTTAGGATGATTCGTTATAGTTTGTGTTGTTGCCGAAGAGCCTGTTCCAACATTAATTACTAAATGATCGAAAAGACTTGAAGTGTTTCCTAAAAAAATTAAATTTGACGCTTGCGACCCTAATTTGCTATACCACTGGAAATGGTCGTTAATACGAAAAGCAAAACCGCCTGCCAGCCTTGTATTAAGCGCGATACCGAAAGAACCCATATCTGCATTCATAGTAAAACCGCTTTGGGTAAAATTACTTACTGCTTGTATCTTCTGACTGTATGTTAAAGTTGAATTGTTGCCTGTAATTAATCCTACAATGGAATTGCGTAAATTATCTTTTCGCAGCGAGTCCGAATAAACAGAGCCTGTAAACTCCATGAAACCCATGGTTACTTTTTTATCGGGATATTTGGGAAGCCACCCTAAGTTTGAAGGGTTAATGCCCGTTGCCTGGTAATCGGTTGCAAAGGTAGTTGCGCCGCCATGGCCTGTGTTGCAAAACGAACTGAATTCTTGTTGCGAAAAAGCGTTGAAAGATATTGCAGATAAAAAAAGGGCATAGATTTTCTTCATACGGATTTTTTAAGAAAATAAAGTTACGGATTATTTTGTTCTGATAAAAACCTTCATTTTTACTCTGTGAAAGCGATAAAATCGGGATTTCCGAGTTCTTTTTTGTTATAATCAAGACGCATCTTGGTTTTAAAATTTAAAAAGGTTCCTCCCGCATTTTCTACAATGGCTTGTCCTGCCGCAGTGTCCCATTCCATCGTACGCCCGAAACGCGGATACTGATGCGCGCGACCCTCTGCCACCCAACACATTTTTACCGAGCTTCCGCTGTAAACAATATCTGTTTCGCCTTTTTCATATTTCAAATTTTGCAAATGCGCAAAGGTTTCTTTACTTAAATGCGACCGGCTTGCAACAACAGTATACTTATGTGGTTTCTGTGCCGGAAGTTTTTTTGCCTGCGCAATAAATTCTTGTAATGAAAATTCCTCAACTTTATGTTGCGTTAAAATATCATGAGTGATTTTATAAGAACCAATGGAAGGAGCCGCGAAATAAATTTCTTTCAGCACGGGCATGTATACTACTCCCAACAGTGGAAAATTATTTTCTATCAACCCGATATTTACACTGAACTCTCCGTTTTTCTTTACAAACTCTTTAGTGCCGTCAATCGGGTCAACCAACCACATGCGTTTAAAGTTTTTTCGTTCTTCGTAAGACGGAATATTTTCTTCTTCGGATATAACCGGGATTTGAGTTTGTGCTAACTCTTCAACAATTATTTTACTCGCTTTGCTATCGGCTTCGGTAACCGGACTGTCGTCTTCTTTATAATTAACCTTAAAGGGTTTTGCATATACCTGCATGATTTTATCCCCCGCTTTTAACGTGGCTTTAAGGGCAATTTCAAGCAGTTGTTCATTGGTCATTTTACAAACTTAGCTATAAAAACGTTTATACTATAGCTTTGGCACAAACAATAAATCCTATCTTTGCAACTCTTACATGAGCAAGCGTTTAAAAATATCATTAGCGGTTATATTGGGAGTTTTATTTGCCGACCAATTCATAAAAATTTATGTGAAAACACATTTTTACATGGGTGAGGAATATTCTTTTTTTTCCTGGTTTAAAATTCATTTTACCGAAAACGCCGGCATGGCATTTGGCTATGAATTCGGCGGCAGCTGGGGCAAACTTATTTTAAGTTTATTCCGCATAGGCGCGGCGGCATTTGGTGTTTGGTATTTGCGCGATATTATTAAAAAACAAATGCACCCCGGTTATATAGCGGCAATCGGTTTTATTTTTGCAGGCGCTGTCGGAAATATTATTGACAGTATGTTTTACGGATTATGTTTTACCGACAGCGCGATGGGCCCTTCGGTATTTATGCCTGCCGAAGGAGGATATGAAAGTTTTTTGCACGGGCGTGTGGTAGATATGTTTTATTTTCCGATTGCCGAAGGAAGATTTCCGGATTGGGTTCCGTTTTGGGGCAAGGAACATTTTGTTTTTTTCAGACCCGTTTTTAATCTGGCAGATGCTTCAATTACAACAGGCGTAGTATTGATTTTACTTTTTCAGAAAAAGTTTTTTAAAGCGAATGAGTCAGTAGCTGACTCCGTTCCTCAGAAAGAAGTGCCGAATAATGTTGCAAACGACTGAGCTATTTTTTGACGCGTTTGCTCAAACTCTTCTTTCGTGAATTTCATTTTGGGGTTTTTAAAACTTGCTTCGTCTTCGTTATTTACCGGTATCAAGTGTATGTGCGCGTGCGGCACTTCAAATCCCAATACCACAACACTTATACGTTTGCAGGAAATAACTTTTTTAGAAGCAATAGCTACTTGTTTTGAGAAAGACAAAAGCTGATTATAATTTTCATCATCCAAATCAAATAAATCGTCTGTTTCCTTTTTCGGCACAACAAGTGTGTGGCCTTCTTTTAAAGGATTAATATCTAAAAACGCGATGCAATATTTGTTCTCCGCTATTTTGTAGCAGGGAATTTCCCCGGCAATTATTTTAGAAAAAATGCTTGGCATTACTTGGTAATTTCCACAATCTGGAAAGGAATGGTGCCGGCAGGAACGGTAATCTCAACTTTATCTCCTACTTTTTTTCCCATCAGGCCTTTTCCTATAGGAGAATCGACTGAAATTTTTCCTTCCTTTAAATTGGCTTCGCTTTGGGTAACCAGTGTGTATTGAACGGTTTGGCTGTTTTTGAGGTTTTTAACTTTTACTTTGGTGAGTATAGAAACTTTTGAAGTGTCCACCTGCGAGGTATCCACAAGGCGAGCGTTGGATAAAGTATCTTCCAACTTAGCAATACGCGCTTCTAAAAGGCCCTGGGCTTCGCGCGCGGCATCGTATTCCGCATTTTCAGATAAGTCGCCTTTATCACGGGCTTCAGCTATCTGGCGCGTTATATTGGCTCTTTCCTTGGTTTTTAAAAAATGTACCTCGTCCTGTAATTTTTTTAGGCCTTCTTCGGTAAAATAGGATATGGGTTGCGACATATTAGCTGGTTTTTAAAAGAGAAAAAACCCCTGCCTCAGCGGGGGTCTTTCACAAATCAAAGATAAAAAATTAATTAAACTTTTACAAGTTGATGCGGGCACCTATACAGTGCGTTCCGGTAAAAGGATTAGTAAACCTGTATGAGTAATCCAAGCCGAAACTTGATTGTTTATCCTTACCAAAAGGCAACTCTAAAGTTATCCCCATAGTGGGGCCTGTATAGGCGGTTTTACGCGTAGCTTCTTTTGTAATTCCGTTTTCATAAACATAACCCCCACGAATCATTAAGTATTTGCTGTAGCCATACTCAAGTCCCAGAATATACTGGTCGTTAGTAAACGAGTTTGAAGTAAAGTTAGCAGCCACAGTTATACGGTGGTCTTTTTTCAAACCACTTGAATCTTTGGTTAAGTAAAAATCATACGCACCGCCAATATTTACCAAAGAAGGTAATTCGAAAGCCGCCGAACGGTTTTCGAAAGTTGCCGTATAACCGTTAATGGTATTATTGTACTGGCTTCCGTTTAATACGTTGGCTTCAAAAGATAAACCATCTCCGCGGTAGCTCATTTTCGGGCCTACGTTTCTTAAAGATATACCGAAGTGAATCTGGTCGTATTTACCGGTGTGGTATTGAAGCCCCGCATCAATAGCAACGCCTTTTGCCTGCACGTTTGATATTTGCTCCTGTATGATACGGATAGTCGCTCCGCCATAAATATTATCTGAGAACCCTTTTGCGTAAGATAAACCGATGTTAATGAAAGAAGGATTAAATGTTCCTAATCCTCCCTCCGGGTTATCAACTGTAGTAACCGGAATATTTCCGGCGTTAAGTGACATTACGTTTAACCCTATAGCACCTGTTTCGCCAACATGTTGGGTAAAACCAAAATTGTTGATATTAATACCGCTTCCGCCTAACCAACTGGTGCGCGAAAAAACAACTTCTGTTTTTTTAGTGAAGGCAATACCTGCCACGTTTAAAAACATTGATTCCAGGCCACGAGCTTTAGACGTGTTTGCGCCTCCCCATCCGCTTGAACGGGCAAAAGGATTAATAAGCAATTCTTGTGCTCCGGCAGAACCTGCGCGGTCGGGGTTTCCTGCAAAACCGGCAAGAGGCGTAATTAATACACTCGCCAGCAGGGTGCCCGATAATATTTGCTTTAGCTTTATATTCATAGCTTCTGTTTTTCTTTGTTGTTAATATGATTGTAAGTCGTATGGACGCATAA
>Ga0210400_10000298_pt1 | contig 58478 bp, 83 predicted proteins | sample IncBWH26MmetaG_FD_155456 | JGI IMG/M metagenome (GOLD analysis project Ga0210400, IMG submission 155456) | Forest soil microbial communities from Barre Woods Harvard Forest LTER site, Petersham, Massachusetts, United States - Inc-BW-H-26-M | ecosystem: Environmental > Terrestrial > Soil >...
TGGCGCCTCCGACGTGCGATAACACTTCTGCCAAGCTCGCACTGGACGTTCAACCGAGATCATCTTACGGACGTGGCCGCCTCGGATGATCAAGCTAAAGGTCCCAGAAGCCGCCATCGAAATGGCCACATCACGGGTCACACGCTCGACTGCCTGCCCGCGGACGAGCGTAATCAACCGGTCCGCTGATGCAGCTTCGAGGACGACCTGAATATTCTCTGTTACTTTAGACACACGAAAGGGAAGGCGCGAACTCACGCCAGAGGACAGGCACTTTGTTAACCCGGTGGCCATCCGGACGCACAAACATTATGCGATCAAAATGTTTGAATTGGCAAGGGAAAACTTGAATAAGTGGAGTGCTGTCTTATATTTACTGACAGTTTCTGGAATATGCTGATTTCTACTGCTTAATCCACACGGGTGCGCCATGCGTCTTGTCGACCTTATATCCGGGACATGCGCCTTTAGTTCTTCCAGTGGCCGGGCAGGCGTGCGTGCGCTTATACGAGCGCATCAGCTCAGCTCGCGGCTCTTCGTCGCGGGCTTGGGCCTTAATGGCCCTCGCTTGAGTAGTAGATACGGACAGAAGTAGCGTAACCAGCAGCAATAGCTTCGTCATATGGCCTCCGAGGATAGTGGTTTCACGCCGCGATTCCTCTCATCAGAACATTCGAAGTGACGCAGTGACGGGCTTGACGCGACATTTGTATAAAGTTACCAATACATAAGAGAGTATCTATTTCTCATATACATAATTGGCGTCACATCGTCACATGTCTTTATAATCAGTTACCTGTAAGATGGTATATTTCATCGATACCGACCATCAAGCTATTCGATATCAATGATTTACATAAAACGTGACGCCACAGTGACGGGGCCTGTCACAAAATGACGTTACTTCGCTGAGAAGCGCAGACACACAAATCCCGTAGCGTCACAGCGTCACGCTTGCCCCACCGAACGCCAACCAGCTTACGATTCCGCGCTCAGAGCCACCAGGTCCTAAACGCGCAATCCCGAGCTAGTCGTCTCCGAATAGTCTTCTGCCATGACCCGATCGCGCTGCAGCTTCGACCTCCACTTCTATGCCAGTCCGCAAAGATATGCCCTTCCACGTGCGCATCTGTTTGCCGCTGGCGTCTCGACTCGAACGGCTGTATCCAAACCCCTTGCTGCGCAGCCGTTCCGCGAACGCCACGCGCCCCAGCGGTCTCATCTCGCGATTCTCCTGACACCACCAGGCGTAGGCATGCGAAAGCAGCGAGCTTCGCACGGATCCCTCGGGATCATCAACCTCGCAGCAATCTTCCAGGAAGTCTCGGAGCGGATCATCCGCCTCGCGCCACTCGGCGTTCGCGTCAGCGATCTCCGGGGGCGCCCCCAGGCCGTCAGCTCGCCACGCTTTGCAGCCACGGACAGCCCACGCTAGGATCCCCGGGAACTCAGCCTCGAGCTTCTCGATAAGCTTCGGATCGAACTCTTCACTGGCACGATCGATCTTGATCTCAAACGGAATCGACTTCAGACGTTGCCAGATGGCGTCATCAGTCCCGCGGACCTTCGGCCGGTAATTGCAATCCATGAACAGCTTGTGCGATTGCTCGAACTCGATCGGGTTTTCGTACTTCCGGCATGTCTTGATCTTCCCCATGCCGGCGGTGATGTACTTGAGCTTTGCTTCCCCGAGCTGGCTACCACTCTCGACTTCTGACGTTGTGACGAACCGCGCCCCGCGCAACGACGCCAAATCGGCGCGCATCGCGGCGTCTAGCATCCGGCTCGCCATCAGCGTATTGATGTCGATCTGTGCACTATATTCACGCAGCAGGCGCGTGAAGACATTCAGGAGCGTGGTTTTGCCGTTGTCTCCCGACGATCCCCAGAACACGAATACGCATTTCTCGCTAACGTCGCCAGTCAGCCCGTAGCCGAATGCCTTTTGCAGAAAAGCCACCAGGCGCGTCGTCTTAACCGTTGGATCGGCTTCAGGATTGCAATCGCCCATCGCCCACTGAATAAACTTCAGGAACCGCGGGCATTGGGCCTCGGGATCGTAGTCCACATCGCACAACTTGGTGATCAGGTATTCGCGATCGTGCGGGACCAGCTCGCCCGTGCGCAGGTCGACCACGCCGTTCCGGCAATTCAGCAGATACTGATGCGCGTCCAATCGATCCGCCGAAATTGGGATCCCTGGTTCTGACGCCGCGCGATCGAGCGCAGCCATGATCGACGCACGCGACTCCGACGTCCGAGCCCACTTCGATCGCCTCTCGTCGCCAATGGCCTGCAGGTACAACTCACGCGCCATGATCTTTGCGCGCTGCGTCGCTTCACTCTTTTCGTCGATCGCCCAGCGCTGGCCGTCCCACATCAGCCATTTCTTCATCTCGATGCAGTAGCGCATTTCCTTGCCGAACAGCGCCACGATGCGCTCACCATTGCCGGAATCCGTTAGCGGATACCCGAGGAGGTCAGGCTGATGCGGACCAGGCGCCCGCACCCCGTCTCCCGGCGGAAACGGCATCTGCACGACGTTCGCCCCCGCCGGCTGCGGATCCCCTCGTCCCGATCGCAATAGCCTCAACGCATCATCGAAGTCCCCAGCTCGCCAATCCTTCCCGAAGTGCATCCGCAACTTCGTCTTCGCTAGCAGCATCGCCACCGGAGGCAACTTAGCGACGTCGCCGGCAAGGTTCATGGCGCCTAGCAGATCGTTGCGAGCAATCATCGCGTCGACCGCTTTCTCGATATCGTCCTGCCCGAGCGGCGCTTCTTCTTCACCACTAGGACGCCGCGGACCAACACCGAAAAGGCCTGGCTTATACTTCGCAGCCGATTCCGCGATCGTCCGGACCTCGGCCTCGTCCAACGGCGGATTACACCGGCCGCCATTGAGCACTTTTAGTGACGCGAAAATCTCTTCCGCGGTAAATCCGCGCGCGCGCAGGCCTGCGCCGACACGAAACAGCTTATCGTTACGGCCGCCCTTTGTGATCTGCTCCGGAATCTGCGTGGGAGCCTGGCGACGTCCTTCCGCTTCCTGGATAAGCGTGAGCAGCCACGCAGGCGCCGGCGCGATCGGCTGCTTCTCGAATTCATCGAGGCAGTCCCAGCTGTATTCGCGTTTTGTGACTGGATGGATGCTCGGAGGCGCGACAATGTATCCGCCAACACCGCGGATGTCGAGCCCCGCACCAATCCTAGAGACTGAGTTCTTAACTGGAAATCCCGGCATCGCGAACAGGATATGGCGGCCGCCGCTGCCAGTCAACTGTTGCAATGTGTCGGGAATTTTGAGGCCGTACTTATGGCGAAGCGAATCCCAGGTCTCTTCACCGTCCTTGTTCAGGTCAATGTCGAGTACAAAGAATCGGCCGCCCGTGACGACACCGATGTTCGCCCGTGGCCACTTCTTCCACCAATTTTCGACTTGAGCCGGGTTGATCGATGCCTCGGATAGCCCGTGCTCGACAAGTGGCTCTTTTCCGGAGCAAGGGAAGACGGGCCAGCCGAGCTTGATGTACCTCTGCGCCCACTCGAGCATCGCTTATAACTGGCCGCCATCCAATTCGTCCGCGCAAAGCCCACCAGTGTTTCGTTGAGGAATGAAGTAGTCCCGTCGCGGGATCTCCCCGCGCACCATGCTGCTGGGCCGCGCGCGCGCAGATCGGATGGGACAGATGGCTTTCACCATTCCCCTATAGGTGCCGCGTGCTGCTTGAGAAATTCGCGACCAGCGTCAGTGATCTGGTACAGTCCGCCTAGAAACGAGGGCGCCTCAATCGTCCGAAAAAGGCCGCGCTGAGCCAGACGCTCGCAGGTGCGATCGGGCGGCGTGTAGTCCTGGTAGCAACCGTCACCTCGGTTGGCCGCCACTTCCAGCGGCCACATCTCGTTACTTAGAGTCTCTTCGGGCGTCAAAGGTCCTCGGTACTCAGTCATGATTTCTGGCGTTCTGGATCGCACGTTCCAACTCGTTGGCCGAAACCGTCACGTTTCTGCCATGAAAGTCTAGAATTACCAATCTGTTATAGATTCGGTGGGCGGAGACGATAAGCTGATCTGCATCGTTCGGCAATCCCTTGACCTCGGCCCCACTCACCTCAATCGCGTCAAGCCTCGTCTCTATTTTCAACACTGCGCACACACCTCCCTTGCTCCTGTAAACAAACTCCCACTTAGGCGCTCAGAGTCAGCGCCATCCGTCAATGAAAATTTCTGGTGTTAACGCGTCCTATCGCGAGGCAGGCTAAGTGGTTGAAACGTTGGTAGCGCTAACGGGAATCGAATAGTATTCTGCGCTTACTGACCATCACTGTTCCTGCCTAAGTCACTGTTATTATTGCGTACCTTAACTATGTAGCGCTCCAAAACATCTCCATTGGGACCCATCGTGTTATCGCGATCCTACCTCCTTTCACTGCGTTTTCTCGCTTACCACCGATCGATTCTTCTTCTGGAATTCCTCCCAGAGCCTTGCCGCCTCTGCGTCCCGCCCTGAGACGACGTGCGAGTAGATCTCCGCCGTTACCTTCACCGACGAATGACCCAGCCTCTTCGACACCACCGGCAGCTCCACACCGGCGGCGAGCTGGTGTGACGCATTCGAATGCCTGAACGTGTGCAGGCTACCATGAAGCTTCAGCCGCTTCGCTAGCAGCGACACCGCCGATGACACCGAATTCGGTTTCAGCATCGATCCGTCTTCATTCGCGAAAATGAGATCCAGATCAGCCCGATAGTGTGGCCCAAACTGTCGACGGAACCCTGACTGCCGTTCGCGATGCGCCGTCAGCGCTGCCATCGTCGACACCGGCAGCGTAAAGACCCGGACACTATCGTCGGTCTTCACCGACTTGACAAACGCGCCCAAAGCCTTCGTCTGACACAGCGACCTCTCTAGCACCAGCTGATCCCCGACCAGATCCGACCACCGCGCCGCCAGCAACTCACCCCGCCTGGCTCCGGATCCTGCCGCCACTTCCAACAGCGTCGACAAGCACCACGGACCGCCGGCCGCGCCTACCATCAGATCCTGCTGCGCCGTCGTGAACACGAGCTTCATGCGCTTCTTAGGCACCGGCGGTTCACTGTCCGTCGCCGGATTTCGCAGCAGCAATCCCCACTTCACGCCGCGACCCAGTGCGCTCGACACGAAGCCGGCAATATTACGCACCGTCTTCGGCTTTAGCGGCCGCGCCGCTCTCGTCTTGCGATGATGACCGCCCGACTCGAGCAGCCGAGTCCACTCCCGATTCAAATGCAGAGGGGTAATCTCGTCAATCGGCATATCCAACAGCGGCGCCGACAGATAAGGAATCGATTCGCGATATCGCTCCACCGTCTTCGGCGCCAACTTCCTGTCACCATGCTCGACGCAAAACTCTAACAGCAGCTCGCGCAACGTCCGCGGGATCGCAGCTACCGGCTTAACTTCCGCGAGCGCCGCGGCCGCCTGCTGCACCTCGATCCGCCGCACAGCCTCCGCGTCCACAGCCTCGCCCTTCGAACTGAATCCCCATTTGACGACCTGGAGTCGCTTCTCGCGCGTCGATCCGGCAGTGCTGAAGTTGTAACCCCAGACCACCGCACCCGATTTGTACTTGCGCTTAAATATCGCCATGAGCAAAATTCTACGCGATCGGAGCCGTCTCCGCATCCCGCTCCGTGCCGGCGGAGCCGGCAGTTCCGGTTCGCATACCATTGGTTTTTTCCCAGGTCTCAAAAGCATGGCGCGTGACCAGCCATTGGCCGCGGCCGCCGACGCGTATAGCGGGGAGCTGGCCAGTTCTCAACATCGCGTAAACAGAGTCCCGCCCGATCGCCAGGCGCTCCATGATCTCCTTGATTGTCATCCGGCCGCTCAAGTTAACACCTCCGGATCCCAATCCCAAAGCGACAAAGCGCCCTTCGCCGGCATTGGCACGGACAGCTGAACTACATCCTCAAACAGAAAGCCGAAACGCCCAGGGCTATAATCTCCAAATGCTTTTTCCTGCTCCGTGAACGGACGAACGAATGTCGGAATCATCTCCGTCTCAAGACAGTGGACTATCTTCGCCTCGGCGATGACGCATCCCAGCGGTAACGACTTGAGTACGCGCGCGGCTTCCGTCACCCAGGTAGGTTTGGGATCACGATAGAGAAGCTCGGTTTCGTCCGGAAGCCCAAGGGCCTTCACAAATAGAGGCCCTGAATAACAGAGATCCTTCGCCCACGCGGGGAATGATTTCGCCGCGTGGATCGCGATCGGCCCTCGATACTTCGTGCTCCAGTTCCGCGTTTCAATTCGCTTCGCCCCGATGGCGACCAGCGTCGCCCATGGCTGTGTGAGTGTAATGGCCTTCACGATCCGCCACCAGCCCATCCGCGCGGAATCCAGCTATCGACCATAACCGATTCAGGCACGCGAACCGGCTCGTCCTTGTCCACCTGGCATTGAATGCAATAGCGCGCATCAGGCACGGCTGCTAAGCGCCTGGCTGGGATTTCTTGGCCACATTTCTGGCAGGCCCGACCCTCAGCCATTCTGACCCTCCAGCGCCATCTCGGCCGCAACCGCCGCGAACATGATCTCATCGACGTCGGTCAAATCACTGCGGCAATCCGCAAGGATCCTACTCAGCGCGAGCTGTGGACTGCTGCCCACTACTCGCATCGTCACCTTGATCGCCTCCCGATAAGGACCGCACAGGCTCTCGAATTTGTCGCCGAAATACGCCCGCGCCAGTTGGAGAGCAGATCGCAGTGCTTCCGAGTGTGTCAGCGATAAAGCCGTGCAGGCGCTAGCCATGGACATTCCCCGCAGTTACCGAAGGAAAAGCTCTCAATTCGCGTCCATCGAGCATCGCTCCGGCGGCCTTCTTACCGACACGCTTCATCGCAGTCGCATAGCCCTGGCCGGAATCGACCCTGACTCCATCCGGATCAAAGATGTGCGTTCCCAGGTACTCGCCCCATTGTTTAAAGAAGAATGCAACCCCGGCGCCCGCGCATTGATCGCGCACATCGCGAAACCACCGCGGACTGGCCGGCCGCGCGCCAGGACCAGACTCACCTCCCGCAATAATCCAATCAAGCTTTCCTGCCCCGCGTTCAGATAATCGACGATCAGGTAATGAATCCCGCCCCTTCCATGCGGCGGTGTAAAGCCCCCGAAGCGCGTCCACGCAAAGGTCCACCGCGCCGCCGATACTGACGTGGCCATACAGTCTGGCAAAATCGACCGGACCTAACGCAGGCTCGTAACTCACGAATCGTACGGCCGCCAGCGTCTGCAGTAGGAACGGAATGCGTTTATCCGCCGTAACCTGGTCTTCGACGGAGACACCAAGCCACACGTTCGGCAGCGGCCAAGTGAACCTCCCGCCATCGAAGCGCTCCCATTCCTCACGGACGTACGCCTCTATCTCGGCCAAAATGACCAGTAAACGCTCGGCACGCTTGGTCAAAATCTGATAATCGTGCTGCCCGGCTTCAGCCATTACCGAAAACACGCGCGCAATCTGGCGAACCGACAGAGATTCATGAAACAGATCGCTCATCGAATTGACGAAGACCCGCCGAGGCTTCTTCCATCGCAGCGGCTCCTCCAGCTTCGATTCGATCAGATCGACTTTCCCCGTCCAAGCCGGGTGACCATTGACCGTCTCGACATAGCCCACAAAGTTTCCCGCCTCAACCGATCCGGGAATTGCAAATCGTGCTGCTGTACGCTCCGCATAGCAATTCCGGCAGCCCTCGCTCACCCTGGAGCATCCGCGCACTGGATTCCACGTCGCGTCCGTCCACTCGATTTTGCTGTTCTGGCCCATTAGGTATTGCGCTTTTCGAATTCCTGCACGAACTCCTCTGCCTGATCAAAGCTGCCATTGGGCGCTCCCAAGGTGCGCAACTGGAACACTAGCGCCACAATTCCGACGATGAACGGTCGCGCCTGGCTGAATACCTGCTTATCGTCTTCGCTCATCATCTTTCCGCCTCCACTAGCTCGCGAGCCTTCTTCGCATCCGCTTCCACGCCCAGCTCGATCGTTTCAATCCCGGAGAACACGACAGCCCGATGCTCTTTCCATCTCACGTGCTTCACCTGTCCGATTAGTTCGTCCCCCACCAGCAGCGAATCCACCAGCGGCCCTACAAACCACCGCACCAGCCCGACGTCAGTCACGATCCCCGGCCTGCGCCCTCTTCCAGTCCCAATCCGCGGCAACTCGCTTAGGAACGTCCGGAACAGGTTCCTTCTTGTTCTGACACGTACAATCCGTCGAGCCCGTCAAAATATCAATGTCGAATGCGTCCTCGCCTAGTAGCCTAGCTAGCCTTCGACCTTCCGCTTCAGAATCGACACGCCGCGAACAACTCAGCGGTGGAAGATCCACGCGCTTCTTCATCCATGTCAGCCGTACCTCGATCACTTGCCCCGTGTTGCCGCATCGCAAACACCGCGGTGCCGGCATGATTCAAAACCACCACATGTTCGCCAAAACCTTGGCAAGCCAAAGCAGCATCGCGACCGACAGAAGATAGACTCCCAGCGAGACGGCCGGCCCCATCGCCCGCCTGCCGCGCCTCGGCCGCCGAGCCATTACCGCCCTTGGAAACCCACCGCTAATTTGGAACACCATCCGTCCTCCTTTCGCAATTGCGTCTCTTTCAGCAGCGCATCCAGGTAGGTTCCTCCGTTCCACGCGCGCGCGATCTGTTCCACCGTCATGCATCGCTCCAGCTTTGCTTTCAAGTCGTTTTTCTCGGCCAATCGGCCATCCGCGAGAGTCCGGAATCGTGCGTAACCGTTGGCGAGCCGCTGAGCGTTCCTCTGGCCCGCAAAGGCCAGGCAGCCGGGATTATTCCAGCTGACGCAGTTTTCATGCCGCGCAATCGATCGCTCGAGTCTGGCCAGAATCGCGGGCCGGATGTCGATCGCCACAGGCATGATCGCGGGCCGCGCCGGCGACAATAGCGGCGACGTCGGAATCAGCAGCGCGATCGCTAACCGGATCACCACGCGGATCATCAGCGGCCCTTCGCTTTCTTCGGGCCCGTCTTCGCTGGCGACGCTTTCTTTTCCTTAGCCACCGCTTCGCCCTTACGCGATTTACGCAACGACGCCTCAAACCGGCCAATCAACGGCCCCGACACCTTCTTTTTTAGCGCCGCCTGGTCGATCCCCAGCAACTTGACGGCGTCCTTGTCGATGTTGGTCCAACGCAAGCTGACAGCTGCCGCTAGAAACGCCAGGTAATCTCCAAGACGCCGGCGAGCCTTCAGGCCCGCTAACAAAGGCCCCGCAAAATCGGTGGAGTGCTTGCTCTTGATTCCCTCGACCCCCAGCGCCGCGGACAGCTCACGCTGATCGTCGTGACCCATCCTTTCGATAAGCGATTTGCCGATGTAACGAATGAGCCGGTGCGGGTTCGCACCGTTAGTCTCCGTGATCTCCCGCAGCACCGCCCGCCTCGTCTCCATTTCGATCCGCGCATCGAGCAGTTGGCGCTTTCGTTTGAGCTGCTCGGAGGCAGACGCTTTCGGCACTACTCCGCCGCCCTGGTGCTGGCCGAGCTGCCGCCAGTGCTTCTTGCATGTCTTCGTCCGGCAGATCTCCAGCTTCTCCCCCACGCGGCCACGCCCCATCACCACCACGGCCGCCTCAACATGCTCGCAGCGATCCTTTTTGCTTACCTCGCGAAAGGCGTCTCGCCCGATCGAGCCCTTTTCGATCTCGTAATCGGTGCTCACCCGCACCACCGGCTTGCCTTCCTGTTTGCCGGTCTCGACCACACGCGCAATCAGCGCCGCGCGCTTGGCCTGATAACAGCTCGAATCTGTGCAGAAATCGCCCTTCTTAATGTCGTCGAACAGCGTAGGGTTGGATCCGGTCCGCTTGGGACACGCGCTGCACGCTCCAGCCACCGGCAGCAGCTCGGCGTCGTCTTTCTTCCAGGGCGCCGCACTCAGATCCAGCAGAATCTCTTCGCGAACGGTTCGCTCGAGCTGTCCAACTGTGATGTCCGCGGGAACGTCAAAGTTTGGGACTCTCCCACCCTTTCCCCAACGGGTCTCGAAACACTCGCCGAACGCCTTCATCTGATCGACGCTCGATCCCAACCTGGCGATCGCCAGCGCATGCCCGATACTGATCCGGCCAGCCAGGAACGCATCTTTCACTTCTCGCGGGATCCGCACCAGCGTAAGCCGCTTGTAGACATAGCTCCGGTCTTTACCGACCCGCTCCGCGATCCATTCTGGCGTGTATTCTTTGTCGATTTTCATCAGCCGCGCATACCCTTCGGCTTCTTCCACCGGATGCACGTCCTCGCGCTGCAGATTCTCGATTAGTTGGATCTCCAGCACCTGCTCTTCCGTAAGGGTCGCCACCCGCGCTGGAATCGCCGTTAGCCCGGCCAACTTCGCCGCGCGCAAGCGGCGCGACCCCGCAATGACGCGGTAATCGTCCTTGGCCATCTCCTGGACTACTAACGGCTCGACCACGCCCAGCGGATTAGCCTTGATCGATTCACTCAGCTCATGCAGTTTCTTCGGATCGTAAGTCTTGCGCGGATTCGTCTCCGATTCGCGAATCATCGCGATCGGCAGCGCGGCTTCGTAACGAGACACTTCTGGCATAGCGTTCATAAAATGGATCCACTCTGTAAAAAAAATAAACGGCGCTATTCGCGCACTCGCTCGCGGACCGCCCGGTCGCGATTCCCGCGCGACTCCCGAGGATCGGGACGCGATTCCTGAACATTCAGCTTGCGGCCCATGAACTCTTTCTGGTCCAGCTCGCGGACGGCGCGCATTCCATCCGACGCCGAATCGATCTCGACGAAGGCGAATCCGCGTGATCTTCCGGAATCCTTGTCCGTGATCACTTTCACCGAGTTGGGGCTGAACCCCGCCATCTCGAAAAAGGCATCGAGATCCTCATCCTTGGCGTCATAGTTCACGTTCGAAATAAACAATTTCACTGGCCCGCTCCTTTGAATTTGAAAATGCGGCGCGCGCGGCGAACACCGCCCCTAAAAAGACGAATGCCATTTTCCAAGAAATGGCCCGCACGCGCCGCGAACGCCGGCCAGCTCAGGTTGGGAAGGAAACCGGCGGATAATTCTTCGTCGCGCCACGCCAGCAGCACCAGCCACATCAGCACCAGCGTAATCGCCATGAAGGCTACGCGCGCAATCACCGCGAGGATGAACATGACGTCCTCCAGCGCCGCGGCGTCGAGTAGCCAGGTCATGCCGCGGCCTGGCCCTCAATGAGACGGTCGAGGAGAGCAAATCCAGAATCGATCGAAGCTGCCTTGAGCGGCGCAATTCGTTCCCTGATCGTAGCTTTCAGTTCCTCTACCGTTGCTCCTTTGTTTTTCGCAGACGCGTTCGACGCGGCGACCGCGGCGAACGCGTCGACCGCGGCGAACGCGGCGAACGCGGCGAACGCGGCGACCGCGGCGAACGCGTCGACCGCGGCGAACGCGTCGACCGCGGCGAACGCGGCGAACGCGTCGAACGCGGCGAACGCGTCGACCGCGGCGAACGCGGCGAACGCGTCGAACGCGGCAGGAGGCAGCTTGGCACAATAAGCGGACCTGGCTGCGAGCGTAGCCTTCTTCGCATTAGCGAAGAGCGGCCGCGCCGAAGCCAGGTCCTTTGTGGTTTTTATTGGCGCTATCTCGCGCAGAATGCGAGCGTGCTCCTTTAGCTCTTGCACTTGATCGAGCCAGAAGGGCGTTCCCTCGCGGACTAGCCAATCCGCAGCCAAGTAACAACGGGCCTTACTTTTGCCGTCATTCGCGGTATTCAGCAACCGCGCCAGATAGGGCTTGAGACGTTGCCGATTCTCATCGTCCAGCCGGTCATTAAACGGGCTGACAAATCTCCGCAGAACCGGACACACACAAACAGGATTGGCCGTGTGCTTTTCGCCCGCTAGCCATGCCGCCGCCTCGAGCGCGCATATGCCCTCGTCGCGGCTTCGATGCGTACCGCGAAGCAGAATGATCTTCTCGATATCTGGAATAGCCACAGCCGATGTCATAGGTTTCTTCGCCCTCCTGCCTATGCTGCCTGCGCCACCACATTGAAACGCATGACGAATTGGTTGTCGCCCGAGGTCAGTTCCGCCGGCACGCTCGTCGCGCCGTCGTCGATGCTCTTGCATGCCGATAACAGCTCATCGAACTGACCGCGCCATGCCGTCAGTTGCTGAGAGTCCCCGTGCTGCTCATTCTCTGTCCCGTCCTGCGGACCGAGCTTTGTGAAGAAATGCCGCATCCCAGCAGCATCCAGAATGTCGATCTGTTTGTTATCGTCCGAGCCAATGAAATCCGCCGCGGCTTTTTTCTGCGCAGCCAGGTTCTCATCGTCGGTTCCATCCTGCGGAGCCGCCGCGATCGCGGCATCGTAGCCCCTCAGCACGGAAAGCAAATCATTGAAATTCGACCGCGTTACGGTCATCGAATCTTCAGTCACATCGTCTCCTTGAAAATTAAGAACAAAAATCTCAGAACGGTTTTAGAACGGAACGTCCTCGTCGCTGATCCCGCCCTTCGGCACCTTTGCGCTTGCCCTTTGCGCATCGGAACCTTCGCTGCCAGCCGGTGAATTCTGCCCAGGCTGACCGCCCAGCAGCAGTACCTCGTCCGCGATCACTTCCGTCACCCACGCCTTCGCGTCGTCCTTTTCGTAGCTCCGGGTCTGCAGCCGGCCCTCGACGTACACCTGCTTGCCCTTGGTCAGATACGGCCCAAGCTTTTCGCTACGCCACAGCACCACATTGGTCCACTCTGTCGCTTCTTTCCATTCCCCGCTCGCCTGATCTTTCCAGCGCCGGTTCGTTGCCACCGAAAACTTAGTGACCGCAACCTGCGAGGCCGTGAACGCCGTTTCCGCATCGCGCCCTAGGTGGCCGATCAGGATCACTTTGTTGACGCTGCGAGCCACCGTTTATGCCGCCTTCCCGATCGTGTCTAGCCAATCGATCACGCAGTACGCTTCCTCGCGCGTCAGCTCGGCCAGTTCGGTCCGCTCGAAGTTGGCCAAAATGTAGTCCTTGACCGTGACCTCTGACGTCCGGCTGCTCGCCTGCAAGATCGCAATGCAGCGCAACTGGTCTGCCGTGGCCAGTGCCAGCTTGGTCACGCCGCCGCCCTCAACGCCAGACAGCAAGCCGTTCCAACTCCGGCCATGAAAATCGCCACCGCTGCGCACACTACCATCAGCGTCCGATTCCGCGGATCGCTCAACATTTGTTTTCTCCCTTATCGCGGTTCAGTGCCGTGAGCGCCTTGATGATGCGGTCCGCTTCCTCGCCGGTCAAATCCGTGATCTTTTCAATCGGACGCCGCACCGTCTCGCGAGCCATGCGCAGGATCTCTTCGCCAGGCACGTCCAGACTGACCGCCAGCTGCTCGATCGCTTTGAATTGCTCGACGGTCACGCGGCCTTCCTCTCCAGGCGATCCACTAGAAGACCGACAACCTCGCGAACGGTCACGCCATGATTACGCGCAATCCGGCGCACGTCGCGCGTCCTGATCACCTGCCGGATGACCAGCTCGGCGCGGCATTCCAAAAGCCTGCCGGCCGGGCGACTGCCGCTGGCAAGTGGCGCAGATGGAGGAGGTTGCGGCTCCGGTGCATTGCTCTTAGCCGGGAAATCCAGCACCCTGTTTGAGATGATAGGCTTGCGATCAACTAAATCCTTACGCGGCATTCGATCTCTCCGAATCCGTCGGTGTGGATGGCTTAGGTCCAAGGAACGCCCCGAGAGCCTCCTCAACCACGGAGCCCATGTCCTTTCCGAGCCGGGCCGCTTCCGCCTTCAGGTGACGCCGCAGGGAGTCGCGTACTGTCACCGCCAGCATCACCTGTTTCTCTTGTACCTGTGGTATCTTTCGCATTGGTTCAATCGGTACCGAAAAGGATTATTGCGTAGCTACATCACTATGTCAATACGTTGGGATGTAATAACGCCGCTAAGTATCTGATGCCACGGCAGAAAAAAATATTCGGAGAGGTCGTTCGCACCACCGCCCTAATCCCCAAAGACTTGTACGGATACTTTTTCGAGGGCAGAAAAGAACATGTAGCCTCCACAATCAACGAAGCATTGGCCACTCTGAGAGCTGCCCGACAAGCCAAATCAGGACACAAACCGACTCCCCAGCCGATCTCGACCAACGAGCCGGACCGCTGGCATCGGATGCTGTCGGCCATCCTGGCGTCCGGTGACACGGAGGTCATTCAGGCAATTCAGCAGAATCTCAAGGCTTTTTCACGCGTCTCGCAACTTTTCTCCCCGAAACCGACAAGGAAGGAACGAGCCGTGGAGCGGGGGGGCTAACCAAGTGATTGAAGCAATCCACACAGAGCACGCGGGGCCGCCCAGCAGACAGCAGCACATAGAGGTTCATCAGCACCAATTGGCGTCCTCCGATCTTTCTTTCCAGGACTGGAATCTCCGACGCACACTCGGAACAAGGACCTATCAGGGCCAGCACCCGCTGATGATGCACCAACTTTCACAGCCGATCAATGGGCGATTTCACCTATTTGCCACGAGGTTTTCATGAAATGCATCGAATTCCTAGTTTTGGCGTGCGTCTTCGCTAGCTTTGCCAACGCCCAAGACAGGCCACGGGTCTTTGTCGGTGAATCGGAAACATTTTTCGCCAGCTCTTTCGGAAGCGCTCTAGCCACGGGCAATAGCGCCAGCGCTGCGCACACCTCAGCAGCTGGAATTGAAAAGATGACCGTGCTCACAATGAAGGCGCTTAACGACAAATGCCCTGCAGTAACCGTGGTGAACCAACCGGATAAAGCCGATTATTTTCTAAGACTGGACCGCAACGGGTTCCTTATACGCTCAAGTGCAATCGCCGTCTTCAATCGAAGCGGCGAGATGGTTTTCGTCGCAGCAGGCGTCAACCTCGGTAAGGAAATTAAGCGGTTCTGTAGCGGCATTCCTTACCAAACCAAACCGGCAGCTTCCGTTAAGCCCTGAATATGCACTTGCGTTTCAGCACGCGGATTTGATAAAGTTCAGGCCGTCAGACCGAGGAATGACGACATGAATTCAGTACGCATTTGGCTTTTGCGGTTGGCGGCTATAGCAGCGATCCTCTTCGGAGTCGCATCTCTCTACGATTCCTATCAGGATTTTTCATGGGGACGCCTCGCGATCGCCGAAACCGGAGGCCTCTCTTCCATTTCCACCACGATCGTGGGCGAGATCGCAACCCAATCCGAAATCAAGAACCGAGACGGCCGAGCCGCCCAAAACGCCGGCCTGCTTCTAATCGGCGTCGGCCTGCTTCTTGAGGCGATAGCTGCAGCCTTAAAAAAGCTAACAATCAACCAGAGCCCGGAAGCCGTCGGCCTCGCAGCCGAATGGCGCGCCGCAGGAACGCCTTAATGGAAAATTGGAAATCCGTAGGACGGAGCCGCAGCAGCTGCGCTTTGAACGGCCCCAATATCCAGGCCGCCCGTTGTAGTCCCTGCCGGAAAAGCTCCAGGCCAACAGGCTCCTCGAGCTGCCGCGCCACCACCGGCTGTATTGTTCAGCGAGTAATCGCCGCCGCCGCTGTTAGTGAATGGTCCCGCGCTTAAGGTGACATCGCCATTACCCGCCGCTAAATTATTGATGTTTCCGCTGCCATTTGACCCATACGCGTTCGTCCTGTTGAGCATGATCGCACCCGGACTAGAAGGAGCATTCACGCCCCATCCTGTATTTCCATAAACGAGGTTGCAATCCATCGATAAGGACGCTGCACCCAAGAGGGAAGTCGCAATCGTCACTCCGTCGCTTGAATTGTTGGCGATCGTGTTGTTGTGGAGATCTAACTGGGGGCCCGCCGTGGCTGCAGCCAACCCATGCGTTGCGTTTATGCCGTGCACATTGGAAACGATGACATTTCCGATGAATTGTGCGTACCATCCGCCCACGGCAGAGTGCGCCCCAAAGGTAAATCCATCGCCGCCGCAGCCGTGAATATAGTTATTTTTGAAAATGCCGCCTTCCGTATTGATAATACAGTGGCTCACGGAACCAGTCAGCTCGGAGCTGCGAATAGCTAAGTACTGCATCGGAAAATCAACCTGATCTTCCCCGTTGACCAGCACGTTACATCCAGAAAGTTTGGAATTCGCAATTGTGAGCCCTACCCAAGTATTCGTGGCGTGAAAGCAGTCTCCCTTGGTCGCTGCCGTGCTGTTGACGGTAATATTGCAGAACATGGTGTAATTGGACGCGTTCGGCCCATTGTTGAAAATGTTCACCGAGTTCGTGGAACTCGTGATCAACGGCCTGGTATCGCTCTGCGCTTCGCAGTTCGATATCGTGTGATGGCTTGTCTGGTAGCCGATGAGCGCGTAATTTTGCAGCGTAGTATTGCCAAGGCTACTCGTTATGGTATACGTGCCAGCCTTGAGATGCCCTATGTTGCCATTCACTGCGCTCGAATAAAACTTTGATATTGTCAACAGCGGTCCGCCGATCACGCCCACGCAGACATTGCCGCTCGACCCCATCGCGCGATCAAAGGTGCCGGTCCCGGACGCCTGACTGTTTAACTCATAAAGACCAGTTGAGCAGCCGGATCCGCTCGCAATCAAAATGCAGTTGCCTGGACCGTGAGTAGTGCTCGTGAACGCCGGCGACCCGGTTCCCGTCGTGCCGGTTCCCGTCAGCGTAATGGTAATCGCCGTTCCCGCCCCCTGACTCTCATCGGTGCCCGGGTTTGCCACAGATGGATCAAAACATCCGGCATTCGTGTCCGCCCCACCGGTTTGAATATCGAAGTTGGCCGTCGACGCGATCGCCAGCGGAAATCCCAACCTAAACGAGCTGGCCTCAACAACCTGACAGAGCAGGATGAGCCAGATCCCGAGAAGCGCTTTGAAGTGGTTTTTCATGGGTTCCTCAATTCGTATTCACCTGCAGATATACATTTGTCCAAGTCGCGGTCGAAGGGCTGGTCATCTGAAAACAAAATTCCGAACCAGCGGTGACGGTCGTCACCCAACTAGTAAGATTTGCGAACGTTGCATTTGTCGCGGACGAAATCGATGGCGCCGTCCCTCCGCCAGTCACATCCGCGTATCCTGCAAAACCAGCCGTACCTGTGTAGGACGCGAACGCCACACTATGCACGGCGAAGGTCGCCGAACCCGAAACGTCAGTGTCCACGTACCATCCGGCGATCGTGCCGGCGAAGCGCACCAGCGTGCAGTAGGTCTTCGTGCCAGATAGTGCCGCACCGCCACCATCGAAGTGCATCCCAATCTCGCGGATGTTTCCGTTCGCCGTGCCGGTCGGAGTACAGGACCCTCCCAGAGGGCAGCTCACACCGTTGATCGTGATTGACGTGTTGAACAAGCCGCTGGCAAAGTAATTTGTCCCATCTGACACAACATAAGCCCACGTGGGCGCCGTAGTAGACCCAGCCGCAAGGGTGAGACTTGTTGTGCCGCCGTTGATATTTTGTCCGTTGCGAGCAATCGTGACCACGCCCGATCCATAGTTGATGACAGTAATGCATTGGCCGCCTGCAGGCTGTGGACCACCAGAGGCGACCAGCGTGATGGTGAATGTGCCGGATGCTACGGGAATAGTCTTGCAGCTAGAGAAATCCGCGGCTACAGCCTGGTACGTCGACGTCTGCGCGTTCGCGTTGAACAGCACTACCGCGCCGGTGCTGGTATTGACCGACGTGACCTTGCTCGTCAGCGCGACAGCGCCGGTCTGGGCAGCACCGCCATCGATCGCTACGCTCGCGACGCCGATGACGCTGGCTTCATAATTCGTGCCGTCTGAAACTATATAAGCCTCCGTAGGGGCCGTCGCCGAACCGGCCTGCAGAGAAAGACTCGTTGTGCCGCCGTTAATATTCTGTCCGGACCGCGTGATGGTCACGGTACCCGATCCGTAATTGATGACCGTGATGCACTGCCCCGCCGGTGGCTGCGATCCGGAAGCGACGAGTGTGATCGTGAAAGTTCCAGAAGCGATCGGAATAGTTTTGCAGCTAGCAAAGTCTGCGGCGAGAACCTGATAGGTCCCCGTCTGTGGATTGGTCGCAAACAGCGCCACCGCGCCCGTATTCGTGTTCACGCTCGATACGGCTCCGGCAGCTGTGATCCAATCGGCCGCCACCGTGCATCCGCTCGGGTTGTTGCACGCGTAAATGGCGCCGCCCGCAGTCTGGCACTGCTGGCGATATGCCCCTGTCGTGTTCCCCGGCGTTCCCGCGCAAGCGATCACCGAAGTACCCCCGCTCGATGACGGAGTCAGCGCCTGCCCAGCAGCCATCACCGCAAAAAACGCCGCAATCAATACTACACTCACACGCTTCATCATTCTCAGCCTCCCCTTCTGCCCTGAGAACAGTCTCCGCCGGAGACTGCTCGCGATCTACTTCGCACCGCCCTGAGGGTCGCGCACCGGCGCGACATGCTTCTCTTCCATCACCGTGACCACCTTTTCCACCTTCATGTCCGGAGAAGAATCCGGCGTCTTGATGATCTCGGTTTCCTTACTCACAGACAGTTTTGTTTCATTGCTCTCTCCGAACTCGCGCTGGATCTCTTCTGGCGTAGCCGCCCGAACCTTGGCCCGCGCCAGCGCGCTGACGATGACCGCCGGAATCGGCAAACCAGCCGTGGCGCAGTTCTCGATGATCGACATTGCCTCATAGACGATAAACGCCAGCGCTGCAATCGATTCGAACTCGAACGGCAGACTCAGAGGTTGCTCTACAATGTGCAATAACCCAAGCAGGGGAAACACCGCTAGTTTTTTAAACAGGCCGCGTACCATAACGCTGCTGTTCACCGACTTGACCACAACGGCCGCGATGATCCCGCTGACCACATCCAACCCCATGAGCATCAGCAGAATCTGGATGGTGTGCGGGATTCTAATCCAAACACCGGTCACGGCTATACTCGCGATCATTATCCATTTAGCAGCGCTGGATGAATTCATTCGTCGAGCGTCCCCTCTCTGATGTTGGTCAATACTTCGGGCAGCTTCCGGCGCGTTTAGGCGAGAGGAAGCCGCCCGATTGTTTCAATTGCGGCCAAAATACTTTCAGGACCTCGCTGGAGGCTTGAGCCCCAAACCGGCCAGCATGCCGTACACCGCGTGCAGCATGGTGCGATCGTCGCTATTGAATCCATCGCCGGTCGCGGGCTGCGCCGGATTCACCATGTCCGTCCTCTGGATCGCCAGCGCCAGGCTGATAGTCGCGACCTTCTCGTTCGGCAGCAGCTCACGAACCGGCGGCGCGATCTCCGCCCCAGGCTGTGGAGCGCCCGTGTCGATCCCATCCGGCGGATCCGCCGCAAACACCAGCATCGGAACGGAACCGCTCAGATCCCAGCTGAATGGATGGCCGATGCCCTTCGCATACTTGGCCTCCAGCAGTTCGCCCACTTCCTGCGCCTGGCCTTTGAACAGGACGCACCAACGGCGCCGCAGCTCGTAAGGCGGATAGGTAGTCCCGAAGACCGGGTTCCCAAATTCCGAATCGAACACAGCCGAGGCATCTAGCCCAAGCTCTTTGGCTATCTCAAAAGCCTGGTCCTGCGTGCTGAGGGCATTTTCGTTGAGCGGTTCGCGCGCGGTTCCGATCGTGGCGTCCGTCTTCGCGATCACGTAGACGGGATAGGGAACTAGCCCGGGCAGATTGACCGAAGCCGCCAGCTTCGCGCTGATGGTCTTCTTGGTGATCGCGCCGCTCTGTGCATCGATCACGCCGTAGGTGTATGTCGCACCCGGCACGGTCGGATCCACCGTCGAATCGAACCACCGCTTCTCCGGCTGCGTCGCATCCCAGTTGGGAGCGTCCACACCAAACGCCGCCTTATACGAATCGCGATCGAACAATTTAATGCGCAGCAGCGCGCTGAATGGATAAATGAGCTGATTCGGCTGGGCCGGATCAACAGGAATACTCACAGGGGTCATAGTCTTTCTCCTTTTGAATTCTTGGCGCACACCGGACAGGTCCAATCTCCGCGCGAACCTCGCTCGGCGTGCAGGCTGCAAATGTTGTGGGGCGGATTCGCCGTGCAATCCGCCGGAAAGTTCGCTTCGTTCCCGGAATCCGGAATTTCTTCGACACGCCCGTCGACGTCGCAGGTGATCGTCATGGAAGAACCGCTTTCACCGATTTGAATCCGATGATCAGTTCTCCAAAGAAACCGTGTTCTTCACATGAATTCGGAGCTAGCTTCATGGTTATCGCCGGATCCAACAATGTCTTCATAACCGCGGCCGCGGTCTGCTGCCGTTGAGCCTGCGCGGCATTGAGTGGAACCTGGACCGCCTGTAGCACGCCAGTTGTGGCTGCGCTGCCGGCAGCGATCTCGGCCGGGACTTTAACCTTTGCGGCCGTCGTGAGCGCTGCGTTAGCGCCAGCCGCCACGCTCAGCGCGATGAGTCCGACTTTTATACCGGAGACTGCCAGAGACGTTCTGCTCCGCGATTCGGCGCGGGCTGCGGTCGGCTGGGAGTTGGCGAAATCTACGACGTTGATCTTCGCGACGTCGCCGGCTAATTGCTTGACGACTCCCTGCGATCGCTCGATCGGAGCCGACGTATAATTGCAGGTTTCCGAGCTGTATTCGGCAATCTTCACCAGCCGGCCGCCAAAAACCGCAAGGAATGACTGTAGCGGCTGAAGAGAAAACTGGACCGTTACCGTCGGCTTCTCCGTCACGATCGCTTGACCGCGCGCTCCATCGCGGCGGCGCCAGGCGAACAACAGCACAAAGATCAGAAATGCAATCCGACGGTTCACTTCGCCGTGTCCCCGAACCGCTTCTTCCACTCCTTCAGCCAGTCGCCCGTCAGAATCTTCTGATCTTCCTCGAGCGTGATCTTGCCCGCACACAGATCCCGATGCAGCGCCGTTTCCACCGCGTCTTTCTGACGCGCCCCAGGCTTCGGCTCGTAGTACTCCGGCCACAGATTCTCGATCTCATTCGAGCCGCCGTTTTCCAGGCTGATCAGGTGATCGATCTCCACCTGGTGCAGTTCGGTCTGCGGAAGCCCGTACCGCCGCATGACTTCTTTCTTCATGCTCTCGGGAACGTTCCGCACTGTCGCTGTATAGCCCACTACGCACACAGTCTTGTGAATCGTCGCTTGCGTGACGTGCGGATCTTTCGCTCCAGGCGTCAATTTCTTATCTGGATAGAGCGATCGTTTTTCGTCGCCCGAAGAAGCGATCGCAGCCAGGCAAAAACCGAACACTATCAGTTTCGTTTTCATTTGCTTCCTCCTTGAAGCGCAGCTACTAGCCCCTTCGCTGTTGCCTGACTCGCTAGAGCCTCCGCGAATAACCCGAGCGCCGCGAGATTCTTCGCCGACGCATCGTCCATTTCGGGATTAACATCGTCGGGCAGCTCGCCCGTGATCCGCAGATAATTCGATTGCCCGAGGCAGACGCTCGCCATGTAGTCGACATCCGCCGCCGGCGCATTAAACAGCGTTCCCACAATCGGCTTCGCCCACTGCATCAGCCCGCCGTTCGCCGGATATTTATCGTGGCCGCCCTTAAAGCCGGTGCCGATGCTGAGCATGAATAGTTCTTCGCGCGGCCAGAGACAGCGAGCTTCCGCGTAAGCATTCATCGCCGGATCGTTCGCAAATAATCCGCCGTCGACGTAACGCCCTTGCGCAGCCGGAAAGTAAGTGGGAGCGGCCGACGTCGCCCTCGCAACTTCCCTTACCAGCCACGAGTTCGGCTTCGTCCATGATTTGAGATGAAAGGGAGCGGCCGCCTGGATGTCATAGGTCGGAATCAGCAGGTTCGTTTTCGACCATCCGAACGGGATCGCCCCGAAGACATCGCCGAGCACCCGTTCAATACCATGCGCCGAATACTTCGCCATGAACGCGAAAGGCCTGTACCACGGCCGGCTGAAGATCTCGGCGCCGCGAGTCTTGTACATCTCCCACAGCCGCCATGCCTCGATACCGGATCCAAGCCCGCATGCGATGATGCCGCCCGTGGACGTGCCTGCGATCAGGTCGAACATCTCCATGCAGCGCCGGCCCGTCGACTGCTCTAGCCGCGCCAGAATCACCGCGGGGATCACTCCACGAATGCCGCCGCCATCGATGGAAAGAATCCGTTTCATCCCGCCTCCGTGATATTCGCCAGAAACTCCGCTGGCTGATTTTGGTCGTAGAACGCCAGAATCCGCGCGATGTCTTCGTCATGCGATCGCAGGCATCCATCCGTCGGCCGCAAGCCGCCCCAATACCCGAATGCCGAATTCAGACCGCCGCCATGCCACTCGATTCCACGGCGGCACGCGGGCGGATCTTCCGCTACCACACAGGGCCCCGACTTAGGCACCAGCAGCAGCCGGCGGTTCGGGCCATAGCTGTGCTGATTAGGACTGGCAGGAATCACCACGCACACATACACGCCAAGCGGCGTGTCTCCAAACGGCTTCATCGGATCGCGCTCGGCGTTCTTATGCTCGAGAGCCATCGCGTTGTCCGCTTTTCCAAGCACCGGGCAGTCCCCCAGCAATTGCTGGCCTGAACCATCGATAAGAGAGAACCGCCCTAATTTCGTGCGGTCCGCGGGCAGAAGTACATTAAGCGTGAGATTCATGGGAGAAATTGGAAATTCGAGCAGAACTTACTAACTTTCAGTTATTGCCGGGCTGGTTGTGCCTCTTGATGTACTGTGGAACGAAACGAGTCTTCAGCGGCGGAACACCGTAAAAGATCATGGCACAAGAAGGCGCGATGGGTTCCCCCAAAGACGCAAACGCAGCTGTTTCAAAAGACAAATCGACAGGCAGCAATTTCTTGACAAACGCGTAAGGTCCACCGACTGGGCATTCCCAAACAGCATTTGCTCCATCATGCCAATCATCATATGGGAGCAAAATAATTCCATTCCAGAGCGAGCCATAGTTGACGCCATCGGAAGTTCCGAAAGCATTTCCGATTGGAGGTGGAAAGGTAAAAAGAGTGGAACCAATAACACCAGCACGCGTAACTTGAAAGTACGATACCTGGGATGTCTGGTTATTGGCAGCGTACATAAATGTATGGACCAGGTCATTTGCCGTGTCCATTATGAGGTTTGCAAAAAAGCTCGGACTCGGTCTGAGTACGATCTGACTACCCCAAGATGCACTACCGATAGAGTACAGTCGATAATACGATTTCAGCCCCGTCCCACCTAAATTTCCATTATAGAAAACGCCTATGTCCCCGTTTGCATAAACAACAGTCTGTCCCTTAGAGGCTGCGTTTATAAGGATCGGGAAATCCGTTACTGTTCCAAAGGGTGAACTCCACGCGAGCACACCAGAACTCATATCAAATGTGAACAGTGACCACCCAGCTGAAGGAGTCTGAACAAGGTTTGTAACTAGGCTTGTTCTTCCGTCCCAGTATGGATTGATATCGTTCGTGATCAACGGTGAGTTGCTAGAATCCAGTTCTGACCATGTTAATCCGCCGTCGGCGCTGCTAAGACATGCGAGATATACGTGCCCTCCAGAAGCCTTAACAACAAATAAAAAATAACGACCTTGGTAGAAAAAACATCCGCTAGCGTTTTCCCACAGTAACGTATGAAAGCTATAGGCAGTTCCAGGTGGAGGAGCAACTACTACCGGATTAAACGGCGGTCCGTTTTGAAAAAAGTTGATATTGTTATCAAGAACAGCAGTAATCCCTTGCGTAGCCGAGTCTGATGTGTTCACGGAACCAGCGCTGAACTGCCCAATGAAGTGCGTGAACGTGGGATCTTTGTATATCGCACCTTCTGCTTGCCAAACTCCCGAGACGGGATCTCGGAACGAGCGATATAGAGCGTTGCCGCTCATGATATTAAGCGCAAACGGAACCGTGCTCATGTCCTGACCGTCACTCCAAGATCCTGCCCAGGTGTCGTCATTCCAACCTGCGTGACGATGAAATCGATCCAGCCTCCCTCGGCGAACACTGCAAAATTGCCATGATCGATGACTGGCGGTGCACCGCCGGCAGCAAGCTGTAATTGGCCGTTGGCATCGAAAGGGTCGACCACAACCGGGAGCACATTCGGCGGCCAGTCTCGGCCAATGCCAGCGTAGGGAGCCCAGCCGCCGCTGTGGTAGGGCATATTTCGACCTTCGGGAGGATTGCCGGCTAAGTACGTGTCGAAAGCGCCATCGCCGAACTTCAATATCTCCAGGAGCCCGGCCGTACTCCTATCCGGAGTGATGTACACGACGTACACGATTACCGTTGCATCACCGCTCAGGCCAGTCGACGGCGTGGCCAGATCCGCGCTCATCGCGGTAACGCTCTCGGGCGCTCGAACCTGAATCCGCTTGTCCGCGACCGTGCCGACACGGCTCCCGCCGGCTCCAGCAGTCAGCGGCACACCCAGTGCTCCGAGATTGTATTGGGCGCCGTTCAGTAGCCGAAGCCCCGGAGCCGGTGGCGCATCCGTCGCACGCGACAAATTCAGGGTGTACAGCGGACCGATGCCATTCGATCCAATTGCCTGTGCCGTGACCGCAAGCGGCATGCGATTGGCAAATGCCCACTCATAGACGGCCGGCACGCCAGTAGCTCCGCTATTCGGAGTCGCTTCGGAGAGTGCGCGCGCGGATGTGGCCCTGAAGAATGTGCCGAAGCTCGCCTTCATCGTGCTGCCAAATTGAGCTTGGCTGGTAGGCACCCCGCCACCGGGATTGCGCTGAACGGTCAGAGCCCCATCGTCCCCAACGGCTATGATTAGATCAATTTCATAATTCGTGTCGTTCCAGACGATATAGTCGCCAACACCGAAGCCTTTTCCCAGCCTGCTGCTTCCGCCATAGCTCGGCACAAAGGTGTAGGGATCGGTGACATCGTCGATCGCTCCAATTCCCCACCACCCCGAGTCGCTCTCGTCCACCACAGGAGCCTCGAACTGCACCTGCTTGACCGCCCCGATTGTCGAAATCTCAGTGACCTGAAGATCATTGATCGTCAGCGTCGCATATCCCTCGCGCACTACTGTGAACGGAGTCCCGCTGAGCGCAGCCTGGCTGCCGAAGACAAAGACCATCCGGAACGGCCCATCGCCATCCTCGGACTCCTCACCCGTGACGTCGATCAAAAATGCCGCCAGAAAAATGGACTGCTGCGCGAAATCGCTAATCGGCAGCAGCACTGTCATATCCTGGAATGGACTCGCCGTATCGATCTTGGTCGAATCGATCACATAAGGCCAGCCGGCTTCTACAATGATCCACACCGAATCCGGCCCGATCGTGATCGGCGAATCCAGGATGTGCGTCGTTCCTGTGTTGGCGATGATGTTCGCCTTAGCCCCCCGCGAGGTTCCTTTGATCACTCGCAGCACCATGCCGCGCTCCAGATCCGGCGTTAGCCCGCTGTGCGGCGTTGGCGTTCGCGTATTGAAATCGTAATTGAGCGCATTGCTCCAGCCGGAATCGGTGATCCGGTAGGGATCCGCCGAGTTGTTATAGCCGAGAGTCGAAACCACGAAGACGTCCCCCGGCAGCACGATTCCATCCGCAACACGATCCAGCCCGAACGTTCCCGTGCTCGGGTCATACGAAAGGATGTTCGCGGCCCAGAACGGAATACTCGATAGCGGCAAATTAGCGTTGTCCCGGCCAATAATGATGAGCTGCCGCCCAACCCAGTTATCCTCGCCGGTCGGATCCCCAGCCTCCTTCGAGACCACGGAGCTACCGACCACGCTGTCGACCGCAGCACCGATGACACCTAGGTGGTAGCCGATGGTCGCCTTCAGCCGGATCGTCCGCAGATTCGGATTCGGTGCCGCATACGTCGACCGCAGCAGCGCCCCATCCGGAGGCGAGGACGGCGGCGACGCAACGAAGCCCAGCAGCGTGATCGTTCCCGGGTTGTATCCTCCAACCGGAGATGTAGGCGTCAGTGCTCCGGTCTGCTGGGCCCCCATCACATCCACTAGAAAATAAGCGTAGATTGTGAAATTGACCAAGCCGGGGAAGTTCGGCCAGGTTACATCCAGCTGCACCGAATTGATCGCGGCCGGCGGAGAAGACTGCGGAATCTCCACCGGAAATACTGCCGATGGCAACGTGTAATTTCCGTTCCCGTCGTCCGCCGTGACGCTGACATACAGGATGATCCCGCCCTGGATCGCACCGCCGGTTGGAACGACTCTCGCCGCCGTGATGATCGGCGCCGGACATCCATCGATGACCTCATTGACCGGCTCGACTCCCGTAACATTCAGCCGCGGAAGCGCCCCGCCATCCGCCAGCGTGACCTGCGCACCGATCAGGTTCGAATACCCGAGCGCCACGTCAAAGGTGTGCTCCAGCGGATACATCGCGTCGTCCGCTGCCGCCTGAACCTCGTATGGCTGCCACTGCGGTGGAATCGGGAGCGGGGTATAGTTCAGGCTCACCCAGATCGACGGCACGCCAGCGCGATTCACCGAACGCAGCTCGAGCACGTATTGCGTACCAGGGAGAAGCACCGGCAGCGGCATCTGCGTGACGCTGTCATCCACCGTCCCTAGTGAGATCCAGATCCCCGGCGGGCTCGCGATCAGTTGATAGCGGCCCTGGATCGTCGTGACATAGGGATCCAGCGGCGCCGTCCAGGCTAGCGCCGTCCCGCCGCTGTCGTCGAAAATGACGTGCAAATTCGTCGGAGGGTCCGGCGTGAAGACCGTGTTCGGCAGCCCAGGATACTGGAATCCCTGCGGACTCAGCTCCTCAATGATCTCCCAGTCATAGACCGACGGATCCGTTTCCTGAACATCGATCTCGACCCCCAGCAGCACGATCTGTGCGCCGGCATCGTTCTGCTTTTCCAGTTTGAACCGTGATGCCAGCACCTCGAGCAGTTTGTCGTCCCAGCCGAAATAGGCCAGCGAAACCGCGAGGATGTCCAGCGGCGCAATCTGGTAGCCCACCATATTGAGCAGGAACGTGCCCGTGCCCTGCTGCCGGCGCCTCAGCAGCTCGATCTTGGCAAGCCTTTGCGCGGCCGCACAAGAAATTGTGAATGGAAGCTGAATATCCAGCCACCGGCGATCGCCACCGTCGTTCGCCAGGTTCTGGTCGTAGTCGTACTGCGGCGGACCATCATTATAGCCGTGCTCGGAGTCCTGCGCATACCGCGGAAAGTCGCTCGATTGCCAGTTGTTCGCCGGAGAAATATAGGTGCCCTTGACTCCATTGAAAAGCTCAGCGATCGTAACCGACGATCTCCACCGGATCGGCCCCGCCGCATTACTCGGGATCCAGTTGGCCGCCAGCGTAAGCGAAACTCCCGGCCAGATCGCCGGATAAATCACGATCGGAAAAATGTCCGGAACAATTCTTCCGCCGCACGACGTCAAGAGATTCTGTAGGATCTCGCCGCGCTTCATGGTCAGGTTGAAATGACCGCAGCAGGTATATCGCGGCTCGGTCGTCAGCGGCGAAGTCAGCGGCGAGGCCAGACCAACTGGCTCATCACAGACATTGGCCGCGGCGATCAGCCCGGGAATCGAGACATCCGTTCCCAGAACATACTTGAATCCCCACGTCTGCTGCGTCAGGTAATCCGCAATGCACAGCGCGGCATTTTCGGTGTATCCGACGGTCGGCGGCGAGGTCCTCGGATCGACGATGTCGTTCTTGCCGCGGAGCAGAAAACTGATCTGCGGGATCCCGCCCGGGAAAATCTGCGAATCATACTCTAGCCGGATATGCACCGCCGTGAACCCCACCAGCGAGCAGAAGTTCGTCCAGGGATTCGGATTGTGCTGATTGTTCTGGACCAGCGTTCCGGTGTCGCCTTGTTTCGGCGTCCCGTTTGTCATGCCGACGAAAGTCTCACCGACCGTCTGTTGATGCCCCAGCCGGTTGTATGGCCCGGAATCTCCGATGCTCTCCAGGTAAACGTTCTTTTTGTAGTCCGCCCATGTCGTCTGGACCTGACCGGAATTGACGATGACACCCGGCGGGATCGGCGCTCCACCGGCAAGGAAATAGAAATCTATGCTGCCCGGCGTTCCTGGAACGTGACGAATGATCGTTACGGGGAATTTTCCGTTGATGCCCAAGCTCACCGGATGCACACCCGAAACGATCACCTGATCGCCATCGGAGAGCAACGGAATGTCGTGATTCAAATGGATGGTGACAACGTCGCCGATGCGCGTAATATCGCTCGGATGGTCGATGAGAACAGTCTGCTGCAGCGGAGTGAAGCTGGTATTATTCGCCCCGATCTGGACGCGCTGATTGTCGAACAGCAGCTCGTCGACGCTTTGGCAGGAATGCGCCGCCAGCACGATGACCATGTCCAGCCATTTGTTGCTGTCTCCAAACTCCGCAAGGTAGACGATCGTTCCGCCGATGCGCGTGCGGCCGTAACAGACATCCCACGGCGCGATCGGATTGCGTGTAGTGGTCGCGAACCCCTGGACGGGCCCCTTAGCTAGCATCGTGCCGATGCCGCTGAGCACCAGGCCGGCGCCGGCGGTGATCAGCATCGCCGTAAGCGGCGTCGAGGCGCCAAACGTGACCACCTCGAGCACAATACCCGTGGCGATCAGCGCTGCGCCGGCAACCGTTTCTATGATGCCCTTAGACACTCAAACCCGCCACGCCCGCACCGCTCGATCCATCGCAATGGGCCCGAACCCCACCTCGGCCGCGATCAGAATCCTTAGCCCATTCATCGCCACAATTCCCAACGAAAAATCGCGCGGCCGCCGAACCAGCACCATGTCCCCACGCGCAGCTCGCAAAGCTGGAACCTCGCCCATCTGGTGCGTTGCCGCGACTGCTTCCACAATCCGCGCGACTGGCGATCGTCTTTCGTGCCCTGCCGCACCGCAATACCGCGCGATCGCCCCCATCGCCGCAGCCCGCGACCGATACACCCCGCGAAACTCCGCCGCGATATCGATGCCGGTCATCGCCTGAACGGCATCTGCCACAAACAAGCAGCAGTCCCACGATCCGTATGCGAATTTGCGCGCACGATTCTCAGCCAGAAAACTTTCTAGCCTTCGCGTCCAATCAGGCAATCGAATCAGCACTTCAGATGTTGTTGGTTGATTGTGGAACCGTGCCCCAATAAAGCGTCACTTCTTGTAGCGACGGTACAAACTGCAGCCCTAGATCGCCTGGATTCGACATCTGGGCATCCTGCAGCGTGAGGCGTCTATCGACCGCAACGTTCATATCCATGAGCCGGTTCTCGCATTTGAGCGAGATCACGGCCTCACCGCCCGAAATCAGAAACTCCGGCTGGTCCATGCGCCCGGACCACGATGTCAACGGATCGGCGATCAGCGCCCCACTCGAATCGAACAACGCGAGGAAGACGCTAACCGGCAACCCAATCTGGATCTCCTGAAGCGCATCCGCCAGCATCGCGGGATCGATTCCACTGAGCGTAAGCGTGACCCCTTTCGCCTCGATCGTCGCTCCTTCTTCGATTACCGAAATGCCGCCAAAGGTCCCAACCCCGACATAGGTTTGGCCGTTCCAGACCATCGGCCCGGTTCCGCTCCACACGTACACCGTTCCGGTGACAAAGTTTAACTGAACAAGGATCGCCGGATGCAGGATGGACGCCTGAAGCGCCGTCAGCATCGCGCCGCTCATTGGACGTGGCATCAGTAGAACAGCCGGTAGACTTTATCGCCGGCCTTTTCGAAATAGAGGCACCACGAATTCAATCCCGCGCTCCCGCCGCGGCCTTGCACAAAGTTCGTAGCGCCGGGCTTCATCGGAATTCCCATCTCTGCCGCGATGTCAGGACCGCCGATCCACACCTTGCCCTGGTTGCCGCTATCGGCGTAAAGCTGGGCTGCACTCAACAGATAGAGATTGGCGCCCAACGGGAGCCTTTCTCCGTCCTCCGATGCAATCAATGGTGCTGGCGCGTTCATAACTTAATCGAAGATGACGGTGAGGTTTGTAGCGCCGCTGGTCAACACGCAAATCCCGTTGGCGAACGATTGCTGAAACTCGATCGTGAATGGATTCGACACCGTCGAAGGTAACGTGATCACAGCCTTCGGATTCGTCGACGGCGTCCCCGTGCAGCTCGCCGAAGCCAGATCGAACAGTTTGATCGTCGCGCTAGCCACCTCGGTGGTAACCGTGATTCTTCGAAGCGTCCCGGCAGTGGCCTTCACAGCCGTGGTAGCCGCCGCGATGATCATCGCCGAATTGGAAGCCACAGGCTGTACCGTCCACGTGGCGGATTGCGACACAGGAGTCGCGTTTGCGGATGGATTGAGATCGGCCCGCGTCGACGCGACCAGTAGGATCAGGATGACTACGACCATCTGGAAAATCTTCATGTTTCTACTCCCTGGTCACCAGGTGCAGATTCAGCGCCGATGAAGTTCCGGCGATCGCGGTGATTCCGGACGCCATGATAACGCCGGACAAATTGATGCCATTGTTCCCCCCGAATCCCATGTTGGAGTTGGCCGGAACGGTGAAATCTGCGTTTCCGCCTAACCAGATGATCGGCGTGCCGGTTTTGTCCGCCAGCCTGAACGTGACCGCCGAGTTCGTAATGTTATTAACGAATCCTTCGACGATACATCCGGTTACGGAGCTGACGCTGGTTCCGGCGCCGGTCGCGATGCCCACCGTGTTATGAACCACCAAAGACGATCCGGAGCCGCTGCATCCGGCCGGCAAGGACATAATAAACCCCAGCAGATTAGTCCCAGCAGGAAGTGCATTTGTGATTGACGTGATGGTTCCTACATTCACAGTCCCGCTGTCCGTGATCACATGACCGATGACATTTGATCCCGGAGGCAGGGCGTTCACGGAAACCGTCCCTGAAATGGGCTGCGTGACACCGCTTCCATCGACCTTCCACGCCGAGGCACCAGATGGCCCCTGAGTAGCCGTAACACTCGACCCCGGTCCACCGGATTGATTCAATTGCGCCATCATGGACCCGGCGATAAACAAGGCGCATATGATCAGCGCCATCCAGACGCTCGGCGTCATGTGAAATCTTTTCATTTTTAGAATCCCCCTTTCGTCTAACAATTAGACCGGTAAGATGAAATATTCCGCGTCGACTTCGCTGTTCGGCGGGGACGCCGTGCTCACCGCGACCATCGCCGGCACCGTGACGCCCGCCGGAAGTTCCATCAGAATGCAACGTCCGGAGCTGCATCGCCCCAGCACCGTGCCGCTAACCGCGGAAAGAAGCTCGATCACGTCCGTCGCAGGCCCATTATTCTTGATCAAAATCTCGCCCAACACCGTTGGCGGCGACGTCAACAGCGGCCCAAGTGGTATCGCTAGCCCAGCACCCCCAACAGGAACCTGCATCGTGGCGAGCTGGTAGTCCTTACCAGCAGTCTGAAATCCCGCCGCCGCGATCGCCAGCGACTTGGTGGCGATATTGTTTTTCGTGAACTGCAGCAGTACATTGATAGTGCCGTTGTTCGCCATTGGTCTTTTCCTCTTCTAGATGGCTTCGCGAATCTCGAAGCTGATGCCGTACAGCCGAGAGTCATTGATCGACCACTTCCGCGTGTTCGACTTTAGCCGCCAGTAACGCGGCTGCGGTGGACTCGTTCCCGCCGTGATGCTTTCCGGATACTTTGCCGCGAACGCCGAGGTGAACTGGAATACATTCGCGATGCCCTGCAACGCGCGTAGAAATGCAAGCCATTCCTGAGCATCCGTGTCGGTCATCGGCGGCATATACACCATCGCCTCCATGTACGTCGCGCCCCACTGGTAGACCTGCATCTGCCCGGTGAACGGCGAGACGTTGCCCGAGACGATATCGACTACTGAAAACTCGATCGACGCCGGCGCCGGCGGCGTTCCCGGAATCGTGATCACATTCCAACCGTTGTAAAGCGGCACCGGCTATGCTCGCCCTGGAGGATTTCGTCTCACGCGATCACGCGAGGCCCTGATTGACATCCCCACAGCCGAATTGTGGGCCGCCCGAATCGCAGCCTCTACCCGGGCCCCTGTGAGCACCGGATCGGTTCCGCGGGCATCGATCGTATAGAAATGCGTACCGCCCGTCTCGCTGAACATCCGCTCAGAGGCTTCATGGCTTAGGATGGCCCCGCTCTGCCCTGGGAAAAATGGCTCCGGACCGCGTTCCCCCACCATGTACGCCTCACCCGCCGACACATCGCCGCCGGCCGCGCGCGGCTTCAGGGATCTCGGCGCGGCGGTAGCATGACTAACCCGAGCTGCACCCGGTGACGGACCACGGCGACGGTCGGTAAAGATATTTGTCTCCGTCGGAGACGTACCCTTCATAAAGCTCGAAACAGCAACATCGCTGCGCAATAGCTTCCGGGTAGTATCGTGATCGATAATGTGGCCAGCGGTTTCAGGAACGAATAACTCCTCGCCCTTTTCGCCCACCTTATACGGTCTGCCCTTCACTACAGGACCACCGGAAGCACGTGGGGAGGCCCCCGCTCCGGCGCCGGCTGATCCGATAGCCGCGCCCGTGATCGTCGCACCAATGGTCTGAAGAAAATTAGGGCCGGACCCCGCACCTTCTGTCCGCACATAGAAAGGATTTTGCGGCGTGCCATCCGGCTTCCCGATCCCGATCGATGTTCCCACTGGAACCGGCGTCTCCGACGGAGACGTCGCGATCTTCGGAACCTGCCCCGTGCCCAGCAGCCCACCATTACCGAACGTTATGCTTCTCTCAGTAGGTGTACCAGGCCCGACACCGGGCGCCCTGACGCCAATTCCAAGAATGCGCCGGAGCGCGCCCAGTATGCCGCCACCGCCGGACGTATCCTTATCGGCCGACGTTGGCCCTCCCGCACCGGGCGCTCCAGGAACACCGGGAAGCGCGCCGATGCCGGCCATACGCACCCACAGCGGATTCGACCGCGACCCGTCTGGCTTACCTTCGAAGCCGAGCTTCTTCCCCAGCTCGCCCAGCCCCCTTTGCAGCATGCTCTTGACCGAGCTTTTGAGGACCTCCTCGCCGATCCCCTGGAACATCTTGGCCCAGGCCGTCTTTTGCCCGGTCATCAGCTTGGTCAGATTGTCGGAGACCTTATCCAGGGCGGAATTCAGCGCCTCTTCCACGATCGCCGAGGCCTGCTTGGCCTGCGTCTGCATCTCGATAAAGAACGCCCGAATGCCGTCCTTTGCGCCGCCCATCTGAATCGATAGGTCCGCCATCAGCTTCAGATTCGCATCTCGCAGATTGCGCAACGCCACGAACTGGTCGAGCATCGCCCGCAACCGCTCGTTTTCCAGATTCCGCAACGATGCCGCGATCGCCAGGCGGTTCTCATCGGTCACCACGATTGCCTTGAGCGCCTCAATCTGCTTATCCACCGATTCGAGCTGGTTTCGGTATGCGAGCCCAACCTTGAGCGCTTCCGCAGTCAACCGCTGCTGATTTTCGGCTTCGTCGGCCCCACGTTCCGCCTGGATCGCCTCCGGCTTCACTCCTTGACGCTTCATCTCTGCGTACTTGTTCTCAAGGACCGCTTTGCGCTCAGCCTGGGCGCCTTCCGCGATCGCCGCGGTAACCCGCTTTACTCCCGCCACCCGTTCATCGATCTTCGCGATCTCCCCAGCCGTCGCGTTGTCCCGCTGCGCATTATAGAGTCCGATCTCCGCCAGCATCTGCTTGCGCGTCGCTTCGCTCAGCTCGCCAGTTGCCGTCCGGACGCCCTGCTGCCGGATTTCCAGGAGCCGGTAGGCTAGGGTCACCAGCCGGATCGCCTCCGCGCCCTGGCTCTGAGCCGCCGCCAGATTCTTCTCCATCTCGATCTGCGTCTCAAGTTTGTCCACCGCGGCCGCGGCCGCCTTGGAATGTTCGGCATCGAAGGCCTCGCCGGCGGCGCCGCGCAGCTTATCCAGATCCTTCTTCGCGGTAGGATCGTTGTACCGCTCGGGTCCCACTGCGCTCATAACCGTGGATTCGACATTGGCAGCCTTGACCGCCAGGTAGCCCTTGCCAATCGCAGCCGTGAGCATCTCCTGAACCTTGACCTGATCTAATAGCCTCTTGCTGGTCGCGTCGATCTTGTCGCCCCATGCGAGCTGCTCTTTAGCGGCGCCGATCTTCTGGAAGATATCCCGCACGCCCTGCGCCTGCGCGGCGGAAATGTGCAGCTTCGGATTGATCCGGCTTAGCCCCTTGTCGATTTCCTCGATCGCCTTGGCCGCCTCCGCGAACGATTCCGCGATTACCTTCTCCGCCTGCGTCCCTCCGATCACGGCGATCTTCTGATTCACTCCGTCCAGTTCAGCCTTAAGCGCCTCGATCTTGTTTTCAAACGGACGGTCCAGCCTGGCGTTATCGTGCGCAGCTTGTGCGGCATCCTTCGCCCGCGTCGCCGCGGTGAGCTGCGAAGTCAAGTCGATTGCCTTGTTCTTTTCGTTCAGGACCTCGATATACTTCTGCATCTGCGAGATCGCCGCCGTCATGTCCTTGCCAGCGACGGCGCCGCCGAAAACCTTGGCCCCGGAAGCCGTCGTGATCTCATGCGATGGCGTACCAGCTTGAAGCTTCTGATACTGCGCCAGTAGCCGGTTGGCGTCGGCCAGTTCGTCGTTCAGAACTTTATGCAGCGCGATATCGCGCGCCGTCTCCGCGGCCGCCAGGGTCTGCGGCGTTTTCGCCTGCGCGATCCCGACCTCGCCTTCCAGGTTCGCCTTCTCCAGCTTGGTCTGAATTCCAGCCGTCCCCGTAAATCCGCCCGCCATCTGTCGAACGTCGAAAGTCGAACCTTCGCCCAGAAATTGCCGAAATGCGCCGACTTTATTCTCTTCCGCGAATTTCGCGAATTCCTTGAACGATTTATTCAGTGATTCGGCGAGCTGATCGGCGGATACCCTGGCCTCATCCAGAGCCAGCTTGAGCGTGTTCTGCCGGAGCCCAAGTAGCTTGGCGATCTCATTATTGACACGATCCACACTGACAGCAAGTTCATCGTTGCTAAGCTTGATCGGCGCGTTCAGATCCCGCCACGCTCCCGCCATCTTCTCCGGTGCGTCGCGCAGGTCGGTATAGAACTTGCGGACCTCCTCACCGAGCTTTCCCAGCAGTCCCAGAAAAGCCAGGCCACCGATCACCGGAAAAGCCGCCTGCAGCACCGGCCCAAGTCCGAGTACGTTGGCAGTGAATCGTTCCGCCGCGCGCAGATTGTTATTAAGGCCGCCCTCGAGCACCCGTAGCGCACCGCTCGTCGCCTGCACGCCGCTGACGCCATGCTGCCCCGCCTGCTGCGCCGCCCGCCCGAACTGTCCGAGCTTCGCGTTCGCCTTATCCATATCGACCAGGAACTTCGCAGTCCCTGCATCGACATTGATCGTGATAACGCCGGCGCGCTTTGCAGCCATCTAATGTTGTCCTTGCGGAAATTCAGATTTCACAGTTTGCTCGATCGACCTGGCGAATGCCGCGATCGCCGCGTCCGCGCTGGCATCCGCCGCCGGCCGCATAAATGGATACGCCGGCACACCTTTCAGCAGTTTCTTGAGCGGCCTATGTCCCACCAGACGGTGACCATACTCCACCCACAGGGCAACTGAGCCGTTCTTGCCGAATCCGACCTCGGCGGATCCGCCGCGGAGCTGCGAATCCAGCGTAACCGCTACCATCAGCGATTCCCTCAGGACGCCCTTATCTAGCAGCCCGCCGGTATCCTCCGCCTTGATCGGAGTTCTGGCTTCTACCGCATCGGCGACCACATTACCCGCAGCGGACAATGCCCTCACATAGCCGCGCGCCACAATCGTCTTCGGCGCTTCGCGCAGCATCCGCTGAACGTCCTCGAGCCCGGTAACGGTGATGAGGGACGTCGCCAAAGCTATTCGTCCGCGGGCGTGACCGCGGTTTCCTCTTCGCTTAGAATCACCTGGCCAAGCGCCTTCATAACCTTTTCACGATCGCGTGACATCAGATCCCCCGCCTCGCTCAGCAGCACTTGCGGATGGGCCGTTTTAAGACACGCATAGAGCAAGCCACGAAAGGCGCGGGCGCTCATCCCGCCCCCCATCGCCGCCAGCAGGTTACACCCGCATACTTCCTCGGCGTTCACGATCTCATTGAAGTCGTAGCAGAGCTTATACTCGACCGGATCGCCCTCGAATGTGAAACTGACAAATTCTCTTTCCAACTCGATTCTCCTTATTGCTTCAATTTCGCCATCTGCTTCATGATCTGGTCGCCAATCGGCAGCTCCGGCTCCGGAGGCAGCTTGTGAAGCATGAACGTTTCCGGTGAAACTGACTTCTTGGGCGCATAGAACGAAAAATTCTCAAACGTCGCCGCTAGAACGCCAATCAGTAACTCTTCGCGCTGCATCTGCTCGATCCGGGCGTTCTCAAGCGCTGCGACCTGCCGCGGAGTCATGTCCAGCCATTCGTCGTCCGAAAGCTTGAGATCGTATCGCGCCGCCGCCCAGGCCTCCGTCCAAGTCCACCGGCGCGAGTTCTCTTCCGATAACGGCAGCCTCTTCGGTGGCTCCGCCATAGACGCCATCCACGCGTCGCATAGCGTTTCCCTGACCGTCCCCACGTTCGCCCGCGTAATCGATCTCCCCACCTCCTCAAGCGAGCACGCGGCGCCGGCGCAGGACAAAGCGGCAAATAGCAGCGCCCTGATCATCGAGGCCGATGGATCGATCATTCTTGTCGTAAGCATGTCCACTCCGGTCAGTTCCTGGCAGATAAGCAACGTCCGGTGCGTAATAATGAGGGGCCACGGGCGCCCCTCAAGGGAGAATTCCACACGCCGGACCAGCCACTTCGCAATCGCCACACGAACGTTTAAGTGACGACTTCGGTGAACACACCAGTCATCTGAATTTCGGCGGAAAACTCATTCGCTTTGTCGTTTTCGAACGGACCGGGCTTATACGCGGCCATGAATCCGTTCGTGGTCATCGTGTACGTCTTGGTGTTGCGCTGGACCGGAGCCACAATCCTGAACGGGAAGATCGTCTGGGCCTTCGCAAGAGTCGCGATGTTCAGCTGGGTAGCGTCGGCAATCAGGTTTCCACTGAACGCGACCTTACCCGGCTTGATCATGCCCGGTACAAATTCCCGCGTGTTGCCCGGCGAGAGCAAGTGCGTGTTATCCACTTCGGGCATCGAAATCAAGTCCGCCGAGAACTGCTTGATTTCGGCGATCGTAGTGTAGTTCGGAGGGCTCGCGAAATCCCCGAGCTGGAAGATCGCAAGGTAGCCCGTGTTCGCCTGGCTGGCAACCGTGGCCGGAGGTGTAAAAGGCATGAGAATTCTCCTTTGGGTTTTGAGTTTGTGAAAAGAAACGTGAAAGGAAAGCGCCGGGCGTCAACTCTGCGCGAACAGAATTTCGTATTCCAGCATGCGGCGGTAACTCCGCCTCGCATCATCGAAGAAATCCATTACGTCCGTCGATAAACAGCTGCTCACGAACGTGGCGTCCGGATCCGGCAGCCGCCCCGCATATCCGTTCAGCACCGCATCGATCTCCGCGCCCAGCGTGATCGCCTCAGCGGCCGTCGTCCCATAACAGTCGATCTGCAGCCGGCGCCTATTCAGGCCCTTCGAGCTTGTGAGCGTCGTATCCGACGTCTGACCGGCCGATAGATAAGTCCAACTCGGCAATGGCTGATCCTTGGGCAGCTCCACAAAAAATCCGCCGATCGTCGACGGCGGACTACTGAGGCCGGCATTGACCAACTTGACGATCCCCAACTCAAGCACTCGGAGCCCACCAGTCCCACAGCGCCGAATCTTCCGGTCCGTAATTGGCCCAAGGCCGCTGCTCGCCGCCAGCAATATACTTTCGCGACAAACCTGCCCATGGCTCCATCGGGAGCCGGTCCAGCAGAAAAACGTTCAGCGGAGGACAGATCCACCCCTTCTTGACTTCCGGATGCGCCAGCTGCCAATCGGTGAACCCGCCGTAGGTCGAATGCGGCCGCATTGGATCCCGGCCGGCAAATGCGCTCCGCCGCATCAGGCCAACGCCGCCAATCGAGTCCGCCTCGGCGTACGTCCCGTGCCGTCTCGAAAGGTCCAGCCTCACCGTGCTCGACGGCGGCTCGATCCCCAGTAGTCCCAGCTCTGGATGCGCCTCCATCACATCAAGACAGCGCTCCAGCCACCCGGGCGGAACGATGACATCATTGTCGATCTTGGCGAAAATCGGGGAACCTCCGTTCCTTAGAAAATCGTTCATAACAGCCACCGGGCCGCCAAACGGTTCGTAAAAGAAGTACGTCTCCGACGGAGACTTCAACACAAATCGCGCGCCAGGCTCATTTCGAGAACCGCCGTCAAAATACACATGCACGCTCTTGACAGAGCCCCAGTCCGTGTTGGAGAGAAGTGCCCCCGCGCTCGCCTCGGTGAACTCCGATCGACCCTTCGCCAGATAGAGAATGTCGATCACACCGCTTCTATGGGCTTAAGCAATTCAACCCTACCCCGAAGCGTCTGACTGAACGCGCCATTCGGCGGTGCGTCAACGTTCAGACCTTCCAGCGAGAAATCATGCGGTGGCATATCAGCAACCGCATGCACTTTTCCATCGTGAAACACGTCGTAGGTTTTTGCGATGCCCGCGTCCGTATCGGCATACCAAACCAGCTTTATCTCGACGCCATCGACAAAGCAACGGCCTCCCATCATTTCGGATGTCTCTTTCGATAGGGGATCTTGCTTACAGTTGATGATCACACCATGTACTCGCGCAAATCCATAAAATGTGGCCAACAACCGAGCGCGTCAATCTCGAGCTGCGTCCGGTAACATGCCAGCGCCCTTAGCTTCTGCAGGACCATCGCACCGCTACATGCGACCGCATTTCCCCAGGTTGACTTCCCACCCGTCCGCGTATAGGTCAAATAGCCGCTGATCTTCTTACCCTTGAACACTTCGAGCGCAATCTCGCTCACCAGATTATGCTGCTCATGGCCGCCGGCCTCGATGGCGGGAATCCAGATTTCGTCTGCGTATCCGTCCCAGTTCATTAAACACGCTCGAACCAATTCCGCCGCCGAAGCGCGCGGCAGATGGTCAGGTACATATCCGCAATCGAACGTACACCCCAGAACAGCCATCGCCTGGATGTCTTCGCGCCGGCGAGCATCCGCCGAGCATTCCGGATGCCCTCGCTGAACCTGAACATGGCTGTCGAACATAGTCAGCACCGTAGGATGTTCCCGCTGTAGCGTAAAAGCGGCAAACAGAGCCGCGTCGTCGTTATGCGGCGAGACGAACAATTTCACAGTACCGCGAGCCTCCGCTTGATCTCCACCAGATCATCGCCGTGCCGCGGTTCCATCCACATGCATCCCGGCTGCGAAGCGTGCTCAAGATCACATATTGGCAGAGCTATCCATTTGAACCGATCCCGATTCAACCAAGTGAAGACGCGGTCACATTCGCGCTCAAAGACCTCATCCTGCGGGAAGCGCGCCAGATAGGCGGAGAAATCAACGAGGGACTTATCGAACACACTTCCATGCCCGATCAGAGCGATTCCCGTTCCACGATAGGCATCGTGGTGGCCGGGCTTCATATTGCAGACCAGCTTGCCCGGTTCGTATTCACTGACGATCTTAGCGACATCGACCAGCGCATCGTCATCCACCGTAAAAATGACATCGTGCTTGGCGCGCCCAATAGCCTTGTACCGGCCATAGACCAGATGATTCTTCTCACACGAGTTGTCCCAAACCACAACTTCGCCCAGGCACCGCATCTGGTCGATCACCTGATGTATGTCCCGATTTCCACGCGTGACCACCACGCCACTGACGAGCTTCAGATCGATCACAACGGGTGCCTGCATATCATCACTCACAGTTCGGATCGTCCCAGATGACCAGGATCGGCGTGCCATCTGTTCCCGCCAGAATCGAAGCCAATGCGAATAGGATCGTCCTCATAACGCCATCGGATATTCTCCGTTGATCGCGTACATACGCTCGCCGCGCGGCTTTAATTCTTTCTCACGCATGCTCGTGATCGTTCTGAGATATCTATTACCCAAAAGCAGATCGATAAACCACTCGGCCGATACCTTCCTCAGATCGATGAGCCCTGGATGCAGGGCCACGAATATGCGAATGTTATCGTTCGAATAGAACCAGGGCGAAGTTTCTAGCGTTTCACCTAGATGCTTTATGTCCAGAGACGGTAGCTTCGTTCCTTTGATATACCCCAATGCCGTGTATTTTGCGAGCGTCTTATATTCCAATCCCAAGGCATCGGAAAGCTGTGAGAGATTTAGTCCGTCCAGATTAGTACGGAGCTTGTGGTGGTTAATCCTTTTTATGATCGACCCGCACGTGCGTCTGTGATCTGAAATAGCTTTCAGCTTTTGCTGAATGCTTTCGACACATAGGTGTGCATTCTCACTTAGACACTCATCTTCAGCCTGCGTCCAGCGCACCTTATCGAAAGTGCGAGTCAGACCAAGCTGCATAGCACGGCGGCAAATAGAGCGCCTCGATCTTCCAGGAATCTTGCGGGCAGCCGTATTCAGGGAATCGTGTGAATATGCCTGGTCAGCAAAAGACTCGCGCAGGATTTGATCCTCACGATCGCTATAGGGAACCCACATATGCGGAGGCATTGCGTTCAAAGTCCGTGCTGACGTAACCATTGATCCCACGCTGGGTATTGGTGTAGCATCGTAAACCAGGCTGAGGGTGCGTGCTCAAAACGCAGTATGGTGCCAGAGTGGTCGTTTTGGAAAATGGGCACGTAGGATAAGAGATAGTTGGCGTTGGCGTGGATGTCTGGAGTAATCGCTAGAAGCAGGCAAGTCCAGCCGGAAGAATCGGTGCACGGTGTAAAAAGCGTCTTGACGGTGTCCGAAGCGATCTGGTTCCTAGGATCGATTCGCGTTCCTCCGTAAGGACCAAACCAGATGTTCACCTGATTTTGGTTTCTAATCTGGGAAGGAGAAACACGAGTCTGAGCAAAACACGCCGTCCAAAGAGAAACCGCCAACAGGATTTTCACCATGTGCTCAAAGCCGCCCTTTCCCATTGCCCCGTCGCTGTATGGGACCCATCCACGCGCAGGCATAGCCTTCAAAGCCCGCGCTCGCGCAACCACTGATCCCATGCCAGGTCCTGGCGCAGTGTCAGAATCGCAGCAGGCGAGAAGCAATAACTCAACAAAAACACCTTGAAATCGCAGAAATCTCCGATCACGAACTGACCCACGGTACCGTGATCGATGCCAAGTGCTGGGCCGTGATCCGCCAGCGCGTAATTAACAGTCGCCCGGCCTAGATCGGTCGTGGTCACCGCCTGTACAATGCACACTTCTCCAGCGTCCTGATAGGTCGAGTGGAAGAGGGCGACGACGGTGTCCGTGTTGACCTGACTGACCGGGTGAATCTGAGTCCCGCCGTTCATATTCGCCGGCCAGATGTTCAGCTGAGCCGCATTTCGAATCTGCGAAGGGCGGACGCGCGTCTGAGCAGAGCAAATCGTCGCGAACAGCACGAACAAAATGGTTTTCAGGGAGCTTGCCATATAGTACTCCACATATTCGGAGAGGAACATAACTTAACAGCCTTAATTGTATTGCCGACCGTCGTTTCGTACATCTCACCGAATGCGCATGTCGGCGGATCGCCAACAGCGAATTTAGCCGGAATCGTCTTGGCTGCGTTGCTGGCGTCCTCGCTGCCAGTATAGGCGTTATACCCTCCCAAATCAGGCACGGTTGCTGAATCGCGAGAGATTAAGCACGGGCCGAGCGTGCAATCGACAATGATCCCATTCCCGGCCATCATTGCATTCTGCGAGAACACCGAACGCTTATCGGCAACCGCCGTGAATTGACCGTCGACAATCGTCAGATCGGCAACCGGAAACGCCGTATCCGGCACACTCGGATTGATTACCGCCTGAGCTGTGATGCTGATATTGGTCGTATCGAAGTTCAGCGTGAAGGCGTTTGGATACTCCAACACTAGAGCGCACGAATCAGCGATATACAGCTTACCGACCATCGGACCTGAAGAGCCGGATAGCAAGCGAGCTAAAGAAGTGGAAGTGAAGTTATCGCAGACGCGCGTTAGAAACCTCACGCGACCAGCCGCTACGGTAAGCAAGCCTCCATGGATGGTGGGAGTGAAATCGAGGACCTGCACTCCCGCCAGCCTGGTTTGCCCGAAGCTGAAAGTCAGCGCCAGTCCCAGGAGCAACCCGCAAAGCAATCCCGCAATCGACTTATTCATAGGTCACTTTCTATAGCGGCAACTGAAGGTGTCACCAGGCTGTGGCACAGTTGCCGTGCTGACAAACGTCATCACATTCGCTGACGTTCCAGTTCCAAGGGAGAAATCTACCGGCAACGCTGTTCCGATGACCGCCGTCAACATCAGACCGTTGCGAATGCATTCCAAACTCGTGGACGGATTCGGCGCGTCCGGGAGATTGAAGACCAAGTTCACGCCGTCTTGTGTTCCTGATGGGACAACAGGACCCACGAACGTCGGCCCGGTATTTCCGCTGTTCACGTGCAGAGTGATCGGCGCCGTCTGCGTAGCGGCCGTGATCGTGAACTGCGACGAATCGAGAGCGACGCATCCGAGAAGTACGAACACTCCGAACTGAGTCGAGAAGGACACTCCGATGGTCGCCGGAATCTGGATCAATCCGTTGGCGATCGCAGGCACGGGACATTTGATTTGCCCCGCTGAAATAGCGGTCGGCTGAGCCGCTACAGCCGCCGCGCAAAACAGAGTTGCGAGCAGGATCGATTTCACTTTCGGTACTCCCCTGTCGTGATTACCGCTCCCACTTGAGGCTGCGATCCGCTGATGAATGTGATCACGCCTCCGCCGGCACTACTCGCGGCGACTGTATATTGTGCACCCTGTCTTTGATAGATGCCATTCACATAGAGCGAAAGGCTTGTCGATGGATTTGGGGCAGCAGATATAGTGAAGATCAGATTCACGCCGTCGATCGTGCCGCCAGGAGTCTCCGGTGGAGAGAAATTCAGCGGCGTACTCGATCCACCGATTACGCGCAAGGTAGGCGGCTTCGTGGAAGGATCGATCTTGAATCCTATAGGGTCAAACTGCACGCAGGCGAATCCAAGCCCAGTTCCCAGCGATGAGCTAACCGGCACCACGACAAAGACGTAGGCCGGGACGCCCGGAGGCACAGCAGTCGGACAGGAGTTGAGCTGCCACGGCTGCACCTGGGCATAAATGGAGGCCGATGCCAGCAGCAGAACGATGAGCAGGAAAACGTTTTTAGCTTTCATAGTTCTAAATCTCCTTTTCGCGATCACAGCAAGTCACTGAATAATCGGCGAGCCCGATCGGCAGGAATCTGCTGCCGGCGGCTACGGCCTCGAAATAATGGATCCATCGCGCTGCCCAGATTCACGTAGGTCCGTTCGGGAAAACGTTCCCAGCACTGAATCGCCGGAATATTCCCCGCCATGCCGGCGCCATACAGCAGCACGTCGAAGTCGCGAGTTATCAGTTCATCGGTAAGGGCGCCGGTGTGCGCCAATAGATTTTCCATTGGCGTTTCGATAAATTCCGCACCGAGCATCCTCGCTGCGCCAGCGTTTCCAGCCGGGCCCATGAACATCTTCCGCCGCGGATCTTCCTTGACAGCCCGATAGAAATCGACCAGAGCAGCCGACTCTCTCATCAGCAGCAACGCCTCGAAGTGCAGCCAGGTCGGATCCGCATCGCCCACCAGCTCGGCGTAGTCTTCTGCGTAGCGCGAATGCTCCGACAGCGAATCGAATGAAGCCGAAAGCCAGTCGCCAACAAATGTGTTCGGACCATTCACCACGCTTTCCCAACACCGCCGCAGCTCTGCGCCGAGGAAATCGGAGTAAGCCTCGCGATCGCACGTCTGCCCGCGCTTTCCGCGAATGCACTCCAACGCGCCATCTCCATAGCGAACAAAGAAGAATGGATCCCGCGCGCGGATCTCAGCTGCCAGGATCGTCGCACTTGTATCCGCGTTGACGGTCGCGTATCGCGCCGGCGCACTATTTTTGGGAATTATATACTTGACTCCCGCACGGGAGTAATCTACAATGGTTGACATGAAAACAACTCCTTCCGTTCACACCACACCGGGTCCGTGGGAAGTTCGCACTGGACAGAGAACTACTTTCATCGTTCAACCGCATCAGTTCATCGAATCCGGCGTCTATGTTGCTGAAGTTTCGCCTCAAGCTGCTGGCGCTGATGGACGGCCAATCCCCGAACAAAGAGCCGCCGATGCTCGAATGATTTCCGCCACGCCCGATCTGGCTAAAGCGCTTCGCGATCTTTACATCTGCTTTGGAGATCGCGAAGGTGAATCCGAATGGTGGGAAGAATGGGCGGATATTCCAGGAATTGACACGTGCGAGGTCCGTAGGATTTGCCTCGATAAAGCTCGCGCTGCGCTTGAAAAAGCAGGGGTGTGCTGAATGTCTCGCTCTACAATCAGCACCTTTAAACTCTTCGAACTGTTCCCCGACGCCGAGTCCGCGCGAACCTATCTCGAAGGCAGGCTGTGGCCCAATGGACTGGCCTGCCCCGAGTGCAAAACCTCGGATCGGATTACGACGCGCAAGGCCGGTTTCTACCGCTGCAACGCCTGCGGGGATTTCGATTTTACCGTCCGAACCGGAACGATTTTCGAGCGGTCGCACATCCCGCTTAATAAGTGGGTCTATGCCATGTATCTGCTCGTCACTGCTCGCAAGGGAATCTCTTCGATGCAGTTGGCTAAGGAGATCGGCGTTACCCAAAAGTCCGCTTGGTTCATGCTTTCCCGCCTGCGTGAGGCTTGCGGCGATGATTCGGGCATCGATAAGTTGCGCGGGACGGTCGAGGTTGACGAGTGCTTTGTGGGTGGCAAGGAAGCCAACAAACACGAATCCAAGAAACTGCACGCCGGTCGCGGCTCCGTCGGTAAGGTTGCGGTTTTGGGGCTTAGGGAGCGCGGCGGACGGACACGGGCAAAGATCATTGCCGACCGCACCATTCAGACGATCCAAGGTGAGATTCATGCAGGCGTCGAAGTCGGCGCTCAACTTTACACCGATGAGCACGTTGCCTATACAGATCTGGACGGACTGTTCTTTCGCCATGACACCGTGAACCACTCGGCAGGCGAGTACAAGCGTGGCGCGGCGCACACGAACGGCATCGAGTCCGTATGGGCGGTCCTGAAGCGTGGGCTTCACGGCGTCTATCACCACGCCAGCCCGAAACACCTTGGACGCTACGTTGATGAGTTCACCTTTAGGCTGAACGAGGGGAACGTCGGGCGACACACACTGGAACGCCTTGACTCGTTCGTGGACCGGGTGTCCGGCAAGCGGCTGACTTACGCTAGGTTGACCGCATGAAGCGCAAGCGGACCAATCGCTTGACATTGGAGCAACGGTTGGCGAGGGCGCGTCAAATCGCCGAGGATAACGCCAAGCGCCGATGCCCCGATTGCGGGCGTCTATGCCGGTGGACAGCCGGAAACTACGGAATGCGTGCTCAATGTGAGCACTGCGGAGGCTAAATGAACAAACCTGTTCCTCCCGAACTGGACCGGATAACCGACAAGGTTTTGGCATACAAGCCGAAGCCAAAGACGAAGGCCGCGAAGCGGCGCAAGCGAAAGAGGCAACGCGATGCAAAGAAAGGTTAACGGGAGTCATGTATATAAATCCCCTATTTTTGAGCAACACAGCCATATCCAAGCGGGAAATTGAAAACGCCCAGCGAAACACGAGCGCGCGGTTCGTGGACAATGACCGAAAACCCAAAGTCACGCAGTAAGCGCTCCATGCCGGCCTTCGTGAACCGCCATAGATCGGAATCTTCGACCTCGTCCCAGTTCGTGACATAGGTCAGGATCAGGTGGCCACCGGGACGCAACCACGCAGCAAAGCCGCGGAGCAGCTCTGGCACGTGTTCGATGTACTGCAGCACCTGGTTGCACATGATCGCGTCCAGCGGCCCCATCGCGGGACTGCCGTTTAGCCCGTCCCCGATTTCGAACGGAATATACTGGCCGCCCTGCACGAGATCGCTGTATGGCATCTTTCCGCAGCCAAAATCCAACACGCGGCCCTGCAGATACCGCCGATGCTTTTCCATGAACTGGCGGATACTCGCCCGCTCGATCTGCCTGACCTGGTCGAACCCGGCGAAGTCCCGATCCAGATCGCACTGACTCGCGCCGTCAAGCTCCGGCGCCCGCAGGTACCGCAAGCTGATCACGCCAGCTTCCTCCACACGCCGACCAGCGTCCTACACGGAAACCCATCCAAATCCTGATCCAGAATCACGCGACGCTCTTCGAACAAATTCGTATAAGAAAGATGCTTGTCCAGCTTCTCTTCCGTCAGCGAATGATCGTGGATCAGGTTGAGCAGCTCCGGAGGCCTCAGATTGACATGGAGATAAAACCTCCCGCCTGGCTTAAGCAATCGCGCCACCTTTAGCACGACGTAAAAGTCCATCTCGCCATGATCCAGCGCATTGGTCGTCAAGATCGCATCGAACGTCTCGTTTGTGTCCCAGCGTTCGAAGCATTCGTCGACCTGGCGGATGTCGCCCCGGTCCTCGAGGATGCCGGCCGCATGATATACCGGGAACAATGGATCGACCGCAAACTTAAGATGGGCGTCTAGATATGGCAACAATCCCCAATGCGGGCCCGTACCGATCTCCAGAATCTGCGCGTGGCCCCTCGGCACCGTGATCCCGAGCGCCTCCAGATACTGCTTGAGCTGCGCTCGCTCATCGCCCATATCGGCACGAAGCCAATGCTTCAGCTCGAGCAGATCCTTGTGCGTGAGCGTGAGGCTCATTTCACAGCCTCCAGGATCACCATAATTTTATGGCGTTCAGGAGCGTCCGGCGCATACTGGATCGGCGTCCAGTTTTTTCCGCTTCGCCCGCCAACGGTTCGGAACAATGCCGTGACCCCCATCCCCGGCCCTAGGCGTCCGCGCTCCCCTCCTCGGTGGTTCCACTCTTCACAAAAGTAATAACGGGTGTCCGCCGTCCATACCGAAACATGTGTCGGATCGACCCAGGGAGCAACCCCGGGAAGGCACGGAACGTACAGGTCGAGCTTCCCGCCTGGCCGCAGCACCCTATGCGCTTCATTCAGGCACCAGATGATCCCTTTGTTGCCAGGGAATTCGGCGTTGTCCAGGTGTTCGAACACATCATGCGCAAAAATCTCGTTGGCGCTCGAATCCCCCCAGGGCCACGGCTTTCGCAGATCCGCAATCACATCCGCCGGCGCTACGCGGTCGACGTTCACATAGCCGGGCCTATGATCGTCCGAACATCCGAGATTCAGCTTCATGCCCCCGCGCTCCATGCGTACCCCGGGACTCCAGCAAACCCGGGAACTTTCTGCCAAGGACCGCCCGAGGTCCGCCGCGGGCTATTGTTCCCGGGATGAATCGTCGCCACCATCAGATCGCCGGCGTCAGCGCTGGCCAGCTGCCCGGCGTTCGCCGCTTCATTGCTGAACAAAACGTCCGAACCGACCTGCATCGCCGAAAACCGGTGCTTCTCCCACCAATCCCGCCGGAAGCACAGCGATGTCCCCATGGCGAACGTTGGCGGACCTGGATATTTCCACCAGTCGCGCCCGTCGGTAAACATCATCGTGTGGTAACCGGTCACCGCCTTGCCGCTTTCCTGCAGCCGCTGGACCTGGTCCGCCACGCGGCCGGGAGCGCTATAGTCGTCGTCGTCCCACTTGCACACGATCTCCGTCTTCGAAAGCTCGCAGCACAGATTGAACTTCTCCCCACTGGTCCGCGGCCGCTCGGGATCCCGAAGCGTGCACAGCGAAATCCGCAGATCGTCTTTCGGGATCAGATCCCCCACTTCTTCTCCGTCCGCGATGATCAGCATTCTCAAATCCGCGTAGGTCTGCGCCTGAAAGCACGCGATCGCCTTCGGCAGCCACCGCCGCCGATTTCGCGTCGGACAGAAGCACGTGACGCTCGGATTCGCGTTCATCTCATCCATCCGCGGCTAATCATTCGAACCCAGTGCCATGCATGTCAATTCCATCCACCGATTCCGCTCGAGAACATTCTGTACCGCCCGAATTACATACTGGCTGCCGTTGGGCGCCTGAATGCGACGATTGGCGAGCACATCGCTGCGATATCGAAGGGTGATCATAATCATGACCTGCGAAATATCTTGACCAGCTTTGATAACATCGATTCCGCGGAATGGAGCAATTTCAGCCCGCGCCGTCTCCGGCGGAGACGAAGCCACCCAATCCACCTCGGCGCCGGCGTTGGCTATGCTCGTGACCGGATTCAAAAAAGTAATCAGATGACGCAGCCTGCCTGGATCCATCACCGGCTCGCCGTTGACGATTTTGACCGGCATCAGAATCTAAAATCGCGCACGGGCGCTAAAACAGCCTTGACCTGCGCGGGAATATCGTTCTCATCGGCCATGCGGATATCGAACCAGCGATTCACCAACATCTTGATGCCAGACTTGATCAATCCCCAATGCGCTGGATTTCCGCTAGGCGCATTTACTAGAAGCGCTGTTTGATTCGAATAGCCCTGCGCTGCCGGATCACGCAGGATAGCGTTTGAGTCCGGCGGGGAACTGATTGATGCGATCACCGTATTCAGCGTTCTTCCGCTTGGCCCCGCAGCCGGGATCGAGATAGGGCGCCCGACGTCCGCTGCGGCGAACATATATGCATTCGCCGTCACCGCGCTAAGGTTCGGTGGCGAGCCTCCCGCCGAAACGACCACCGGCATCGCATATCCCATCGTGAAATCCACTTGGATCGCATTCACCACCACCCGCGCTACTGGCCACATCCTTCCGAAGGGAGGCGTCAAACGAGCCGGGTTCGATTGCAGATCCGCCGTGAAATCCGTCGCCGGATTCATCACAGTGACGTTTCCGTTAGCATCCAGATATTGGAACAAGACGAGGCTCCGCACGGGAGGGTAGGGCAATACGATCGCATATCGAATGCCCACCAGAACCGCATTCGAGCCGCTCACGAACGGACTCGAAACCTTCTGCCCCGCGAGCTTCAGGTCGATGTATCCGGGAAAAAAATCCATCAGCAGGCGCCACGTTTGCTGCACGAAGCGCCTGCTGGTATAGGTTTCCGCCCAAGCGCGCGCGGCCATTTCCAACGCAAGAATTACGTCGTCTTGCGAAGTATCGCCGGCATCCACCTGCAGGAAGTCCTTAAGCTCTGCAAGCGATACCGGCTCGACGACCGGCGGGTTGAGCAGGATCAAGGCCATCGCTTAACGATGCCCTATGCAGCCTTTTTCTGGTCCGCGAGGGATGTGACGATGCCGGCTTCTTCCAGCTTGTACGCCAGCTGCTCCGGCAGTTCCGTTTCATCGCCCGCCTTGAATGAAATATCGCGCCCGAATCCGACAGGTTTCTCCGCGTACCGGTCGGCTTTTTTCATCTCGGCGATTTGAAAGTTAATCGTCGACGGCTTGAGCTGTTGGTTCTCCGGCTTCGCCGCGTTCTGATCGCGAAGGAGCTGATATTTAGCATCCAGCGCCTTCACATTTGGGTCAGCCAAATGCGCCCATGAATCCAAGAATTTAACTCGTTTTTTCATTTTGCATTTTCCCCTTCAAGAAAGATTTTGTACTTGCATTCCCTGATCGGCGGGCCCGGCCATCGAGCCGAAACCGGATGGACGAGCCCGCTCAGATTCAGGAAAAACCTAAACAGCGCTCTGCTGCATCACCGCAAGCGGGTGCGTGCCGGCGTCGATTTCGTTCGAATCGAAACGCATGAAAGCCTGCAGTCCGATCTGCAGATAATCGGCATACCGCTCCACCAAGCGAAGCACGGTAACGCCGCCAGCGACCTTGCGAACCTTGAAGCAGCTCATGTCGCCGAACACCATCGTGTAGGCGCTCGCGGCCGGCGTTGCCATATCCTGGTTGATCACATACGGATGGTCCAGAATCGTTGGCTTCGACGCCGTCAGATCCACCGCCGCACCTTCGCGGAAGCTAGCCGTCAATCCCGGTTGCCACAGCGGCCGGTTATTGCCATCCACCAGCTTTTTGATGAGCTTCAGCATTGCGTCACTCATCATCCACCGAGTCGCCGGATTATACCGGTATGCCGGATCGACCGAATGCTCCAGGTCAACAAGGTTGTTGTATGCGATTGACGCGGTGTTGCCATTTGCCAAGGTCAGGACCGTGCCATTCGCAGCGACTGCGGTCACAATGCCCGTCGGACCGCCGACGCCCGTGCCCACAGTGCACTGGAAATTCAACAGACGGCCGAGGCGGATCCCGAGCAGGCGCGCCGCCAACGCGTCCATGTCGAAATACGAATCTTCCATCAGCGCAAGCGGAATCAGGATGATATCGCTCGATCCGATATACGCGTTGAACGTGACCTGCCCGAAAACCAGGTCGGTTTCGGTGACCTGCACGTTCTGCCCGATGATCCGGCCTTTATTGGTCGTATCGTTGATAGTCGGCCACGGCCAGGGATTTCCCGAACCGGTTTCGAATTCATCGACCACGCCATCGATTCCACCGAACCACTTCATCGCCTCGAAGAGATCTTTCGAGAATCCGGTCGGGATCACGTATCCGCCCTGACTTCCGACATTCCCACTCTGCGCGTTCTGAATCTTCGTGATCTCGCTGAGAACGTGACGGTCTTCATCCGTCAAGCCCTCAATGCTCTTGAATTGCCGCGCCTGGCGTAGGTAGTTGTGAAACGCCCGTTCATGGAGTTTTTGGGCGATCATTTCGGCGCTGTCCCCGACCTTCGGAGTCCTGGCCTCCACGCGCGCCTTGACAGCGGACGGCGTGAGCCGGAATTCGGTCAGATACTCCTGAAGCTGTTCCGGACCAGCGATCACCACTTGCGCCGCGCCGGGATTGGCCGCGGGCTGTCGCAACGCAGCGAAGCGATCTTCCGAGCGTTCGCGTGCCACCACCATTTGCTCCTGGTTGGTGTAGTCCTCTTCCATCCGCTGGTATTCGGTGCGTTCGTCAACCGTCCAGGGCCGGTTTTGAGCGTCGATTTTCGACATGTGGTCGCGCATCTGCGTCGCAAGACGATCCAGTTGTTCGCGACCCTTTTTATCAAAGGCCATGAGTTTTCTCCTTTTTCAAATTTTGAATTTATACTTCCCTGACGGTTGGACCGCCCCACCGCGACCCTAGCCGCGGCTGCCTGTCCTGCGGAAATCCCGTTCAACTCTCCTAAGTGGTGAGCCGGATTTTGCCAGGATCCGATTTTTTAAACCTGTTTCAGAGCCCGCTCGCGATCACGTTGCCTCTGTCTGGCCCTCGCCATATCCATCTGCGTGATCTTGGCCGAGGCCTGTTCCTGCATTGGACAATCAACGCAGTTTTCGTCTACGCAGTCCGGATTTGAACATTTGGCGCAGTTGCCCTCAACGCATTCCTCGCACCGGCATTCACATTCAGCCTCAGAATTCTGAGGCTCGCTGGTCGTCGGTGGATTTGGCGGCTGACCCCTGAGCGCCTGGGGAAGTTTCTTCAGCCGCGCAAGTACCTTGAAGCCGCGAGCCATTGCCATTGCAGCCCGCTCTTCCTCCGCCGGAGGCTCGACGATCGCAGTCGCGAATCCCTGTTCAACGCAATCCTGCGCAGAAAGCCAGGTCTCCTCGTCCATCAACGAACGGATATCTTCTGCCTTTAGTCCCGTCCGATCGAAATAGGCTGCGGCGATGCTTTCGTCGATCTTATCGAGCGCTTCCGCCATTTTCTGCATATCGCGCGAATTTCCAATACACCCAGCCCAGGCGTCGTGGATCATCATCATCGCGCTGCGGCCCATGATCCGTTGGCTTCCAGCCATTGCAATGATGCTGGCGGACGAAGCCGCGATCCCATCCACTTGCACAATCACCGGCTTTCCGCTCGAAGTAAGCAGCGAATGGATAGCCATACCCTCAAACGCGTCTCCGCCCGGTGAATTGATCCTCACGCGGATGGAGGAATATCCCGTCGAGCCATCGAGGGCCTTCTTCACGGCAATTGCGCTGACGAATCCATCCGTGGAATATCCCCATGCTTCCAACATCGAGATAGTCGCTGCGTCCACGATATCGCCGTAGATCATCAATTCGAGTACACCGTCGCTCCCGACGGCGGCCTGGAAGTACCGGCGCGAATCTACCTGTGGCGCTGGAACCGCCGAGCGACCAAATGCGAATTTGCCCATTAGAGTTTCTCCGCAATATACTCAGCCTCGCCGCCGAGTGTTTTGATCAACCGCAGCTGCTGCTCGAGCCAAGCCACGTGTTCCTCATGCCATTTCAGGAGGTGTTCAAACAAATTCCGTGACGTATCATCCAGGGCTTTCATCGCGATCTGCACCGCGGCTTCGAATGGGCCTATGATGGCCATCTCGAGAAGTAATTCATTTTGAAAAATTTCCGACAATGTGGCTTGATCGCTAATGTGGCCGATCTCATAGTTGGTGTCGCCCCCGAGTAATAAGATCCGATCCGCCACTTTTTTCATAAAGCCGTGGGTTTCTGTCCCCAGTTTGTGAATCTTGCGGCTCACCTTACGTATGCCCATGAACTTCACGATTCGCCAATCGTGGCGATATTGAACGTTCAAGTGCGCTTCGACCGCGAGCGCCGCTTGTAAGGCCTTAATAACTTCCGAGTTGCCGTTCATCATCCACCTCCCGCGCGATTTACTTCGCGAAATATCTCCGCGTTCCGTCGCCCTGCTCATCCACACGGCTTTCGATCAGACCCTTCGATTTAAGGCCTGAGCACGGCGCATATACCTGTTGCGGCTCCAAACCCAGCGCTTGACCGATTTCGAGACTGGACATCGGCTTCTTTTTCAGTGCAGCCAGGATCCTGCCAGGGATGCTCTCCGAGCTAATTGAACCGGCAGTTTTAGCCGGCAATTTCTTGTGCCGCGCCGCCGGGGCCGGCAATGCATTATTTAGCCGGCCTCGTTTCAGAGGAGGCCCATTCTCCACGGCCGATGCTCCGGTCGACCCGGGAACACGATGCGTCTCCATTTGACGCCCACCCCCCCCCAGTACCGCCGCCAAGACGTCGCCGAATCCTCCCGTCGCATCCTCAATCTCGATCTGGACTACACGCAATTTCGCCACGTTATTTTTACTCCAAAATCTCTGCTGCAAGCGCGCGATATGTCTGCTCGGTAGTGCGCGTCGCGATTGCGGACGCATCCTTACTCGCCCAGCTGGCCGCAGCCGTTGTCAGCTCCCTAATCTGCCCGTCAATGACGGCAAGTTCACGCCGTGTTAGCTCGCAGTTTCCGAATCGGAGGGCCAGCATCGCCTGAGCCATCGAGCTAATGACGGGCCTCATTGCGACCGTGCAGGCGTGCGCCCGCTTGTCGGGCTCTCTCCGGATGACCCTCCCCACTGCATCCCTGAAAAGCTTCCGATAGGCTGGCGCCAGGCGGTTGAATGGCTGCGATGCACCTTCATCGCTGTCGGTCTCGCTGGTCTCAGGAGAGGCCTCTTCCAGCAGCAGCGCAGTCAATGGAATCATCGCTCCCTGAACAGTCCGCACGTCCCCGCCTTCTTCAGATGGGATCGGGTTTTGACGCATGGCCTTCAGAATGTCGTTTGCCGAATAGACCCCGATGTTCCGCAGCGTTTGAAATCCGCTGGTCTGGCTGGCGAAATCGCCCCGTTGCAGATCGTTTAGATTGTGCTCCATGATGAATGGACCGTCGAGCAACTTCCGATTCACTTCCTGCTCGATCCTGACAGCATTAGGTCGCAAGCAATAGCGCACATGATCGAGCGATTGATGCTCGATATTGTTATTCGTGGCGCGCTGTAGGTCCTGCAGTAGGTGCATCGCCATGCGATACAGGGATGCAATTTCAACCCGCTGGAACTGACGTGTAGTCAAAAATTGCGCTTCGTTTGGAGGAATGGTGATCTGCTGCCACTTCATTCCCTCCTCAAGCACGATAGGACGGAGCGCCTGATCGCCAGTCATGAGCTCCCGGAGAGATTTCTTGATGTTCTCCTGCGCTTCTTCTTCCAGCACTCCAGGGTGCGTGAGTATCCCTGTCGCCCTTGCACCGTTGCCGAAAAATTGAGCCCCGAATTTCTCCGCCGCAAGAGCTAGGCCGAATGCATTTTTACATAGCTGAATGGGACTGAGCCCATTTACCCCATCGAAACTTGCATACATGATATGCAGTACGTCTTCGGGATCCAGATGGACCGCGGCGCCGGTGTCCGTCTGCGTCGTCGCATATTTGAGTTCACCGGTAGGCAATCTAACTGAAGCCGTCTTTCCAGACTCCAATGGCACCAATTCAATCACGCGAGCTGCTCGGTCCCGTTTGATCCAAGCGTAGCCGTTGCCCCATGCGAGCATCGATGCCAGCAACGCGCCCCAGAATACGGATGCCGTCATATGACGATTCGGCTGATCATGGAGAATTGCCCACAATCGGTGATTCGTTGCCAGCCGCACGCTGCCATCCGGCATGTGTTGCAGAATTTCATGGGACGTTGTTCCAAGGTCCTCGCTGATGATCTTGATGCAGGCCAAAGCGGTCGTAATCCGCATCGCCTGCTTTTCATTGATGAGAACACCGGCATCCGATCGCCCCAATCCAAGAGATTCGAACAGCGCTGACTGAGGAAGCAGCGGCTGGGCCGGATCCTCGAGCGTCATTGCTTGCACGCCAAGACTACGGCTTAGCAGCCCCATTCGCCCCCGTGCTCACCAGCGGTTTCTTTGACCGTTCAATCAGCCACGCAAAGAGTAAACACCACACTGAGGCAAGTACTAGTGACGCCGGCCACCAAATCACCACCGCCGCGCCCTCCGAAAAGCAAATCCCGCCAATCAGCAACCAGTCCTGCAAATCCAGGTTTTTTGGTTCGGCCGGCGCAGGGACGCTTCCCGTTTGCGCCGGCGCGTCTTCGTCGATGATGATTCTGCGCCCCATCGATTTAAGCCCGTTTTGTCTCCGCCGGAGACAAATTCAATTCCGGGCAGATTTTTAGATTTTTAGGCGACCGCGACACCGTTCAGGGGGCCGGTATACCAATTTCCGTTGCGCGAGATCAATTCCACGGCGCTTCCCTTCGTCCCATTGAACGTGAGCGTAGAATTCGAGCCGCCGTTTAGGCCAGCCGTAGGAGGGGAGCCGTTCGGTGCGATCGTGATCACATGCGCGTGACCCGTCTCATCGATAAATCGAAGTATCTGTCCGTCCACGGTCGGAAGCGCAAGCGTCAAAGCTAGTGCGCCAGCTGCGTTGATGTGATTTAGCTCGGCGGGCGTGATCGCGCCGGCTAGCGTGATGACGTTCGGAGCTCTATTCGGAACACTCGACATAATTCAGTTCTCCTTTTTTGTGATTTATTCCCCGCGGGCCGTCCTGGCCGAATGGCACGAATGGCACAGCGAAAGACAGTTTGATTCCACTAAACGCAATTTCGGATACTGAGTGATCTTCCGGATATGATGCACTTCAGTCGCGGCGCGCTCACAGTCCGCGCACACAGGATGGCGCCGCAAGAACCAGGCGCGAAATCTGCGCCAGATTGCGTCATATCCCCGCGCTGATGAATTTCCACGCCAGGAGTCCGGTTCTCCGGCGTGTTCCGCGCAGCGTCCGGATCGAAGTGCGTACTCTCCGCATCCCGGGTGAATACATGGCCGGACTGGAGCATCGGGCACCCTTATTGACCATTCGTTCGCTCAACTTCATCCCACAGCAGCGTCATCTGTACTGTTCCCGAAATGGAATTAGTCCGAAACGAGTAATTTCGTGGCTGCGCCTTGAGCATCTCCAACCCCGCCAGGTTGACCAGGATCGATGTGCCGGCCGAAACCTGAAAAGCTTGAGACAGAATAGTTCCGCTTCCCACATTGCTCCCGGTGAAAACCAGTACGCCGGCGCTCGGGGCCTCCTGGGTGGAACTCGCGGCGGTCCCGGCGGTCGCCGTCGCAGCGGACCCATCCCTTTCGACCTGCACCGTGCAGGCGACGGAGCAATAGATACTTACTGAACGCAGGATGGCGTGAACGATCGGAGTGGCGGGCTGCTGGACGGTCAAAACGGCGGCCGACGAGCTGACGGTCGCATTGTAGACGGTCGAATAGTGAAAACTTTGGCCGTAAGCTGCACCAATCGCTACAAGCCACAACAAAATTCCTTTCACGGTTTTAAGTCCTCCTTCATGCGCGAATTGCCATTGAATCCGCGGGCAGCGTCAACAAGCCCCTGCTGGCGTATATTGACCGCTTCGGCGCGCTTACCAACAGCCTTGATAGCGTCATTAAGGCCGCCACAGCGCCGTCGATCTTGTTTTCGTCATCGTCCTTTCGCGGAAAAACGTGCTCATTAGCATCCTGGTGCGCCGTAACGTTCCCGATCATCCAGTTCATGATCGGATTCCCATCGTGATGGATGCGGCCCTCAACAATCAGCGCGTCCATCTCTTTCATCAAGGGAGAAAGCGTTTTTACGTTGCGCGGCACTTCCACCGGCTGCGCCTTCGTAAGCTTGCCGATGCATTGCGACAACTGCGCAGCATTCCACGGGTCATATGCGAGCTCTCGAGCCTTATACTCGCGGACATCATCCAGCGTCTCGTTCTGGACCAGCTCCAAGTCCACGACCGCGCCGGAATGGATCGTCATGTGCTCTTTCCAGCCGTGATAGTGTTGCGACTCCGGCCGCGCCACCTGCGCCTGCGGCAAATAGAACCGCGGGAAGAGAAAATAATGATCCTTTCCGTTGACGATCTTCTTGAATCCGATAATCCGCGCCGTGAAATCGCGCTTCGTCGACAAGTCCAACCCCACCGCGCACGGCAATCCTACGAATTGACGCGGATGTAGCGAAGCGTCGCCCAACTCTTTCCATTGCTGGAGATTGAAATAGGCCTCATTAGCGCCTACCCACACACACAGGTGTTTGGTCTTGAACACACCCTGCTTCCGCGCGGTTTGAATCGCGGCCGACTGCTCCGTCACCAGGTAATCGCGAAAAACGCTCACATCGAAGTTCGGATTGGCCTTAATCAATGCGGCTTCCGACGTCCAGTCGTCCTTCGGATCGATCGTGTAAATGATCCCGAATACCTCGTCGCGTACCACGGACCCTGCCAGGATTTTCACGATATCGACCTGCAAGAGTTTGCACGGCCCCGCCAACTTGAATCCAGCCGTCGTGATTACGAGTTGTATCGGCTGCTGCCGCGCTCCCATGCCGGTACGCAGCGTATCGAAGAGCGTGTCCGAGTCGTGTTCGTGATATTCGTCGACAATCCCGCAGGTCGGCGACGCGCCGTCTCCCGGCTTCCGGACTACCACTTCGAAACGCGACCCATCCTCCGGAATGCGCATTTCCTGGCTGGTCGGGCTCGCGATCTTCACGCCGAGGAATTGCCGCAGCTCAATGCTTCGGTGAAGCATTAGCAGCGCCGGCCGGAAAACCTCCATCGCCTGGTCTTCCTTGGTCGCACCGCTATAGACCTCCGCGCCGAATTCGTTGTCGCAGGCGAACATATAGTCGCCGATGATCGCAGCCAGAATCGATTTTGCGTTTTTCCGCCCCACCTCGACGTAGGCGAGCGAAAATCGTCGCATCCCCGTCGAGCGCTTTACCCACCCGAAAAGGCAGCACAAGATGAAAATCTGCCACGGCTGCAAAACTATCAGCTCCGCATTCGCCGCCCAACTGCCCTTCACATGCGGTAGCAGCTCTGCGAACCGGCAGATTCGATCCGCCTTGGCCTGATCGAACCGGTAGCCCCAGTCCCTCTTCGCTAAATCGTCCAAATGCCGGCGGCAGGCCATTTTCACCGTGTCACAAGCTGAAATTTCATCGCGAATTACCCGCCACGCATAATCTTCAGCGATGCCCGAAAAATCCTTAGATGCGGATCCCGATGCGAACCAACGGGCCGCAAACCCGATACTCAGCTTCGGCTGGATCTCATCCCATGCCGCGCCTCGTTCCGCCTCGGATTTAAACGCACTCGCACCATTCGGACCGAGGAGCAATTCGATTACCTGCGCCCGCGAAATCTGGTCGCCCGGCCTTACCCGAGCTTTACGATTAATTCTTGCCATACAACTTCAATTGCTTCCCGCTAGCTTCCTGATCCATCCCCAGCAACCGGAACGCCCGATGCATGATCAAAGTCGAATCGCGCTCGATCGATGTAGCCGGATTCACCTTCAGCACCCCAAACCGATCCTTGATGAGCGCCCCATGTTCAGCGATGGAAGTCCGTGCCTCATCCCGCCGTTCCAATGCATCAAAAAAGGTTTCCAGAATCCGCGCCGCCGCCGAATCGATCTCATACTCATCAACGATCCGCGTCCACCGCTCCTTCGAAAGCTCCGTAAGATGCCCCGGAGCCGCTATCTTTTCTACGCTCACGCAAAATAAATTTTAGGGAATTCCCCATCCGCCTTTTTTTCGCG